>WPCJ01120222.1_pt1 | contig 47469 bp, 47 predicted proteins | sample 5399831 | NCBI WGS metagenome assembly WPCJ01 (sample SAMN12869470, study PRJNA574797) | sludge metagenome | isolation source: wastewater treatment of pH10 | place: China:Beijing | collected 2019-05-20
GGACAAGAAGAAGTAAGGAGCGCCAAACGAGCTAAAATTCAGCCCTTGCGATACACCCAGACGCGGGCGGGCGGAAGGTTCATCCAGATCCGCTCGGAGGCCTCGGTGGAAACACCAGGCAGCGATTTCGGGATCGGCGGCGCCACCGAATAGGTGAACTGCACGAAGGGCGCATGCGGCGCGAGCGCTGCGAAGGCGTCGCGGATCAGCTTGAGGCGCGTCAGCATCGGCTTGGTGACCAGCGGCAGGCCGGAGACGACAGCAGAAGCTGGCTCCTTCAGCACGTCCCACAGCGTGTCGCGCAGCGTATAGGCATCGCCCTGCACCACGGTCGCCTGCGGATAGCGCTCGCGCAGCAGCGCGCAGAAGGTCGGATTGAATTCGACGAGCACCAGACGCTTCTGATCGATGCCATGGGCGACAAGCGCGGTGGTGATCGCGCCGGTGCCGGGGCCAAGTTCGATGACAGGTCCGGTGCCTTTCGGATCGACATATTGGGCCATCGTGCGCGCAAGCGCTTTGCCCGATGGCATCACCGCGCCCATATGCAGCGGCTTGTCGATCCATGAACGGAGGAAGCGGACTTCATCATCGAGACGAAGCGGCTTTTTCAGCGGTCGCGCGGACGATTGCAGAGGCATTGTGCTTCCAAGCAGACCGCGGAACGTGCGGGACGTCAGATTTTCGTCATAAATGGGTATCGCCAACCGTGGAAACGGTCAAGCATTGTAACGTCAGGACGCGCTGCGCGTTCCGAAGAAGTCCTTGACCTTGGTGAAGAATCCCGCTGCTTCTGGTTGCGTTGCACCAGATGAAAGCTTCTCGAATTCGGCAAGAAGTTCTTGCTGTTTCTTGGTCAGGTTCTGCGGCGTCTCGACGACAACCTGCACATACATGTCGCCCGACTGGCGCGAACGCAGCACAGGCATGCCCTTGCCGCCGACGCGGAAACGGCGGCCCGACTGCGTGCCCGACGGCACCTTTACCTTGTTGCGGTTGCCATCGATGGTCGGCACTTCGAACTCGCCACCGAGCGCTGCTGTCACCATGGAGATCGGCACGCGACAATGCAGGTCGGCGCCATCGCGCTGGAAGAAGTCGTGCGAGGCCAGCGAGAGGAAGATGTAGAGATCGCCGGCGGGGCCGCCGCGCGTGCCGGCTTCGCCTTCATTGGCGAGGCGGATGCGGGTGCCGTCCTCGACGCCTGCGGGAATGTTCACGGACAGCGAGCGCTCGCGCTCGACGCGTCCGGCGCCGGAGCAGCTCGGGCACGGGTCTTCGATCATCTGGCCGCGGCCATGACAGCTCGGGCAGGTGCGCTCCAGCGTGAAGAAACCCTGGGCCTGGCGCACACGGCCCTGGCCGGCGCAGGTCGAACAGGTCTTTGGCTTGGTGCCGGCCTTGGCGCCGGTGCCGGAACAGGCTTCGCAGGTGACCGCGACGGGAATTTCGATCTGTGCGGTCTTGCCGGAGAACGCTTCCTCCAGCGTGATTTCCATATTGTAGCGCAGGTCGGCCCCGCGCTCGCGGCCACCGCTGCCGCGACCACCGCGCTGCCCGGCCATGCCGAACAGGTCTTCGAAAATATCCGAGAAGGACGAGGCGAAGCCGGAGCCGAAGCCCGGACCACCACCGGCACCATGCCCCTGCTCGAAAGCAGCATGGCCGAAACGATCATAGGCGGCGCGCTTGTCGCCGTCCTTGAGGACGTCATAGGCCTCGGCGATTTCCTTGAATTTCACTTCGGCGGAAGCATCGCCCGGGTTCTTGTCCGGATGCCACTTCATCGCAAGCTTGCGGAAGGACGACTTCAGCGTCGCATCATTTGCGCTGCGCTCGACTTCCAGCGTCTCGTAGTAACATTGCTTGGTGGACATTCGTCAGATCCGCCCGAAATCCCAGGTCGCCGCATCGTCATGATGCGATATATGCCGGTTCGATATAAGCCCGGGCAACTGATGTGCCAGCCGCACCGGCTTTACAAAAAATGACCCCCATCCATCGTCAGCCATTTTGCGCTGCTCTGGATGAGGGTCATCGTTTTGCTCGCTATCAGGCCGACTTCTTCGGCTTGTCGTCATCGACTTCCGTGAATTCGGCGTCGACGATGTCGTCCTTGGCCGCGTCGCGCTTGGCGTCGGCTTCGGCCTGCTGGGTGTACATCGCCTCGCCGAGCTTCATGGAAGCCTGGGCCAGCGTATTGGTCTTGGTCTTGATCGCCTCTGCGTCGTCGCCCTTCAGCGCTTCCTTCAGATCGGCAATCGCATCCTCGATGGCCTTGCGCTCGCCTTCGGCGACCTTGTCACCGTGTTCGGTGAGGGCCTTCTCGGTCGAATGCACCAGCGCGTCGCCATGATTCTTGGCGTCCACGGCCTCGCGACGCTTCTTGTCGTCGGCGGCATTGGCTTCGGCGTCCTTGACCATCTTCTCGATGTCGGCTTCCGACAGACCACCAGATGCCTGAATGCGGATCTGCTGTTCCTTGTTGGTCGCCTTGTCCTTCGCCGACACGTTGACGATGCCGTTGGCGTCGATGTCGAAGGTCACCTCGATCTGCGGCATGCCGCGCGGAGCCGGCGGAATGCCCATCAGGTCGAACTGGCCGAGCGGCTTGTTGTCCGCCGCCATTTCACGCTCGCCCTGGAAGACCCGGATGGTGACCGCGTTCTGATTGTCTTCGGCGGTCGAGAACACCTGGCTCTTCTTGGTCGGGATCGTGGTGTTGCGATCGATGATGCGGGTGAACACGCCACCCAGCGTCTCGATGCCCAGCGACAGCGGAGTGACGTCGAGCAGCAGCACGTCCTTGACGTCGCCCTGCAGCACGCCCGCCTGGATGGCGGCGCCGATGGCCACGACTTCGTCCGGGTTGACGCCCTTGTGGGGCTCCTTGCCGAAGAACTGCTTCACGACTTCCTGGATCTTCGGCATGCGGATCATGCCGCCGACCAGAACGACTTCGCCGACTTCACCGGCGGTGAGCCCGGCATCCTTCAGCGCCTTGCGGCAGGGCTCGATGGTCTTCTGGATCAGATCGTCCACCAGCGCCTCGAACTTGGCGCGGGTCAGCTTCAGGGTGAGATGCTTCGGACCGGAGGCATCCGCCGTGATGAAGGGCAGGTTGATTTCGGTCTGGGTCGTGGACGACAGCTCGATCTTGGCCTTTTCAGCGGCTTCCTTCAGACGCTGCAGAGCCAGCTTGTCGTTGCGCAGGTCGATGCCCTGCTCTTTCTTGAACTCGTCGGCGAGATAGCCGACCAGGCGCATGTCGAAGTCTTCACCGCCGAGGAAGGTGTCGCCGTTGGTGGACTTCACTTCGAACACGCCGTCGCCGATCTCGAGGATCGAGACGTCGAAGGTACCGCCGCCGAGATCGTACACGGCAATGGTGCCGGACTTCGACTTGTCGAGGCCATAGGCCAGCGCAGCCGCGGTCGGCTCGTTGATGATGCGCAGCACTTCGAGGCCGGCGATCTTGCCGGCGTCCTTGGTGGCCTGACGCTGGGCGTCGTTGAAGTAGGCGGGAACGGTGATGACGGCCTGCTCGACCTTCTGGCCGAGATGGGCTTCCGCCGTTTCCTTCATCTTCTGCAGGGTGAAGGCGGAGATCTGCGACGGGGAGTAGGACTTCCCGTCCACCTCAACCCATGCGTCGCCATTGCCACCCTTGGCAATCTTGTAGGGGACGAGCTTCTTGTCCTTCTCGACGGTCGGATCGTCATAGCGGCGGCCGATCAGGCGCTTCACCGCGAAAATCGTGCGCTCGGGATTGGTAACCGCCTGGCGCTTGGCGGGCTGGCCGACGAGGCGCTCGCCATCATCGGTAAAGGCGACGATGGACGGGGTCGTCCGCATGCCTTCTGCGTTCTCGATGACCTTCGGATTTTTGCCATCCATCACGGCGACGCAGGAATTCGTCGTACCGAGGTCGATACCGATGACCTTTCCCATGCTCTTACTTCCTTCTTTCTGCGGCAGGTTGGCCGGGCCCAACGGGCGCCCCGCTCAAACCCCCAAATCAATCACATGCTCGCGATATTGCGACGCTAGGCGTCATATAGGAGGGTGCTAGGGGGCCGCAAGGCATCCCAGCGGGGCTTAGGCGCGGAAATCATAGGGTATTCGGGAAATTAATTAAGTCTGAATGCGCGGTCCGAAACAGGCAACGCGGCGGATCGGCGCGGTGCCAGTCGGGAACGGATTTGTGCCTTGATCTGTTGCTGGAACAGCGCAACCGTATGTTCCCTTCCGGCAGGCCGCGCCGCCGGCGGCCTCTTCGACCAGCCGCAACGCCCAACCAAGTAAGAGCCTGATGAGACACTTCGCGCCCCTGTTCGCCCTGACCGTGCTGCTGGCCGCCCTCACACCACCCGCCCACGCGGCCGATCCCGTCTATCCGGCTGGGGTCCGCATCGGGGTCACCCCCTCGGTCGGGCTGGAGCCGTCCCGGACCTTCACCGGCTTCCAGACCTCGGACCAGGGCGTGAAGATGCTGATGACGGAATTGCCGGCCACCGCCTTCACCGAGGTGGAGACGGCCTTCAAGACCAATCCGGCCAGCATGGCGCTGAAGCCCGAGACAATCGAGACCGGTGCCGGCCAGGCCTTCTACACGGTCGAGAGCACCAAGGACGCCGCAGGCGTGCCGGTGCGGCGCTATTCGATGATCGTCAATGGGGGCACCTTCTCCGGCTATGTGGCCGTGCAAGTCCCGGAAAACGCGCAGAAAATCTACACCGACGACGCCGTCCGGCAGATGTTCGCCAGCGTCACCATCCGTAAAGAGGTCCCGCTCGACGAGCAGCTCGGCATGATGCCGTTCAGGATTTCGCAGCTCAGCGACTTCAAGACCGTCCGCATGCTGGCGCCGGGTGCCGCGATCCTGCTCGCGGACTCGTCCGACGAGAACGCGGTCGAAAAGAGCCCGTTCATGATCCTTGGCAGCGTCGGCTCGGCGCCGGACCGGCCTGACGATCGCGGCCGCTTCGCCCAGCAGGCCGCTGCCCAGATCCCGGGCCTCCGTGAAGCGCGTATCACGCTGTCCGAACCGCAGCGGATCGACGGCATGCCGGGCTACGAGACCCGCATCGACGCCATCAGCGGCAAGGGCAATACGCCGGTGACGGTAGTGCAGTGGCTGCGTTTCGGCACCGGCAAGACCGCCATGCGCATCATCGCCAGCGCGCCGCGCGACGACTGGTCGAAAGCCTTCCCGCGGTTCCGCGCCGTGCGTGACGGGATCGAGCCGCGGTAATGCCCGTTTCGTGAGCTTTACGATTCTCCCGCCAACTGGTTTTCTACGACAAATCCGGGGCGGGAGATTTTACGATGTTCGATCGACGTCAGCTTCTCATGGGATTTGGCGCGATGACGGCAACCGGCCTGATGCCAAATACACTTGCCGCCGCCGGCAAGGTCAGCCCCGACCGCAACTCCGTGCTCCTGATCATTGACGTGCAGAACTGCTTCTTGCCCGGCGGCAGCCTCGCGGTGAAGGATGGCGACAAGGTCGTACCCGTCATCAACGCGCTGGCGAAGAAATTCGCCCATGTGGTGATGACCCAGGACTGGCACACGCCGGGCCATGTCTCCTTCGCCTCCAGCCATGGCGGCAAGAAACCGTTCGAAACCACCGATGTCGCCTACGGCAAGCAGGTGCTTTGGCCGGATCACTGCGTGATGGGCACCGACGGCGCTGCGCTGTCGAAGGATCTGACGATCCCCAATGCCGAACTGATCCTGCGCAAGGGCTACAACAAGGACGTCGACAGCTATTCCGCCTTCACCGAGGCCGATGGCAAGACCACCACGGGCCTTGCCGGCTACCTGAAAGCGCGAAAGCTGCAGCGCGTTTTCGTGGTCGGGCTTGCCACCGATTTCTGCGTGGCATGGTCGGCGCTCGATGCGCGCAAGGCCGGCTTCGAAACCTATGTGATCGAGGACGCCTGCCGCGGCATCGACACCCAGGGCTCGCTCGCCAAGGCGTGGAGCGACATGCAGAAGGCCGGCGTGAAGCGCATCCAGTCCGGCGACCTAACCGCCTGACACCCTTCTCGTGAAAATCCCGACCTTGTTGACGGTATCGACCTTTTGGAAATCCGTCAGCAGTGCGGCGACATCCGGATGCGCGGTCAGCCAGTCGCTGGCGCTGCCGGTGAGATCGTCGACGAGCAGGATCGTCGGCGGCGTGCGGCAGACATCCTCGATCAGTCTTTGACGCTCGCGCTCCGCATAGGTTTCGAATGCCGCTGCGCGCACGTCGTCCAGCATGCCGCTGCGCCGCATGACGGTGAGATAGGTATCGATCCAGAGACCCTGCTGGCGCGACACCCAGGTGCCGCCGACAGCGCGGGTGAGCGGATGACCGATCCCCGGTTCGGCGGTGATCGCGAGGATCGCGGGACGCTTTATCCCGAGCTGCGCCACGCGCTGCTGCAGGGGCAGCGCATCGAAGGCCGTGTCGAACCAGAGCATCGACCGCACGAACAAAGCGAGCAGCAGCACGCCGGCGCCGAACCGCCAGAGGCGCGATGTGCGGTCGTCGCGTGTCAGCGCATAGCCAAGCGCGAACAAAGCCAAGGCGATCGCGGGATAGGACTGATAGGGCCAACCCTTGCCCTGCAGCAGAAAGGCCACAGCAAACGCGGCGGAGGCCGCCATCAGCAGGATCAGCGGTGGCGCAAGCTGCCGACCGCGTTGCAGCGCCATGATCGCAAGCAGAGCGATGGCCCAAAAGGAGATAGCGGGCTTTTCGAGCAGCGCCGTCAAGGGCGGTTTGACCGGAACATAGACGTCGCGCAGCAGCGGCAGGATCCACGTGAAGAATTGCGGCCAGAGGATCGCCGTGACGCTGATATAGAGTATGCCGCCGGCGGCAGCGGCAAGATGTTCCGGCAGCAGCAACACCCGCCATGACAATCGCGTCACGACGCCCACGACCGCAAGCGGCACATAGACCGCCAATGCGAAATGCGGCTTGAACGCCAATGTCACCGCAGCGCCGAGACCGGCCGCCATCGCCAGCCATCGCGGCGGTGCGCTTTCCGCGATTCGTGCAATCAAAACCGCCAGGATCGGCAACAATGCGATCACGGCGATATGCTCGCGCTGGCCGAAGGTCTGCGCGGGCAGGATGGCGAGAATGGCGAAGGCAAACAACACAAGCGGCCAGCCGCGTGCGCCGACGAGATTCCCGCTTCGCCGCAACAGCAGCGAACAACACGCCAGCGATGCGAAGATCGCTGCAAAGACCAGCGCATCGACGACCGTTTCCGCCGTGAGCCCCGTCGTCCGCGAGATCACAATGGCCGGCAGATAGGCCAGCACCGACATCGGCGGATTGGTTTCGATCACATCGACATAGAGCCGGCCGCCATCGAGAACGCGCTCCCCGGCAGTGAGCAGCCAGCTCACATCCGTATTTGCAGCCCGCACATGCCGGAACCAAATCGCGACGACGAACAGGCCGGCCAGTGCAAGCCAGGCAACAAAAGAGCGCCGCGCACCTGACATCGCAGGCGCGGCAGGCGTGCCGGCGTCGAGATTGATGGTCATTGCGATCGTCCGCTGATCGCGGCGACCCTAGAGCGCAGGCTTTAACAAGTTGTTTACCGACAGGACGCCTACGCGCCGAGCGCCAGCGCGATCAGGCCGAGGGTGCCGACGATCACCCGCCACCAGGCAAACAGTGCGAAGCCATGGCGGGTTACGTAGTTCAGCAAGGTCTTCACGACGAAGATCGCCGTGATGAACGATACTGCAAAGCCGATGGCGATCAGGACGGCACCATCCGACGTGATGTCGTTGCGACTCTTGTAGAGATCATAGGCGAAGGCGCCGACCATGGTCGGGATCGCGAGAAAGAACGAGAACTCCGCAGCCGCGCGCTTGTCGGCGCCCATCAGCATGGCGCCGACGATGGTGGCGCCGGAGCGCGACACGCCGGGGATCATGGCGACGCACTGGCAGCAGCCGATCTTGAAATAAGTGAGCAGCGGAAACCCGGTCGCATCGTGATGCACCGGCTGCAGATCGAGCTGGTCGACCCAAAGCAGAACCGCGCCGCCGACGATCAATGTGAAACACACGACCCACGGATTGAACAGATAGCCCTTGATGAAGCCGCCGAAGGCCGCGCCGAGCACGGCAGCAGGCAGGAAGGCAACGAGCACGCCGATCACGAAACGGCGAGCGGCAGCATCGCCCTTGAACATGTCGAGCGCGATTCGCCACAGCTTGCCGAAATAGATCGAGAGAATGGCAAGGATGGCGCCGAGCTGGATCAGGATCGCGAAACTTTTCCAGAGACCGATTTCATCGAGGCCGAGAATACGTTCGACGAGAAGGACATGGCCCGTGGAGGAGACCGGCAGGAACTCGGTAGCGCCCTCGACAACACCGAGAATTACCGCCCTCAACGTATCAGACATCATTGGATTGTCGTCCTCACTGGCGGCCCCCAAAAGCCGCGCTCTTCTCGCCTATTCGATGCAATGCTGCAATCGCAAAAAGCGTGCAATCGCGCCTTGCCTCTGATGCGCGCTTCGTTAGTTTGGCGCGCTCCGCGCCGCGTTTATACCGCCGCCACCGAGACGCTTTGTTAACATCGCTTCCTTAACCAAGGCCCGTATGTACACGCTCTATCATCACGCCTTCTGTCCGCATTCGCGCTTCATTCGTCTTGTTCTTGGCGAATATGGCCTGGACTTGACGCTGATGGACGAGCGGCCATGGGATCGGCGCGAGGAGTTTCTGAAGCTCAATCCGGCGGGAACCACGCCGGTTCTCGTTTCCGACGACATGCCTGCCATTCCCGGCGCCGGTATCATCGCCGAATATATCGACGAGGTGCACGGCCTCGCGGCGAAGGATCGCCGGCTGCTGCCAACATCCATGGCCGAGCGCATCGAAGTGCGCCGCCTGATGGCCTGGTTCAACGAGAAATTCTTCGAGGAGGCCTCCGGCCCGCTCGTCACCGAACGCATCTATAAGCGCTTCATGAGCGGCGACATCGGCGGCGGCGCGCCCTCGATGGATGTGATTCGCGCAGCCAATGCCAATGTGCGCTATCATCTGGCCTATATCGGCTGGCTGGCGCGGACGAGAAACTTCCTCGCCGGCGACCGGCTGACCTATGCGGATCTGGTCGCGGCGGCGCATCTGTCGGCGATCGATTATCTGGGCGATGTGCCATGGAGCGAGGACGACGCAGCGAAGGCCTGGTACGCACGGATCAAGTCGCGTCCGTCGTTCCGACCGCTGCTGAGCGAGTGGCTGGCGGGCGTGCCGGCCTCGCGGACCTATGTGGATCTCGATTTCTGAGCGCCAAGGGCGCCACGCTTCCTGCTGACCTGAACGAACGGCTCGCGAACGAGGCGAGGGCGCTCGGCTTCGATTCGATCGGCATCGCCGATCCCGCAGCCATCGATGGCGTGCGTGAAAAGCTCGAAGCCTTTCTGGAGGCGGGCGCCCATGGCGAGATGGAATGGCTCGCCGACAATCCCGCACGCCGCGCCGATCCGAAAGTGATGTGGCAGGACGTGCGATCCGTGATCATGCTCGGCATGAACTACGGACCCGATGAGAATCCGATGTCGATCCTCGCGCAGCGCTCGCATGCGGCCATCTCGGTCTATGCCCGCGGCGACGATTATCACTACCTCATCAAGAAGCGGCTCAAGCAACTCGCGCGCTGGCTGATCGCGGAGGCGGGCGGCGAGGTGAAAGTCTTCGTCGATACGGCTGCGGTGATGGAGAAGCCACTGGCCTCTGCCGCGGGGCTCGGCTGGCAGGGCAAGCACACCAATATGGTGTCGCGCGACTTCGGCTCCTGGCTGTTTCTCGGCGCGATTTTCACGACGCTCGATCTCCCCCGCAACGAGCCGATCGCCGATCGCTGCGGCTCGTGCCGCGCGTGCCTCGACAGTTGCCCGACATCGGCTTTCATCGCGCCCTATCGGCTCGATGCGCGGCGCTGCATTTCCTATCTCACCATCGAGCACAAGGGCCCGATTCCACACGAATTCCGCAAGGCCATGGGCAATCGCATCTATGGCTGCGACGATTGCCTCGCCACATGTCCATGGAACAAGTTCGCGCAGGAGGGGCGCGAGACGAAGCTCGCCGCACGCGATGAGCTGCGCGCGCCATCGCTTGCCGAACTATCGAAACTAGACGATGCCGCGTTTCGTGCGCTGTTTACAAAATCCCCGGTGAAGCGCATCGGGCGCAATCGGTTCTTGCGAAACGTGCTGATTGCGATGGGCAATTCGGGGGATGCAGGGCTGATTGACGACGCAAGGCGGCTGGCGGGCGATGAGAGTCCGCTGGTGCGCGGCGCTGCGGTCTGGGCTTTGGGGCAATTGACCTCGCAACACGAGATGCAGGTGCTCGCCACGCAATTCGACCACGAAGCGGATGACAGCGTTCTCGCCGAATGGAAGAACGCGATAGCGTAGCCCGGATGGAGCGCAGCGCAATCCGGGGACCGGCGTTTCAATTATCTCGACATCCCCGGGTTACGCTACGCTCCACCCGGGCTACACCTTCAAAACTCCGCCACCGTCGCCAGCAGCCGCCCGATATCCTGCGGACGCGACAGGCGATGATCGCCGTCCTGGATCATGGTGAGCACGACATCCTCACTCGGCAGCCGCTCGGCGAGGCGGAACGCGTGCTGCCATGGCACGTCGGGATCCTGACGGCCCTGCAGGATGCGCACGGGACAACCGACATCGATGGAACCGCCAAGCAGGAGATGGTTGCGTCCCTCCTCGATCAGCCGCCTCGTGATGGGATAGGGATCGCCATAGTCGGACGGTCGCAACCACTGGCCGGCGGTCTCGATCTCGGCGCGGATCTCTGGCGAAAACGCCTTCCACATCAGCTCTTCGGTAAAATCCGGCGCGGGCGCGATCAGCACCAGCGCACGCAACGAGGCACGGCCGGCCTTGCCACGACGAGCGATCGCCCGCGCCAGCAGCAACGCCATCCAGCCGCCCATGGAGGAGCCGACCACGATCTGCGGGCCCTGACAGGCCGCATCAAAGGCGGCGAGGCCGTCCTCGAGCCAGCTGCCGATGGTACCATCCTCGAACTTGCCGCTGGACTCGCCATGGCCGGAATAGTCGAACCGCACGCAGGCGCGGCCGTGCTGAGCCGCCCATTCGTCCAGCGCGACAGCCTTGCCGCCCTGCATGTCTGACTTGAAACCACTCATCCAGAACAGACCAGGCGCCGCCCCTTCGCGGACCCGCATGGCGATCTGCCGGCTCGACGCGCCGCTGCCAACGCTGATGAAAGTGGGATCGGGCGCCGTCGCCGTGCTCATGAGCGATCTCCATCCTGCTGGAACTGCGGTGGTGTTTGCTGGAGCCAGGCTGGAACGTCAACGCCCGCAGGACGTTACCGGGCGGAACTGACGCTTGCGGAACGGGCCACGGCGCTCTATGTGGGCTGCGTCCGGTTGGGCGGACAATTGTCGGGTTTGGCGTGGCGGAAAAGCCGCGAATTTAAGCGACCTGATGCCGCGTTGCGTGAGTTTGCTTGCTCGAAACGCCTTATTCCGACAAACTGCCGCCCTCCCATCACAACTTTGGAGAAGTCCCCATTCGCCGTCCGAACAGAGCCCCGCCCGCCGCAGCCAAAGACGGGCCGCGCACCAACGATGAAATCCGCAATGCCCAGGTCCAGCTGATCGACCAGGAAGGTATCAATCACGGTACCGTCGAGACGATCGTGGCCATCCGCATGGCTGGCGAAGCCGGCATGGATCTCGTCGAGATTTCGCCGAATGTGAGCCCGCCGGTCTGCAAGATCATGGACTACGGCAAGTTCAAGTATTCGGCTCAGAAGAAGGCCGCCGAGGCCCGCAAGCGTCAGAAGACCGTCGAAATCAAGGAGATCAAGCTCCGCCCGATGATCGACGATCACGACTACGGCGTGAAAATGAAGGCGATGCAGCGGTTCTTCGAGGAAGGCGACAAGGTCAAGATCACCTTGCGCTATCGTGGCCGCGAAATGGCGCACCAGGAGATCGGCACCAAGCTGCTCGACAAGGTGAAGGCTGACGTCGCCGAATTCGCCAAGGTGGAGCAGGACGCGAAGTTCGAAGGCCGCCAGGTGGTGATGGTTCTGGCTCCGCGCTAAGCGGCAGATTCAGACCGATCAAGAATTTCGGCCCGTCAGTTTGGCGGGCCTTTTCTTTCGCCTGTAGCCCGGATGGAGCGAAGCGCAATCCGGGGACCGGCGACACGCTGAGGCTCTGAATCCCGGATTTCGCTGCGCTCCATCCGGGCTACGATTTTCAGCCTAGAACGAACGACACCGCGCCGGCCAGAGCGGTGACAGCGGCGAGGCCTGCGGCCACGAACAGCCAGCCGGCAGCGGCCTGGGCGGCGGATTCTTGCTGGATGGCGACCGCACGGGCGGCGGCGCGTCGATTGCGGACCATTCTTGGTGTCCTTTCAATGATCGGATGCTTCTCAGCAGATAGGCATGCATAGCCGAGTCGGCCAGTCTTGACCCGCGCTTTCCGGCCATGGTTCCGCCAAAAGATTGAGACGGGTTAAACGTTGCCAAGCTGTCGCATCTCTGCCATAAGCCCAGCCTTCGTCGACCGGCTGATCAAGGGCTGCCGTGGCGACGTCCGTGCAGGTTCATTTCATTCCGGAAATAACTGAGCACAATCAACGCTCTAACGAGCATTTTCGGCCGATGCAGCGCCCTCCGGGGCGTTTTCTGCGTGGCTAGAGGAGAGCAAAATGCCCAAGTTGAAGACCAAGTCGGGCGCTAAAAAGCGCTTCAAAGTCACCGGCACCGGCAAAGTTGTGTCGGCCCATGCCGGTAAGCGCCACGGTATGATCAAGCGGACGAAGAAGCAGATTCGTCAGCTCCGCGGCACCCGCGTGCTGTTCAAGACCGACGGCGACAATATCAAGCAGTACTTCCTGCCAAACGCCTGATCCCCTGCCACTGCGCCAAGCGCGCGGTGCATTCACCCCCTTTTGTTATTTCAGATGAAGGAGATCAGTCATGGCTCGCGTTAAACGCGGTGTGACGGCTCATGCCAAGCACAAGAAAGTCTATAAGGCCGCCAAGGGTTTCCGCGGTCGTCGCAAGAACACCATCCGCGCCGCAAAGGCCGCCGTCGACAAGGCCGGCCAGTATGCGTTCCGCGATCGCAAGCGCAAGAAGCGTACGTTCCGCGCCCTCTGGATCCAGCGCCTCAACGCTGCCGTCCGTCCGCTCGGCATGACCTACAGCGTGTTTATCAACGGTCTTGCCAAGTCCGGCATCACTGTCGACCGCAAGGTTCTGTCTGATCTCGCGATCAACGAACCGGCGGCGTTCAACGCGATCGCTGAGAAGGCCAAGGCAGCCCTGGCTGCCTAAGCTTTCCGCTCCCGCGGATCTATCGACATTGTCATGGCCGGGCAGAAGCGCTCTCACGAGCGCTGCTGTTCCGGCCATTGGCGTCTTAAATCCCTGCAAAACCGTGCTGTAGAACGGCGCACCCGAACTCCTTCGGGGACGACGACAGCAAGAGGCGCCCGCCTCTTTGATCGAGGTTGCCGATGTCCGACCTGACGACGCTCCAACAACAGATTTTGGCCGATATCGCCGCGGCCGGTGACGAAGCCGCGCTGGAAACCGTGCGCGTCGGTGCGCTCGGCAAGAAAGGCTCGATCTCCGCGCTGCTCGCGACGCTCGGCAAGATGTCGCCGGAAGAGCGCAAGACCGAAGGCGCCGCGATCAATGTCGCCAAGGACGCCGTGACACAGGCGCTGACCGCGCGCCGCGACGTGCTGAAATCCGCCGCGCTCGATGCGCGCCTAGCGTCCGAGACCATCGACGTCACTTTGCCTTTGCGTGAAAGCCCCGCCGAGCTCGGCCGCGTGCATCCGCTCAGCCAGACCTGGGACGAGCTGACCACGATCTTCGCCGATATGGGCTTTGCCGTCGCCGAAGGTCCGGATATCGAGACCGACGACTACAATTTCACCAAGCTGAATTTCCCCGAGGGCCATCCGGCCCGCGAGATGCACGACACCTTCTACTTCAATCCGAAGGAAGACGGTTCGCGCCTTTTGCTGCGCACCCACACCTCGCCGGTGCAGGTCCGCACCATGCTGACCCAGAAGCCCCCCATCCGCGTGATCTGTCCGGGCCGCACCTATCGTAGCGACAGCGACCAGACGCATACGCCGATGTTCCATCAGGTCGAAGGCCTTGTCATCGACAAGACTTCGCATCTCGGTCACCTCAAATGGATCCTGCAGGAATTCTGCAAGGCGTTCTTCGAGGTCGATCACGTCAATATGCGCTTCCGCCCGTCCTTCTTCCCGTTCACCGAGCCGTCGCTGGAAGTCGATATCCAGTGCCGCCGCGACAAGAACGAGATCCGTTTCGGCGAAGGCGAGGATTGGCTCGAGATTCTCGGCTGCGGCATGGTGCATCCGAATGTGCTGCGCGCCTGTGACATCGATCCCGATGTGTATCAAGGCTTTGCCTGGGGCATGGGCATCGACCGTATCGCGATGCTGAAATACGGCATGGCCGACCTGCGTCAGCTGTTCGAAGGCGACGTGCGCTGGCTCAACCATTATGGCTTCAAGCCGCTCGACATGCCGACGCTGGCCGGAGGACTGAGCTCGTGAAATTCTCCCTCTCCTGGCTGAAGGATCATCTCGACACCGACGCATCGCTGGATCAGCTGAGCGAAAAGCTCACCATGATCGGGCTCGAGGTCGAGCATATCGAGGACAAGGCGAAGCTGCTGGCGCCGTTCACGATCGCCGAGATCGTCACCGCCGAGCAGCATCCGAATGCCGATCGCCTGCGCGTCTGCACCGTGAATGCCGGCGACGACAAGCCGCTGCAGATCGTCTGCGGCGCGCCGAATGCGCGTGCGGGGCTGAAGACGGTGCTGGCACGGCCCGGCACCTACATTCCGGGCAAGGATTTCACCATCGGCCTCGGCAATATCCGCGGCGTCGAGAGCCAGGGCATGATGTGCTCGGCGAGCGAACTCGGCATGCCTGATGCCATCGACGGCATCATCGAGCTGCCGGCCGATGCGCCGGTCGGTGCTGCCTATGCGGACTGGGCCAAGCTCGGCGATCCCGTCATCGAGATCAACCTGACGCCGAACCGCCAGGATTGCACCGGCGTCTCGGGCATCGCACGCGATCTCGCGGCCGCGGATATGGGCGTATTCAAGAATCCCGGCATCAAACCGGTGAAGGGCGAATTCCCGTGCCCGGTGAAGGTGACGGTCGAAGACAGCAAGCTCTGCCCGGGCTTCGCGCTGCGCCTCGTGCGCGGCGTGAAGAATGGCCCGTCGCCGGAATGGCTGCAGAGGAAGCTGACCTCCATCGGCCTGCGCCCGATTAACGCACTGGTGGACATCACCAACTACCTGACCTTCGACCGCGCGCGCCCGCTGCATGTGTTCGACGCTGCGAAGGTGAAGGGTAATCTCGTGGTCCGCCGCGCCAAGGATGGCGAGACGCTGCTCGCGCTGGACGGCAAGACCTACAAGCTCGACGACAAGATCTGCGTCATTGCCGACGATCATGGCGTCGAATCGCTGGCCGGCATCATGGGCGGCGAAGCGTCCGGCTGTTCGGACGACACCACCGATGTGTTGATCGAATCCGCGCTGTGGAACGAGATCAACATCGCGCAGACCGGCCGCAAGCTCGGCATCAATTCCGATGCACGCTATCGCTTCGAGCGCGGTGTCGATCCGGCCTTCATGGTGCCCGGCCTCGAACTCGCCACCCAGCTGGTGATGGAGCTGTGCGGCGGCACGCCATCGGAAAGCATCGTGGTCGGCAAGACCTATGGCGATGACCGCCTGATCGACTTTCCGATCGCGGAAGTGAAGCGCCTCGCCGCCATCGACGTCCCGTTCCCGGAAATGCGCATGATTCTCAACCGGCTCGGCTTCTCCGTCGCCGGCAATGGCCCTGTGGTGAAGGTCGCAGTGCCGTCGTGGCGCATGGACGTCACCGGGAAGGCTGACATCGTCGAGGAAATCATGCGTATCGTCGGCGTCGACAAGGTGCCGCTGACGCCGTTCCCGCGCGGCGACGCCCAGCGCAAGCCGGTGCTGACGCCGATCCAGCAGCGCACCCGCCGCGCCAAGCGCGGCCTTGCAGCGCGTGGCCTCGTCGAGGCCGTGACGTGGTCGTTCATCTCCAAGCCCCATGCCGAAGTGTTCGGCGGCGGCAAGCCTGAACTCGCACTGGCCAATCCGATTGCCTCGGATCTCTCCGACATGCGACCAAGCCTGTTGCCGGGCCTGATCGCCGTGGCTCAGGCCAATGCACATCGCGGATCGTCGGATCTCGCGCTGTTCGAAGTCGGCCAGATCTTCAAGGGCGATCGTCCGCAGGATCAGTTCATGGCCGCTGCTGGTGTGCGCCGCGGTCTTGCCGCGTCGAACGGCATCGGCCGTCATTGGACCGGCGCCAGCGCAGCCAATGCGCTCGACGCCAAGGCGGATGCCTTTGCAGCACTCGCTGCAGCGGGAGCGCCGATGCAGGCATTGCAGATCGTGCCCGGCGGCGCCGACTGGCTGCATCCGGGCCGTTCCGGCACCATCCAGATCGGGCCGCAGAACATTCTCGGTTACTTCGGCGAGCTGCATCCCCGCGCGCTGGAAGCACTCGGTGCCGACGGCCCGCTGATGGCGTTCGAAGTGATCCTCGATCGCATCCCCGATGCCAAGCAGAAGGCGACACGCGCCAAGCCGCTGCTGGAGCTCTCGGCGTTCCAGCCGGTGTCGCGCGACTTCGCCTTCATCGTCGATCGCACAGCGAAGTCCGGCGATATCGTCAAGGCCGCGGCCGGCGTGGACAAGAAGCTGGTGACCGGTGTCACCGTGTTCGACATCTATGAAGGCAAGGGCATCGACGACGACAAGAAGTCGGTGGCCATCGCTGTGACGATCCAGCCGCGCGAAAAGACGCTGACCGATCAGGAGATCGATGCTGTCGCGTCGAAGATCGTGGCGGAAGTGACGAAGAAGACGGGCGGCACGTTGCGCGCATGATCGATGTACTGGGCCTCGCGCAGTACTCGACCACTTCGCTCACCGTCATAGCCGTCACTGCCTTCATCGCCGGCCTGGCCCGCGGATTTTCCGGGTTCGGCTCGGCGCTGATCTTCATCCCGCTGGCAGCCAGCGTCGTCAGCGCAAAAGTCGCATCGCCGCTACTGCTGCTGATCGACTTTTCGACGACGCTCACACTGATCCCCGACGCTGCACGTCGCGCCGACAAGCGCGATGTCGGCATCATCTCGCTCGGCGCGCTGATCGGCGTACCACTGGGGACCATGGCGCTCGCATGGGCTGATCCGCTGATGGTGCGCTGGGGCATCGTGGTGCTGATCGTCGCCTTGCTCGGCCTGCTGATCTCAGGCTGGCGCTATCCGGGGAAACCGACAGTGCCGGTCACGGTCAGTGTCGGCGGTCTCGCTGGGTTCTTCGGCGGACTGGCCCAGCTCGGCGGCCCGCCTGTTGTGCTTTACTGGCTGCGAGATGCGGCCGTTGCCGCCATCGTACGCGCCAACATCATTCTGTATTTCGCGATTGCCGATGTGCTGATCATCATCAGCTACACGATCGGCGGCCTGTGGAGTTCGGCGATCCTAGGATTGGCCGTGATCACCGGTCCGCTGTTCGGCCTCGGCCTGTGGATCGGTTCAAAACTGTTCGGCAAGGCCAGCGACGAACTGTTCCGCAAGATCTGCTACACGCTGATTGCAATCTCGGCGCTTGTCAGCCTGCCGCTCTTCGACGGGCTGTTTCGCTAGTTCGCGCCAAACCCGCCCGCATTGCTCGATTGCGGGGCCACACGACGCTTCTGCTTCTTCGCGGGCTTCGGCTCGGCCTCGGGATCCTTGACCGCACCAATCTTCTTCAGCGCCGCATCGGCAGCGCGCTCACCGGTTTCCCAGGCGCCATCGACGGTGCCCCACAGCGTCTCATGCGTCGCTTCGCCGGCAATGAAAAGATTGCCCATGGGCTCGGCCAACACGCGGCGCGAGGCCTGTCCGCCCGGAGCAGCCGCCGACATCGCGCCGAGAATGAAGGGCGACGCGTCCCAGCGCGTCACCTTGCTGCGCTGGATCGCGTTCTTCACATCGCTGCCGAACAGCTTTGTCAGCCATTCCGTCGCGAAGCCGGTCATCGCGGCTTCGCCCTGCGCTGCGAGGCCACGGCCGAACGAGCCGGCGACATCGATCGTGCACAGCGAAGAGCCGCCGATATTCGCGAACAGCGCGCCGGTGCGCGTGCTCGTGCTCTGCTCGATCATCAGTTCGTCGCGGCCAAGGCCGAGCGGATTGCCTTTCAGTTCGAGCGCGATGCGATCGTAACTGCCGAGGGAGAGTTTCCCCGCGGCATCGAGCTGGCGCTTGGGCAGCTCCGGCGTGAATTTGATCGCGCCCGCATTCAACACATTGCTCGACACCGTAACGATGACCGCCCGTGCTGCAACACGCCCTGCCGGCGTCTCGACGCCGATGTCGCGGCCGCTCCATGTGATGCGCGTGGCCGGCGTCGACAGCGCGACGGGCACGCTCTCGCCGAGCTTGGCCATCACGGCGCCAAGTCCCTGCCGCGTGGCGACCGAGATCGCGCGATCTTCGGCGCGGGACTGATCGAGCGCCGAGAGGTCTCTCAGATCCTTACCGGTCGCATAGGCGCCAAGGGCAAAATCGACGGTCCCGGCCCAATCGCCAAGATCTTTCGGCAGCGCTGCGGCGCAGGAAATGTCACTGCGGCGTGCGGCTTCGTCGATGGCGCGGGTGGCGCGCACGAAGGTCGCGAGGAGGTCCTCGGTTTCGGCGGCGCGGGCATTACGGCGGCCGATACGCAATTTCTGGCTCGGCGGCGAGGGCGAAACCTCGATGCCGGCGCCCCGCGCCAGCTTTACCAGCGCATTGGTCTCGGGTGTGTGCAGCCAGCGCGCGCCGAGATCGAGCGGGACATCGAAGGTCGAACTGTCCGTCGCGCAGCGCCCGCCGATCTGCGCCGACGCCTCCAGCACGATGACCCTGCGCCCCACCGCCTGAATGCGCCGCGCCGCTGCAATACCGGCCGCGCCGGCGCCGATCACGACGACGTCGGCATCGCGCGGCAATGTCGCAGCCCGCGCCCTTGCGCCGAACCATGATGCAGACGCGAATGGCGCAAGCGTCAATCCGGCCGACGCCGATAGAAATGCGCGGCGCGAGAAAGTCATGACATGGTTTCCGAAATGCTAGCGAGCTTGAGAACGTCCCGCGAACCTTGCAGTATTCGCCTGCCTGCAGCAACCCTCATGGCAAACCGCGCGTTAACGCGAATGCATGTGCATGAACCAAATTGCAATGGCTGGCGTCCATGATGAAGACAGGGACAAAACGGTCGATACGAACCGTAACCGGGGCCAGCGTCATGGGCATCATGCTCGATACCGTCGGCAAGTTGATTGCCGGATACCTGCAGAAGGAAGTGCCGGGCTACGAGCCGTTCACGCCCAGCGATCCCGAGCGCCTGCATGACGTCATTCGCGAGGGTGACGTGCTGCTGGTCGAGGGCAACAATCGCGTCTCCGGCATCATCAAATATCTCACGCAATCGACCTGGTCGCATGCGGCGCTCTATGTCGGGCCGATCGATGGTGCGGTCGAGCCGAATGGCGAACCGCATGTGCTGATCGAGGCCAATATCGGCGAAGGCGTCACCACGGCGCCGCTATCGAAATATTACGCATTCCATACGCGCCTGTGTCGCCCCGTCGGACTGTCCTTTGAGGATCGCACCACCGTTTGCCGCTATGCGATCAACCGCGTCGGCTTCGGCTACGATACCAAGAACATCGTCGACCTGATGCGCTTCCTGATCCCGCTGCCAATCCCGCAACGCTGGCGGCGGCGCATGATCGCAATCGGCTCCGGCGACCCCACCAAGATCATTTGCTCGGCACTGATTGCACAGGCCTTCGAAGCCGTACGCTATCCGATCCTGCCGAAGATCACGCGCGCCGGAAGCCGGCAGGCGCGGCGCGAAATCCTGCACATTCGCCATTCCTCGCTCTATATGCCGCGCGATTTCGACATCTCGCTTTACTTCGAGGTGGTGAAGCCCACCATCGAACTCGGCTTCGACTACACAGCGCTGCATTGGGCCGACAAGCCGAAGCCGCTCAGGGAGGTGGCGGGCACAGTGGATCCGTTTCCAGGGCCTGCCGTTACCACCGGACAAATCATCGTTTCCAGATCGCCCGCGACGTCGCCGCACGCGGCCGAAGCCGCTTGGGCGGAAGCAAAGATGGATCGAGAAGGAGTGAGGGCGGTGGCGTAACCGTTCCTACGACTTCACCGCACCCGCCGTGAGACCGCCGACCATGTAACGACGGAACGCGTAATACACCGCAGCCGGCGGCAGCGCGTAGATGAAGCCGGTGGTCATCAGCAGTTCCCACGGCGAATCGTCGGCGGCGAGAAAATTGCCGAGCGCGACGGGGAGCGTAATCTCAGTATCCTTCGACAGCAGCAGGAACGCATAGAGATATTCGTTCCACGCCAGTAGCAGCGCATAGGTGCCGACCGCGACCAGCGAGGGCAGCATCAAGGGCAGATAGACCATGCGAAACAATTGCAGCGGTGTCGCGCCGTCCATGATCGCGGCCTCATCGAGCTCCACCGGCAGTTTGTCGGACGCCTGTTTCAGCACCCAGATCGCATAGGGCGAGGCGATGGTGACCATCGCGAGGATCAGCGACCAGTGATTGTTGAGCAGGCCGTAATTGCCCATGGTGCGATACATCGGCACCGCGAGAAAGGCTGCGGGAATAAAGTAGGTGAACAGCGCGAGATTCATCACCGTACGACCGCCGCGAATGCGCAGGCGGGAAATGGCGAAGGCGGCGAGGGTCGCAATGATCAGAGTCAACACGCCGGCGGCGATGGCGATGATCACTGAGTTGCCGAACTGAACCCAGAAGTCGCGCAGAAAGTAATGCTGCTGATTGAAGACGATGCGGAAGTTCTGCAGCGTCGGATGATCCGGCCACAATTTGCCGGCGAAGGCGTCCTGCTTCGGCGAGATCGCGAACAGAAACATGTGATAGATCGGAATCAGCGTCCAGATCAGCACGGGAATGCCGATCAGCAGCAGCTTTGCCTCGTTGCCGATCTCGCGCAACGTCGGCATGCGCATGGTGGAGGCTTTCGCAGTCTGGGCCTTCATCGCGAGAGCCTCTTCATCATGAAATAGACCAGCGGCAAGACCAGTGGCATGGCGCAGACGATCGACGCCATCGCCAGATCGAGCTGATCGAGGCGGAGGTAACGGATACCCAGTGTAGACAGCACATGGGTGAGATCTGCCGGGCCGCCGCCGGTGAGCAGATAGACGCTGTTGAAATCGCCGAGCGTCCAGATCATCGAAAGCAGCGTGCAGGTGAGATACAGCGTCTGCATCGACGGCCAGGTGATGAAGCGGAATTTCTGCCACCAGCTGGCGCCGTCCACATCTGCCGCCTCGAACATGTCGTTCGAGATCGCAAGCCGACCGGTCATCAGGATCAGCGTCCAGAACGGCAGCGACTTCCAGATATGGACAAGGATGGCGAGCGTCAGGCCGATAGCGGGATCGTTGAGCCAGTTCGGCCCGTCCTCGCCGGTGAATTTGAAGATCAGATTATTGATCACGCCCCATTCGGGATTGAACATGACGCGCACCGACAGGATGGTCGGGATCGACGGCACCGCCCAAGGCAGAATGAACAGCACCGACAGCCAGCGGATCCATGTGCGCGACTGCACGAAGAAGCCGGACAGGAAGAGAGCGATCAGCATCTTCACGTTGATGCCGACGATCAGGAAGATCAGCGTATTGACGACGGCACGGGCGAACACGGGATCGTTATAGAGCGCGACATAACTCGCCGGATGGCGCGCGAGCCAGAGACCGTAACTGATGGGATAGACGACGAAAGCAAGGAAGACGAGCAGATAGGGCGCCAACATCACGATGCCCCAGACCTGCGGCGTGGAGAACCGCGCGGAGAGAGGGCGGGAAGGGGCTTTATCTGCAGATGAGTACGTAATCGCCGTCATGCAGCGCTTCCGATCGAAAGTTGTGTTTCAATTAACGCCCGGCGAATGCCTTGCGTCCCCTCGCCCCGCTCTTGCGGGAAGAGGGTCAGGGAGAGGGGTCTCTCCGCAAGCTCGGAGCAAGCGGAGAGACCCCCTCTCCCGATCGGCTTCGCCGCTCGACCTCTCCCCGGTGGGGAGAGGTGAAGAACGGAGCTAGCCCGCGACTTCCTTGATGCGCGCGATCAGCTCATCCACGGCCTTCTCCACCGGCACCTTCTCGCTGACCACGCGGTTCATCGCCTTGGCCCACACATTCTCGTTGTTGAGAATGGTGAACTTGTAGTTCTTAGTAAAATCGAACGGCGTGGTGCCGCCCATGAACTGGGTGTAGACCGCCTTGCGATGCTTGTCGGCCTGCCAGAACGGCGAAGCCTGGCCCGCTTTGGTGACCGGGAACCAGCGGCCGAGCGCGCCTTCGACATAAGGCTGCAGGTTCTCTTCCTCGAGCAGGAACTTGACGAATTCCCGCGCACCCGCCTTGTTCTTCGACTGCGTGAAGATCATGCCGGTCTTGACATCGGAGCGATACTTGATCGGCGTGCCGTCCGGCTTGTTCGGGAACGAGGCGGTAACGATCGTTTCCTCATAGGCCTTCTTGCCGGCGGCGCGCTGCTCCGGCGTCAGGGTCTGGTTCTGCGAGTCCTCGAACCACTTCGCCGCGATCGAGATCGTGAAGTTGTGGGTCATGATGATGCTGCGATTATGGAAGGCGACGTTGTTGTCGGGATCCTTCCATGTGGTCGATGAGGGTGGCGTGCAGCCTTTGATATAGGTGTCGGTGTAATCGCGGAGCGCACCGATCAGGCCTTCGCGAACCTTGGGATCGTCTACCGTCAGCTTGCCGTCATCATCGACAAGCTTGACGTTATAGGCGTCGATAAAGGTGTAGAACGACTGCAGCGAATCCGTGGACTCCACGCCCATCGGCTGGCCGACGCCATAGGCGCGGCTACCCGAAGCCTTGCGGTAAGCGGGCTGCACCTTGTCGCACCAGAACGACCAATAGCCCTTCCAGTCCTTGGGAATGTCATCGAGCTTGAAACCGGCCTGCTGCAGCATGTCGCTCCAGATTTCGACGTGCATGGACTGCTGCTTCAGCGGGAAGCCGTAATAGCCTTTCTTCTTGGTCTGGCCATTCATCAGGAAGGCGGTTTCGACGGTGTTCGGCGCGAACTTGTCCATCATCGGCTTGAGGACGTCGGTGATATCCTCCAGCTTGCCCTCATAGGCCCATTTGCCTGACGCCTGCACGTCATAGGTGTCGGCATAGGCGACATCGGGCGGCGTGCCGGAATCCAGCGCGGCCACCGTCTTCGGAATCATGTCCTGAATGGCGTATTGGGAAAGTTCGACCTTGATCTTGGTCTTGTCTTCGAACTTCTTGATCGCCGCCAGCAACGATTCATCTTCGGATTTGTAGAAGCCCTTGCTGAACCAGACGGTGATGCTTTGCTGAGCAAAGGCAGGCGCCGCCGTCAGCAACAGACCGGAAGCCGCAGTGGCGAAAGCGAATGCACGTGTCCCCTTGGTGATCAAAACGCAGTCCTCCCGATGAATGTTCTTTGGTTGTTGTCGGGAAGACTACCCCTTTCTATTTATCCGTCCAGTGAAGAAGTCGATGCTGCGCTGCACTTGTCTGACAACTTTGCAGCGGTTACGTGTTCGTGATTGCAAGGAGAAACATGCATGCTTGCCGCTGCCGCCAAGGCGCTCTCGCAAATTCTGTCGCCACCGATGCGCGGCATCCTGTGGAAGTCGATCGGCCTCGCGCTGGTGATGATCATCGTGCTGGCGATCGGCATGCAGCGCTTTTTGAACTGGGCGGCGACGGCCGGCGGCATCTGGGCCGAGGGCATGGTCGGCAGCGACTATCACAGCATGGTCACGGTACTGACATGGATTCTCTCCATCGCCGCGGGGCTCAGCGTCGTTGCTGGCGCAATCTTCCTGATGCCGGCGATCACCTCGCTGGTGGCGAGCTTCTTCGTCGACGATGTCGCCGATATCGTCGAGCGTGAATACTATCCGGCCGAACGCCCCGGCACGGCCTTGCCGCTCGGGGTCGCGGTGTGGGAGGGCGGCAAGACGGCGCTGCTGACGATTGCCGTCTATCTGATCGCGCTTCCTTTCGTATTCTTCGCCGGCATCGGCTTCATCGTGTTCTTCATCGCCACCGCATGGCTCCTGGGACGAGAATATTTCGAGCTCGCGGCGATGCGCTTCCGCTCGCCGGCCGAGGCCAAGGAAATGCGTCGGCAGAATTCGGCGACCGTGTTTACCGCCGGCCTGTTCATCGCGGCCTTCGTGTCGATCCCGATCGTCAATCTCGCGACACCGCTCTTCGGCATGGCGTTCATGGTCCACATGCACAAGAAACTCAGCGGACCACGACCGGAACTGATCGAGCCGGCACGGGTGAAAGCGCCAGTGGGGTAGGTCTCCACGCTGCCTGCGTCATTGCGAGGAGCCGAAGGCGACGAAGCAATCCAGGAGTCAAACGAAGAAGGACTGGATTGCTTCGTCGCTACGCTCCTCGCAATGACGACGGAGTAGTTACGCCACCGTCTTTTCCGGCCACTGGCAGAGATCTTTGATCAAACACAACTCGCAGCGCGGTTTTCGCGCGAGACATGTGTAGCGCCCATGCAGGATCAGCCAGTGATGGGCGTGCAGCATGAATTCAGCCGGGATCACGCGTTCGAGTTCGAGCTCGACATCGAGCACGGTCTTGCCCGGCGCAAGACCCGTGCGGTTGCCGACACGAAACACATGGGTATCCACCGCCATCGTGTGCTCGCCGAACGCCATGTTGAGCACGACATTCGCCGTCTTGCGCCCGGCGCCGGGCAGCGACTCGAGTTCGGCGCGCGTGCGCGGCACCACGCCGCCGAAATCGCGGATCAGCTTTTCCGACAGCGCGATGACATTCTTCGCCTTGGTGCGATAGAGGCCGATGGTCTTGATATATTCGCGCACCGTCTCCTCACCGAGATCGATCATCTTCTGCGGTGTATCGGCGATGGGAAACAGCGCGCGCGTCGCCTTGTTGACGCCCGCATCGGTGGCCTGCGCGGACAGCACCACGGCGACCAGCAGTGTGTAGGGATTGAGATGTTCGAGCTCGCCCTTGGGCTCCGGATTGGCCTCGCGGAAGCGTGAGAACGCTTCGTGTACCTCGGCGGCAGTCCAGGGTTTGAATTTGACGGTCTTCGGTTTTGCGGCCTTAAGTTTGGCGGTCTTCGGACTGGCCGCCTTTTTGGCGATCACGGCCTTTTTCGGCGCCTTCACCGCTTTGCTTGCAACGGAGGTCTTCGCGCGGGCGGGAGGCTGGCGGGTGATTTTCGGCATCAGGGGGATATACTGAGCGGCCATGACACAGGGCAACGACTTTCACGATGCCAATGAGCCCGGCTTCGCCGGGGAGCCCAAGCTGTTCACCGCGCTGCTGCGTCCGCACCGCGCACTGAGCCGCAAAGGCTTTCTCGTGCTGATGGCCTGCGTCAGCGTGATCTCGTTCGGTGCCGGTGTCGCGTTTCTCTGGATGGGCGCCTGGCCGGTGCTCGGCTTTTTCGGGCTCGATGTGCTGGCGATCTATGCGGCATTCAGGATCTACGACCGCCGTGCCCGAGCCACCGAAGAAATTACGGTCACGGCCTCGGAAATCCGCGTGCGACGGGTGAGCCCGCGCGGCGACGTCGTCGAATGGGCGTTCAATCCGCTCTGGGTGCAGATCGACCGGGTCGAGCACGCCGAATTCGGCATCGAACAGCTGTTCCTGGTCTCGCGCGGACGCCGGGTGTCGATCGCCCGGTTCCTCGGAGCGGAAGAAAAGGCGAGCTTTCTCAGCGCCTTGCTCGATGCCCTGCAGGCGGCCCGGCGCGGCCCGACCTATAATCCGGTGGCGTGATGACCGATCCGGAATCGGGTGGTTTGCGGACGTTGTCGGACCTAGACCGGCAGCATGATGAACCTTGCCAGAGAAATCGCGATGAATGACCATCGCTCCATCAAGCCGGGCCTGCGGGATGCGGCCCTGCGCGATTACGACAGCGTCCGCCGCGCCATCGGCTTCATGCATGGGCAATGGAAGGACCAGCCGAGCATCGAGGACGTCGCCGATGCCGCCAGCGTCACGCCCGACGAGCTGCACCATCTGTTTCGCCGCTGGGCGGGTCTCACGCCAAAAGCCTTCATGCAGGCGCTGACGCTGGACCACGCCAAGATGCTGCTGCGCGATTCGGCCAGCATTCTCGATGCGGCGCTCGATTCCGGACTCTCGGGACCGGGCCGGCTGCACGATCTGTTCGTGACCCATGAGGCGATGTCGCCCGGCGAATGGAAGACCGGCGGCGCCGGCATGGAGCTGCGCTACGGCTTCCATCCCTCGCCCTTCGGCACGGCCATCGTGATTGCCAGCGATCGCGGGCTTGCGGGCCTCGCATTCGCCGATCCGGGCGAGGAGAAGGCCGGTTTTGCGGACATGGCGCGGCGCTGGCCGGCCGCGACCCTGATCGAGGACTTCGAGGCGACCGCCCCCCTCGCACGGCGCATCTTCGATACGAAACTGTGGCGACCGGATCAGCCGCTGCGGGTGGTGCTGATCGGCACGGATTTCGAAGTCCGTGTCTGGGAGACGCTGCTGAAGATCCCGATGGGCCGCGCGGTGAGCTATTCGGATATCGCCTGCAAGATCGAAAAGCCGAAGGCGTCACGCGCCGTCGGCGGCGCGGTGGGACGCAATCCGATCTCCTTCGTGGTGCCGTGCCACCGCGCCATGGGCAAATCCGGCGCGCTGACGGGCTATCACTGGGGCATCACGCGCAAACAGGCGATGATCGGCTGGGAAGCCGGACAGGTAGGGGCGTAATTCGCCACCATCCTCAACGTGTCGTCACCCGGCTTGACAGGGTGACCCAGTACTCACCGCGATAACTGAGTTTACCGGATCGCCCGGTCCTAGCGCGCAATTTCGCGCACGGCCGGGCGATGAAAGTGCGAGGTTTATTAACAAGCCGGTGCCGCCTTTGCGCCACCCTTCGACACACCGACCAGTGCGGGGCGCAATACGCGCTCGCCGATGGTGTAGCCGGCCTGCACGACCTGTACCACGGTGCCCGCCGGCACCGACGCATCCGGCACTTCGTACATGGCCTGATGGAAGTTCGGATCGAACTTCTCGCCAGTCGGATCGATCTTCTTCACGCCATGCTTTTCAAGCGCATTGAGCAGCGAGCGCTCGGTGAGCTCGACGCCTTCGAGCAGCGCCTTCAGGCCGGGATCGGCCGCCGCCTTGGCATCGGCCGGCACGGCATCGATGGCGCGCTGCAGATTGTCGGCGATATCGACGATGTCACCGGCGAATTTGGACACGCCATAGGTGCGAGCGTCGGCGACTTCCTTCTGGGTCCGCTTGCGCAGATTTTCCATCTCGGCCAGCGTACGCAGCATGCGATCACGCGATTCCGCGGCTTCCTTGGTCAGCGCCTCGACCGAATTCGGTTCCGGATCGTCCGGCATGACATAAGGCTTCGAGACCACTGGCTCGGCGGCCGCTGCCGTCTTGTCGTGGTTGTCGTTCTGCCCGTTAGCTTCAGTCATGACACTGCCTTCTCGAAAACACGCCGAATTGATGGGATTGCTGGGCGGGATATGTTGGTTTGCCGCGCAAAAATCAAGCTGATCAGGCCGTTTTGAGGCCGATCAGCCCCCCAGCATGCGACTGACGACGCGGGCCGCGTAATCCACCATGGGGATCACCCGCGCATAATTGAGCCTTGTCGGCCCGATCACGCCGAGGACGCCGACGATATGGCCGGCGCCATCGCTATAGGGCGCGATGATCGTTGAGGAACCGGACAGAGAGAACAGCTTGTTCTCGGAACCGATGAAGATGCGGACGCCCTCGGCATTTTCGGCGCGGCCGAGCAGATCGATCACCTCGCGCTTGGTCTCCAGATCCTCGAACAGCAGGCGGACGCGTTCGAGATCCTCCAGCGCATGCAGATCCTCAAGCAGATTGGCCTGGCCGCGTACGATGAGCTGGCGATCGTCGCCATTCCCGCCGGACCAGCTGGCGAGACCGGCGGCGATCACCTTCTGCGTGAGCTGATCAAGTTCCACCCTGCTCTGGCCCAGCGCGGTTTCGAGCTCGAGCCGGGCTTCGGCCAGCGTGCGGCCACGAATGCGGGCGTTGAGAAAATTCGAGGCCTCGGTGAGCGCCGAGGACGGCACGCCGGGCTGCAGGGTCAGCACGCGGTTTTCAACCTGACCATCTTCTGCGACCAGGACGACAAGCGCCTTGTCCGGCTCCAGACGGACGAATTCGATATGCTTCAGGCGCACATTCGATTTCGCGGTCAGCACCACGGCCGCGGCGCGGCTGAGACCCGAGAGCTGCGTCAGCGCCTCGCCGATCGCAGCTTCCACCGATTGCGAACGGCCCACGGACGAAAGTTGCTGCTGGATGGAGGCGCGCTCCGGCTCGGTGATATCGCCAACCTGCATCAGGGCATCGACGAAAAAGCGGAGGCCGAGTTCGGTGGGCAGCCGGCCGGCAGAGGTATGCGGAGCGTAGATCAGGCCGAGCTGTTCCAGGTCCGACATGACATTGCGGACCGAGGCCGGCGACAGCGGCACCGTGATCAGGCGGGAAATGTTGCGCGATCCCACCGGCTCGCCGGTGGCAAGGTAGCTTTCGACGATTTGCCTAAAAATCTCGCGTGAACGTTCATTGAGCTGCGCGAGCCCGGCTCGCGGCGAAATCAGGCCGATCGGATCGTGATGTGCCACTCAAGCACTCCTTATTGACCCTCAATTTGTCGCCAGAGGCGGCCGGATACAAGCCTCCTTCCAGCATTGGAACCGGCACGGCCTTGCCGCTGCTGCCGCACCCGCCTAAAAGCGCCGCGACATACATTATCGGAACATTCGGAAGGATTTTTCTCATGCGGCCAAGCCGTCGTGCGCCCGATGAACTGCGCGCTGTCTCGCTGGAACGCGGCGTCGTCAAATATGCCGAGGGCTCCTGCATGGTGAAGTTCGGCGATACCCATGTGCTGGTCACCGCCACGCTGGAAGAACGCCTGCCGCCGTGGCTGAAGGGTCAGGGCCGCGGCTGGGTCACTGCTGAATACGGCATGCTGCCGCGCGCCACGCTGGAACGCACCCGCCGCGAAGCCACTGCCGGCAAGCAGGGCGGCCGCACCGTCGAGATCCAGCGTCTGATCGGTCGTTCACTGCGCGCCGCGGTGGATCTCGAAGCGCTCGGCGAGCGCCAGATCACCATCGATTGCGACGTCATCCAGGCCGATGGCGGCACCCGCACGGCCTCGATCACCGGCGCCTGGGTGGCGCTGGCCGATTGCATCGGCTGGATGAAGAGCCGCAACATGTTCAAGAAGGACGTGGCGGACAAGGTGCTGCGCACCAATATCGCGGCGATCTCCTGCGGCATCTATCAGGGCACCCCGGTGCTCGATCTTGATTATGCTGAGGATTCCGAGGCTGACACCGATGCGAATTTCGTGATGACCGGCGACGGCCGCATCATCGAGATCCAGGGCACCGCGGAGAAGGAGCCGTTCACCCAGGACGAGCTGATGAAGCTGATGGCGCTCGCGCAGCAGGGCGTCGGCAGACTGGTTGAACTGCAGAAGATGGCGGTGGCGTAAGGCTCTGTCGCGTAGCCCGGGTGGCGCGCAGCGTAACCCGGGAACCGGCGTTCAGCTATCTCGACATCCCCGGATTACGCTTCGTTCCATCCGGGCTACGGATTATCATTTCTCATGACTCAACATCGTCGAATCACCGGCAAGCTCGTGATCGCCACGCATAATCCCGGCAAGCTCGCCGAGATGCGCGACCTGCTGGCGCCTTATGGCATCGAGGCGGTCTCGGCCGGCGAACTCGGCCTCACCGAGCCCGACGAAACCGGCGACACGTTCAAGGCCAATGCGGCGATCAAGGCGATCGCTGCCGCCAACGTGGCGCAGCTTCCGGCCTTTGCCGATGATTCCGGCCTCGTCGTGGACGCCCTCGACGGCGCGCCCGGCATCTATTCGGCGCGCTGGGCCGGCGAATCCAAGGACTTCAATGCGGCTATGACACGCATCGAGCGCCTGCTGCAGGAGCGCGGCGCGGCGACGCCGGACAAGCGCAAGGCGCATTTCGTGTCGGCATTGTGCGTGGCCTGGCCCGACGGTCATCTCGAAGAGGTCGAGGCCCATGCCCATGGCACGCTGGTCTGGCCGCCACGCGGCACCGCCGGCTTCGGCTACGATCCGGCCTTTCTGCCCGACGGCCATGAGCGCACCTATGGCGAGATGACCGCGGTGGAAAAACACGGCCTGCCACCGCTCGGCCAGGGCCTTTCTCATCGCGCGAAGGCCTTCGTGAAACTCGCGGAGATCTGCCTTGAGTAACCCTGCGCATAGCGACGCCTTCGGCGTTTATGTGCACTGGCCGTTCTGCCTGTCGAAGTGTCCGTATTGCGACTTCAACAGCCATGTGCGGCATCAGCAGATCGATGAAGAGCGCTTCGCCCGCGCCTTTGCGCGCGAGATCGAAACCACCGCAGCGCGCATTCCGAATCGTACGGTGACATCGATCTTTCTCGGTGGCGGCACGCCATCGCTGATGAAGCCGCAAACCGTCGGTTCGATCCTCGATTCGATTGCAAAATACTGGAACGTGGATGCTGCCGTCGAAGTCTCGATGGAAGCGAATCCAACATCCGTGGATGCAACACGCTTTCACGGCTATCGCGCTGCTGGCGTCAATCGCGTCTCGCTCGGCGTGCAGGCGCTTGACGATGCCTCGCTGAAATCGCTGGGGCGTTTGCATTCGGCACGCGAAGCGCTCGATGCTGTGGCGATCGCACGCAGCGCTTTCGATCGCTACTCTTTCGATCTCATCTATGCGCGGCCCGACCAGACGCCGGAGATGTGGACGAGCGAACTGAAGCTCGCGATCTCCGAGGCAGCCGAACATTTGTCGCTGTATCAACTGACCATCGAGGAAGGCACGCCATTCTTCGGACTTCACGCCGCCGGCAAATTGAAGACGCCGGAAGAAGGTCTGTCTCGCATTCTCTATGACGTGACGCAGGACGTTTGTGCGCAGCACGGCCTGCCCACGTACGAGATCTCCAATCACGCGCGGCCCGGCGCCGAGTGCAAACACAATCTCGTCTACTGGCGCGGCCAGGAATATGCCGGCATTGGCCCCGGCGCGCATGGCCGTATCGATATTGATGGCATCCGCCATGCGACATCGACCGAGAAGCGCCCCGAGACGTGGCTGATGCGTGTCGAGGCCAATGGCCATGGCGTCACGCTCGATGAAAAGCTCAACAGCGAAGAACGCGCGGACGAATATCTGCTGATGGGGCTGCGTCTGGTCGAGGGCATCGATCCCGCGCGTTATGAAGCGCTGTCCGGTCGCCCGTTCGATCCTGTTCGCGTCCAGAACCTGTGTGAGGAAGGCGCCATCGTCATCGAGAACGGCCGCCTGCGCGTGACGCAGGAGGGGTTCCCGGTGCTCGATGCTGTGGTGGCTGATCTGGCGGCGTAGGCCGCGTGAAGCTGTAGGTAGGCCGCGTGAAGCTGTAGGATGGGTAGAGCGCAGCGAAACCCATCATTCCGTCATTGCGGCAGGCTCCGCCGATGGGTTTCGTTCCGGCGCAAGCGCCTCCACTCTACCCATCCTACAGTCAAGCTACGTCCCGAAACTCTTGGGCGAACCGGCCACCGGCTGGCCGCCGCCCGAGGCCACCTTCATCACTGCGAGACCGCGATCGTTGCCGCCGTCGCTGCGGAAGCGGAACAGGCCGTCGATGCCGGCAAAGCCGGATTGATTGGTGAGCACGTCCGCCGAGAAACGCTGGCCGCCCTGCGTCCGCGCGAGCGCTGCCACCAGCGCCACCGCATCATAGGCGAGCGTCGCAGTGCGTACGGGGTCATTGCCATATTTGGTGCGATAGCGGCCCGAGAAAGCACGAAACCCTGCTGGATCGGGCGCTGCAAAGAGACCGCCCTGCATCGACGCACTGCCGAACACACGCGGATTGTCCCACAACCCTGTACCGAGCAACTGAACATTGCGAAGATTGGCGCCGGCGGTCGTCAGCGCATCCGCCGTCGCCACCACGGCTTCGCCATCGTCGGCGAGCAGCAGAGCATCCGCGCCGGTGAGCTGGGCCGCAATATTTTTCGCGGCAGTCGATCGATCGGCGCCGTAACGTTCGAAAGCCACGACCCGGCCGCCCTTGCGCGCCACCGCCTGCTTGAAGGCGACTTCAACGACATTCCCATAGGCATTTTGCGGCAGAAACGCCGCGAAGGAACGCTTGCCGGTGCTGTAGGCGTAATCGACGATGCGGTTGACGTCGGATTCAGGCAGGAAGCTGAGCAGATAAACACCGCGCCCCGCTACGCTCGAATCGGTCGAGAACGCGATCACCGGAATGTTGCGCGCACGCGTGAGCTGCGCCACGGCCGGCACCGATACGGCAAAGAGCGGCCCGAGAATGATCTCGGCGCCTTCGTTGAGCGCCTGTTGCGCCGCCTGCTGAGCGCCCGCGGCGTTGCCGGCATCGTCCTTCACCAGCAGCTGGATGTTCGGGTTCTGGAATTCGGCATAGGCCATCTCGGCCGCATTTTTCATCGACTGCGCGGCGAGGCCGGCATTGCCCGAGGCAGATTGCGGCAGAATGAGCCCGACCTTGACGCCACCGGCACCGATTGCCTGCGGCTGCTGAGCCGGGCCGGCGGGAGCTGTCGGCGGCGGTTCGCCGGGGCTATTGGTGCTGTAATTATTGGTCAGGGTCTGCTGGATGCCCGAACAGGCCGACAACAAGGGCGCTCCCAGCAGGATGCCCAGAGCCGCTCGCCGGGTCGCCCCCGGGATTGCTGATTTCGGATCGAACGGATCGGCCATCGCTTCTCTTCTTCTCGGCCGGCGAACCGGCGCACTCCCAGTCTATAACGGGAGGCTGGATTCAGACATACTGTTCGGGATTAGTTAACCGAAACAAAAGGTTTATATTTGGCCACGGCGCCTGGTGGCGTTCCGGTAACGGGGAACAACGCTGAAAACGGCTGTGCCTCTCTGCTCCATTTCCCTCTAGATTGCCTCCATGCGTGCGAACCCGATCTCCTCCCAAGCCAATGCCCCAAGCAGGACCTTCACGGTCTCCGGCCATGTGCTGACCGCGCCCAAGGCCGCGCCGGGCCTGCATCTGGTGGCGACGCCGATCGGCAATCTCGGCGACATCACGTTGCGGGCGCTGGAGGTGCTGGCCGGGGTGGACGTAGTGGCCTGCGAGGATACGCGCATCAGCCGCCGCCTGATGGAGCGTTACGGCATATCGGCCGACCTCAAGCAATATCACGAGCATAATGCCGAAGCGGCACGGCCGAAAATTCTCGCGAAACTTGCCGAAGGCGGATCGATCGCGCTGGTGTCGGATGCCGGCACACCGCTGATCTCCGATCCCGGCTTCAAGCTGGTGCGCGAGGTGACGCAAGCCGGTTTCGACGTCTTCGCATTGCCGGGGCCATCCTCGGTGCTGACAGCGCTCGCTGTTTCGGCGCTACCGACGGACCGGTTTTTCTTCGAAGGCTTTCTGCCGTCAAAACAGATGGCCCGCCGGAGCCGGCTGGAAGAGCTGTCCCGTATCGATGCCACCATCGTGATGTTCGAATCCGGCAACCGCGTGCAGGAGATGCTCAGGGATCTCGCCGACATCATGGGCAAGCGCGACGCCGCGATCTGCCGCGAACTGACCAAGCTGCATGAAGAGATCAATCGCGGTCCCGTCGTCGAGCTGGCGAAGACCGCGGACGAACTGGAAACGCGCGGCGAATTCGTCGTGGTGCTCGGGCCCCCTGCGGCCGACAGCGACGCGATGACCGACGCTGATCTCGACGCCCTGCTGCGCACATCGCTGCAGCGCGACAGCGTCAAGGATGCGGTGGCGCATGCAGTGGAGCTGTCCGGCCGGCCACGCCGCGCCGTCTATGCCCGTGCACTGGAACTCGCCAGGGAGACCGGCGATGGTTAAGCCGCGGGAGCTCTCGACGCCAGGTCGGAGCAAGGCGCCCTCGCCGCAGCGCGTCGCCGCCTTTGCCACCGGCCTTTCCGCCGAAAGCCGCGCCGCAGCAATGCTGCTGGCCAAGGGCTATCGCATCCTCGCCCGGCGCTTTCGCACCCCGCATGGCGAAATCGACATCGTCGCCCGCAAACGAAATCTGATTGCCTTTGTCGAGGTCAAGGCCCGCGACACGCTCGACGAAGCCGCCTATGCCGTCACCCCGCAGCAACAGGTGCGCATCAGCAATGCCGCGCAAGGCTGGCTGGTGGCGCATCCCGAACATGCCGATTTCGACATGCGTTTCGACGTGATCCTGATTGCGCCGAAGCATCTGCCACGCCATCTGTTAGCGGCATTCGACGCCGCCTGCTGACGCCCTGTCCTTCTGCCTCAAGTCCGGAACGATCCCATGAGCCTGAACATCGCCGTCCAGATGGACCCCATCGCCCGCATCAACCACAAGGGCGATTCCACCTTCGCGATGCTGCTCGAGGCGCAGAAGCGCGGCCACCGCATTTCCTATTACACCCCCGACAAGCTCTCTCTGCGCGGCAACGATGTCGTGGCGTCCGTGCAAAGCCTGACGGTGCGCGATGTCGAGGGCGATTATTTTACGCTCGGTGAACCCGAACGCGTGAATATGGAGAGCTTCGACGTGGTGCTGCTGCGGCAGGACCCTCCATTCGATCTCGCTTACATCACCTCGACGCATCTGCTCGAACGCATCCATCCGAAGACGCTGGTGGTGAACGACCCGGCCTCGGTGCGCAACGCGCCGGAAAAGATCTTCGTCATGGGCTTCAACGACCTGATGCCGCCGACGCTGATCTCGCGCGACAAGGACGAAATCAACGCCTTCCGCGCCGAGCACGGCGCCGTCGTGATGAAGCCGTTGCACGGCCATGGTGGCGCGGCGGTGTTTCGTGTGCTCCCGCAGGACATGAATTTTGGCTCGCTCTACGATCTGTTCTCGGTAACCTTCAAGGAGCAATGGGTGATCCAGCGCTTCCTTCCCGAAGTGAAGCATGGCGACAAACGCATCATCCTGGTGGACGGCGAATTCGCCGGCGCGGTCAACCGCGTTCCCGCGGAAGACGATCTGCGCTCCAACATGGTGCGCGGCGGCGCCGCGAAATCCACTGAATTGTCGCCGCGCGAGCGTGAAATCTGCGAACGGGTCGGCCCGGCTCTGCGGGAACGCGGATTGCTGTTCGTCGGCATCGATGTGATCGATGGCAATCTCACCGAGATCAATGTCACCTCGCCCACGGGCATTCGCGCCATCGCCAAGCTCGGCGGCCCCGATGTCGCCGCCCGCATCTGGAACGTGATCGAGGCGAAACGGAAGTAATCAGCGCCGCGACAGGGACAATTGCTAAAATTGACCTCTTTCGCGACATCGCTGAACCGACAATCATGCGTCGGTCGATCGGACGATCGTTACGCCACTGCCGATGAACCGGCGGTGAGGGCGGAAATGCCCGCCTTGTGGATGCGGAACGTATTGCGGCCGGCTTTCTTGGCGGCATAGAGCGCCGCATCCGCCATGATATTGAGCTGAGCGGACGGCGTATGGTCGTCCGCCAGCGCGATCCCCACCGATGCGCCGATCCTCAACTGATGCCCGCGATACTCCATCGGATAGTTGAGCTGAGCGATGATCGCGCGGGCGGCATCGGAGGCTTCCGCTAGCCGGGCTTCGGTCCCGAGCAGAACGGCGAATTCGTCGCCGCCGATCCGCGCCACCAGCTCGGCACCGGGGCAGACATCGCGAATCCGCTCTGCCGCCTGTTTCAGACATTCGTCGCCGGCGGCGTGGCCGAGGCTGTCATTCACCGGCTTGAATTCGTCGAGATCGATCAGCAGCAGAACGCCAAAGGGTTTTGCACGCTGCGGTGACGACAGATCCATCAGCGACAGGCGCGACTGGAACTGGCCGCGATTGGCAAGGCCCGTCAGTACATCGAATTCAGCGAGATAGCGGGTGCGATCGGCGAGAATCTTCTCTTCCGTAATGTCCTGCTTCATGCCGAAGATGCGGACGGCGACGCCATCGACGGATTCGACCGTCGCCGTGATCCTGATCCAGCGCCGGATACCCTTGAAGCTGATGATCTCGGCATCGAGCGTGAATCCGGTGCGATCCTCGATGGCCTTTGTCCTGCGCTTATGCAGCTCGCGAACGGATTCTTCCGGATAGCATTTCAGCGTCGCACCGCGATCCGGAGTCTCGCCGCGTGGCAGATCGAAAATGTCATAGACGACGTCGGTCCAGACCAGCGATTCATCGGACAGATCGCATTCCCAGACGCCGATCCGCGCTGCGGCGGAAGAGCGGTCGAAAATTTTCTGGCTGTGCGCGAGTTTTGCGGCCTGTCGCTCGAGCTCGGCCTGCTGGGCAGCAACCTGCGCCTTCAAGCTCGCAATCAGCTCGACATTGGAAACAACCGGTTGGCTGGGCGAGCAATCTGACATGCAGGGACTCGGACCTCGTCGTCACTTGATTCTTGTCATGCTTCGCATGGCCGGGTTTACGATTTGCTGCAAGCACAATGGCGTGAAATAGCGCGATCTGCGACATCGCCGCATAACGTTCTTGTCGTCGTTTTCCGGAGATGCTACCTTAGATAGATAAATCCGGGGTCGCATGATGCAGCATGTCGCGACGGTCGCATTCGAGGGGATCGAGGCCCGCGCAGTGGATGTGCAGGTTCAAGTGGTGCCCGGCCTGCCCAACTTCATCATCGTCGGCCTGCCTGACAAAGCGGTGTCGGAAGCACGCGAACGTGTGCGCGCAGCGCTGACAGCATCCGGGCTCGCGCTGCCGGCACGGCGGATCATCGTCAATCTGGCGCCGGCCGATCTGCCGAAAGAAGGCAGCCATTACGATTTGCCCATCGCACTTGGCCTGATGGCGACCATCGGCGCGATCCCGCATGATGCGCTCGCGGGTTTCACCGTGCTCGGCGAGCTCGGCCTCGATGGCTCACTGGCGCCGGTGGCAGGCGTGCTGCCGACCGCGATTGGCGCCAATGCCCGCGATGAAGGGCTGATCTGTCCCGCCGCCTGCGGAGCAGAGGCGGCATGGGCGAGCCCGGACATCCAGATCATCGCCGCGCAATCGCTGATACAGATCGCCAATCACTTCAAGGGAACGCAGGTGCTATCGCGGCCACAGCCGAAAGTGCAAACCCGCGAGGACAGCCTGCTCGATCTCCGGGACATCAAGGGGCAGGAGAGCGCGAAGCGCGCGCTCGAAATCGCGGCTGCCGGGGGGCATCACTTGTTGATGATGGGAAGCCCCGGCTCCGGCAAATCCATGCTCGCCGCGCGGCTGCCGTCGATCCTGCCCCCGCTGGCGCCGGCCGAATTGCTGGAAGTGTCGATGATCGCCTCGGTTGCCGGCATGATACGCGACGGGGCGCTAACGGCGCAGCGCCCGTTCCGCGCGCCGCATCATTCGGCCAGCATGGCCGCGCTCACCGGCGGCGGGTTGCGGGCGCGGCCAGGCGAAATCTCGCTGGCGCATCAGGGCGTGCTGTTTCTCGACGAACTGCCCGAATTCGATCCGCGCGTGCTGGATTCCCTGCGCGCGCCGCTGGAGAACGGCGAGGTTTCAGTATCGCGAGCCAATCATCGCGTCACCTATCCGGCGCGCTTCATGCTGGTGGCGGCGATGAATCCGTGCCGCTGCGGCCATGCCTTCGAGCCCGGTTTCGCCTGCAAACGTGGCCGGATCGACCGCTGCACCTCGGACTATCAAACGCGGATCTCCGGCCCACTGATGGACCGCATCGATCTGCGTATCGAAGTGCCGGCCGTCACCGCCGCGGACCTGATCCTGCCGCCGCCGTCGGAAGGCTCCGCAGAGGTTGCCGTACGGGTTGCCGCGGCGCGCAGCCTGCAGACAGCACGATATGCGGCTGCCGGACTGGCTGGCACTCATACCAATGCATCGGCGCCGGCCTCCGTGCTCGAGACCGTGGCACAGCCCGACAAGCAGGGCCTCGCTCTGCTGAAGGATGCTGCCGAAACCATGCGGCTGAGCGCACGCGGCTATCACCGCGTACTGCGCGTCGCCCGCACGCTCGCCGATCTCGACGGTGCAGAGAAGATCGGACGGCTGCATCTGGCCGAGGCGCTGTCCTATCGTGCATTGACCGACGAGGTGCGCAGCGCGGCATAAGGCACATCCTACCAGCCGCCACAACGCATGCGCGTATCGTCAACCCGGCAGTAACCAGTCTCGTTTACGCTTCGCTCACCATACCCCGCATTACGGGGTGCAGGGGCGAGTGCGTATCATGCTGCGTTTCAGGATTTTGGCCTCCACGATTCCATTGGCGATTGCCGCCTTTCTCGCGCGCGGCGAATTGTTCGCCTCGGCGCGGCCCTGCATCGCCGCGGGCGAAAGCATCGTGCAACTGGCGGCGATGCCATGGCAGGCGCAAAGCCATGTCAGCTTCACCGACGATCCCGCCCGCGCCACGGTGCGGGTGCAGATCGTCAATGATGCGGAGAGCGCGGACTTCACGGTGATCGACGACGAGGGCACCGACGAGCCCGGGGCGTGCACGGCCGATGCCGCGACCCGCTTCATCGGTATTGCGGCCACAGCGGCGAGCACCGATCCGGTAATCTATCTCACGGCAGACAGCGACGCTGACTATCGCATCTTTGTACGCTCCCGCAGTTTTACCGCGCGGGATGCTGCAGCATTGATCGTCGGCGCCCGCAGCACGCCGCCGGCACGCATGGCTGCTGCCAGCCTCTGATCGCAATTAACCTCGCATCAACCATAACCGCACCGCTGTCGCCGCATCTCCGCGCGCGCAACCGCTTGGCAATCTGATCCACCCATCATCGCCGCATCCCCGCACCCAGCCGGAGTGGCGCCGTGAGCAGAGTCCTTTTCCGGATCAAGATCATGTTCCGGCGCTTTGCGCGTCGTTTTCCGTGGCTGAGTTTTGCCATCCGCTCCTTCGTGATGTTCTCGGCGGCGTTCGGCGGCGCCTATGGCTTCATCTCGGCTGCGACTTCGAAGGATTCCGGCTACGAGCCGCATGCCTTCGCGATCGGCGCCAGCTTCCTGTTCGCCGTCGCCTGCGTCGCACTGGCGACCATGAGCATCCGCATGCGCTTCCTGCACAAGCGGATGCAGAAGCTCGCCGCCCAGAACGAGGCGCTGGTGGACCGCAACTGGGAACTCAAGGAAGCCGAAGAGCGTGCGCGACATCTGTTCGAAGCGCAGGACGATCTGATCGTCATCCGCGACCAGGACGGCCGCATCACTTTCGTCAACGACGCCTATTGCACGCTGGCCGAACAGCCGCGCGAGACGCTGGTGGGGAGCCGTTTCGAACTGAACGTGCTGGAGCAGGGCGACAGCGCCCACAAGCCGAACGGCACCTCGATCCACGACCAGTGCATCGCCGCCGCCAGCGGCCCGCGCTGGATCGCCTGGCGCGAGGGCATGGTACGGATCGACGCCAATCGTCCCGCAGAATTGCAGAGTGTCGGCCGCGACGTCACCGACCGCACCGAGACCGAGCGCGCCCTCTCCGACGCGCGCGACCATGCCAATGCCGCCAACCGCGCCAAATCGCGCTTCCTCGCAATGGCCTCGCATGAAATCCGCACGCCGCTGAACGGCATTCTGGGCATGAGCGGCCTGCTGCTCGACACCCCGTTGTCGCCGGAGCAGGCAACCTATGCGCGCGCCGTGAAGACATCCGGCGAATCGCTGCTGTCGCTGATCGAGGAACTGCTCGACTACTCCAAGATCGAAGCTGGCAAGATCGATCTCGACAATCGCCCCTTCGCGCTGTCTTCGTTGATCGAGGACATTACCGAGTTGCTGGCGCCGCGGGCGCAGGCGCGCGATCTCGAAATCGCCGCCTATATCGACGAAAGGCTGCCGCTCGAAATCGTTGGCGATGCCGCACGCCTACGTCAAGTACTGCTAAATCTCGCCGGCAATGCCATCAAGTTCACCGCCACCGGCGGCGTCGCAGTCATCGTCGAGCCAGGTATCTGGCCTAACGAGGTTACCTTCATCGTGCGCGACACCGGCATCGGCATTGCGCCAGATGCCCAGCAGCGCATCTTCCGCGAATTTGAACAGGCGGACGAACGCACCGCACGGCAGTTCGGCGGCACCGGCCTCGGGCTTTCCATCAGCGAGCGCATCGTCAAGCGCATGAACGGGCGCATCACGCTGCAGAGCCAGCCGGGTGTCGGCTCGACGTTCGAAGTGTCGATTCCGCTGGTCGCTTCCAACAACCGCGCCGAAGCCTTCCTGCCCCCGGATCTCAGCGGCCAGTCGGTGATGCTGCTGGCGCCGCAGAGCATCGAAGCCTCGCTGATTGCTCGCCGGCTGGGACGCTGGGGCGCACAGACCTGCATGGTGTCCGATATCGATGTGGCGCTGGCGCTGCTGCCGGAGCGATCCTGGCGCACCATTTTGATCGACCGCGCAGTCGGCGCGGACAATCTCGAACGGCTCGCCGAGCGGGCCATCCCGCATGCGACCCAGCGGATCGGCCTGTTCACGCCGGCAATGCGGCATGAATCGGAGCCGACTGCAGCGAAGAACCTGACCGGCTATCTGATCAAGCCGTTGCGTGCGACCTCGCTGGCGAAGCTGCTGGCGATGCAGACTGCGGATCACGCCCTGGCGACCGACGAGGCGGAGCGCGCGCCAGACGGGACCGCGACGACAGACGGCCTCTCGATTCTCGTTGCGGAGGACAACGACATCAATGCCCTGTTGATGCGCTCGCTGCTGACACGGCTCGGCCACCGTGCGGTTATCGCCACCGATGGCGAGCAGGCGCTGGAATCCTGGCTCGCTTCGGATGCGGCCGGCACGCCGTTCGATCTGGTCCTGATGGACGTCCAGATGCCGAAGCTCGATGGTATCGAAGCCGCCAAACGCATTCGCGTCCTGGAAGCCGGCCAGCGCGTGCGCCGCACGCCGATCCTTGCGCTGACCGCCAATACGCTGGTGGAGGATCGCTATGCCTGTTTCGAGGCGGGCATGGATGGCTTCCTGCTGAAGCCGCTGGACCGCGAAAAGCTGGAAGAAGCCCTGAGGCATCTGGCCGCGGGCCGGCATCTGGCGGCGTAAGGCCCGCAACTACACTGACACTGTCGTCGCCCGGCCCTCCCTGTCATCCCTCCGCAACACACCCGTCACACCACTGTTGAGCACCCGTGATGTCTGATGCGGTTAGGCCGCGTCGATTCGCGTGGGGCTATCAGCGGCCAGGGGTTAGAGTCGGGGATGGCCATGCACGGCAACGAATTTGTGCGGCAGAAGCCAAATGTCTTGAAACCTGGTGTGATGCAGATGCTGCGGCCGCATAACATGGCGCTCGCGGCACAGACTGCGATCACCTGGTTCAAGCCGCCGTTCCATTTCGATCCCGCCAACGTCAATCCCAATGGCGCGCCGTCGCTCGGCCGCATGGGCCCGCTGGAAGTGCGCCTCGCCCAGGACAAGCGCGACGTGAAGCGCGCCCAACGCCTGCGCTACAAGGTATTCTACAAGAACGGCACCGCCATCGCCGACGCCGCCACCATGCTGGCACGCCGCGACAAGGATGCCTTCGACAAGATCTGCGATCACCTCCTCGTCGTCGATCATGCCGCCAAGCCGACCCTGTCGGGCCGGCAGCCGGTGGTCGGCACCTATCGCCTGCTCCGCCACGAAATGGCGATGAAGAATGGCGGCTTCTATACCGAGAACGAGTTCGAGCTCGGCGGCATCCTGCAGAGCCATCCCGACCTGCGCTTCCTTGAGCTCGGCCGCTCCTGCGTGCTCGAACGTTATCGCACCAAGCGCACTGTCGAACTGCTGTGGCAGGGTATCTGGAGCTATGTGAAGCAGAATCGCTTCGATGTGATGATCGGCTGCGCGAGTTTCGAAGGCACCGATCCGGACCAGCTGGCGCTGCCGCTGTCGTTCCTGCACCACAACGCGCGCGCGCCGGAAGAATGGCGCGCCCGCGCCCATGCATCGCGGTATGTCGAGATGAACCGGATGCCGAAGGAAGCGATCGATCAGAAGGCGGCGCTTCGCGCGCTGCCGCCGCTGATCAAGGGCTATCTGCGCATCGGAGCGATGATCGGCGACGGTGCGGTGATCGATCATCAGTTCGGCACAACGGATGTGCTGATCGTGATGCCGGTCTCGGCCATCGCGGCGCGGTATATCGAGCATTTTGGTGGTGAGGCGAAGGCGGCCTGAGAACCGTAGGGCGGATCAGGCGAAGCCGTAATCCGCCGCGGTGTCTCCGTCATGAACTCCGCCGGCGGATTATGCTGCGCTGATCCGCCCTACGGTTACAGCCGTCTTAGCGCCACGTTCTCGATGACGTGATCGGCGCCCTTCTTCAGGATCAGCGTCGCGCGCGGGCGTGTCGGCAGGATGTTGTCTTCCAGATTGGCGAGATTGGTGCGCTCCCAGATCGCAAGCGCCGTCGCCGTCGCCTCTTCATCGGACAGCAACGCATAGCGATTGAAATAGGATCGCTTGTCGTGGAAGGCGGTGTCGCGGAGCGCCAGGAAGCGCTTCACATACCATGCGCGCAGCACCGGCTCGTCCGCATCGATATAGACCGAGAAGTCGAAGAAGTCGGACACCACGGGAACTGCCTTGCCGTCGCGGGGCAGGCGGCCCGCCTGCAGCACGTTGACGCCTTCGACGATCAGGATGTCGGGCTGATCGACCTCGATGAACTTGTCCGGGACGATGTCGTAGGTGAGATGCGAATAGACGGGTGCGCGAACATTGGGACGGCCGGCCTTGATGTCGCTGAGGAACTGCAGCAACAACGGCAGATCGTAGCTCTCCGGGAAGCCCTTCTTCTGCATGATGCCGTTGCGCTCAAGCACAGCGTTCGGAAACAGGAAACCGTCGGTGGTGACGAGATCGACCTTCGGCTTCGGCGACCAGCGCGCGAGCAACGCCTGCAGCACGCGGGCCGTGGTGGACTTGCCCACAGCGACCGAACCGGCAACGCCGATAATGTAGGGCATCTTGCGGTCCTGGATGCCCAGGAACTTGCGCTGCGCCACATAGAGCCGCTGATGCGCCGCGACATACATCGACAGCAGGCGCGACAGCGGTAGATAGATTTCCTCGACCTCGCGAAGATCCAGACGATCATGCATCGAGCGCAGCGCCGCGATCTCCTCGGCATTCAGCGCCATCGGCATGTCGTCGCGCAGTTTCGCCCACTGTTCGCGAGAGTAGTTGCGATACGGATCGTATTTCTGGTCGGGGGCCCGCATATCCATCTGTGTTTCCCAAATGAGAGGTCCAAGCTCTTGATGACTTTCGACCTCGAAACGTCAGTCGCTTTTGCGTGACGCCTTTTCCTGCAAACCGGATTGATGCGTGCGCGCGCCGAGCGCCGCCTCGACATCCTGAATCGTGATGCCGCGCGACTTTAGCAACACCAGCAGGTGAAACAGCACGTCGGCGCTTTCATTGATCAGATCGGTGCGATCGTCCAGGGCGGCGGCGATGACGGCCTCGACCGCTTCCTCGCCGAACTTCTTGGCGCAATGGACGGCGCCCTTGTCGAGCAGCTTCTTCGTATAGGACTGCTCGCCCGAGGACGCCGCAGCGCGGGCGTCGATGGTGTCGGCGAGATCGTGAAGGGTAAAGGACATCGAGAGACCTCATTACGGATCAAAGATCCTCAGGGATCGAGCCGCATCGGCAGGCCGGCCCGCTGCATGTGGTCCTTGGCCTGACGGATGGTAAATTCACCGAAGTGAAAAATCGAGGCCGCCAGCACCGCGGTGGCGTGGCCGGACCTGATACCTTCGACCAAGTGATCGAGATTGCCGACACCGCCAGAGGCGATCACCGGCACGGGGATACTGTCAGCGATGGCGCGGGTCAGTTCGATATCGAAGCCGGTGCGGGTGCCATCGCGATCCATCGATGTCAGCAGGATCTCGCCGGCGCCGAGCGACACGACCTCCTGGGCAAATTCGATGGCGTCGATACCGGTGGACTTGCGGCCGCCATGGGTAAATATCTCCCAGCGCGAGCCGGCGCGCTTGGCATCGATGGCGACGACGATGCACTGCTCGCCGAACTTTTCCGCTGCTTCTTTCACGAATTCACGCCGCGCCACCGCGGCGGAGTTGATCGATACCTTGTCTGCGCCGGCGCGCAGCAACGCCTTGATATCATCGACGGTACGAACGCCGCCGCCGACAGTGAGCGGCATGAAGCAAGCTTCAGCGGTGCGGCGGACCACATCCATCATGGTGCCGCGATTTTCATGCGTCGCATTGATGTCGAGGAAAGTGAGTTCGTCCGCGCCGGCGGCGTCGTAGGCAATCGCTGCCTCGACGGGATCGCCGGCGTCGCGCAGGTCGACGAAATTGACGCCCTTCACCACGCGGCCGTCCTTGACGTCGAGGCAGGGGATGACGCGGACCTTGAACATGGTGTGTCCTATGCGGCCTTGATCAGTGCCAGCGCTTCCGCCGGATCGATGCGGCCGTCATAGAGCGCGCGGCCGGAAATGGCGCCTTCGAGTTTTTTCGCACGCGGCTCCAGCATCGCCTTGATGTCGTCGATGGAGGCAAGACCGCCCGAAGCGATGACGGGAATGGATATCGCATCGGCGAGCGCAATCGTCGCGTCCCAGTTGATGCCCTTGAGCATGCCGTCGCGTGCAATGTCGGTGAAGATGATGGCGGCGACGCCAGCGTCTTCAAAACGCTGCGCAATGTCCAGCGCCGTGACGGTGGACACGTCCGCCCAGCCTTCCACAGCGACATTGCCATCACGCGCATCGAGGCCAACGGCGACGCGGCCGGGAAACTTCTTCGCAGCTTCCCTCACCAGAGCGGGATCACGCACCGCGGCGGTCCCGATGATAACGCGGCTGATGCCCTTGGACAGCCAGGCTTCCACCGTCGCGAGATCACGGATGCCGCCGCCAAGCTGCACCGGGAATTTCACGCGCGTCAGCATCGCCTCGACCGCCTGCGCGTTGACCGGCTTGCCCGCGAAAGCGCCATCGAGATCGACGACATGCAGATATTCGAAACCCTGATCCTCGAACGACTTCGCCTGCGCGGCGGGATCGAGGTTGAACACGGTGGCGCGCGCCATGTCGCCTTGCTCGAGGCGGACGCACTGGCCGTTTTTCAGGTCGATGGCAGGAAAGAGAATCACGGCTTCCACTTCAGAAAGTTGGCGATCAGAGCGAGACCGAAGCGCTGGCTCTTTTCGGGATGAAACTGCGTGCCGATGGCGGTGTCGCGACCGACGATGGCGGTGATCGGCCCGCCATAATCGGCGCGCGCGAGTACTTCGCCCTCATTCACGGCGTTGAGGTGATAGGAGTGCACGAAATAAGCGTGGCGCCCCTTCGGCCCAAGCGGCAGACCGTTCAGCACCGGATGCTCGCGCAACAGTTCGAGCGTGTTCCAGCCCATGTGGGGGATCTTCAAGCTCTCGTCATTCGGCGTGATCTTCTCGACATCGCCGGCGATCCAATTCAGCCCGTCGGTGGTGACATGCTCCTTGCCGCGCGTCGCCATCAGCTGCATGCCGACGCAAATGCCGAAGAAGGGGCGCGCCTTGTCACGCACCGCTTCGGTCATGGCGTCGACCATGCCGTCAAGCTCATTGAGGCCACGGCGACAATCGGCGAAGGCGCCGACACCGGGCAAAACGATGCGGTCCGCGCGAAACACCTGATCGGGATCGCGGGTGACGATAATCTTCGGCGGCACTTCCATGCCGCGGGTGGCGCGCTCGAAGGCTTTTGCAGCGGAGTGCAGATTGCCGGAGCCGTAATCGATGATGGCGACGGTCACCGCGTCACTCCCGGTTGCGGAAACAGGCCGATGACATCCTCCGGCCCGCGCGAGAACGGCTGGGCAGGGGCGTATCGGGTCGGCGGCGGGGCGCCGCGATCGGTGGAATAGGTTTCGTGTCGCTGGCTATTGGTCCAACGATCGAAGAAGCGGCGCTCGGCGGCTTCCGGATTGTCGGCGATGACCATATCGAGCTGCCGCCACTTGCCGCGCGACAGCGACCAGCGGCGCAGGCTCGACGCCTCGAAACCCATCAGCAGCGCCACCAGGAACATCACGATGCCGCGCAGGTCGGCACTCACGCCAAGCTTCGACAGCGCGATCTCACCGGCAAAAGACAGCACAAGATAAGCGATCAGCGCCAGCCAGAGCCGGTGAAACAACAGCCAGAACGGACCGGCCAGAAAGGCCCAGACATGAAACCCATCGCGCACGAAGACGAATTTATCCGTCGCCGCCAACGGCCCCTGGCCGGCGCTCTTTGGCGCGTGAACTGTATAGACCGGCATGCAAACTCCGCCGCTACAAGGCAGGAATTACGAACGGGGATCAGCCGCCGAGCTGACCCTTGGTGGAAGGCACTTCACCGGCATTGCGCGGATCGATGGCAACCGCCGTCCGCAATGCCCGCGCCAGACCCTTGAAGCAGGATTCGGCGATGTGATGGCTGTTCTCGCCATATAGGGTTTCGACGTGCAAAGTCACGCCCGCCTGCATGGCGAAGGCGTTGAACCATTCGCGCACCAGTTCGGTGTCAAATTCACCGATCTTGTGGGTCGGGAAGGCGGACTTGAACACCAGGAAGGGCCGGCCGGAAATATCCAGCGCCACCCGGGTCAGCGTCTCGTCCATGGGCATATAGACCGAGGCATAGCGGGTGATGCCGGCCATATCGCCGAGCGCCTGCTTCACAGCCTGGCCGAGGGCGATACCGACATCTTCCGTGGTGTGGTGGAAATCGACATGGAGGTCGCCGACCGCCTTCACGGTGATGTCGATGCGGGAATGGCGGGCGAGCAGGTCAAGCATATGGTCGAAGAACCCGATGCCGGTGACCGAATTGGACGCACCGGTGCCATCGAGATTCACGGAGACCTCGATCTGGGTCTCCTTGGTAGCGCGCTTGATCGTCGCCTTGCGCATCGAATGGGGCCTCTTGCTGGCTGAAAACGCGGTCTTTTAACAGGGGGATGACAGGGGCGCTACGGCCGGGACGCGGGATTCGGCTTCTATGGTGAGCGGAAATTCATGGCTTGGGGGCTCAGAGCCGTAGGATGGGTTGAGCGGAGGCGCGTAGCGGCGGAGCGTAACCCATCGGCCGAGCCAGCCACATCGGACGGGCAGCATGGGTTTCGCTGCGCTCT
>WPCJ01338629.1_pt1 | contig 47169 bp, 34 predicted proteins | sample 5399831 | NCBI WGS metagenome assembly WPCJ01 (sample SAMN12869470, study PRJNA574797) | sludge metagenome | isolation source: wastewater treatment of pH10 | place: China:Beijing | collected 2019-05-20
TGTATCACCAAGCCGGAAGCCTTTACCGCTCCGTTCACCGGCAATCGCATGGTTCGCTTCGTCATATAAATAGTATTCATGACCTAAAGTTGAAATGGGTACCAGCCCATCCGCGCCATATGTCGCAAGGTTCACGAAAAGACCGGCCCGCGTTACGCCCGTAACGCGCCCCTCATATTCATCTCCAAGATGTGCGGCGAGAAAATGTGCAATGAGACGGTCGACGGTTTCACGCTCGGCCAGCATGGCGCGACGTTCGGTCGAGGAGATGAGCGCGGAGATTTCTTCGAGATGCGCTTCCTCCTCTGTCGTTAGTCCATCACTTCCAAGGTTCAGCGCTTTGATCAGAGCGCGGTGTACGATGAGGTCGGCATAACGGCGGATCGGCGAGGTGAAATGCGCATAGCGGCTCAGATGCAGACCAAAATGTCCGATGTTATCGGGGCTATATTCCGCCTGGCTTTGTGTGCGCAGCACGACCTGATTGACCAGTTCTTGATGATCCGAGCCTTCAACGGCTTCAAGAATCCGGTTGAACTGAGCGGGCTGCAGTTCCGCACCCTTGGCAAGGTTCAGATCAAGCGTGCGCAGGAACTCGCGTAGGGTTTCCTGCTTGGCAAGCGCCGGTGCATCATGAATGCGGAAAATCAACGGCTGGCGGCGCGCTTCCAATGTTTCTGCGGCAGCGACATTCGCCTGAATCATGAACTCTTCGATGAGCTTATGCGCATCGAGCCGTTCCGGAACGATGACTTTGTCCACCTTCCCATCAGGCGTGAGCAAAATTTTCTTTTCCGGCAGGTCGAGTTCCAGCGGTTCGCGGGAATCGCGCCCGCGCTTCAGCGCGGCATAGGCGTTCCATAACGGTTTCAATATCCCGTCGAGAATAGGCTGGGCCTTGTCATCCGGCGCGCCGTCAATGGCAGCCTGCGCTTGCGAATAGCTGAGTTTCGCCGCCGATTTCATCATGATGCGATGGAATTTGTGCGATTTCTTGCGACCGTCAGAAGCAAAAATCATACGAACGGCAAGAGCGGGGCGATCTTCAAGTTCACGAAGCGAACAGAGATTGTTTGAAATCCGTTCGGGCAACATCGGCACGACCCTGTCCGGGAAATAGACCGAGTTACCGCGCTTCTGTGCTTCGCGATCAAGCGCGGAATCTGGGTGAACATAGGCGGCGACGTCCGCTATAGCCACGATGACAATCTGACCGCCTGGATTCTCTGGGTCCTTGTCCGGCTCGGCGTAAACCGCATCATCATGATCCTTGGCATCAGCCGGATCGATGGTCAGGAGCGGAATGTCGCGCCAGTCTTCCCTGCCGTCCATCGTCGCAGGCTGGGCGGCTTCCGCCTCGTTCAGCGCTTCCGCCGGAAAAACATGCGGAATTTCATGCTCGTGAATGGCAATCATCGACAGGGCTTTTTCGCTGTCGATAGACCCGACCACTTGTCGAACCTTGCCGCGCGGCAATCCCTGACGACGCGAGGAGATCAGGTCGACTTCAACAAGATCGCCTGCTTCGGCATTTTCAAGCTGTGCCGGATCAAGCTGCACTTCCGGCTGCTTTCGGTTTACTGGGTCAAGGCGCCATTCACCATTGCCAAGCTTGCGCACAATGCCCAGCACCGCATTTGTGCGGTGTTCGAGGCGCTTCATCACGCGAGCGGTATAATCCGGTCCGTCACGATCTTCATTGCGGAATATTTTTGCCAGAACGCGGTCACCCACGCCAACAGCCGGACCGCCTTCGGAGGCCTTGTTCAGCCGGGTGCGGCGGATCAGGACGACGGGAGGCTTGCCATAACCGGCTTCATCCCACTCCGATGGACGTGCCAGTAAACCGCCATCCTCGTCGCGCCCAGTGATATCAAGCACGGTAACTGCAGGCAGCGCACCAGGACGAGACAATTTGCGGGCGCGTTTTTCGACCAGGCCCTCGTCGGAGAGCTCGCGCAGGAGGTCTTTCAGATAGACCCGAGCATCCCCCTTGATGTTGAATGCTTTCGCCAATTCGCGCTTGCCTGCGTGGTCGGGGTTCTCCTCAATATATTTGAGAACTTCCTCGCGGCTTGGCAGGAACGCATTGGGATCGCTCCTTCCATCGGCAGATTTTGCTTTGGCTGCACGCCGTTCGGTCCGTGCGGATCGACCGGTATCGGATTTGGAAAAACGGCGTGCCAATTGCTACTCCTCTACCGCCTCGGCCTTGGACTTGGCTTTCGGCTTGGCTGTCGACTTGGCCTTTGCTGGTGCCTTTTTGGCCGCGGGCTTCTTTGCAGAGGCTTTCTTTTCAGCGCTGGCCGAAGCTTTGCGGGCAGGGGCTTTCTTGCTCTTGGAAGAACCAGCCTTTTCCGTAATCAGCTGCAGTGCTTCTTCCAGCGTGACACTCGCCGGGTCCTTGCCCTTCGGCAAAGTGGCGTTGACCTTGCCCCAGTTGACATAAGGCCCGTAGCGACCGTCGCGAACGGTGATCGTACCGCCTTCCGGATGGTCGCCAAGCGTCGCCAATGCAGCCGGTGTGGAGCGGCCACGACCGCCGCCCTTCGACTGTTTGTCGGCCAGAACGGACACAGCGCGATTGAGGCCGACGGAAAAGACTTCTTCGGCATTCTCCAGATTGGCAAATGTCCCGTCATGGCTGACATAGGGCCCATAGCGACCGATGCCGGCGGAGATCATCTTGCCGGTTTCTGGATGCTGACCGATGTCACGCGGCAGAGACAGTAGCGCAACGGCTTTCTCGTGGTCGAGTGAATCGACGGTCCAGCCTTTCGGAAGGCTGGCGCGCTTTGCTTCTTTGCCCTCGCCGCGCTGGACATAGGGACCGAAACGACCAGTCCGTGCGGTGATTTCCTCCCCGGTGAAGGGGTCCTTACCGAGTGATTTTGGTTCGTCAGCAGCTGCAGATTCGCCATTGGCGTCACCGCCGAGCTGGCGCGTATATTTGCATTCCGGATAGTTGGAGCAGCCGACGAATGCGCCGTATTTGCCAAGCTTCAACGACAGCATTCCTGTGCCGCAGGTCGGGCACGAACGCGGATCACTGCCGTCTTCACGTGCAGGGAAGACCAGTGGCGCCAGTTCTTCGTTCAGCGCATCGAGAACATTGGTGACGCGCAATTCCTTGATGTCATCGACATTGCCGGAGAAGTCGCGCCAGAAGTCGCGCAGAACATCTTTCCAGGAAAGCTTGCCATCTGAAATAAGATCGAGCTTTTCCTCAAGGTCTGCCGTGAAATCATACTCGACATAACGCTCGAAGAAGCTTTCGAGGAAGGCGGTGACCAGACGCCCCTTTGGTTCTGGAATAAGCTTGCGCTTGTCTATCGTGATGTATTCGCGATCACGCAGCGTGGCCAGCGTCGCAGCATAGGTCGAAGGACGACCGATGCCGAGTTCTTCCATCTTCTTGATGAGCGAAGCTTCCGAATAGCGCGGTGGCGGTTCGGTCGAATGCTGGGTCGCATCGATCTTCTCGCGTGCCAGAGCTTCACCAGAACGAATTTCCGGCAGCTTTGCGCTATCCTCGTCGTCGTCCTCTTCCTCGCGATGATCCATATAGGCGGCGAGGAAGCCATCGAACTTCGTGACCGAGCCGTTGGCGCGCAGCATGGCTGAACGCGAGCCGTTGACAGCCTCGATATCGACGGTAGTGCGTTCGATATCGGCAGCCTGCATCTGGCTGGCAATGGCGCGTTTCCAGATCAACTCATAGAGCCGCGCCTGATCCTCATCGAGGTACCGACGCACATCCTTCGGGTGACGAGAAAAATCCGTCGGGCGGATGGCTTCGTGCGCTTCCTGTGCGTTCTTGGCCTTGCTGGAATAATAGCGCGGCTTTTCCGGCACATATTTTGCACCGAAGCTTTTGCCGATGGCGTCACGGGCTGCATTGATTGCTTCTGGAGCAATCTGCACACCGTCGGTACGCATATAGGTGATCAAACCGGCAGTTTCGCCGCCAATATCGACACCTTCATAAAGCCGCTGCGCCACCTGCATGGTGCGCGAGGCAGAAAAACCGAGTTGGCCAGACGCTGCCTGCTGTAGAGTCGAGGTGGTGAATGGCGGTCCCGGATTGCGTTTGGTCGGCTTTGCCTCGACGGAAAGAGCCTTGAAGCTTGCGCCTTCCAGCATGGTGCGAATGGCCGTTGCCTGTTCGCCATTCTTGATATCGAGTTTGCCGAGCTTCTTGCCGTCAATGGCAGTGAGGCGGGCAGTGAAACTGTCATCGCGTGGTGTCTTCAACAGCGCCGCGATGTTCCAGTATTCCTCACGGATGAAGCGTTCGATCTCGGATTCGCGATCGGCGACGAGACGCAGGGCCACTGACTGCACACGACCAGCCGAGCGCGCGCCCGGCAGTTTCCGCCACAGAACAGGTGAGAGTGTAAAACCGACAAGGTAGTCGAGCGCACGGCGCGCAAGATAAGCGTCGACCAGAGGTTCGTCGATGTCGCGTGGATTGGCGATAGCATCGAGAACAGCCTTTTTGGTGATGGCATTGAAAGCCACACGCTTGACCGTCTTGCCCTTGAGCGCCTTTTTCTGATTGAGCACTTCAAGCACATGCCACGAGATGGCTTCACCTTCGCGATCCGGGTCGGTTGCGAGAATGATGCCGTCGCTGTCTTTCAGCGCTTTGACAATATCGGCAAGACGTTTGGAGGAATTGCTATCCACCTCCCACGACATTGCAAAGTCTTCATCAGGGCGAACCGAGCCATCTTTAGCTGGCAGGTCTCGCACATGACCGAACGAGGCCAGAACCTTATAGTTCGAGCCCAGATACTTATTGATGGTTTTGGCCTTGGCAGGCGATTCGACAACGACGACGTTCATTTAAAGCAGCCCAGATTCGCGCCCCATGGAGACAAAATATCTCCTCTCCGCGAGAAATTCGTTGCCTTCACATGAACAGCAGGCAGCGTTTGGTCAAGAGCAGGACGACAAAAATAACGAAATACAACTTAAAATTGCTGTTAAGTTGAGTGAAACCAGTAGTAGCATAGAGTGCGGGGAAATCAGTTATCTCGCGAGGAGATAGGTATGAACGATACGGCGAGTTTTCCAGATACGGAAGACGGTGAGGGTGTGGAAACCGCGACTCGCTTCGAGACGGTAACATATATCGAGCAGATGCTCGAACAGCTTAGTATGATGGCGAAAAATACGAATTATGTGTTGCTGGCCTATATGATTGAGATGGCTCATGTAGAGGCTCGAGAAGCTCTTCAGAATGAGTCCGAGACCTAACCTCGTTATTCCTGAGGAACCAAAGCGACCTGATTGCCAGCATATCGATGTAGCCGTCCGGCCAGATCCAGTTCCAGCAAAATCAGATGAACGGCCCCGGTATCCATACCTGTATGACGAACGAGCGTGTCGACGTCTGTCGGCACAGGGCCGAGCGCATCGATGACGATGTCTCGTTGCTCTTCCGTTGCAATCGGTTGAAATGATTCCGGTTCTTCCATTGCTGGAGACAAAAGATCGGGCTGTGCCAGTGTATCTGTCTGACAGGTGATTGAGCCGGCCAGCGGCCTGAGTGCCTCGATGATGTCGTTCACTTCTGTAACCAGTGTCGCACCTTGTTTCAGAAGCAGGTTTGTACCGCGTGCACGGGGATCAAGCGGAGAGCCTGGAACGGCAAACACGGTGCGTCCCATGTCTCCTGCCATACGCGCGCTGATAAGCGAGCCAGAACGCTCGGCTGCTTCAACGACGATCAGTCCGAGCGACAAGCCAGCAATAATCCGATTGCGGCGCGGAAAATCACGTGAGCGCGGCTCCGCGCCCATCGGCATTTCACTTATAAGCGCGCCGCCCTGTTCCGGTATGGCCCGACAGAGGGGAAGGTTCTCCGGTGGATAGGGACGGTCAAGTCCGCCTGCAAGTACTGCTACTGTGCCTGTTTTCAGGCTTGCGCGGTGCGCAGCGGCATCAATACCGCGGGCAAGCCCGGAAATCACAGCAAATCCTGCCTCGCCAAGATCATGTGCCAGGCGCTCGGTAAAACGCGCGCCAATCACCGAAGCATTGCGCGAACCGACAATTGCAATGGGGGGCTTGCGGAAAACGGCTGCATTTCCCTTGATTGTTACCAAGGGCGGTGGGGCTTCACAGTTTCTGAGCTGTTGCGGATAATCAGGCTCGCCCATGCCGACAAGACGGGCACCGGCGCGTTCAATAGCTTCAAGCTCGCGTTCAGCGTCGTCCATGGACGCAACGCGGATCGGACGGGCACTGCCGCCTCTGATATTGAGATCAGGCAGCATTTCTATTGCGCTTGAAGCTGAGCCACAAAACAGAATCAGATCGCGAAACGTGACAGGACCGATATTGGCGGTTCGGATGAGGCGTAGCCAGTTGAGTCGCTGGCGATCAGAGAGGCGAATTCCAGTTTTCGAATTCGCGCTTTCCTTCATCCCTTGGCTCCGATCTTGCTCTCGGTACCGTTCAAGAGGCGCGTAATATTGGCCTTATGCTTGAAGATAACGATGACCGTCATGATCGCAAAGAGCACTGCGATTGCTGGATATCCCCGCGAATAGAGCGCAATGGGAACAACGATGCTGGCGATAAGTGCTGCAAGGGAAGAATAACGCGTCAGGAGTGCCGTCACGATCCAGACGGCAGCGAAGACGAGCGCACCGGGCCATGCAAGACCGATAAGAACGCCCAGATAGGTGGCGACGCCCTTGCCGCCCTTGAAGCCGATCCATACCGGAAAGAGATGGCCAATGAAGGCACCGAAGCCAGCGCCAATGGCGGCATCCGGCCCGTAGCGTGAAGCGACGAGAACGGCGACGGTGCCTTTGAGCATGTCAAAAATCAGCGTCGCAGCGGCAAGCTTCTTGTTACCGGTGCGCAGCACATTCGTTGCGCCGATATTGCCCGAGCCGATGGACCGGACATCACCCAACCCGGCGAACCGGGTCAGGATCAAACCAAACGGAATGGAGCCAAGAAAATAACCGAAGACGAGCGCTCCCATGAGCGTCAAGCTAAGGAATCCCGCTTCGGCCATGAACGTCCCCTTGTTTTTTGATTCCGCCTACCCGGAATTTTCGGATGATTGTTCCGGGTTATGCGGTGTTTTTCAAGCCGAGTAAACGGTTTTGCCAGCCACTAAGGTGTGGACGACGCGACCTTGAAAGCGAGCACTTTCAAAGCAACTGTTCTTGGACAGCGAGTGCAGCTCTTCTTCACGCACGATCCAGGGCTCATCCAGATCGACAATGGCGATATCTGCTCTGGCGCCCGGTTTGAGAGTACCTGCATCAAGGCCGAAAATACGAGCTGGAGCTGTTGATAGCACTTCAACCAGACGCAGCAGCGGAATGCTGTCATTGTGATAGAGGCGCAGTGCGGCCCCCAGCAATGTTTCCAGGCCGATGGCGCCAGCTTCAGCATCCGAGAAAGGCAGGCGCTTGGTATCGACATCCTGCGGATCGTGAGCAGAAACAACGATATCAATAGTGCCGTTTTTCACGGCCTCTACCATCGCAAGGCGATCCTGTTCGCTGCGCAAAGGCGGCGAAAGCCGGAAAAACGTGCGGAACTCTCCAATGTCGTTTTCATTGAGCGACAAATGGTTGATCGACACGCCTGCCGTTACCTTGGCACCAAGGTCCTTCGAACGACGCACGGCTTCTGCCGACATTTCGCAGGAAAGCTGTGCGGCATGATAGTTGCTGTTGGTTAGCGCTGCTAGACGCAGATCGCGTTCCAGCGGAATCACTTCCGCTTCACGCGGACTGCCGGAAAGACCAAGCCAGCTCGCAAACAGGCCTTCGTTCATCACGCCGGTGGCACCGAGATAAGGATCACGGGTTTCGCAGGCAATCACGGCATCGAAGTCGCGAGCATAGGTCAGAGCGCGCCGCATGAGCTGCGTGTTGGCGATTGTCTGTCTGCCTTCCGTGAAGGCGACCGCCCCGGCATCGCGTAGCAGACCGATTTCGGTCATTTCCTCGCCATGCAGACCTTTGGTGATCGCCGCAGCCGGGTGCACGTTGACGACAGCTGTGTCACGCGCCGTGCGTTTGACAAATTCCACCAGAGCCACGTCATCGATCACAGGATCGGTGTCGGGCATCATGATGATGGAAGTTACGCCGCCAGCGGCTGCCGCGCGGCTTGCCGAGGCAATGGTTTCGCGATGTTCGGCGCCGGGCTCGCCGACGAAGACGCGCGCATCCACGAGGCCTGGCAATACTGCCTTGCCATTCAGGTCGATGATTTGCGCCCCTTCCGGCGCGCCTTGATTTCTGACGTCCGGACCGGCGGCAACAATCTTGCCATCTTGGATCAGCAAACTACCGGTTTCATCGAGACCGCGCGACGGATCGACGATGCGCGCGTTTTCAAACAGGATCGCGCTCATGCTGCTTCTCCGTTGCTGGGATTGCGGCGCGGATCGAGCAGTGCTTCCATCACGGCCATGCGTACGGCAACGCCCATTTCCACCTGTTGCTGGATCACACTCTGCGGCCCGTCGGCAACGTCGGACGCGATTTCAACGCCGCGGTTCATCGGGCCGGGATGCATGACGAGCGCGTCTGGCTTGGCGGCTTTGAGCTTTTCTTTATCGAGGCCGTAGAACCGGAAATATTCGCGTACCGAAGGCACGAATGAACCGGCCATACGCTCGCGCTGAAGGCGCAGCATCATGACCACATCGGCGTCTTTCAAGCCTTCTTCCATCGAATTGAAGACTTCGACGCTCATATCGGCCATGCCAGAAGGCAGAAGCGTGGACGGCGCGACGACGCGTACCCGTGCGCCAAGCGCGTTGAGAAGAAGAATGTTGGAGCGTGCCACACGGGAATGCAGCACATCGCCGCAAATGGCGACTATCAGGCTTTCAATCTGGCCTTTGGCGCGGCGGATGGTTAGTGCATCGAGAAGTGCCTGTGTGGGGTGTTCGTGTGCGCCGTCACCGGCGTTTACGACCGAGCAGCCGACTTTCTGCGCGAGAAGGGCAGCGGCACCTGCCGAAGCGTGACGGATAACCAATATATCCGGCTGCATGGCGTTCAGCGTCATCGCCGTATCGATGAGCGTTTCGCCTTTCTTGACCGACGAATTGCCGACCGACATATTCATGACGTCGGCGCCGAGCCGTTTTCCGGCCAGTTCGAACGACGATTGCGTTCGTGTCGATGCTTCGAAGAAGAGATTGATTTGCGTGCGACCGCGTAGCACGGACTTTTTCTTCTCGGGCTGTCTGGAAACAGCGATTTCCTGATCGGCAAGATCAAGAAGGCAGAGAATGTCCAGAGGCGAAAGCCTCTTGATGCCCAGCAGGTGGCGGTGAGGGAAAAGCGGAGGGACCGTTTGATTTGTCATGGCAAGTCACCCGTATAGGACCATGAGGCAGGTCCCGCAACCGTCCTTATAATGGCTTCGGGCGATTCACCAAGAAAAACCTGTGCTGTCCTGACGACAAATTGCGTTCGGGATGGCAAAATTTTAGCAAATGCAATGCAAGAAACCTAGGTTAAGTTGAATCGCACAATACGGAACGAGCTTTTGAAAACGCACGACGTTACCAACCAGACGCCGCCCATGACGGGCAACAATGCCTATCTGGGCGATCCGCTTCTGATGCAGATTGCGGCGCGTTTCCCGAAGGAACTGCATGCCGATCTGGAACAGACGGGCCGTTTTGTTTTGTCGGCTGAAGCACAGGACCTTGCACGTCTCGCCAATACCGAACTACCGAAATTGCGCACGCACGATCGGCAGGGCAAGCGTATCGACCTTGTCGAATATCATCCGGCCTATCATGCGCTGATGCGCCGTTCCATCGCAGCGGGCCTGCATTGCTCAATCTGGGAAGGCAATCCGCTCGAAACTGGCCGCCGTCATCAGGCGCGTGCATCGCGCTTTTTCCTGACCGCACAGCTTGAGGCGGGGCATCTTTGCCCGCTTACCATGACAAGCGCGTCGCTCGCAGCACTTATGGCATCGCCGGAAATCTACAAGGAATGGTCGCCGGTCATCCTATCGCGCAAATACGATTTTTCACAGAAACCCGCTTTCGCCAAGCAGGGCATTACGCTTGGCATGGGCATGACCGAGAAGCAGGGCGGAACCGATGTGCGCGCCAATACGACGCGCGCGACACGTAATGACGATGGTACCTATGCCGTCACCGGCCATAAATGGTTCATGTCAGCGCCGATGTCGGATGCTTTTCTGACACTCGCGCAGGCGGAAGAAGGCCTTTCCTGTTTTCTGCTCCCGCGCCTCACTTCAGAGGGAAGCGGGAACGGGTTCTTTTTCCAGCGCCTGAAAGACAAGCTCGGCAACAAGTCCAATGCCTCATCGGAAGTTGAATTCGATGGTGCGGTCGGTCATCTGATCGGCAATCCAGGCGAGGGCGTCAAGACCATCATGGATATGGTGACGCTGACGCGCCTCGATTGCGCTGTCGCATCGGCCGGACTGATGCGTTCAGGCCTCGCCGAAGCCGTTCACCATAGCCGTCATCGTCAGGTATTCGGCAAGGCTCTTGTCGAGCAGCCATTGATGCAGCGCGTTCTTGCCGACATGGCGCTTGATGTTGCGGGTGCGACTGCGCTTTCCATGCGGCTGGCACGTGCTTTCGACATGGCTGCGAGTGATCGTGCCGAGGCTGCTTTTGCCCGCTGCATGACGCCGGTGGTGAAATATTGGGTGTGCAAGATCGCGCCCGCGTTACTCTATGAAGCTATGGAGTGCCTTGGTGGCAATGGCTACATTGAGGAAGGCAATCTTGCACGTGCCTATCGCGAAGCCCCGGTCAATGCGATATGGGAAGGTTCCGGCAATGTCATGGCGTTGGACGTGGCACGCGTGCTGTCCCGTGCGCCGGGTCTTTTCGATGAAGTGCTGGAATGGATTGGCGGACAGCTTGGTCCGCGCGGGCTAGGGACGCTCGATGTGCTGCGCGCCGCATTGCAGTTAACCGAAACCGATCCGGGTGTTGCGCGCCTTCTGACCGAGCAACTGGCCTATGCTGCAGCAGCAGCGGAATTGCGCCAGCTTGGGGCTGACGATGTGGCCGATGCGTTTATCGAGACCCGTCTTGGCGGCCAGTGGCGTTCGACCTATGGCATGCTGGATGCGCGCCATAATGCCGAACGGATTCTCGATCAGCTTTATCCGGCGTCATAATTATCTGATGCCGACCGCCTGATGCTGTGCAGGCGGTCGAGCGCACCTTGAAGAATGAAGGATGCTGCAGCCGAATCGATGCGTTCGGCCCGCTTGCTGCGTGAGACATCCATGCCGATCAGCGCTCGTTCCGCAGCGACGGTCGACAGGCGTTCATCCCAGAAAACGAAGGGCAGGTCGGTCAGTGGCTGCATGGTGCGCACAAATGCCCGTGTAGCCTGAACGCGGGGACCGGACGTTCCGTCCATATTCACAGGCAAACCGATGACGATAACGCCGACCTTGTCGGCGTCGAGCGCTTTCAGAAGCACCTGTGCGTCGATGGAAAATTTCACCCGTTTGATAACGGGGCGCGGATGCGCGAAGGAAAGACCGAGATCAGACACTGCAAGGCCGATGGTCTTTGTTCCCAGATCCAGTCCGGCGATCGTCTGCCCGGACTGAAGCACCGCCGGAATTTCCTCGATTTCAACGACAGCCATTGGACCTCATAGGATTTTGAAGTGGTTTCATATTGCCTTCAACTTTATCGGCGTCATATCTGTTCGCAAACCGGAAATCGAGCCGGAAACAAAGATTGAGGAGAGACTTGATGAAACTTACTTGGCTTGGCCACGCCGCTTTCCGCGTTGAAACGGCAAAGGCTGTTATCCTCATCGATCCGTTTCTGAACGGAAACCCGGGTGCAAAGGGCATCGATTTCAAGGATGCGACCATGGGTGTCACCCACATTGCGCTGACCCACGGCCATGGCGACCATGTGGGCGATACGGTAGCTATTGCCAAGGAACACGACGCGACAGTGATAGCCAATGCCGATCTTGCAAGCTGGCTTGGCAGTCAGGGCGTGGAAAAGCTCGATCCTGGCAATACGGGTGGCACGGTGGCGCATGACGGGTTCACCGTTACCTTCGTCAATGCGCTCCACTCCTCGGCAATGCTGACGGAAAACGGTGTCTCGCAGGCGCTGGGCAATCCGAATGGTCTGGTATTCCATTTCGAAGATGCGTTAACGCTCTATCACATGGGTGACACGGATATCTTCTCGGACATGGGGCTTATCAACGAGCTTCATCAGCCTGAGATAGGAATTGTTCCCATTGGTGATCGCTTCACGATGGGTGGCGCAGTCGCGGCTCTCGCCTGCCAGCGCTATTTCAACTTCAAAACCGTGCTGCCATGCCACTACGCCTCGTTTCCGATCATCGACCAGACGGCGGACAAGTTCGTGGCCGGAATGGCAGATCATCGGGAAACGAAGGTTCTCACTGATCCCGCTGGCACTGTTCATTCGTTCTGACTTTGGGTTTGAAGCGCAAGAAATGTTGCGCTTCAACAATCGCGCCGTTATAGCCGGTAGGAAAACTTTTCAGGGTGGCGGTTCGCCGCCCGATCTAGCATTTGCGGAGAACAGGATGTCCGTCGATATTTCTACCGTCAAGCGCGTCGCGCATCTGGCACGCATTGCCGTCAGTGATGACGATGCGGAACGCATGACTGGCGAACTTAATGCTATTCTGGGCTTCGTTGAGCAACTGAATGAAGTCAATGTCGATGGTATCGAGCCTATGACTTCCGTTACGCCGATGGACATGCGCATGCGCCAGGACAAGGTAACGGATGGTGGCATTGCTGCTGCGGTGGTGGCAAATGCACCGGTTACGGAAGACAATTTCTTCGTCGTACCAAAGGTCGTGGAGTAGGTTATGGCCATTCGGGTTTCGATCGAGACCCCCTTGCAGGACGATGTGCGCGCGTTGGTCGAAGGCCTGAATGCGCATCTTCTACCGCTGTCACCGCTGGAATTCCAGTTCAAGATGACGGTTGAGCAGATGGCAGGGCCGGATACGACGGTCTTCGTGGCGCGCGATGAAGGCGGCAAGGCTGTCGGCTGCGGTGCCTTGAAGATGCACGAAGATGGTGTCGGCGAGGTGAAGCGCATGTTCACCCTTCCGGAAGTGCGCGGAAAGCGCGTTGGTTCGGTTCTGGTGGGTGCGATTGTCGATCAGGCAAGGGCGAATGGCATTTCCCGCCTTGTACTCGAAACGGGCACGGGACCCGGTTTTGCCAGTGCATGGCAGTTTTATGAGAATTCAGGTTTTACGCGCTGCGGTGTGGTTCTGGACTATCCGGATTCCGAATACAGCGCCTTTTTTGAAAAGCGTCTCGTTGAGGCGCACTGACAGGATTTGACGATGAGCGAACTGACCGCATTGACCATTGCCGAGGCGCGCGACAAGCTGAAGGCCAAAGCCATCACCGCGACCGAACTCACCGACGCCTATCTTTCCGCTATCGATTCCGCGAATGACGCGATCAATGCTTACGTGAAAGTGACTCACGATCAGGCGCGCTCGATGGCCAAGGCTTCGGATGAGCGTATTGTCAAGGGTGAAGCGGGTGCACTGGAAGGCATTCCGCTCGGCGTGAAGGACTTGTTTGCCACCAAGGGCGTACATACGCAGGCCTGCTCCCACATTCTCGATGGCTTCAAGCCGGAATATGAGTCAACCGTCACAGCCAATCTGTGGGCTGATGGTGCAGTTATGCTCGGCAAGCTCAACATGGATGAGTTCGCCATGGGCTCGTCCAACGAAACCTCCTATTACGGTTCGGTCAAAAACCCCTGGCGCGCCAATGGTTCCAACGCGGATCTGGTGCCGGGTGGTTCGTCGGGCGGTTCGGCTGCCGCTGTTGCCGCACAGCTTTGCGCCGGCGCCACCGCAACTGATACCGGCGGTTCGATCCGCCAGCCCGCAGCCTTCACCGGCACGGTTGGTATCAAGCCGACCTATGGCCGCGTTTCGCGCTGGGGCACGGTTGCCTTCGCTTCGTCGCTCGATCAGGCAGGACCGATTGCCCGCGACGTGCGTGATGCGGCTATCCTGTTGAAATCCATGGCTTCACTTGATCTGAAGGATACTACATCGGTCGATCTGCCTATTCCGGATTATGAAGCTGCAATCGGTAAGTCGCTCAAGGGCATGAAGATTGGCATTCCGAAGGAATATCGCGTTGATGGCATGCCGGATGAGATTGAGGAGCTTTGGCAGAAGGGTATCCAGTATCTGAAGGATGCCGGTGCTGAGATTGTCGATATTTCGCTGCCACACACGAAGTATGCGCTGCCCGCTTATTACATCGTGGCACCGGCGGAAGCCTCTTCAAATCTCGCCCGTTATGATGGCGTGCGTTACGGTCTGCGTGTACCCGGCAAGGACATTGCCGATATGTACGAACAGACCCGCGCAGCTGGCTTCGGCAAGGAAGTAAAGCGTCGTATCATGATCGGCACCTATGTTCTGTCGGCAGGCTACTACGATGCCTATTATCTGCGTGCGCAGAAAGTACGTACGCTGATCAAGAAGGACTTTGAAGACGTATTCGCCAAAGGCGTACATGCGATCCTGACGCCAGCAACGCCTTCAGCTGCCTTTGGTCTTGCCGATGAGGATCTCGCCAACGATCCGGTCAAGATGTATCTCAACGACATCTTCACGGTAACGGTCAACATGGCCGGTCTGCCGGGCATTGCCGTGCCGGCCGGTATCAATGACAAAGGCTTGCCGCTTGGCCTTCAGCTGATCGGACGTCCGTTCGAGGAAGAGACTTTGTTCCAGGCAGCGCATGCCATTGAGCAGGCTGCCGGACGGTTTACTCCGGCAAAGTGGTGGTAAAAACCGAACTTCTTATTCGCCGGGGTTTCCCCGGCGAATTTGTTTCTATGGCTGCATTAGCGGTCAGGGCCTGGCGTATTGCGGCTCGCGATATTGAACTGAGCGCGGAAAGCCAAAAAGCGTTGGAAGCCAAGTTCCAGCGCGATCTCCAAGAAAATGCGGACGGTGTTTGGGCTGCCGAAAGGGCCGGAGCACTTGCAGGCTGGAGCGCCAGGGTGCCCCAAAGCAATTACATTTCCGATTTATGGGTCGATCCACGGTATCATGGGCAGGGAATTGGCAGGCAGCTTCTTGATGCCCTGATGGCGCAAATTCTGCTTGATGGTTTTGATGTAGCACTGATTGGCACACATGCGGATAATCTGCCTGCGATCAATCTTTATAAAAAGGCTGGTTTCCAAATAAACTGGCAAGGGGGCGAGTGGTCGGAGAGTTTCGGAAGGACTGTCGAGAAAGTCAGAATGCGCGCCGATCTTTGAAGGCCAGCTCCGCGCAACCGTTGCCGAATGGTCTATCGCGCCTATCCTTCCTTGGAGTGGACAACATCAGGAGGAGGGCAAGCGATGTGGATCATGCTGACGGAAGTGAATGGTGAAAAGCTCGCCGTGAATTTCAATCACGTTCTTTCTTATAACGCTTATGGAACCGGCACGCGCATTGTGACACTGAGTACGGATCAGACCTTCTTTGTCAAAGAGTCGATTGAGGAGATTGAAGCCAAGTTGGGCATCGACGTGAAAGCCTGAAGCTTTCTTTTATTAGTGGCTTAATTAGCTTTATTGAAAAAGAAAATGAACGGCGTCACGCTTGCGAACTGCCGTTCATCCGGTCTGTATTTTCAGACACATTTCGTGGCTTGCCGAAAATGCTCTATCTTCTTGTTTTTAAGCGCATCTCGTTCCGAAAACCGCCCCCCCCTTTTCAGGGCGCGCTCTAACTATTTGTTTTGTCGCATTATCCTATGCAAAACCGCTTCGCACTTTTGCTGGAAATGCTTTAGATATCCAATTCTTCGACAAAAGCTGCACGGTCCTGAATGAAACGAAAACGGGCCTCCGGTTTGGTGCCCATCAGTTCATCGACGGTGTTGCGGGTTTCATCGACATATTCTTCGTCCACCTGAACACGCAGAAGCGTGCGCTTCCTTGGGTCCATGGTCGTCTCTTTGAGCTGTTCGGCGCGCATTTCGCCAAGGCCTTTGAAACGACCGATTTCCACTTTGCCACGCCCGTTGAACACGGTCCGCAGAAGCTCGTCCTTATGCGCTTCATCACGCGCATAAGCGACTTTTCCGCCTTGGCTCAAGCGGAAAAGCGGAGGAACTGCCAGATAAAGATGACCGTTGCGGATCAAATCGGGCATTTCCTGATAGAAGAATGTGATGAGCAGTGATGCGATATGTGCACCATCGACGTCGGCATCAGTCATAACGATGACGCGGTCATAGCGCAGGTCGTCTTCTCGATAGTTCTTACGTGTACCGGAGCCGAGAGCCTGAACCAGATCGGCAATCTGCTGGTTTGCCGTCAGTTTTTCGCGTCCGGCGCTAGCAACGTTCAAAATCTTGCCGCGCAATGGCAGAATGGCCTGATTGGCACGGTTACGCGCCTGTTTGGCCGAACCACCTGCCGAGTCACCTTCGACGATGAACAGTTCTGCACCGGCCGCTGCGTTCTGCGTGCAGTCAGCCAGTTTGCCGGGCAGGCGCAGTTTGCGTGTAGCGCTTTTGCGAACGGTTTCCTTTTCCTGACGGCGGCGCAAGCGCTCGTCGGCGCGGTCGATCACCCAGTCCAGAAGGCGAGATGCTTCCTGCGGAGAGGCGGCAAGCCAGTGATCGAATGGATCACGGATCGCATTCTCTACGATGCGTTGTGCTTCGACGGTGGCAAGCTTGTCTTTGGTTTGACCGACAAACTCAGGCTCGCGAATGAAAACCGACAGCATCCCTGCTGCCGATACCATCACGTCATCGGTGGTGATGATCGAAGCGCGCTTGTTGTTGGTTAGTTCCGCATAGGCTTTCAGCCCTCGCGTCAGGGCAATACGCAAACCCGCTTCATGCGTGCCGCCATCGCCGGTCGGGATGGTGTTGCAATAGGAGTGGACGAAACCGTCCCCACCAAACCACGAAACTGCCCATTCGACAGCGCCGTGGCCACCCTGTTTTTCGGTTTTGCCTGCGAAAACCTCACGCGTGACCTGATGTTCCTTGCCGAGCGATGCCTCAAGATAATCCTTCAAGCCGCCGGGAAAGTGGAACACGGCCTTTTCAGGCGTTTCCTTCTTCGGGTCGAGCAGGGCAGGATCGCAGTTCCAGCGGATTTCAACCCCGCCGAACAGATAAGCCTTTGATCGTGCCATGCGATAAAGACGGTGCGGATCGAACTGCGCCGTCTTGCCGAAAATATCAGGATCGGGATGGAAGCGGACGCGGGTACCGCGACGATTGTGCACTTCACCGAGCTCTTCCAGCCCGCCTTGTGGGATACCGCGTGAGAAGCGCTGGCGATAAAGACGGCGATTGCGTGCGACTTCCACTTCCAGCACGTCAGAAAGGGCATTCACCACCGAAACACCGACGCCGTGCAAGCCGCCTGATGTTTCATAGGCCTTGCCGTCGAACTTGCCGCCCGCATGCAGTTTGGTCATGATGACTTCGAGCGTGGACTTTCCGGGAACCTGGGGATGTTCATCAACAGGAATGCCGCGTCCATTGTCCGAAACCGTTACAAACCCGTCGGCATCGAAGCTCACTTCGATGAAATTGGCATGCCCTGCGACAGCTTCGTCCATCGAGTTGTCGATGACTTCGGCGAAGAGATGATGCAGTGCCTTTTCGTCTGTGCCGCCGATATACATGCCGGGACGCAGGCGAACCGGCTCCAGTCCTTCCAGAACACGGATAGATGATGCATTATAGTCGTCGCCTGCCGATGAAGCAGGTGGCGCCTTGGTCGTCACCTGCTTTGGAACAGAGAGCGACGGCGCTGCCACTGGCTGCGCAACAGGCTGTGGTGCCACAGGTTTTTCCCCCTGGCGTCCCTGTTCTTGTTCCCGTTCTCGGGCCCGGGCATTGTTGACCACTCTCGAGAAGAGATCGTTGCTATCGTCCATTTGTTCCGAAAAGCTCTCTATCTGAATTTCAGGAGGTCTGTGTCGAGCTTGCTCGCCATCGACCGGAAAATACTGTTCGCGAATCACCTGAATGATGCCATGTGCGCTCGCGAAAGGCGAACAAAGTTCGCCTTACGTTCCATTTTCACACTGCTTTTTCAAAGGGTTTTGTTCAGAACCGAAATGATTTGCACCAGAAAGAAGGCGAAAGTCAAACAAGTGGGACATTTCGGATCAAATTGGATGGAAACGCTATCACAGTTCGCATAGAGCGATAGCGGGGAATATTCAGAATACCGAGAGTTTGAAATGCAAAACAGCGCGACAAGTGGCATGGAAGCGCACGTAAAGGGCATGGCGATCATGGTGCTCTCGGTGCTTTTGCTGCCACTGATGGACGCCATCGGCAAATGGCTCGCCATGGTGGACAACATGCCTCCGGCCACTGTCACGTTCATGCGCTTTTTCATTCAGTGCTGGCTGATGTTCTTTATCCTGCTAATTGTCGGTGGTTTCGCTGCACTGCGAACACAATATCTGGCGGGAAATCTCATCCGCGGCGCATTGATGGGGTTCGGTGGGCTCTGCTTCTTCACGGCGGTCAAATATATGCCGCTGGCCGATGCGATGGCCGTCTTCTTCGCCGAACCGCTTATTCTGACGCTCTTTTCGGCAATTTTCCTCAAGGAGAAGGTAGGCTGGAGAAGGTTTAGCGCAGTCGGCATCGGTCTTATCGGCACGATGATCGTGATCCAGCCGAGTTTCGAGATTTTCGGTGCTGTTTCGCTTCTGCCGTTGGCGACAGCTGTAACCTTCGCAATCTACCTGATCCTGAATCGCAAATACGGTGCGAAGGAAAGTCCGCTTGTCATGCAGTTCTATGCGGGTGTCGGCGGTTGGGTGTTCGCCGGCGTTGCCATGATTTTCGGAACAGCCGCGGGGCTCGGTGACTTGAGTTTCGGCCTGCCGGACGGCATTCACCCCTGGCTTCTTCTGCTGCTTCTGGGAACGATCGGGACTGTCAGCCATTTGATGGTCGTGCAGGCGTTCAAGCTGGCACCGGCATCAATGTTGGCTCCGTTCCAATATCTGGAAATCGTCAATGCTGTTCTGGTCGGTTTGATCGTGTTCGGTGATTTCCCGACACCATCGAAATGGTGCGGCATCGCGATTATCGTCGGATCCGGGTTCTATGTTTTCATGCGCGAGCGCCGCGTGAAAGCCGACGCTGTGGCTTGAGACAGAGCTAGAGCGGTTCTAGTTAAAACGGAAGCGTGGGACCGCTCTATCTCTTTATTTTACGCATTATCCTACGCAAAACCGCTTCTCACTTTTGCTGGAAATGCTCTATTTCAACTGACGGGGTCCGAAGACCGTCTCGAACGCTTTTCCCAAAGCGACATCCATGTCGCCCATTGTTACCGGCAATCCAAGGTCTACAAGGCTGGTAACGCCATGTTCCGAAATTCCGCAAGGAACGATGCCGGAATAATGGTTGAGATCGGGTTCGACATTGATGGCGATGCCATGAAAGCTTACCCAACGACGGAGGCGGATGCCGATAGCCGCGATCTTGTCTTCGCACATGCCTCCATTGGCAAGGCGAGGTTTTTCAGGCCGTGTAACCCATACACCGACACGATCTTCACGACGTTCGCCCTTGACGTTAAACTCAGCAAGGCTCTCGATAATCCATTGCTCAAGAGCTGTTACAAAAGCACGCACATCCTCACGGCGGTGTTTCAGGTCGAGCATTACATAAGCAACGCGCTGGCCTGGCCCGTGATAGGTATATTCCCCGCCGCGTCCCGTGTTGAAGACAGGAAGACTATTTGGGGTCAGGAGATCGTCTGCATTGGCACTCGTCCCCGCTGTGTAAAGCGAGGGATGCTCGACCAGCCACACGAGTTCATTGGCGGTGCCTTCCCGGATGGCCTGGACGCGCGCCTCCATGAAAGCGAGAGCCTCTTCATAATCCGTCAACTCTTCGGCAACGACCCAATCGACGGGAGCTGCATCTGCAACGACAGGCAGGAAATATGCTTCCAGCGCATCGCGCTCACGCGGCTTTTGAGAAGCTGTCTCGAAAATGGGGGAAGCGGAGTTATTTGTCATGATGGCAGCATATGGCGGTTTTGCAGTGTAACCGCCAGATGTCAAAATGCCTCTCCGATCAATGAATCGCGAGCGGCACTTCCTTTTCACAGCGATTGCGTCCTGCCTGTTTGGCCCGATAAAGAGCACGGTCTGCGGCGTTGATGAGATGACTATAATCCGGATGACCGTTGAATGCAGCCACGCCGATGGACAGCGTGACCGTCTGACGTGCGCCATCCGGGAGGTTCAGTGGCTGATGCGCAATCTGTTTGCGCAGTTCTTCGCCAATTGCAAAAGCCTTGTGCTCGTCGGCCTCTACAAGAGCGACCAGAAATTCTTCGCCACCATAACGGAACACGAAGTCGCTCGGGCGGCAAAGCGACAGGATCGCTTCAGCCACCTGCTGGAGAACGGCATCGCCACTACTATGCCCGTATGTATCGTTGATGTTCTTGAAGTGATCGATGTCGATCATCAGAACACTCAGGTTCATAGCCTTCTGCGAGGCCATGCGCACCTCGCGGGTCAGGATCGAAGGCATGAAGCGGCGATTGAGTGCACGCGTCAGTGGATCGCGTCCCGTTTCCATGGCCGCCGCCGTCTGAAACAGTTCGGACAGCAGGAATTTCACCTCACCGATCTTGGTTTGAAACTGTGCGAGCAAAGCGGGGAGTTCAGCCGGGTTATCCTTGCGAGCCTTGCTGATGGCAGCCAGCAGCACTTCATCGATATGCTCTACGTTCCGGCGGATGTTCTCCAACGTGCCAGAGTTGGAAAACATCAGATCAGCCTTATGCTGTAACCACAGCCCGAAATCTGAGCTTGCGAGCGCGTGAAGCGGATTGTCGGAATTGCCATAAAGGTTGAAGAGAAGCGACTGGCTCCATTCCATAAGCGCTGCACGCTGCGATTCTCGCTCCAACGGAAAATCATGGCTTAGCGTGAAAGCCCGATAGGCTTCGTCGGTCTGGGCGCTTTCACGTGCATCTTTCACAAAAGCCTGGCTCATGATTTCAATCGCGATGTCGATGGCATTGCTGACATGCACGATCAGGCGCGCCAGAGCCTCGCGTGATGCAACCTCCAGCTCCAGCTGACGAACGATTTCGTTTTTGAGCAGGCGTGCCCCCTGCATGACGACGTGGATCGGCACGTCGATACGGGCGTGAACTTCGCCAACCTTGCGCTGTTCATGAAGGAATGCATCAACATCGTCAGCGGTTCTTTGAAACATTTTCAGAAGCCAGTCGCTCAACGAATTATGCAGTCGCTCCTGCACTATCTTTTGGGACAGAAATGTTGCCGCATCGCGATTACTCATCAGGCGGTCATAGAAAACGCCGACAAATTGCTCACGGTGACGGTTGATTAAGTCACGGAGAAGGACGGCGTGTTCTTCGGAGAGGCCAGCGACCAGTTCGACCCATTCGGCCTGGCTGGCACCCAGCCCGGTTTTCGACCCCCATGTAGTGGTGATTTCAGAGGTCGAATAATTCATGTTCCTACTCCTTGCCATGACCGCAAGGCTCCGCCCGCGACCGGTTTGAAACCAGCGCCTGATCGGCTTTGCGGATTGGAGATTCTGCGGTTTTGCCCTTGCTTTAGATGGGCAGTGTGCGAACTCAACAGGCTCCTGATATCGTGACTTTCTTAAAAATCTTTCCGCAAAATTGTAGCTTAACAATTGGGGTGCTTTCGAAGGCGTTTTTTGTTGGCCGCGCTCGAGATTGATAGAGCATCGTAAGATTAAGTGACTTTACCGGATAACCGATTGGCCTACCTATCTGCGGGCAAGATTCCAATTCTGGCCAACTTTGGAAAGGAACCCAGAATGAGATTGACACTACTTTCTGCGGCGCTCGCGCTTTTCGCGGTGACCGCTTCAGCCGAAGCGGGCGCCCCCGTTGCTCCAGCAGTACCGGCTGTTGCCGTCGATGGCGTTGGCTCCGCCATTCAGGTCGATTATCGCTGCCGTCGCGGGATGGTCCGTACTCCGAGCGGTCGCTGCGTTACTGATCGCCGCTGGCGGGATGATCGTCGCGGGTGGGACCGCCATTCACCACGCTACTATCGCGAACGCGACCGTGATCGTCGCTGGCGCCATGAGCGCGACCGTCATCGTGATCGTGTTTATATCGAACCGCGTCGCCGCGGCCCACATAACTAAAAAGAAAAAGAGCAGCGGTTTCGCTGCTCTTTTTTATACTGGCTCGGCTTGTGTGTCTGAAAGACTGTCGAGTTGCGGAAATACATCCGGTGTCATAGGGGCCAATACATCAATTATCAGTCCGTCTGGTGCAAAGTTGATATCGCATTTGGCCCTGAGTTCACCCGTCAGAACGGAATAGAGCAGCCGCTGGCCGAAACCGCGGCGGGTAGGGCGTTCGACCTGGGGCCCTCCGCCTTCAACCCAGCGCATATGAAATTTCCGTTCGCCCTGGTTTTCGACGACATCCCAGTTGAACTGGACCGTGCCGTTATCGTTGGAGAGAGCGCCGTATTTTACGGCATTTGTTGCCAGTTCATACAAGCCAAGCGAGAGCGAGACCGTTACGCGGTCGCTTACTATGAGCTCTGGACCACGGGTTCGGATTCGATGGCCGAATGTGCTGTTGAAAGGAGCGAGTGCGGTTTCACAGATCTGGCCGATCGTTGTGCCCGTCCAGTCCTCCCTGAGCAGCATATCATGGGCCTGACTGAGAGCACGCAACCGCTCGCTGAACAGTTCGTTTGCGGTTTGTGGATCGGTGGCATTCCGCAAGGTCTGGTTGGCGATCGATTGCACCATCGCCATCGAGTTCTTGAAGCGATGAGAAATTTCGCGTGTTACGAGTGCCTTGTCCGCCTCGGCTTTTTTTCGTTCGGTGACGTCGATGACGATGCCCAGAAGCGTAGGCGATTTGCCCGGCAGGGCTTTTGCGCGGGTTTCCACCCAGCGCACCTGACCCAGCCGGTTGGTGATGCGATATTCCACCCGGAAAGACTTGCCGGTCGTGAAAGACTCCTGTGACCGCTGGATTAGTGTTATCCGGTCTTCAAGCACCACCATGTCGATGATCTTGTCGTAGTTGACTGGCTCGTCCGGCGTCAGTCCAAAAATACGCCTGTATTCCGCCGAACAATTGATTTCACCAGTATGATAATCTCGCGTCCAGAAGCCGACATTCGCCACTTCGACGATATATTGCAGCTGGTCATAGCTGCGCTGCTTTTCGATTGAAAGCGTTTCGCGTTCTTTTTCGAGTTCAACGAGTTTTCCGAGTTCCAGCGTCACGTCGAGCTGCGATGAAACGAAGTGATGAAGCTCACCTGACTCTGTTTTGACCGGGGAGATATGAAGTCTATTCCAGAATGGTTCGCCTGACTTCTTATAGTTCAAAATATCGACATCGATTGACTGTTCCGCTTCCAACGCCGTGCGGATGGTCTCGATATGCTTCGGATCTGTGCCAGGTCCCTGAAGGAAGCGGCAATTCTTTCCGATGATTTCATCGGACTTATAGCCGGTCAGGTCCTGGAAAGCCTTGTTTGCAAAGACGATAGGATTGTCCGGCAGACGGGGATTTGTGATGAGCATTGGCATAGGCGTCAGTTCAACTGCCGCCGTGAAAGGATTCGCTTCCTGGGAAAAGGATGCTCCCAACACTGTTACGGACGGCTGTACTCTTGTTGCCAATGCAAACCCCACTCGCTGAAAACGCTTACAAGCTGCCCTACTTCACGCAAGTTATCCGATTGTCGCTTAATTTGCTAACAAAAATAATGGAATAGCCAGAACGAATTATTGCATCTTCCGTTAAGCAGCAGAGGAACCAGCTGTGTGTTGCAAGGTGAAAATAAGGTACGCGCGTAATTTTCCGACAATATTCAGCGGGCATTCATAAACGAACAGCAATGATGACATCATTGAAATGGAGAAGCACAGGATGAACACCTTCAAAAAGATGATGGTTGGCCTTGTCGGTGCAAGCTTTCTGATCGGCGCAATGGTTCCGGTCTCGGCTGCACCTGTCATGCCAACTGCGCCTGCGGCAAGCAATGAAAATGTTCAGCAGGTTCGTGACGATCGCTGGCGTCGTGGGCCGGGACACGGACATTGGGGTGGACACCGACCTGGTTATCGTCCGGGCTGGCAGGGTCGCCCTCACTACCGTCCGGGGCCGGGTTACTGGAATGGCTATCGCGGCGACCGCTATTATCGCCACGGCTATCGCCGCCATAATGACGGATGGTGGTATCCGCTCGCAGCATTCGGTGCTGGCGCAATCATCGGTGGTGCGATTGCCGCACCGCCACCGCCGCCTCCAGTTTACCGCGCACCGGCTTACGGTTACAGCAACTCGCATGTTCAGTGGTGCTATAATCGTTATCGGTCCTATCGGGCGTCCGACAACACTTTCCAGCCGTATAACGGTCCACGTCAGCAGTGTTATTCACCATACTGATAGTGGAAATTCGTTAAATTCAATGGAGCCGCCCTTTTATGGGCGGCTTTGTTTTTGTGGACTAAGTCTATCAACTGCATCGATCAGTAATTGTCATCCATATCAGTGCATTCTAAAAGGCGGTCGGGGTAAGATTCCGGGGTGCATTTGTTGAATCGCTTTCGGTCTCCCCATTTCATAACGAAGCGTTAGAGGAGACGGGATGCGCCAGATTTTACCCAAAGCATTGGCCGGTATAGTTATACTCGGCATACTGAGCGTAGTACTTGGTTCCTGGTACACGATTGACGAAGGTGAGCGCGGCGTTGTTTTGCGCTATGGTGCTGTTTCCGGCGTTGCACAGCCGGGGCTCGGCTTCAAAATTCCTATGATCGATTCGATTGTGCGTATATCGGTGCAATCCAAGGCTGCGATCTACAACAGCATGGAAGCCTACAGCCGCGATCAGCAGCCTGCCACGATGAACCTGTCGGTCAACTATCGTATTCCACCAGACCGAGTGGAAGAAGTCTATGCGACTTACGGTGGTGAGGAGGGCCTGTTGTCCCGCCTTGTCGAGCGGCGCGTTTTCGAGGAAAGCAAGACCGTTTTCGGCAAGTTCAATGCTGTTGAGGCTATTCAGGAACGCAGCCGTCTCAATCAGGAAATCGCGGAGGCTATACAGAACAGCGTACGTGGTCCGGTTATCATCGATACGGTGCAGATCGAGAATATCGATTTTTCGGACTCCTATGAACAATCCATCGAACAGCGCATGCTGGCCGAAGTTGAGGTGCAGCGTCTCCGTCAGAATGCAGAGCGCGAAAAAGTGCAGGCTGAAATCACCGTGACGCAGGCAAAAGCGCAGGCCGATGCACGCCGTGCCGAAGCCCAGGCTCAAGCCGATGCCGTTCGCCTCCAGGCTGAGGCCGATGCGGAGGCGATACGGGTAAAGGGTGAAGCGGAAGCAACCGCAATCAAGGCGCGGGGCGATGCACTTCGTGACAATCCGGGTCTTGTGGCACTGACACAGGCCGAACGATGGGACGGCCAGCTGCCCAGCACGATGCTGCCGAACGGGGCTATCCCCATGTTGAACCTGAACAGTTCCCAGACACAGCAGAAATCACCCGATTACTGATCGGTGAAGCAAAGAACAGCGGGGCGGTAATTGTTTGATTTGAAACGCATCTTATCCGCCGCGCTGTTCATAGCCTTCGACTTTTTCCCCATCCATCTTCTGACGCAAGTGCTGCTTGAGCTTATCAAGCTTGTCTGTGTCCCACCCAGTCACGCCGGTGACCTCCAGCCACGCATCGACATAATGTTCTGGAGCATAGACATGCCCGTGTCCTATCGGTGTGGTGGTGCCAAACGCCATGTCGAGCGCCAGTTGCAGCATGGTGACAACCGGATACCATCGTAATTCCGGCGAAACGTCGGGCCCACGCGGCGTCTGCATCCAGTCAGGCTGACGGTAGAATGACAGGCTGTCGAAGAAAGTCACCGGATCGCTGGCATATTGCAGATAAACCACGCGCATCGGTCCCCAGCGCGTTCCGTTTCCTGGCGCTTCGCCATTCTGATTCATGAAACGCGCAAAGGAGCCGTCACGGAATACGGGCAGCCATTCAGGCGTTCCCGGATTCCTTCGCCTCATCATGGCTTTCCAATCGCGGCTTGGGAAAGGGGGGCCGCTCCACAAAGCGCCGTTGATTGGATCGTCGAGCATTTCGAAAAGCTCGGAGGAGACTTCCGAGTTCATTGCGCCGAGGCTCAATCCATAAAGATACAGGCGAGGACGCTGATTGTGCGGCAGCTCTTTCCAGTAATTATAGACGGTGATGAACAGGGCTCGGGAAGCTTCTGCTCCGTATTCCGGTTGAAACAACAACGACAAAGGACTGGAAAGATAGGAATATTGCATGGCAACGCTGGCTACATCGCCATTGTGCAGAAACTCCAGTCCGTCCATGGCTGCGGGATCGACCCAGCCCGTACCGGTTGGAGTGATGACGACCAGCACAGAACGTTCAAAGCCACGCTGACGTTTTAATTCCTCAAGGGCCAGTTCGGCCCGTTGTTCAGGTGTATCGGCTACTTGCAGACCTGCATAGACCCGTATCGGATCGATGGCCTTTTCACCGGTCAACGCAGCAATATCGGCAGCCTTGGGGCCTGAGGAAACGAACTCGCGTCCGGCCCGCCCCAGCTCGTTCCAATGCAAAAGCGAAGCGGCGCTGCCAGTCTCGTTCGATGCTGTCGGTTGTGGGCGATCCGGTTCGATCAAAGCGTCAAATTCGCGAAACGAACGATCCAGAACCTTGAAAGTGGACTGGATGAGCAGGCCGTTGGCGATGGTCCAGATGAGCACGACTGTGATCGTGACGCCCAGGACGTTGGCTAACCGCCGAGGCATGACGAGTTGCACTTTGGCGGAAACGAACTTCCCCAGTCGAATGAGAAGGCGAACCAGAATCAGCAGAAGCAGAAATGTAAGCACAGCCAAAGCAGAGACGCTCATAGGATAGGCGCTCGGCACCGGCTCCATATCCATGACTGCACGAACTGAGTTCTGCCAGCCCGCGGCAAAATAAAGTGCTGCGATGGCGACCGCGAGACAGATGACACCAACAATAAGATTGACCCGGCTGCGTAGCCGGTTTCGGGGTTCTGGCAATTCGAGATAGTGCCAGAGCCAGCGCCACAATACACCGATGCCATAACCGGCTCCGAAGGCAACACCTCCCAAAATTCCCTGCATGACATAGGTTCGCGGGATGAGGCTTGGGGTGAGGGCTGCGGCAAAAAACAGCGTTCCGAGCGCGATGCCCACGCCGGACAAGGAACGTCGGAAATGAGAAAATGCCTTGGTGGCCAGAGACATGAAACACCGCGCTGTTCGATTATCCTGATGAAACTAGCTTTAGCACGACCGCGCGGCAAGGTCCTGCCCCAGGGGAAAGCGAAAGCTGGATAGTCTTGTTTGTGCACATCGGGATTCGGAATCGCTTTCCTATCAAGGCGTATTCAGTAGTCCAACCAGCATTAAAAACACCAGTTCTGTAACGCAACGCGATGAGACGTGTCCCTGACCTGTGATTTTTTGAATTTATGTTGGAGAAACCTCATTTTATGGTGTTGACCAATCCGTAAGTCGCCCTTATGTTCCGCCGCACTTCCGGGGGCGATTTGCTCCTTCAGGGAGCGCGTAGCTCAGCCGGTAGAGCAACTGACTTTTAATCAGTAGGTCCAGGGTTCGAATCCCTGCGCGCTCACCACTTCTTCCTCCAGTTTGTTCGTTTCACCTTTGTCGCAGTGACTTTGTTCAGCAAGAATGTCATGAGTTATCATGACCTTGCGTAGACGAATTATTGGCGATCGGTCGGATACAGCCCTTTGGGTCGTATCGATGGCGCTTGTTATTCTTCTACAGGGGCTGGTAACGGCTTATGCGCAAGCTTCCATGGCTGCGTGGAGTGCTGACCCTTCATCTGTGATCTGTTCGGTTCACTCGACGCCGGTCGATGCAGAGGCTCCCCTGAAGGACCTCGCCAGGCATTGCTGCTCGACCCTGTGTCAGGCTGCATGTGCTATCGGAACCGGGCTGATGGAGCAACCAGTCGCGGTATCTTTCGATTCGATTGTTACGAAAGACACTGTCGCTTTTTCTTTGGCCGTTCGTGCCCCTCCTGGCCAGTTTGTTACGGCTACGCGGGCCAGAGGCCCGCCCAGTTTGCACGATCTTTGAAAAACGAAGCCGCCGCTCCGCGACGGCAATTTCATATCGTTTGGAGATATCGATGCAAAACCATCGTCCTATCGTGGTGGCCGAGGCTGGCTGCACACGCAATTGCACAAATCATGCGCTGCGCTTCCCTCTATGTTCAAGGAGGGTTCCATGACGGATATGCTTCTTGAAGGAAAAGGTGAGGCACACGTACAGCATAATGCCACGAGTTCTACGAGCTCCGGCTTCCACGCCTTTGTCACACGACTTCATTTCTATGTCGGCCTGTTTGTAGGTCCTTTTATTCTGATCGCAACTGTGACAGGCACACTTTATGTCCTCACGCCGCAGCTCGAAAATTATATCTATCGTGACCAGTTGCGTACCGCGTCGCTTGGAACAGTGCAGCCGCTGACAGAACAGGTGAAGGTGGCCGAGGCCTATATAGGCGATGGCCCAAGACTTTTCGCCGTGAGGCCCTCAGCCGGTCCGGGCTGGAACACACGGGTTATGTTCAACCAGCCTGGATTGGGAGAATCTGAAAGTCGGGCAGTTTTCGTTGATCCCGTCACACTGGCAGTGAAAGGTGATCTCGTCGCCTATGGCACAAGTGGAACATTGCCGTTTCGAGCGGCAATTGACTATTTGCACCGCAATCTCATGCTCGGGAACTTCGGGCGTTATTACAGCGAACTTGCGGCATCCTGGCTTTGGATAGCAGCTCTCGGTGGTGTGTTGCTTTGGTGGTGGAAGCGGGATATCCGGCGAAAACAACAACAAACGAAAAACCAGCACCTGAAGACCCGCCGTTTTCACGGTCAGGTCGGTATCTGGATCGCTGTCGGGCTTTTGTTCCTTTCGGCAACCGGCATGACGTGGTCGCAACTGGCCGGTGGAAGAATTGACCAGTTCAGAGCAGCGGTTGGTTGGATTACGCCGTCGGTCTCAACCGCCCTGAATAAGGCAACAGATTCCAAGCAAGAACATAGCGCACATCAAGGCCATGGCGATACGTCGGTGCCGTCCAGCACGAGTGATGTGAAGGACTATGTTGGACAGCTGGATAACGTTTATCTGGCTTCGCGACAGGCGGGGCTGGACTCACCCATGGTCGAAATTCGGGTGCCCCGTTCATCGGATCAAGGCTGGCTGGTGCGTGAATATGATCGGTCCTGGCCGACGCAAGTAGATACGATTGTTCTGGATCCAAGCGATATGGGTGTTATCAGCCGTGCAGATTTTGAAACCTTTCCCATCATCGCAAAATTGATCCGCTGGGGCATCGATCTTCATATGGGCATCCTGTTCGGGATCGCCAATCAAATTGTGATGGCTGGACTTGGCTTGGCGCTCATTGTGATGATCGTTTACGGCTATCGCATCTGGTGGCAGCGGCGCCCACCGGCGGGATCGAAGCCGAGAACATTGATCGCAAGCTGGAAGCGCCTCTCTGTCGCGCAGCAAGTCGGGGTTGTAATCGCTTCTCTTGCTATCGGCTGGGCTTTGCCGCTGATCGGAATCAGTCTGATTGCATTCCTGTTGGTTGATTATGCGCGTTGGCAACTTGAGGGTTGAAAATCCGCTGTCGGCTGAACCATCAAACTGGCGTCCGTCATGCGGATGCCAGTTTCGACAGAGCTGTCAACTGGCTGGCCGTGGTGGCAATCCAGCGCGGGCACGCATCTTTTCAAGCAAGCTGGCGGCAATAGGCTCATAGTTTTCATCAAAGTGATGACCGCCTGCCAGTTTCATGACTTCCATGCCTTTCAGCTCTGTAGCAGTACAGGCGGTATCGTCTTCTTCTTCGCCGTAAACACAAACCACCCGGTCAAGCGGAATGGTCGAAATGGCCGGAACAACATCCTTGTCGCCATCCATTCCAAGCCAGCCCTCGATGGATACCTGAAAGGTCGTCGTTGTTTCGACACCGAGAAGCCCGATCATTTTCGTCCGGTCCTGTATGGTGGGGTCGAGATATTTCCACGCAAAGGGGAATGTATCGGCACCGAACGAATAACCCAGGACTGCAACCGGCAATTTGTTCGTTGGGTCTGCCTTCTTGATCATGGCCGTCGTGTCATTGGCTATTTCTTCCGGCGTTCGCTCTGACCAGAAATAGCGCAGCGAATCGACGCCAATGACGTGAACGCCATGAGCCTGCAGCCATTCACCAATGGATTTGTCGAGGTCGCGCCAGCCGCCATCGCCCGAATAGAAAACCGCAACCATTTCGGCTTTCCCACCCTTTGCGGGAAGGTCTACGATAGGCAGGGCTTCATTCTTGGCATCCTGATCCGCCATGGCAACGACATTGTCGACGGCCATTTTCAGACGTGCCGGAAACTCGGGCGCGGATTGGAGCACGGCGAAATTTTCCTGCCGGGCCGTAACCGGATTGTTTGTCGGCGATCCGGCGGGGCTGATCACAAGGGCAGGGGCCGGAATGGCGGCATTGAAGCCGTAGGTGAAGCCACCATCGGGAGCCTTGGTTGCATCAGCTTTCTCCGTGCACGAAGGCAAACGGGTCTTGGCCGGAACAGGATCAAGCGACACAGCACCAGCAATGGTCGCATCCGGTGAATCCGAGGCAGCCGCGTAAGCGATAGTGCCCCCCTGTCCAATACCTGCCAGGACAGGGTGAAAATAGACGCCTAGATCAAGCCCGCGTAAGGCTTCCTTGGCGATGGCTTCGAAATCGGAGTCCAGATAGTTGCACTCGCCGTCCTCCTTATCGAGCGCGGCGCGCCATGGGCCAAGCTCGACGGGCAGAACGATCATGTTCCGGGCAAGCATGGCATCCATGAACTTTTTTTCGCGATCACCGATGCCGCCGTCGTCGCTCAGCAGAATCGCAAGGCCGACGGGGTCGTTCTTCGGCATATAAACCGGAATATTGGATAGTCTTTCAGCGCTTGCATGGATAACCGGTTCGTCGGAATCGGTTATTTTCGTCCAGAGCCTTGCAATTTTACCGGTGTGCATCGCGCCGTAAACGCCCGCAGCAGCCACCAGAACCAATCCGAGCACAGTAAAGAGAACACGTCTTTTCGTCATTTGCGGATGAACTCCAATGGGCTGCCATTGATAAGGGTTGTGGCATCAAGAAGTGCGCGCGGGGTCTCAAGCCCGCCGGGGCAAACCATGTAATGAGGAGTCCAGACTGGATCGAATTTCTCCTTGAAAGCTTTTAGGCCGTCAAAGTGATAAAGATCAGCGCCGCGCTTGTAGATGAAGGAACCGAAACGGTTCCATCGGGATGCCAGCCTGCTGCCGCTCAGACCGGAAAGCGGGGCGGCGCCAAGATTGAACCACTTGTAACCTTCTTCCTTGCTGGCCATCAGCAGTTTTGCAAACAGCGCGTCCATCAGGAGCTTGTGCACGTTCGGCATATAGCGCATGAGGTCGACAGTAATTTCATGTTTATCCGCACCACGCCACATATTGGCGAACGCCACGATTTCTCCGTTACTTTTCAAGACGGCGACATCGAAACGTTTCATATATTCGTCATCGAAGTAACCCAGCGAGAACCCCTTTTCGCTGCCCGATTTGAAATCGAGCCAAGCGTTGGAAATCTCTCGCAGGCGAGGAATGAGCGGAGGCACGTCGGCTGCCGGGATGATTTCAAACGTCAGGCCGTCCTTGTCGATCTTGCGGTCGGCGTAGCGGAATGGCTGGCGACGGGGCCCGTCGAGCGAGAAATTGGTGAGGTCGACGCGAGCCACTTCACCGAGCTTCAGTGCAACCAGTCCCATATCCAGAAACAGCGGCAGGCTTTGCGGGCCAACGCCATAAAATACGGTTCGCAAGGCAAGCTTGTCAGCCAGCGCGTGAAATGACCATGCAAGCTCCCTGGCCGTCTGTTCGCTGCCGATAGGGTCGCCAAGCGCAATCAGGCTGCCGCCGGATTGCGCATACATGATGAAGGCGCTGTTGTCAGGAGCGAGAAGGAACTGCTTGTCTCCAAGCAGTGCCAGTGCCGCATCTGTGTGCGGCCATCGAGCGACCAGTTCGGGCACGGCATCGGGTATAGAATAATCCACCTTCCGTTTGCGGTGACCGTTTCGGTTGATAAGCGAATAGAGGCCGGCGGCGGCGACCACGGCAAAGACAAGCACAGTCGCCCGCAGAAACCGGGGTGCGTTGCCGTTCCAAGCGAAATCCCACCAGAGGTCATTGGAATATTCCACATGCCGATAGACGAAAAAGCCAAGCCATGTGGAAACGAGGACGGTTGTACCGACGGTCGCAATCCAGTTCCAGCTCAAGTCGAACGGCCCGGAAATGGGTCGTCGATAGAACGAATCCCTGAACCCCCAGAGCGTGAAGGCGAAAATGCAGAGAATGGTCGCTTCCTCCCAGTCGAGGCCCTTAGCCAGGGAAAAGGCAGCGCCACTGAGGAGAAGGATCAGTGCGGCCACCCACGCTCGCGCAAGCCGCTTCGACAGGCCACGCGCCACGATGAGCAGCGCAACGCCGACGAGGCTGGCAGCAAGATGCGACATCTCCATGAGAGATTCAGGAACGATGTCGGAGAGGACTTCCACGCGGTAGCGAAGGTCCGGCGTTGCACCGGAAATGAGAAGGATGATGCCGCCAAGAAAGATGATACTGGCAGAAAGACTCGGGATAAGCGGTTCCACCAGACGTTTGGCGAAGCGCGCCTGTTTGCCGAGCATATGGCGACGGCGCATGATCTCCCATATGAGAATGCCTGCCGTCGCCACAACAAGCGGCAAAACGGTGTAGATAAGCCGGTACGCGAGAAGTCCTGCAATGGCATCCGGTTTTCCGCCCAGGCCAAGGCCCGCAATGATCGTCGCCTCAAAAGCTCCAAGACCACCTGGAGCATGACTGGCAATGCCGAGCACAATGGCGATCACATAAACCAGTGCAAATACTGCAAAGCTTGGCACTGCATCGGCAGGCATGAGGACATAGAGAGTAGCAGCTGCAGCACCCACATCCACCAGTCCGGCAAAAATCTGGGTCAGCGCGCCTTTGGAATTCGGCAGGCGCAAGCTGAACGAGCCTATCGTGAAGCTGCGCTGTTCATGCGACAGCCAGTAGATCAGCCAGCCGATACCGCCCAGAATGGCGATGCCAGCGACAATATCTATGCGGGAATCGATGGCGGAGAGCCATGGAACATCTTGCGGGTCAATGAGAAGTGCCGCACCGACCATAATAATCAGCGCGAACCAGATGGCGAACCACGATGTTCCAACGATCTTGCCTATATCGGCGAGACTGACGCCTTCGGCCGCGTAGATGCGATAACGCAGAGCGCCTCCGGTCAGCAGGGAAAAGCCGAGCGCGTTGGAGATGGCGTAACCGGCTGCACCGGCCACGGCGGCAATACGGCGCGGTATCTGGTTGGGCGCAATCGTATCCACTGCCACAACGTCATAGAGAGCAACGGCTGCATAGCTCACCGCCGTGAAGAGCACAGCCAGACCAAGCGTCATCCATGATATGTTGTGAAAGGCTGCGAGCGTTTCCGTGCGAGACGTGTGCTGAAGCAGATTCTCCAGCACGTAGATCGCCAGCAACGCAATCGCGATGCCGGCTATCGGAAACAGGAAATGTTGGTAGCGTTTGAACCAGCCCGAATGTCTTGTCGACGCCGCAGATGGTGTTGAAGGCACTTCATCATCAATAAGGCTCATAGGAACGTCGTCCGGTTGGAGCAATATATTATAAATCGCGCAATGATCTCGATTTAGGGCGAACTTGTGTTCGAGCGAGATGCCGCATTGAAAATATTCTAAGTAGAGCAGAAGTTGGTCTATATAAGCCTGCGGTCGGGCCAGACCGCAAGTGATTTGATAGATTGAAAGAGGTATTGGTGCTCGATATTTCATATATGACCGCAGCCGGAGCCGGTGCGTTGTCGTTTCTCTCTCCCTGCGTCCTTCCGCTGGTGCCACCCTATCTGTGTTATATGGCGGGTGTGAGTGTTGAAGATTTTCGTGCAGAGAAGGCGACAACCGTCGCGGCAGCACCTTCTGCGCGCCGTTCCTTGGCATTTGCGGCAATTTGCTTCGTTCTCGGTTTCACAACGGTTTTCGTGGCGCTTGGTGCCGGAGCGTCTTCCATCGGCGCCTTCCTGCGCGCATGGCAGCAGGAGATCGCAATCGTTGCAGGTGTCGTCATCATTTTGATGGGACTGAATTTCCTTGGCATTCTGCGTCTTTCATTCCTGTCCCGCGAAGCGCGGTTTCAGGCACGCAATGCCCCTGCATCGCCGCTTGGAGCCTATGTCATGGGGCTGGCATTCGCCTTCGGCTGGACGCCGTGCATCGGGCCTGTTCTTGGGCCGATCCTGACGCTTGCAGGTGGCAGCAGCACAGTCGGCGAAGGCGCGTTACTGCTTGCGACCTATTCGCTCGGCCTTGGCATTCCGTTTTTGATTGCTGCCCTTTTTTCCGGCGCATTCATGCGGTTTCTTTCGCGTTTCCGGGTGCATCTCGGCAAGGTGGAAAAAGCGATGGGCGCGCTTCTGGTCGTAGCGGGTATTCTGTTCTTGACGGGTGGCATGCAATCCTTCTCGTACTGGATGCTTGAAACCTTTCCGGCACTAGGACAAATCGAAGGTCTTTTCCTGAAGACCGGCGCGTAAGTTTTCATAGACGCTTTGGTGCTATGAGCGAAGATCATCTCAATTTTCTGGACGATATCATGACAGACCGTTCCTGCCTTTCCATCGTACTTGCCGCTGGTGAAGGCACACGCATGAAATCCAGCCTGCCGAAAGTGTTGCATCAGGTGGCAGGCCTGCCGCTGGTTTCTCACGTGGTCAAGGCAGTTCAGGGCACCGGCAAAAGTGACGTTGCGCTGGTCGTAGGGCGTGGTGCAGAGGATGTGCGTGCTGCGGTGGAAAAAAATGCAGGCCCGGTGTCGGCTTTCGAGCAGAAGGAACGTCTCGGTACAGCACACGCTGTCCTGGCAGCGCGCGTAGCAATTGAGCGCGGCTATGACGATCTGCTGATCGTTTTCGGTGACACGCCGCTGATCGAGGCGCAATCTTTGCAAAAGGCCCGTGAACGACTGTCCGATGGTGCCGATGTCGTTGTTATCGGTTTTCGCACGGATAATCCGTACGGCTATGGTCGTCTGATCGAGGAGGGCGACCAACTTGTCGCCATCGTCGAGGAGAAGGAAGCAACAGAAGCGCAAAAACTGATCGGTTTCTGCAATGGTGGGCTGATGGCCGTTCGCGGTCAACACGCTCTGGCGCTTCTGGATGCGGTGGGCAATGACAACGCCAAGGGTGAATATTACCTCACCGATATCGTCGCCATCGCCCATGGCAAGGGTATGAACGTGACTGCCATCGAAGTGCCGGTCGATAACGTCATCGGCATCAACAATCGTGTTGAACTGGCCGAAGCAGAAACCATCTGGCAACAGCGCAAGCGCCGCGAGATGATGCTTGCAGGCGTGACGCTTATCGCTCCGGAAACTGTATTCTTTTCGCACGACACGCTTATCGAGGCGGATGTCGTCATTGAACCGAACGTCTTCTTCGGTCCTCATGTGCGTGTGTCGACAGGCGCCTTGATCCATTCGTTCTCGCATATGGAAGGTGCCGATGTTGGTCCGAAGGCGGAGATAGGACCATTTGCGCGCCTGCGTCCCGGCGCAAATCTTGGTGAGAAAACCAAGGTTGGCAATTTCTGCGAGGTGAAGAATGCCACGGTGCATAAAGGTGCGAAGATCAATCACCTGACCTATATCGGCGATGCGACAGTCGGCGCATCCAGCAATATCGGTGCAGGTACGATCACCTGCAATTACGACGGTTATAACAAATACAAAACGGTGATTGGCGAGAACGCATTCATCGGGTCGAACAGTTCGCTGGTTGCTCCGGTAGAAATTGGCGACAATGCGTATATCGCGTCGGGCAGCACGATTACCGACGATGTTCCAGCCGATGCATTGGCCTTTGGTCGCGCTCGGCAGGAAACGAAAGAGGGGCGTGCGAAGCTCCTGCGAGAGAAGTACGCCGCCATCAAAGCGGCTAAAACCTCCACCAAATGAATCATCCAATTGTTTAAGCGAACGGCAATCCCCTGGGTTGCCGTTCTGCGTTAGAATCTTTAAACCGCGAAGCAACGCGCCTGAACGCTGGATTTGGAGCAGCCTATGTGTGGCATTATTGGCATTATCGGAAATAACGAAGTCGCTCCGCTTCTTGTGGATGCATTGAAGCGGCTTGAATATCGCGGCTACGATTCTGCCGGTATAGCTACACTGCAGAACGGCAAGCTCGATCGCCGCCGCGCAGAAGGCAAGCTGGTCAATCTGGAAAAGCGTCTGGCCGGAGAGCCGCTTCCGGGCGTCATCGGTATAGGGCATACCCGCTGGGCTACGCACGGCAAGCCCGTGGAACGCAATGCGCATCCGCATGTTACCGAGCGTCTCGCGGTCGTTCATAACGGCATCATCGAGAATTTCGCCGAGCTTCGCACGATGCTTGAGGCAGAAGGCTACAATTTCCAGACGGAAACCGATACCGAAGCTGTTGCCCATCTGGTGACCCGCGAACTGACAAAGGGCAAGTCCCCGGTTGAAGCCGTGCGCGATAGCCTGCCGATGCTGCATGGTGCCTTCGCACTCGCCTTCCTGTTCGAAGGGGACGAAGAGCTCTTGATCGGTGCACGTCAGGGGCCGCCGCTCGCCGTCGGTTATGGCGAAGGAGAAATGTTCCTCGGTTCCGACGCCATCGCACTTTCGCCTTTCACGGATACCATTGCCTATCTCGAAGATGGCGATTGGGCTGTTCTGACGCGCAAGGGCGTGACTGTCTACGACGAAAACAACAGTGAAGTTGAGCGTCCGATCCAAAAGACGCAGACGGCAAACATGCTCGTCTCCAAGGGCAATCATCGTCACTTCATGCAGAAGGAGATGTTTGAGCAGCCGGAAGTGATTTCTCATACGCTTGCCAACTATCTCGACTTCACGACGGGTAAGGTGCGCCAGGAAGCGATTGGTATTGATTTCAGCAAGATCGACCGCCTGACGATTTCCGCCTGCGGTACGGCTTACTATGCGGCATCCGTCGGCAAGTACTGGTTCGAGCAGATTGCGCGCCTGCCGGTCGACAGTGATATCGCTTCCGAATTCCGCTATCGCGAAATGCCGCTCTCGAAGGATTCGCTGGCGATGTTCGTGTCGCAGTCAGGCGAAACGGCTGATACGCTGGCATCGTTGCGCTACTGCAAGTCGCAAGGATTGAAGATCGCCGCCGTCGTCAACGTCACCGGCTCGACCATTGCGCGTGAATCCGATGCCGTTTTCCCAACGCTTGCGGGCCCTGAAATCGGCGTTGCTTCCACCAAGGCCTTTACCTGCCAGCTGTCGGCCATGGCCTCGCTGGTAATTGCGGCTGCGAAATCGCGCGGCGCTATCGATGACAAGCGGGAACAGGAACTGGTACGCCAGCTTTCCGAAGCGCCACGGTTCATCAATCAGGTTCTGAAGCTTGAAGACCAGATCGCAGCGGTTTGCACAGAACTCGCCAAGGTCAATCATGTGCTTTATCTCGGCCGCGGCACGTCCTTCCCGCTGGCGATGGAAGGTGCGCTTAAGCTGAAGGAAATTTCCTATATTCACGCCGAAGGCTATGCCGCCGGTGAATTGAAGCACGGCCCGATTGCGTTGATCGATGAAAGCATGCCGGTAATCGTCATTGCGCCGTCTGATCGTCTCTATGAGAAGACCGTTTCCAACATGCAGGAAGTCGCAGCGCGCGGCGGTCGCATCATTCTTATCACCGACAAGAAGGGCGCTGAAGCTGCAAGCATCGACACGATGGCGACCATTGTTCTGCCGGATGTGCCGGAATTCATTACGCCGCTCGTCTATGCTTTGCCGGTCCAGATGCTGGCTTATCATACAGCCGTACTGATGGGCACCGATGTCGATCAGCCGCGCAATCTGGCAAAGTCGGTAACTGTCGAGTAAATTCAGCTTGTTATAGAAAAAACTTTATAAGTTAATAGAAATGGCGGCGGATTGCCGCCATTTTGCTATCCAGCTCTTAAAAGTCTGATCGCTTCATCGCGCCCGAAAAGATAAAGCAGGACGCGCAACGCCTGTCCGCGCTCGGATTCCAGATCGGGATCGTTTGTCAAAATATAGCGCGCATCCTTGCGGGCGATTTCCAGAAGATCGCCATGCGCTTCAATGGATGCCAGACGGAAACCCGGCGTTCCGGATTGCCGCGTGCCGAGCAACTCGCCTTCGCCGCGCAGTTTCAAGTCTTCTTCAGCGATACGGAAACCGTCTTCCGTTTCTCGCATGACCTTCAGTCGGGCTTGTGCAATTTCACCCAGCGGCCCTTTGTACAGCAGCAGGCAGGTTGAAGGTTTGTCGCCGCGACCCACGCGACCGCGTAGCTGGTGCAATTGCGACAGACCGAACCGTTCTGCATGCTCGATGACGATGATCGTGGCGTCGGGCACATCCACGCCGACTTCGATCACGGTAGTCGCGACGAGAACCCGCGTTTCGCCTTGTTTGAATGCCCGCATGGCCTCGTCTTTTTCAGCCCCGTTCATGCGGCCATGGATAAGGCCGATGCGCTCGCCGAAGACGGGCTTGAGGCTTTCGAAACGTTCTTCCGCCGAAGTCAGTTCAACGACTTCGGATTCCTCCACGAGCGGGCAAATCCAGTAGATTTTTTGTCCTTCTGCCACGGCCTTTCGGATGCGCTCGACAAGTTCGCCCATGCGTTCCATTGGCACAATGGCAGTCGTGATGGGCTGGCGTCCGGCAGGCTTCTCAGTCAGTTTCGACACGTCCATATCGCCGAAGGCTGTAAGCACGAGGGTTCGCGGGATGGGTGTAGCCGTCATCACCAGCATATCCGGTGCGGAACCCTTTGCAGTCAGCATCAGGCGCTGATGCACGCCGAAGCGGTGTTGTTCATCGATGATGACGAGAACGAGGTCGTGATACTCGACCTTTTCCTGAAAAAGAGCGTGCGTGCCGATGACGATATCGATTTCGCCGCTTTTCAATCCTTCGAGAACGGCATTCCGGTCACGGCCCTTTTCGCGACCGGTCAGCAGCGCTGCTTTCAATCCTGCCTTCTCCGCAAGCGGAGCGATGGTTGCAAAATGCTGGCGGGCAAGAACTTCCGTTGGGGCCATGAGTGCTGACTGGCCGCCGGATTCAGCGGCGTGCGCCATGGACAGCAATCCAACGACCGTCTTACCAGAGCCGACATCGCCCTGCAAAAGCCGTAACATGCGCTCAGGCGATTTGAGGTCTGTGATGATTTCGCGGACCGCCTGATCCTGCCCCTTGGTCAAACGATAGGGCAGGTGCCGCATGATCTCGGCAACGATGCGTCCTGTGCCCTCCAATGGGCGACCGGAAAGCCTGCGCGTCTTGGCACGTACGAGGGCGAGCGCCAGTTGCCCGGCCAGAAATTCGTCATAGGCGAGCCTGCGTCGCGAAATGCTTTCAAGCGCGATGTCCGACGGATCTTCGGGCAGGTGAAGCGTGTTGAGCGATTGCTGAAAACTGGTGAAGCGCTCGCGCGCCTGCAAGGATGGGTCGATCCATTCCGGCAGCGGGGGCACGCGACTCAAGGCTTCCTTGACGGCGCGTGCCAGTGTCTTGGGCGATAGGCCCGCAGTCAACGGATAGACCGGCTCGACCAATGGCAGATTGGCCGCATCCTCAAGGCTTGCAATATAGTCCGGGTGGACCATGGAGGCCCGACCGTTGAACCATTCCACCTTGCCTGACACGATAACTGTTTCGCCTTCGGGTAGCATTTTGTGCAGCCATGGCAATTGCGCATGGAAGAAGGTCAGCGCGATTTCGCCCGTATCGTCATGGGCGAAGACGCGATGCGGAACATTGCCACGCCCGGGTGATGCAGGCTGATGCTGGTCGACGGTGACTTCGAGTGTGACGATTGCACCTTCCTGCGCAAGCGCGATGCCGGGCCGATTGCGCCGATCGATCACACTGTGCGGTGCCAGAAATAGCAGTTGCCCGACCCTAGGCTCTGCGCCCGGTATATCTGTACCAAGCAATTTTCCAAGCAAAGCGGCAACTTTCGGACCAATGCCGGAAAGCGAACGAACGGAAGCAAAAAATGGATCGAGCATGGATGGACGCATAGGGCAGAGCATTAACTGCTTCGTCTCAGGGTGCAAGGGCAGCGCATAATCTTTCTGTGCTCTTTTTGTTCTTGTTGGATAAACGGGTTCCCGTTTGCCGCGCAGATGCTATATACCAGCAGCAATTTGAATGATTGGAGCTTACCGAGGATGACTGGCAGCACATTGGCGACGGAAAATCTGGATGTACGGCGCCGCAAGCTTCTATTTCGCGCGTGGCATCGTGGTATGCGCGAGATGGATCTGATCCTCGGGCAATATGCGGATGAATATATTGTGGGTTTCACCGACCCGCAGCTCGATGAGTTCGAGCATATTCTTGAAGTGCTTGACCGCGATCTTCTCAAATGGGTGACGGGTGAAAGCCCGATCCCGGCAGATTACGACACGCCTCTGTTCCGCGATATTGTCGCTTTCCGCGACCGCATAGAATTCTGAGTTCAAGGTTCCCATGCCCGTTTTCAGCAAACTAGGTCTCAAGTCCTCCAGCGCGCTCGGGGCAAATCGTCATATCGTGATCGACGGCGTTGCCGACGGTTACGAGGCGTTCTGCCTTATCCGTCTGGCAGAAGAGATCGGCGAACGCGGGCCGATCATGTATATCGTGCGCGACGGGCAGCGCATTGCCGATCTGGAGCAGGTCTTGAGTTTCGTGGCGCCGGATATGCCGGTTCTGCATCTGCCTGCATGGGACTGCTTGCCTTATGATCGCGTATCGCCCGGTGCCGATGCATCCGCGCGCCGGCTAGCTGCTCTTAGTGCACTGCCCCAGCTTAAAAAGACGCCGCATCCGGCGATCATCCTCACGACTGCAAATGCCGTTCTGCAAAAACTGCCGCCGCAGGAGGCTATTGCCGAACAGGTGATTTCGGCGCGCCCCGGCAACCAGCTGGATATGAACGATCTGGCATCCCGACTGGAACGCAACGGTTTCGAGCGCGTTTCTACCGTCCGTGACATTGGTGAATTTGCGGTGCGCGGCGGCATTCTCGATCTTTATGCGCCGGGTGCGGAAGAGCCGCTGCGGCTTGATTTCTTTGGCGATACGCTGGAATCTATCCGTGCTTTTGATCCGGCCTCGCAGCGTACCACGGGCACACGCAAGGAATTCGTGCTCCAGCCGATGAGCGAAATCACGCTCTCGCCGGACATAATTAGCCGTTTCCGCAAGAATTACGTTGCGATGTTCGGTGCGCCGCAGCGCGACGATGCGCTATATCAGGCAATTAGCGAAGGTCGCCGTTTTGCAGGCATGGAACACTGGCTGCCTTTGTTCTATGACAAGCTCGATACTGTCTTCGACCATGTGGGCAATATGCCGGTGGTGTTCGACCATCTGGTGCATGAGGCGCTGACCGAGCGCCACACCATGGTTGTCGATCATTACGAGGCGCGGCTGAGACAGGCGGAAGGCAAGGAGCCGGGCAGTGATGCCGTGCCTTACAAGCCGGTCAAGCCGGAAACGCTTTATCTCACACCGTCCGAGGTCGAGAAGCATGCCGAAGCCGGAGGCATGCGCATCGACCTGACGCCATTCGTAGCGCCGGAAGTTACGGGGCGGACGATTGTTCATGCGGATGTGCATAAGGGCCGCAGCTTTGCCGAGGAGCGTGCCGCTACCGACGTGAACCTGTTCGAAGCGGTGGTGAAGCATATTGCCGAACTGCGTGCAGCGGGCAAGAAAGTGCTGGTTGCTGCCTGGACTGAAGGTTCTCTCGACCGTCTTTTGCAGGTCCTTGATGAACATGGGCTGGAAAAGATCGAGTCGGTTGACCGGCTTTCTACGGTCAAGGCGCTGTCGCGCGACAAGGTAACGGCGGCTGTGCTGGCCGTCGAAAGCGGCTTCGATGCTGGCGATCTCGTCATTGTGGCCGAGCAGGATATCCTGGGTGATCGTCTTATCCGCCGTTCCAAGCGTCGCAAGCGCGATCAGGATTTCATCTCGGAAGTCGCCTCGCTAAACGCTGGCGATATTGTCGTCCATGTCGATCATGGTATCGGCCGCTTCATTGGTCTCAAGACCATTACCGCCGCTGGCGCTCCGCATGATTGTCTTGAGATCCATTATGCGGGTGATGACCGGCTGTTTCTACCGGTCGAAAATATCGAGCTGCTCTCGCGTTATGGTTCGGAAGGCTCCGATGCAGTTCTCGACAAGCTTGGCGGCGGCGCATGGCAGATGCGCAAGGCCAAGCTCAAGAAACGCCTGCTTGAGATCGCCGGTCATCTGATCCAGATCGCCGCCGAACGCCAGATGCGCGGTGCGCCGGTGATGACGCCGCCGGACGGACTTTATGCCGAATTCTCCGCTCGTTTTCCCTATGATGAAACCGACGACCAGCTAACTGCTATCGAGTCCGTGGCGGATGATCTGGCTGCAGGCAAGCCGATGGATCGTCTGATCTGTGGTGATGTCGGCTTTGGCAAAACGGAAGTAGCGCTGCGCGCAGCCTTTATTGCTGCGATGAGCGGTGTTCAGGTGGCGGTCGTCGTGCCGACGACGCTTCTGTCGCGCCAGCATTTCAAGACCTTCTCGAAGCGCTTCCATGGCTTGCCGATCAATCTTGTTCATGCCTCGCGTCTTGTCGGCACGAAGGAGCTTGCGGCGGCCAAGAAGGGGCTGGAAGAAGGAACCGTCGATATTGTCGTCGGCACGCATGCGCTGCTCGGCAATTCGATCAAGTTCAAGAATCTCGGTCTGCTCATCATCGATGAAGAGCAGCATTTCGGCGTTAAGCACAAGGAGCGGCTGAAAGAGCTGAAGTCGGACGTGCATGTGCTGACATTGTCCGCTACGCCAATCCCACGCACCTTGCAGCTTGCGCTGACCGGTGTGCGAGAACTCTCGCTCATCACCACGCCTCCCGTCGACCGTATGGCGGTGCGCACCTTCGTCTCGCCGTTCGATCCGCTTGTTATTCGTGAAACGCTTTTGCGTGAACGCTATCGCGGCGGCCAGAGCTTCTACGTCTGTCCGCGCATTTCCGATCTTGGCGAGATCGAAGAGTTCCTGAAAACGCATGTGCCCGAACTGAAAGTGGCCGTGGCCCATGGGCAGATGGCGCCGGGCGTGCTGGATGACATCATGAACGCCTTCTATGATGGTCAATATGATGTGCTTCTGTCTACGACCATCGTGGAATCCGGCCTCGATATTCCGACGGCTAACACGATGATCGTGCACCGCGCCGATATGTTCGGCCTGGCTCAATTGTACCAGCTACGCGGTCGAGTCGGTCGTTCCAAGCAACGCGCCTTTGCGCTGTTCACCCTTCCGGCAGGTAAGATGCTGACGCAGACGGCGGAACGTCGCCTAAAGGTTCTGCAGTCGCTCGACACGTTGGGAGCAGGCTTCCAGCTTGCCAGCCACGATATGGATATTCGCGGGGCGGGCAATCTGCTCGGCGAGGAGCAATCGGGCCATATCAAGGAAGTTGGATTCGAGCTTTATCAGCAGATGCTCGAAGAGGCGGTGGCCACGCTCAAGGGGACCGGCGAAGTGGAAGACAGCCAGTGGTCGCCGCAGATCGCGATCGGCACCGCCGTGATGATCCCCGAAGCCTATGTGCCCGACCTGCAGCTGCGTCTTGGTCTTTATCGCCGTTTGGCTGATCTGGAAGAGCCGCAGGATATCGATGCTTTCGGTGCCGAACTCATCGACCGTTTTGGTCCGATGCCCGACGAAGTGCAGCATTTGCTCAAGATTGTTTATATCAAGGCGCTTTGCCGCCGTGCGAATGTCGAGAAGCTTGATGCCGGTCCGAAGGGCGTGGTCATCCAGTTCCGCAATGCGACGTTCGCAAATCCGGTTGGGCTGGTGAAGATGATCGGCGAGCAGGGCTCCATGGCCAAGATCAGGCCGGATCAGAGCATTGTCTTCATCCGCGACTGGCCGACACCGGAAAAACGCCTCAACGGTTCTGCCGTCATCATGACGCAACTGGCGAAGATTGCGGCGGGTTAACCCGCCGCTTCGCGCCTTTTAGCGATCTTCAGAAATCCCCGGCTCAAAGCCTTCTGCCGTCTGACGGATGGCGTCAGCAAGGACACCTGCCGTCTGCGCACCCATGACGGCATATTTCTGATCGATGATGAAGCAAGGCACGCCGCGCACGCCAATGCGACTGGCAGTGTCGATTTCCTCGCGAATCGTCGCCTTGTCGGCCTCGCTTTGCAGGAGCCGGGCCACCACTTCGGCATCCATGCCGACACTTGCCGCCGCATCGATCAGCACTTCATGATCACTGATATCCTGTCCCTGCTCGAAATAGAGCGAGAACAACATGCCGACCATCCGGTCCTGCGTATCAGGAGCAGCCTGCGCAGCCCAATGGATGACACGATGGGCGTCCAGAGTGTTTGGCGCGCGGGCGATGGCGTCGAAATCGAAGACGATGCCGTTTTCCTCGCCAAGCTGCGTCAGTTGCTTGTGGATGTCATCGATCTTCCCGCCTGTGCCGAATTTCTCGCGCATATAGGTCTGGCGATCCTTTCCCTGCGGAGGCAGGGTGGGGTCCAGCTGGAAGGGGCGCCAGCGTACTTCCGCCTCCACATCCGGCACCATGGCGAGAGCCGCCTCGAGGCGCTTGCGCCCCAGAAAGCACCAAGGGCAGACGACATCGGACACGACATCGATAGTTATCTTTCTGGCGGCCATGGCAGTGTCTCCATACGGGAACCAGAGGCATGGCCTCCGGTTGAATGCTCATCATATATATTGGTGCATGTAGAGCGAATTACATCAACGTTAAAGCCCGATCATGGCTTTGCGCGCCACCAAGTTGGCAGTTGATAGCCATAGAGCGAAGTCCTTTTCGGGTGATCGATGCGATCCCAGCGCGCTACCCACTGATAGGGCAGGTGGTAAAGCGGAATGTAGTAATCCCCGGAGATAAGCACACGATCAAGGGCGCGGACCGCACTCACGAAATCGGCGCGGCTTCTGGCTGCCAGCAGCGCTTCGATCATCGCATCTACCGCCGGGTCGGCAACACCCGGATAGTTGAAACTTCCCTGAACGTCACGCGAAGCTGCGCCCCATCGCATCCATTGTTCATTGCCGGGTGAAAGTGATCCGGTCAGCGCGCCGAGAATCATGTCGTAGTCGAATGTCTGGAGCCGCTGCTGATATTGAGCGTCGTCCACAGTGCGTATTTCGATTGTGATGCCCAGTCGCGCGAGATTACGCTTATAGGCCAGCGCTACTTTTTCCTCGTCGGGCGAGCGCGTCATGATCTCGAATTTAAGCGGTTTGCCAGAAGGATCAACGGCGAGGCCGTGTTCAAACTGAAAACCCGCTTCAGTCAGGAGATCATAGGCTTTTTTCGCTGGCGTGCGGTCATGACCGCTACCGTCCGTTACCGGTGGGTGCCATGTACCATTCATGACATCGTCGCGAACTGCTTCGGGGAATGGTTTCAGTAACTGCTTCTCGCGGTCATCGGCAGCTTTGCCGACGGAGGAAAGCTCCGAACCTTCCCAAAAGCTCTGCGTGCGGCGGTATTGATCAGCGAAAAGGTTGCGGTTAGCCCATTCGAAATCGAACAGCAGCCCCAGAGCCTGCCGTACGCGACGGTCGGCGAAAATTGGGCGGCGTGTGTTGAACACGAAGCCAAACATGTTGGCAGGCGTACCTTTTTCAAAGCTGTCCTTGATAACGCGGCCCTGTTTTACAGCCGGGAAGTCATAAAGCTTTTCCCATCGAGTAGGGTTTGCCTCAATGAAGACATCGAGCAGCCCCTTCTTGAAAGACTCAAACAGGGACGTCTCGTTTCGATAATATTCAATCGTCAACATATCGAAGTTGTTGAGACCGCGCTGCGAAGGCAAGTCCTTGCCCCAATAGTCTGGGTTGCGCTTGTAGATGATACGCTGGCCGGGCTGCACGCCGGAGACGAGATAAGGGCCGCTGCCGACAGGTGGTTTCAGGGATGAATTGCCGAAGGTTTCGCGATCAATGCTGTGCTTTGGCAGCACGGGCATCGATGAGGCGATTAGCATCGGAAATTCGCGATCCGACTTGTCGTTGAAGGTGAAGCGAACGGAACGCTCCCCCGTCTTTTCGATCTTATCAACTCGACTCATCCGGTTGTTGTAGGGAGGGCGTCCCTTTTCCGTCAGAATGTCGTAGGTAAAGAGGACGTCGTCCACCGTTACCGGCTGGCCGTCGGACCATTTTGCCTTCGGGTTCAGGGTGAATTCGACCCATTTGCGATCTGGATCGACCGCAACCTTTTCAGCCAGCAGACCGTAAAGGGTAAAGGGTTCATCCCGCGACCGCTGCATGAGCGTTTCATAAACCAGATTGCCGAGGTCAACATCCCCGAACAGACCGCGCGCCGTCGTCCGCATGCTTTTCAGCACAAATGGGTTGAGACTGTCGAAAGTACCGACAACGCCCATTGTGATGGCGCCGCCCTTTGGAGCGTCAGCGTTTGCGTAAGGAAAATGGGTGAAGTCAGCCGGCAACGCCACATCTCCATGCATGGAGAGCGCATAGTCTGGCTGTACTTCGGCTATCGCCTGTACCGGCGTCGCGCCGACGACTGCTCCGATAAGGCTCGCAAGAACCGATTTGCGGAGAAAGGCAATCAATCCGTTCAACTTCAATCGTCCATTGTAAATAAGTTTGATGGTCGCCGCCGGAAGCGTCGATTCGGAACCGGAAACTAGCATGATCGTACATTAAGTGCGGAATTAGGGCGTGTCCGTCACGCGACAGTAGGGGCTAAAATAAAGATTTTGGCGGATTCCGGGCATGGAATGTCGAAACTCATCTGGATTCATACCCCTAGTCGTTGTAACAC
>WPCJ01153136.1_pt1 | contig 47134 bp, 44 predicted proteins | sample 5399831 | NCBI WGS metagenome assembly WPCJ01 (sample SAMN12869470, study PRJNA574797) | sludge metagenome | isolation source: wastewater treatment of pH10 | place: China:Beijing | collected 2019-05-20
CGCCGGTCGTCGCGTCGGTCCCCGCGCCAGTTGCGGTCGTCGCGCCGGCAGTTCTCGTAGCGTGGGTCGCAATTGTCGCGCATGCGCACGGCGGGGCCGTCGCGGCCGAGCTGGATTTCGATATCCTGGGCCTGGACGGTGGTTGCTGGTGTGCCCGACACGGCAAGCGTGGCGGCGAACAAGGCGAGGGTCAGAATCTGCTTCATATCGTGGTCTCCTGCTTGGACCATAACGGCGCAGACGCGTCCGGGTTCAAATCAGCTTTGAAAACCGGTCCGAAATATGCGGTGAAAGCCCTCAGTCGAGCGTGCGCCGGAACCGCAGCAGCGCGAAGCCAGAGAACAGCACGACGAAGCCGAGCAGCCACAGGATCTCGGTGGCCACGGCGGGGAACTCCGCGCCCTTCAGCATCACGGCGCGCACGATGCGCAGGAAGTGGGTAAGGGGGAATATCTCGCCGAGCCATTGCGCCCACACGGGCATGCCCCGGAACGGGAACATGAAGCCGGAAAGCAGGATCGACGGCAGGAAGAAGAAGAAGGTGAGCTGCATGGCCTGCATCTGCGTGCGCGCCACGGTCGAGATGGTGTAGCCGAGCAGCACCAGCCCCAGCACGAAGACGAGGATCGAGGACAGCAGAAGCGGCAAGCCGCCGACGAAGGGGATGTGGAACAGGAGCTTGGCGGCGATCAGCACCACCACCACCTGCACGGCGCCGACGCCGGCATAGGGCAGCACCTTGCCCAGCATGATCTCCAGCGGGCTCGACGGCATGGCGAGCAGGTTTTCCATGGTGCCGCGCTCGGTCTCGCGCGTCAGCGCGATCGAGGTCATCATCACCATGGTCATCTGCAGGATGACGCCGAGCAGGCCGGGCACGATGTTGTATTGGGAGATGCCTTCCGGGTTGTAGCGCCGGTGCACCACCACATCGAGCCGGCTGCGCGCGTCTTCCGCCGCCACCGCCTGAAGGCCCTGCGCCCGCAGCAGTGCCTGGCCGGCGATGGTGCCGAGGGTCGAGATGGCGCCCGTCGCCACCGAGGGATCCGTGGCGTCGGCCTCGATCAGTATCTGCGGCCGGTCGCCGCGCTCCACGCGGTGGCCGAAATCGGCAGGAATGGTGACGAGAAAGGCGACGTCGCCGCGCGCCATGAGGCCGTCGGCCTCGCCTTCGGTCGCCGCGATGTGGTCGAAGCGGTAGTAGCCGGTGTTCTCCAGCGCCGTCACCATGGCGCGCGTATACTGGTCGTTGCTCATCGCCAGCAGCGCTGCCGGCAGGCTTTTGGGGTCGTTGTTGATGGCGAAGCCGAACAGCACCAGCAGCATCAGCGGCACGCCGAGCATCATGGCGAAGGTCACCCGGTCGCGGCGCATCTGGATGAATTCCTTGATGAGCAGCGCGTTCAGCCGGGCGAAGGAGAAGATGCCGTTCATGCCATGTTGTCCTTCGAGCCGGCCATGAACTGGATGAACACGTCTTCCAGGCTGGTCTCGCCGGGCGCCACCGTCACGCCCGGGTTTTCCTTTTCCATGTCCGCCAGCGTGGCGGTCAGCGCCGCCTTGTCGGAGCCGACGACATGCAGCGTCGCGCCGAAGGGGGCGACCTGCTCGACGCCCGGCTTGCCGGCAAGTGCCGCCGCGATCCTGTCCAGCTTCTGCCCCTGCACGATGAAGGTGGTCAGGCCGGCATTCTTCACCACCTCGTCCACCGTGCCGGTGGCGAGCATGCGGCCATAGGAGATGTAGCTGATGCGGTGGCAGCGCTCGGCCTCGTCCATGTAGTGGGTGGAGACCAGCACGGTGAGGCCGCCGCTGGCGAGAAGGTGGATCTCGTCCCAGAACTCGCGCCGCGCCTTGGGGTCGACGCCGGCGGTCGGCTCATCGAGCAACAGGAGCTTCGGCTTGTGCATGATGCAGGCCGCCAGCGCCAGCCGCTGCTTCCAGCCGCCGGACAGCGTGCCGGCAAGCTGGTTGCGCCGCGAGGTCATGCCGAGATCGGCGAGCGTGTCGGCGACATGGGTTTCGACCGGCTGGAGCCGATAGAGGCGGGCCACGAATTCGAGGTTCTCGGCAATGGTCAAGTCCTCGTAGAACGAGAACCGCTGCGTCATGTAGCCGACCTCGCGCTTGATCTTGAGCCCTTCGGTGCGCAGGTCGAAGCCGAGCACCGTGCCTTCGCCCTCGTCCGGCGTCAGCAGGCCGCACATGATGCGGATCGTCGTGGTCTTGCCGGACCCGTTGGGGCCGAGAAAGCCGACGATCTCGCCCTGCGCCACGGTCATGTCGACATGGTCCACGACGGTCTTGTCGCCGAAGCGCTTGACGAGGTTTCTGACGTCGATGGCGTTCATGAGCGTGTGAGGGGGTAGGGCAGTAGGGGAATAGGGCAGTATGTTTTTTTGTCCCTACTCCCTTACTGTCCTACTCCCCTATTCCCCTAACAATTCCACATCCACGATCTGGCCGGGCTTCAGCGCCGTGGCGTCGCCTTCCGGGCGGGCCTCGACCAGGTAGACGAGTTTCTGGCGGTTCTCGAGCGAGTAGATCACCGGCGGCGTGAATTCGGGCTCGGTAGAGACATAGCTGACACGCGCCCTGAGATCGGGGCCGCAACCGTCGCAGTGCACGGCGAGTTCCGAACCGACCTTGAGGGTGGAAAAAGCCTCCTGTGGGACGAAGACCGTGAGCTTGACCGCGCCTTCCGGCAGGATCGAGATCACCGGCGCCGTCGGTCCGGCCGTGTCGCCCGGATTGCGTATCACGTCGGTGACGCGCCCGGGCGACGGGGCGGCCAGCGTGCGTTTGGAGAGCTTCCAGCGGGCCTGCTCCAGCGTGGCCTCGGCCTGTTTTACCGCGCCGCGCGCCGCCTCGATTTCCTCGGCGCGTGCCGGCAATCCGGCCACCGCCAGATTGGCTTCGCTCTGGCCGATGGCGGCGTCGGCGACCTCCACGGCGGTCGTCGCCTCGTCGAGCTGGGCCTGCGTGGCGATGCCGCGCCGGCTGAGGTCGCTGGTGCGTTCCAGCACGCGCCGCGCCTCGTTCGCCTGCGCATGGGCAGAGCGCACGGTCGCCTCCAGCACGGCGATCTCCTGCGGCCGCTTGCCGACCTGTAGGTTGGCAAGTTGCGCCCTGGCCTGCGCCAGCGCCGCCTCTGCCTGCGCCACCGCGATCTCGGCGTCGGCGCTTTCCAGCTTCACCAGCGCCACGCCGGGCTTGACCGCGTCGCCGCGCTTGACGGTCACTTCCTGCACCTGCGCCACCTCGATGGGGGCGAGCAGAACATAGTCGCCCTCGACATAGCCCACCGCCAGCGGGGTGGGCGCTGCGCAGGCGGAAAAGAGCTGCGCGGCAAGCGGAAGGGAACAGAGAAAGCTCATGCGTCGCTCCCGATTCTCGAAGACAGGATGGCGAGGAGATTGTCGCGGACCACGTCGGCCACCTTGCCGGCTTCCGCCTCGCCGAACGTTTCCCACCCCATGCGTCGCTTCACCACCTCGGCGCCGATGCGGAAATAGAGCGCCTGCCCCAGGAGGGTGAAGACGGTGAGCCGCGTCCGCTCGCTTTCGGCCGGCTCACCCGTCGCCTCTTCCCAGATGAGGCATAGCCGCCGGTGGGCCGGCTCGAACACGCCATTGTAGATGCGGTCGAGGGCGGCCGAGGGTTGCGACATCTCGCGCAGTACGAAGCGCACGATGTCGCCCGCCTCGGGCCGGGCGATGATGAAGGCGATCAGCCGTTCCAGCCCCGTCAGCAACTGGGCGCGCGCCGCTTCCGCCCCGGCGGGCTTCGCTGCCGGGCCGTCGAGGCCGCCAATGGCTTGCAGGGCAATGGTCTGCATGGTTTCGGCGATGAAATCCGCAACCGCGATGCGCAGGCCTTCCTTGTTGCCGAAATGATAGGCGATGGAGCCGATATTGGCGTTGGCGAGCGCCGCGACCTCGCGGGTGGAGGTGCCCTCGAAGCCCTGGCTTCCGAACAGGGTCAGGGCCGCGCGCACCAATGCCGCGCGGGTCGTGTCGGCCGCGGGCGGTTCTGTGGAAGAGGGGCGGGGCGGAAGGATAGCCATGCCTAAATTTAATCAATCGATTGATTAAAGTCAAGCTAAGGGGAAATGCGGGCCGGAACACGCAGGGCGTGCGCAGGCGTGACCGATGTTTCGGCGGCATCGGCGGTTGATTTGGCTGCGCCTTGGCGCTTAAGTCGCCGGCATGGCCAAGGAAGTGGAACGCAAGTTTCTGGTGAAGAGCAATTCGTGGCAGGAGCAGGCGCAATCGCGCATCGCCATCCTCCAGTTCTATCTGGCCATCACCGCCGAGCGCTCGGTGCGCGTGCGCATTTCCAACGGCGGCGAGGCGCGGCTAACGCTGAAGTTCGGCAGCGACCTCAGCGCCCGCGACGAGTTCGAATACGACATTCCGCTGGACGACGCGAAGGAGATGCAGGCCTTCGCGCTCGGCACCACCATCGTCAAGGCCCGCTACAATGTGCCCCATGACGGCTATCTCTACGAGGTCGACGTGTTCGCCGGCGCGTTGGACGGCCTTGTCGTGGCCGAGCTGGAGACGCCGGACCGGGTGGCGGATGGAGCGCTGCCGGAGTGGCTGGGCCCCGAGATCACCGGCGATATCCGCTATTCGAACGCCTCGCTGGCCCTGAACGGCTTTCCGGGCGACACCAGATGACCGCGCCCGCCGAAACCCTGCTCGACCGCGTCGGTCGCTGGCTCGCCCGGCGCCTGCAAGCCGAATCCTCCGGCTACGAACCCTATACGCCCTCCGACCCGGACACGCTGCGCCGCACGCTGGAGCCGGGCGACATACTGCTCGTCGAGGGCAACCAGAAGATCTCGGCGGCCATCAAATATCTGACGCAGTCGACCTGGTCGCATGCCGCGCTCTATGTCGGCGATGCGCTGCCGGAACCCGAGGACGGTTCGGAGCGGCCGCGCCTGATCGAGGTGACGATGGGCGATGGCTGCGTGGCCGTCCCGCTCTCGCGCTACCGCACCTACAACACCCGCATCTGCCGGGCGAGCGGGCTGACGCCCGAGGACCGCGAACAGGTCGTCGCCTTCATGGTCGACAGGCTCGGCCTGCGCTACGACATGAAGAACATCTTCGACATGCTGCGCTATTTCTTCCCGGCGCCGCCGGTGCCCGTGCGCTGGCGCCGGCGCATGATCGCCTTCGGTTCCGGCGACCCGACGCGGGCCATCTGCTCGACCCTGATCGCGCAGGCCTATGAGGCGATCCGCTATCCGATCCTGCCGGAGATCACGCTGGCGCCCGGGCGGGCCTCGGCGCAATCGCATTTCTCGCGGCAGGAAATCCTGCACATCCGCCACTATTCGCTCTACACGCCGCGCGACTTCGACCTGTCGCCCTATTTCCGCATCGTCAAGCCGACGCTGGAATACGGCTTCGACTATCGCACCGTGGTCTGGGGCGACCTCGGTCCGCCGGGGGATGCTCAGCCGGCCGCTTCCGGCTCCGGCTGAGCGTGGCGCACCTCGGCGCGGGCGTGGGATTTCGCCGAGGCCACCGTGGCGCGGTAATGCACCAGCGGCGGCTTCACCCCGTGCGCGGTCAGCAGCTTGCGCATCTGCGGCGAGGCGCCGGCGATGTAGAACAGCACGCCCTGCTTCGCGGCCTTGTGCGCCACGCCTTCCAGCACATTGGCGCCGGTCGAATCCACCAGCGGGATGCCCGAACAGTCGAGGATGAAGGTCTTGCGCTGGTCGGCAATGCGGTCGAGCACGCTGCCGACCGTCGAGGCCGCGCCGAAGAAGAAGGCGCCCGATATGCGGTAGACGACGATGTCGGGATCGGTCACGGCGGAAGAATCATAGGCCTCGCGCTCGCCATTGGCGGTGTCGGCAAGGTCGTCGGCCACCAGCGGCGCTTCCGCCTCGACCTCGACCGACTTGGCCATGCGGTCGATGAACAGCAGCGCCCCCAGCGCGAAGCCGACGACGATGCCGGTGGTGAGGTCGCGGAAGACGACCAGCGCAAAGGTGATGAGCAGCACCGCCGCGTCGCCGCGCGAGGAGCGGATGAGCGCCCGGAAGGCCGGCCGCTCGATCATGTTCCAGGCGACCACGGCCAGCACGCCGGCAAGGGCGGCCAGCGGTATGTAGCTGGCGAGCGGGGCCGCCAGCAGCATGAAGGCCAGCAGGAAGACGGAATGCAGCATGCCCGACACCGGGCCATGCGCGCCGGCGCGTACATTGGTGGCGGTGCGGGCGATGGTGCCGGTCACGCAGATGCCGCCGAACAGGGCCGAACCGATATTGGCCGCGCCCTGCGCCACCAGTTCGCAGTTGGAACGGTGGCGGCGGCCGGTCATGCCGTCCGCGACCACCGCCGACAGCAGCGATTCGATGGCGCCGAGCAGAGTGAAGGCGACCGCGTCGGGCAGCACGACCAGCACCTTGTCGGCGCTCATGGCGGGCAGGGAAGGGCTGGGCAGCATCGAAGGGATGCCGCCGAAGCGGGTGCCGATGGTTTCCACGTCGAGCCCGCTCGCGGCGATAGAGGCCAGCGCCACGGCGATCAGCATGCCCGGCCATGACGGACGCCAGCGCTTCAGCCCGACGATGATGCCTATCGTCAGCGCCGCGATCCCCACCGCGCCGGCATTGACCGTCGGGGCGGCCTGCAAGAGCGCCATCAGCTTGGGGATGAGGTCGCCCGGCTCTTTCCCGGTGAGCGTCAGGCCGAACAGATCGTGCAACTGGCTGGCGAAGATGATGACGGCGATGCCGGCGGTGAAGCCGACGGTGACGGGATAGGGGATGAACTTGATGTAGGTGCCGAGCCTGAGCCAGCCGGCGACGGCCATCATCATGCCCGACATCATCGTCGCCAGCACCAGCCCGTCGACGCCGTGGCGGTCGACGGTGGCGGCCACCAGCACGATGAAGGCGCCGGCCGGCCCGCCGATCTGGAAGCGGCTGCCGCCGAGCAGCGAGACGAGGAAGCCGCCGACGATTGCCGTGAACAGGCCCTTTTCCGGCCCGACCCCGGAAGCGATAGCGATCGCCATCGACAGGGGCAGCGCCACGATGGCGACGGTCAGCCCGGCGATGGCGTCGGCCTTGAACTGGGCAAGGCCGTAGCCTTCGCGCAGCACGGTCACCAGCTTGGGCGTGTAGAGTTCACCGAAAGTGGGCTCCGTGGAGCCGGAACGCTGCCGCGATCTGCGGGGCTGTTTCATGGATCGGCCTTCGCACCGTATAACCGGCCGCCGGGGCGGCCCTGCCGTGCCGATCCAGAAGGGGAGCCTGCTGCCGCGCCCGCCGCTACAGCTTGAGGCGCACGCCCCTTCCGCCGCGCTCGCTGGACTGGTTCTCGCCGATCAGTTCCACCCCGGCCTCATCGAGCGCCTGGATGACCTTCATCAGCGTGTCCACCACGCCGCGCACCACGCCTTCGCTGGCCTCCATCCGCTGGATGGTCGGCAGCGAGACGCCGGCCCGTTCGGCGAGCGTCTTCTGGTCGATGCCGGCGAGTGCCCGCGCGGCGCGCATCTGCGCTGCTGTGATCACCGGCACAGTCTCCCGTCTGGATCTGCAATATGCATATATGATACGTTCATAGTAATGTGTCAAACATCATTATGGATGTTTGAGGAGTGATCATCCGCGCCATTTTCAGCCTCGCCGTTGCGTGGCATCAGCCGGGCGGCCATCCACCAGACCATTGCCCAGGCAAAGCCGGCGCACCAGCCCGCCATCACGTCCGAGGGCCAGTGGACGCCGAGATAGAGGCGCGACACGCCCACCAGCAGCGCGATGAACACCGCCAGCGACAGGATGTAGATCTTCGTGGCGCGCCGGTGGGTGATGCCGCTCGCCAGCGCTCCGAGCGTCAGATAGACCAGCGCCGAGATCATGGCGTGGCCGCTGGGGAAGGAAAGCGAGGTTTCCTGCATCAGATGCGGCACCAGTTCCGGCCGCGGCCGGTCGATGCCGGCCTTGAGCAGGCTGGACAGGATCTGGCCGCTGACCACGGCGGCGATGACGAACAGGGCCGTTGCCGGGCGCCGGGCGACGAACAGGTAGAGCGCGGTGGCCGCGGTGATCAGGGTAAGCACGGCGGCGCTGCCGAGCGCGGTGATGTCGCGCACCACCTTGGGCAGCCATTCGGGCCCGATCGGCACGCCCGGCTGGCCCTCCACCCGGAAGAACAGCAGGATTTCGCTGTCCAGCGCATGCGGCGCCCGGTCGGTGGCGATCTCGGTCAGTTCGAGGAAGCCCCACAGCCCGCCGGCGACGATGACGCCGGCCAGCAGCAGGGGCAGTTCGATACGGCCGATGAGGGTGGTGATCGGCTTCATCCGGACCTTCTTCCTTGTCTGCGCCCATCTTCTTTTTGTCTGCGCATCGACATGCCGGTTTGTCCCGATCTTGGGGCCTGCGGTCAAGCGGTGGGACGAAGATCGGCGGCTATGTCCTCAGCCGATAACCGGTGCGGAATATCCAGGCGACGATGCCCATGCAGGCGAACAGGAACACCAGCGTCATGCCGAGGCTGAGGCCGAGCGACACGTCGGCCCTGCCGAAGAAGGCCCAGCGGAAGCCGCTGACGAGATAGACCACCGGGTTGAACAGGGTGATGGTGCGCCAGATGCCGGGCAGCATGTCGATCGAATAGAAGGAGCCGCCGAGGAAGGTGAGCGGCGTGACGATCAGCAGCGGCACGAGCTGCAACTGCTCGAACGTGCCGGCCCAGATGCCGATGATGAAGCCGAACAGCGAGAATGTCACCGCCGTCAGGATCAGAAAGGCGAGCATCCAGAACGGGTGCTCGATATGCAGCGGCACGAACAGCGCCGAGGTGGCCAGGATGATCAGGCCGATGGCCGCCGACTTGGTGGCCGCCGCGCCCACATAGGCGATGACGATCTCCAGATAGGAGACGGGGGCCGATAGGAGCTCGTAGATCGTGCCGACGAATTTCGGGAAATAGATACCGAAGGAGGCGTTGGAGATCGACTGGGTGAGCAGCGACAGCATGATGAGGCCCGGCACGATGAAGGCGCCGTAGCTGACCCCGTCGATCTGGTCGATGCGCGAGCCGATGGCGGCGCCGAAGACGACGAAATAGAGCGAGGTCGAGATGACCGGCGACACCACGCTTTGCAGCAGCGTGCGCAGGGTGCGGGCCATCTCGACGCGGTAGATGGCCCAGATCGCGTGACGGTTCATGACGCCTTCCTGACCAGATTGACGAAGATTTCTTCCAGCGAGCTGTTTTCCGTGTCGAGATCGCGGAAGGCGATGTCGGCCGCCTCCAGATCGCGCAGCAGCGAGGCGACTCCCGGCCGGTCGCTCTGGTGGTCGTAGGTATAGGTGAGCGTGTCGCCATCCGGTGACAGTTCGAGCCCATAGCCGGCCAGCGACGGCGGCACGGTGTCCAGCTTCTTGCGCAGCTCCATCCGCAACTGCTTGCGGCCAAGCTTGCGCATCAGCTCGTCCTTGTCCTCCACCAGCACGATCTCGCCGCGGTTGATGACGCCGACGCGGTCGGCCATCTCCTCGGCCTCCTCTATGTAGTGTGTGGTGAGGATGATGGTGACGCCGCTTTCGCGCAGCCTGCGCACCATCGCCCACATGTCCTGCCGCAGTTCCACGTCGACGCCCGCGGTCGGTTCGTCGAGGAACAGGATCTTCGGCTCGTGCGCCAGCGCCTTGCCGATCATCACCCGCCGCTTCATGCCCCCGGAAAGCGTGATGATCTTGGCGTCGCGCTTATCCCACAGCGAAAGGTCTTTCAGGATCTGCTCTATCAGCGCGGGGTTGGGGGCCTTGCCGAACAGGCCGCGGCTGTAGCTGAGGGCGGCCCACACGGTCTCGAAGGATTCGACGGTCAGCTCCTGCGGCACCAGCCCGATCAGGGCGCGCGCCGCGCGGTAGTCGCGGCCGATGTCGTGGCCATCCACCATCACCGTGCCGGAAGAGCGGTTGACGATGCCGCACACGATCGAGATCAGCGTCGTCTTGCCGGCGCCGTTGGGGCCGAGCAGGGCGAAGATCTCGCCGTGCCTGATGTCGAGATTGATATCCTTGAGTGCGCTGAAACCGCTGGCATAGGTTTTCGAGACGCCGGAAATCGAAATGGCTGGCTGCATGAAGATCGCTTCGGGCTGGAATGTATTTTTCGCAGGGCCCGAATGTCGGTGCGATGCCGGCAAAGTCAATGCGCCTGCTGACATTTCCCGACAGGAGGCGAAACCGGGGCTTGCCTTTCGCCTGGCTGTGCACACTTAGTTGGGGACACGATCGGAAGCGAAATGGAGGCTGACCGAATGACCAGGAAGATTGTCCCGACACTGCTTGCCGCCGCGCTCATGGCCGGTGTCGGCCTTGCGCCCGCCTACGCCCAGACGCCCGACCGGGCACCGCCGCAGAATGCGATGAAGCTGTCGGAGATCGTCGCCAAGGTCGAGCAGCGCGAGGGTTTCCGCTATATCGACGACATCGAATGGGACGACGGGGCCTATGAGGTGACCTATTACACCACCGACAAGGCCAAGGTCGAAATCCGCTTCGACCCGGTTACCGGCGAGCCGAAATAGACGCAAGCCGATGCCGTATGCGAGCGGGAGCCGCGCGCTCCTGCTTGCCGAGGTGCGGCCCGCCTGATAAAGGCCGCGCCCATGAGCACACCCCTCGACCACATCCGCAACTTCTCCATCGTCGCCCACATCGACCATGGCAAGTCCACGCTCGCCGATCGTCTGATCCAGCTGACGGGCGGCATGGACGCGCGCGAAATGGCCGGCAAGGAGCAGGTTCTCGATAATATGGATATCGAGAAGGAGCGCGGCATCACCATCAAGGCGCAGACCGTGCGCCTGAACTATCGGGCCAAGAACGGCGAGGACTACATCCTCAACCTCATCGACACGCCTGGCCACGTCGACTTCGCCTATGAGGTTTCGCGCAGCCTTTCCGCCTGCGAGGGCTCGCTTCTGGTGGTCGATGCCTCGCAGGGCGTCGAGGCCCAGACGCTCGCCAATGTCTACCAGGCCATCGACAACAATCACGAGATCGTCGTGGTCTTGAACAAGATCGACCTGCCCGCCGCCGAGCCCGAGCGCATCAAGGAGCAGGTGGAGGAGGTCATCGGCCTCGACGCCTCGCAGGCGGTGATGATCTCGGCCAAGACCGGCATCGGCATCGAGGACGTTCTGGAAGCCATCGTCCACCAGCTTCCGCCGCCGCGCGAGGGCGATGCCTCGAAGCCGCTGAAGGCCATGCTGGTCGATAGCTGGTACGACGCCTATCTCGGCGTCATCGTCCTGGTGCGCGTCATCGACGGCGTGCTCAGGAAGGGCCAGACCATCCGCATGATGGGCACCGGCGCCAGATACCCCGTCGAGCGCGCCGGCTTCTTCACGCCCAAGATGGTGCAGGCCGATGCGATCGGCCCCGGCGAGTTCGGCTTCATCACCGCCTCGATCAAGGAAGTGGCCGACACGCGCGTCGGCGACACCATAACCGAGGACCGCCGCCCGACCGCCGAGGCGCTTCCTGGCTTCAAACCCGCTCAGCCGGTGGTGTTCTGCGGCCTGTTCCCGGTCGATGCCGCCGATTTCGAGGATCTGCGCGCCGCCGTCGGCAAGCTGCGCCTCAACGACGCCTCCTTCTCTTACGAGATGGAAACCTCGGCCGCGCTCGGCTTCGGCTTCCGCTGCGGCTTCCTCGGCCTCCTGCATCTGGAGATCATCCAGGAGCGGCTGGAGCGCGAATTCGACCTCGACCTGATCGCCACGGCGCCGAGCGTCGTCTACCGCATGGTGATGAACAATGGCGAGGTGAAGGAGCTTCACAACCCCGCCGACATGCCCGACGTGGTCAAGATCGCCCACATCGAGGAGCCGTGGATCAGGGCGACCATCCTCACGCCCGACGATTATCTGGGCGCCATCCTCAAGCTGTGCCAGGACCGGCGCGGCATCCAGGCCGACCTGTCCTATGTCGGCAAGCGCGCCATGCTGGTCTACGACCTGCCGCTCAACGAGGTGGTGTTCGACTTCTACGACCGCCTGAAGTCGATCTCCAAGGGCTACGCCTCCTTCGACTACCACCTGACAGACTATCGCGAGGGCGACCTGGTCAAGATGTCGATCCTCGTCAATGACGAGCCGGTCGATGCGCTGTCCATGCTGGTCCACCGCTCGGCGGCGGAAAAGCGCGGCCGCGCCATGTGCGAGAAGCTGAAGGACCTCATTCCGCAGCACATGTTCAAGATTCCGATCCAGGCGGCCATCGGCGGCCGCATCATCGCGCGCGAGACCATCTCGGCCCTGCGCAAGGACGTGACCGCCAAGTGCTATGGCGGCGACGCCACCCGCAAGCGCAAGCTTCTGGAAAAGCAGAAGGAAGGCAAGAAGCGCATGCGCCAGTTCGGCAAGGTCGACATTCCGCAGGAAGCCTTTATCCAGGCCCTCAAGATGGGCGATTGATCGCGGCCATGCGCGCACTCGTCCAACGCGTGAGCGAGGCCCGCGTCACCGTTGATGGCAACATCGTCGGCGAGATCGGTGCGGGCCTGCTGGTTCTGGTCTGCGCCATGCAGGGCGATACGGAAGCGCAATCGGAATGGCTGGCGCGCAAGGTGGTGAACCTGCGCATCTTCCGCGACGAGCAGGAGCGAATGAACCGTTCGCTGCTCGACATCGGCGGGAGCGCGCTGGTCGTCAGCCAGTTCACGCTGGCCGCCGAGACGAAAGGCAACCGGCCCGGTTTCTCCACCGCCGCCGCGCCCGATGAGGGCAAGCGGCTCTACGAGCATTTTTCTTCCGCTGTGGCCGCCCACGGGGTAGCGGTCGCCAACGGCATTTTCGGCGCCGACATGAAGGTCGCGCTGGTCAATGACGGGCCGGTGACCATCTGGCTCGACACGGAGCGTTAGGCATCGATGCCTGCGCCTGCATGGCGGGTCGCCCGCATGCGGGCCTTTTGACCCAAGGATAAGGGCCGGTCTGATACAAGCGTATCATTGACCCCTTGCGCTTTTTCATGCCAAAGCCGCCCCCAAACATACCGCACCGCCGGTGGAAACAGTTTATTGGAGGTTTTGGGAATGTCGGATCGCATTGAGATCGCCGGTCTTCGTATCGCGCGCGTCCTGCACGACTTCGTGGCAAACGAGGCGCTGGCAGGCAGCGGCATCGATGCGCAGGCTTTCTGGTCCGGCGTTTCGGCGATCGCGCACGATCTGGCGCCGCGCAACCGTGCGCTCCTCGATCGGCGGGCCGAATTGCAGGGCAGGCTCGACCAGTGGTATCGCGACAATGGCGCGCCGGTCGATCTGGACGGCTACAAGACATTCCTGGCCGAGATCGGCTATCTGGTGCCGGAAGGCCCGGCCTTCGAGGTGACGACCGCCAATGTCGATCCCGAGATCGCAGAGGTCGCCGGTCCGCAGCTCGTCGTGCCGGTGATGAATGCGCGCTATGCGCTCAATGCCGCCAATGCGCGCTGGGGCTCGCTCTATGATGCGCTCTACGGCACCGACGCGATCGCCGAGGCCGACGGTGCCGGGAGGGGCAAGGGCTACAATCCGGTGCGAGGCGGCAAGGTCATCGCCTGGGGCCGCAACTTCCTCGACGAGAGCGCTCCGTTGCAGGGTGGCTCCTGGGCCGATGCGGGCGCGCTGTCGGTCCGGGACGGCAAGCTCGTCGTCGGGGAGACCGGCCTTGCCGATCCGGCCCAGTTCGCCGGCTATCGCGGCGAGGCCTCCGCGCCGTCGGCCGTTCTGCTCAGGAAGAACGGCCTGCATGTCGAGATCGTCATCGACCGCGACAGCGTGATCGGCCAGACCGACAAGGTCGGCATTTCCGACATCGTGCTGGAAGCGGCGCTGACCACCATCCAGGACTGCGAGGATTCGGTCGCGGCCGTGGACGCCGAGGACAAGGTCGTCGTCTACCGCAACTGGCTGGGCCTGATGAAGGGCGACCTTGCCGAGGAGATTTCCAAGGACGGCCGCACCTTCACACGCCGCCTGAACGGCGACCGTGCCTACACCGCGCCTGGCGGCGGCGAGCTGGTGCTGCCGGGCCGCTCGCTGATGCTGGTGCGCAATGTCGGCCACCTGATGACCAACCCGGCGATCCTGCTCAAGGACGGTTCGGAAATTCCCGAGGGCATCATGGACGCGGCGATCACCGCGCTGATCGCCCTCAACGATGTCGGGCCGAAGGGCCGCCGCGCCAACAGCCGCGCCGGCTCCATGTATGTGGTCAAGCCCAAGATGCACGGGCCGGAGGAGGTCGCCTTCGCCGTCGAGATTTTCGACCGCGTCGAGGACCTGCTGGGCATGGCCCGCAATACCATCAAGATGGGCATCATGGACGAGGAGCGGCGCACCACCGTCAACCTCAAGGAATGCATCCGTGCCGCCGCGGCGCGCGTGGCCTTCATCAACACCGGCTTCCTCGACCGCACCGGCGACGAGATCCACACCTCGATGGAAGCCGGCCCGATGATCCGCAAGGGCGACATGAAGCAGGCGCCGTGGATCGGGGCCTATGAGGCCTGGAACGTCGACACCGGCCTCGAATGCGGCCTGTCCGGCCATGCCCAGATCGGCAAGGGCATGTGGGCGATGCCCGACATGATGGCGGCGATGCTGGAGCAGAAGATCGCCCACCCCAAGGCCGGCGCCAACACCGCCTGGGTGCCGTCGCCCACGGCGGCCACGCTGCACGCCACCCACTACCATCAGGTCAATGTGCATGCCGTTCAGGCCGCGATCCGCAACCGCCCGAAGGCGAAGCTGGACGATCTTCTGACCGTGCCGGTGGCGGTGCGCCCCAACTGGACGCCGCAGGACATCCAGCTCGAGCTGGACAACAACGCGCAGGGCATCCTCGGCTATGTGGTGCGCTGGGTCGACCAGGGCGTCGGCTGCTCCAAGGTGCCGGACATCAACGATGTCGGCCTGATGGAGGACCGCGCCACGCTGCGCATCTCCTCCCAGCACATCGCCAACTGGCTGCACCATGGCGTGTGCAGCGAGGAGCAGGTGATGGAAACGATGAAGCGCATGGCCGCCGTGGTCGACCGCCAGAATGCCGGCGATCCGCTCTACCGGCCGATGGCCCCGGATTTCGACGCCTCGATCGCCTTCCAGGCCGCCTGTGACCTGGTCTTCAAGGGGCGCGAGCAGCCGAGCGGCTACACCGAGCCGCTGCTCCACCAGCGCCGGCTCGAACTCAAGGCGAAGCTCGCTTCGTGATCTCTAGGCCACCGGCCGGCATCGTCCCGGCCGGTGGCCGCGCCGATACTTGCGGCGCGTTTGCATGCGCGCCGCCTTGTGATGCGCCTGCACATGCGCTAGCCCATGCGCACCATGATCGTGCTTGCCCTGGATTGTTCCGCCAGCCTCTGTGCCGCCTGCGTCTATGATGCGGGCGGGGGCATCGAGCTTGGCCGCGAGGTGCGCGATCTCGGCAAGGGCCATGCCGAGCATCTGATGGCCGTCATCGACGCCGCGCTCGGCAAGGCCGGAAAAACCTTTGCCGGGCTCGATGCCATCGCCGTTTCGGTCGGCCCCGGCTCCTTCACCGGGGTGAGGGTCGGCGTGTCGACGGCGCGCGGCCTGGCGCTTGCCCTGAAAATCCCGGCGATCGGGGTGACGACGCTGGAAGCGCTGGCGGCGGAAGCGGCGGACGGCTTCCCCGGCCGCGCGGTGCTGGCGGCTCTCGACGGCGGGCGCGGCGAAATCCATGCGGGGCTCTACGACAAGCACCTCAAGCCGCTGTTCGGCCCGGCCGCGACGAGCCTGGAGGAAGCGGCCCGGCTGGCAAAACAAGCGGATGCCGTGCTCGCCGGCACCGTTGCTGAAGCGGTGGCGGCGCTGGGCGGATCGGCCGAGATCGGCCCGGTGAAGGCGACCGCCGACATCGCCGTCTATGCAAGGCTCGCTGCGGGAAAGGGGGCGGGCGAAAGGCCCCGGCCCGTCTATCTGCGCGATGCGGACGCCAAGCCGCAGGCCGGCTTCGTCTTGCCGCGAACAGGTTCGTGACGGCGGCTGCGCGGGGAGGAGAAATTCGCATGCGCATACCTTTCCTTTCATCCTTGCGCCGCGAATATGCGTTGCAGCCGCTGTCGGTGGACGACAGCGCCATTGCCGCCACGCTTCACGCGGAGGGCTTCAGCCGCCCGTGGGCCGATGAGGAATTCGCCTCGCTTCTGGGGCAGGACACGGTGTTCGGCTTTGCCGCCCGTGAAGTGGGACGGCGCGGACGTGGGCCGGTCGGCTTCGTGCTGGCGCGGCTGGCCGCCGGTGAGGCCGAAATCCTCACCATCGTCGTGGCGCGCGCCCATCGCCGGCACGGGCTCGGCTGGCAGCTCATGGATGCGGTGCTGCGCGAGCTTCACGCCCAGCGCGCCGAGGCGCTGTTCCTGGAGGTGGACGAGGCCAACCCGGCGGCGATCGCGCTTTACCGGCGCCTTGGCTTCCGCGAGGTGGGCAAGCGGCCCAATTACTACCAGTCGACCGAAAACGGCCCGACCGGCGCGCTGGTCATGCGCCGCGACCTGCGCTGACGGCGGCCCGGCTGCATGATCGCGAAGCTGAGGATCGGTCTGGCGCTGGCCCTGGCGGCTTCGGGAACGCTGGTCCTCGTGCCTTTGCAGCTCATATCGATGAAGACCGGGCTATGGCGCGAGACGGTGGTGCTGAAGGTCTGGCACCGCGTCATCCTCCGGGCGCTGGGCATGCGCGTGCATGTGACCGGCAAGCTGGCGCCGCAGCGCCCGCTGCTGATCGCGGCCAACCATGTGTCCTGGACCGACATTCCCGTTCTTGGCGCCATCGCCGATGTCCGTTTCATCGCCAAGGCCGACATGCAGGGCTGGCCGCTGGTGGGTTTCCTGTCGAGCCTCCAGCGCACCGTCTACATAGACCGCGAGCGGCGGCGCAAATCCGGCGATCAGGCCGGCGAGATCGCCGGGCGGCTCGTCAATGGCGAGGCCATGGTACTTTTCGCGGAGGGCACGACCGGCGACGGCAACCTGATGCTGCCGTTCAAGAGCACGCTGTTCGGCGCGGCCACCATGGCGATTGCCGATGGCGCGGCACGCGAGGTGGCCATACAACCGGTGGCGATCGTCTATACGCGGCTGCACGGCATGCCGCTCGGCCGCCGCTTTCGGGCGCTGGCAAGCTGGATCGGCGATCAGGACCTTGCGCCCCATGCCAAAACCCTGCTCGGCACCGGCGCCATGGACGTCGAGGTGCGGTTCGGCGAACCGGTCGTCTTCGCCGCCGGCGACAACCGCAAGCAGGCGGCCCGGCTGGTGGAAGAACGGGTGCGGGAGATGTTTGCCGCGGCGCTGCGCGAGCCGCTGCCTGCGCCGCGTCCCAAGCCGCCTCAAACTGGGCCAAAAGCATAGATTCGCCCGGCTTTTGCTGGTAGAAGCCCGCCGATGGAACAGACGCCAACCCTTCCGACCGAAAAGGGCACGCCGAAGAAGGTCTTCGTCAAGACCTATGGCTGCCAGATGAACGTCTACGATTCGCAGCGCATGACCGATGCGCTGGCCGCCGACGGCTATGTGGCGACCGAGGCGATCGAGGACGCCGATCTAGTGCTGCTCAACACCTGCCATATCCGCGAGAAGGCGGCCGAGAAGGTCTATTCCGAGCTTGGCCGCATCCGCGACATGAAGGCCGAGCGGCAGGGCAATGGCGGCGATCTGGTGATCGGCGTCACCGGCTGCGTGGCGCAGGCCGAGGGCAGCGAGATCATCCGCCGCGCTCCGGCCGTGGATCTGGTCGTCGGCCCGCAGACCTATCACCGGCTGCCGGACGTGCTGGCCAAGGTGCGCAACGGCGAGAAGGTCGTCGAGACCGAATACGCCATCGAGGACAAGTTCGCCCACCTGCCGCAGCCGCGCCGCGCGGAAGTGGCCCGGCGCGGCGTCACCGCCTTCCTCACCGTGCAGGAAGGCTGCGACAAGTTCTGCACCTTCTGCGTGGTGCCCTACACGCGCGGTTCGGAAGTCTCGCGCCCGGTCGCCCAGATCGTGGCCGAGGCCGAGCGGCTGGCCGAGGCCGGCGTGCGCGAGGTCACCCTGCTTGGCCAGAACGTCAATGCCTGGCACGGCGAGGGGCCGGACGGTTCCGAATGGGGGCTCGGCCGCCTGCTGTTCCGGCTGGCGGAAATTCCCAGCCTTACGCGGCTGCGCTACACCACCAGCCATCCGCGCGACATGGACGACGAGCTGATTGCCGCCCATCGCGACCTCGGCGCGCTGATGCCCTATCTGCATCTGCCGGTGCAGTCCGGGTCCGACCGCATCCTGAAGGCGATGAACCGCCGCCACACCGCCGCGGATTATCTGCGCCTGCTCGAGCGTATTCGCTCGGCCCGCGCCGACATCGCCATGTCGGGCGATTTCATCGTCGGCTTCCCGGGCGAGACGGAGGCCGATTTCGAGGACACGATGAGGATCGTGCGCGAGGTTTCCTACGCCTCGGCCTTCTCCTTCAAATATTCCCCGCGCCCCGGCACGCCGGGGGCCGAGATGGACGGTCATGTCGAGGAACCGGTCAAGGACGAACGGCTGCAGCGGCTGCAGGCGCTGCTCGGCGAGCAGCAGCAGGCCTTCACCGCTTCCATGATCGGGCGTACCATGTCGACGCTGATCGAGAAGCCGGGCCGTCAGCCTGGGCAGAAGGTGGGCCGCTCGCCCTGGCTCCAGCCGGTGATTGTTGATGAAAAGGTCGCCGAAATCGGTGACATTATTGATGTGCGAATCACGAAGACTGGCCACAACAGCCTGTTCGCCGAACCGGCCTGATCGCGGATGAACCGGACGATCTGGCCCCGGCAGATTTGGAGAGACGGTTGAGCGCAGCCGACCTGACGAATACGAGCCCCGATGGACCCTCCTCCAGCGTTCCATCCGGAGCCTCGGACATGGCCCACATCGTGCTCACCTTCGACAACAACAAGCTTGCCGGCTCGCTCTACGGCCAGTTCGACGAGAATCTGGCGCGGCTGGAGCAGAAGCTGGGCGTCGATATCCGCTCGCGCGGCAACCAGCTCACCATCCGCGGTTCCGCCGTCGCCGCCGAGCAGGCGCGCCGCGCGCTCGACAGCCTCTACGACATCCTCCAGAAGGGTTCCGAAATCAGCCAGTCCGATGTCGATGGCGCGGTGCGCATGGCCATCGCCGCCGACGACCAGCTCATCCTGCCGACCATGGAGCGCAAGGGCAAGATGTCGGCCGCGCAGATTTCCACGCGCAAGAAGACCATCTATGCCCGCTCGCTGAACCAGGACGCCTATATGCGGGCGCTGGAGCGCTCCGAGCTGGTGTTCGGCGTCGGCCCGGCCGGCACCGGCAAGACCTATCTGGCGGTGGCGCACGCCGCCATGCTGCTGGAACGCGGCATGGTCGAGCGCATCATCCTGTCGCGGCCGGCGGTCGAGGCCGGCGAGCGGCTGGGTTTCCTGCCGGGCGACATGAAGGAGAAGGTCGACCCCTATCTGCGGCCGCTCTATGACGCGCTCTACGACATGATGCCGGGCGACAAGGTGGAACGGGCGATCACCGCCGGCGTCATCGAGATCGCGCCGCTGGCCTTCATGCGCGGCCGCACGCTCTCCCACGCCGCCGTCATTCTCGACGAGGCGCAGAACACGACTTCCATGCAGATGAAGATGTTCCTCACGCGTCTCGGGGAAAATTCGCGCATGATCGTCACCGGCGACCCGACCCAGATCGACCTGCCACCGAACACGAAGTCCGGTCTGGTCGAGGCGCTGCGCGTGCTGGACGGCGTGCCGGGTGTCGTCACCGTGCGCTTCAACGATGTCGATGTGGTGCGCCATCCGCTGGTGGCCGAGATCGTCAGGGCCTATGACCGCGACGGCAAGGTCGCGCGCGGGCTGGAAGGCTGACGAGCACCGCCATGCCTGAAGACAATCGCGACCTGGCGGCATCGGCGCCGCTTCCGGTGGATATAGACCTTCTGGTCGAGGCCGGCGACTGGCCGCCGCAGAGCGACCTCCTGCATCTGGTGGAGCGGGCCGTCGGCGCGGTTCTGGTCGAGTTGCAGCTGCGGTGGACGGGGCGCAGCGAATTGAGCGTCGTCTTCTGCGACGATGCCCGCATCCGCGACCTGAATGCCGAATGGCGTGGTAAGGACAGGCCCACCAATGTCCTCTCCTTTCCCGCTTTCGAGGCGGAGGAAGGCTTCCAGCCACCCATGCTGGGCGATATCGTGCTGGCTGCGGAGACCGTCGCGCGCGAGGCGGAACTGGAAAACAAGCCGCTCGACAACCATATCAGTCATCTGCTGGTCCATGGATTTCTGCATCTTCTGGGGTACGATCACGAGACCGAGGAAGAGGCGGAAGACATGGAGGCAGTTGAGCGCAGGGCGCTGGCAAGGCTTGCCATTCCCGATCCCTATGCGTAATTACGTTGAAAACCTGACCGGACGACGATGAACGAAACGCCAAATACTGCCCCGCACGATGAGGCAGGCAGCTCTCGGGACATTCCCGAGAATTCCGACGAGGACCCGAGTCCGAGTATCGCGACCGGCAGCCAGCCGGCGGAAGCCGCCCCTGCCGGACCTGGCCTTGTCCAGAAGCTGATCTCGCTGTTCAAGCCGCGCAACGGCACCAATCTGCGCGAGGAAATCGCCGACGCCCTGGCCGAGACCGGTGTCGACGCGGAAGCCTTCTCGCCCGGCGAACGGGCGATGCTCAACAACATCCTGCGCTTGCGCGAGGTGCGCGTCGAGGACGTGATGGTGCCGCGCGCCGACATCGAGGCGGCGGAGATCGGCACCACGCTGGCCGATCTGATGACCATGTTCGAGCAATCCGGCCATTCGCGCATGCCCGTCTATGCCGAGACGCTGGACGATCCGCGCGGCATGATCCATATCCGCGACGTTTTGGGGCACATCACGCGCGGCGCCCGCGGCAAGAAGCGCCGCACCACTCGCAAGCAGCCGCTCGGTGCCCAGCTCGACCTGTCGCAGGTCGATCTCTCGCGCACCATCGGCGAACTCAACCTCATGCGCCCGGTCCTGTTCGTGCCGCCTTCCATGCTGGCGTCGGACCTGATGGGCCGCATGCAGGCGGCGCGCACCCAGATGGCGCTGGTCATCGACGAATATGGCGGCACCGACGGTCTCGCCTCGCTGGAGGACATCGTCGAGATGGTCGTCGGTGACATCGAGGACGAGCACGATGACGAGGATCCGTTGATCACGAAGGCCGGCGACGGCGTGTTCATCGTCGACGGCAAGGCCGAGATCGAGGATGTGCAGGCCATGATCGGGGAGGATTTCGCACCCGGCGAGCACGGCGAATCGGTCGACACCATCGGCGGCATGATCTTCAACACGCTGGGCCGCGTGCCGGCGCGCGGCGAGGTGGTGCAGGCCATACCCGGCTTCGAGTTCCATGTGCTGGATGCCGATCCGCGCCGCGTCAAGCGCGTGCGCATCGTGCAACTCCCCAAGGCAGACCGGCGCAAGCGCGCGGTCAGGGCCGAGCAGGCCTGATCGGCCCTGATCGGCAAGAGGACCGGCAGCAGGGCCGGCCCCCTTTGCCTCGACATCTCAGGGCGCGAAATCCAGAAAGCCGACGACGCTTTCGATGCGGCCGGTGCCGTCCAGCTTCACCATGTCGGTTCCGCCGGCAACCGGTTCCCCGCCTTCCGGCGCCAGGTCCCAGGAAAAGCGGACCCACGGCCCATGGCCGTCCGGTGTCCCTCTCAGGGCAAAGCTGTGCCCCGGAAAGTGCGCGCGCGCTCCGGCAATCATCGCGCCGATGCCGCCGTGCCCGTCGCCGTTCATCATCGGATCGACATAGCGGGCATCGGAGGCCCAGCCACCGGTGATGGCCTCCTGACGCCGCGCGTCGTCGGCTTCGTTCCACGCGGCCAGATAGGCTTCGGCGACGGCAAGGGGCGTGGGCTGGGTCATGGTCGTTCTCCTTGTTGTTGACCGCCCAACCATGCCGGCGCTGCTGCACCGGATCGATTACCTCCAAGGTAATGTCCGCAAAGAAACCCGGTGCTACAGTCGGCGTCATGAGCACCACCACGGGAACAGTCGGCGACCTCTTGCGCGAATGGCGGCGGCGCCGCCGCTACAGCCAGCTCGAACTGGCCGGTGAGGCCGGCGTGTCGACGCGCCACCTGAGCTTCGTCGAGAGCGGCAGGGCAGGGGCCAGCCGTGACATGCTGGTGCGCTTGTCGGAACAGCTCGACATGCCGTTGCGGGCCCGCAACCGTCTCCTGCTCGCCGGCGGTTTTGCGCCCGCCTATGGGGAGCGGTCCCTGGACGAGCCCGCCATGGGCGAGGCAAGGGCGGTGCTCGATGCGGTGCTGGCCGGGCATGCGCCGTTCCCCGCGCTGGCCGTCGATGCACATTGGAACCTCGTCGCGGCCAATGACGCGGTCATGGCGCTGCTCGATGGCGTCTCGCCCGCGCTGCTTGCTCCACCGGTGAACGTGTTGCGGCTGAGCCTCCATCCTCAGGGCCTCGCGCCGCGCATCGACAATCTGGCCGAGTGGCGCCACCATTTGCTCGAGCGGCTTCGCATGCAGACGGAAAGCAGCGGCGATGCCAGGCTCGCGGCGCTGCACGCGGAACTTGCCGCGCTGCCGTTCCGCGCCGGCACGAACCCGCCCGCGCCGGTCAATCCCGTCGCCGTGCCGTTGAGATTGCGCGCGGCCGGCACGGTCCTGTCATTGCTTTCGACCACCACCGTTTTCGGCACGGCGACGGATGTCACGCTCGCCGAGATCACCCTCGAATGCTTCTACCCCGCGGATGCGGACACGCGGGCCTATTTCCTTCGCGGTGCGGAAAATGCCGGGTGAATGGGCGTTTGGCGCGCGGACTCCCGCCTGCTAGGTTTTGCCGGTGATTCGTGTTGATCGGTAGGTCTCATGCAACGCCTTGCCGGCCGGATAGTGCTGCTTTGGGGGTGGCGGCGGGCGTTGGTCGCCTTCCTTGCCGGAATGCTGGCCGTGCTGGGGCAGGCGCCCTATGATTTTTCGGCGGCCTGCTTCGTCTCCTTCCCCGTGCTGGTCTGGCTTCTCGACGGTACCACCGGTGACCGCGCCGCAAGCCGGCTCGGGCGCCTGAAGCCTGCCTTCGCGGTCGGCTGGTGGTTCGGCTTCGGCTATTTCCTCGGCGGCCTGTGGTGGATCGGGCTGGCGCTGCTGGTCGAGGCGGAGAGCTTTGCCTGGGCATTGCCCTTCGCCGTGGTCGGCATTCCGCTGGGCCTGGCGTTTTTCTACGGGCTGGCGACAGCCATCGCCCGCTCGATGTGGGGCGGCGGCATCGGCCGCATCGCGGCCCTTGCCGTCGGCTTTGCCATCGCCGAATGGCTGCGCGGCTTCCTCTTCACCGGCTTTCCATGGAATGCCATCGGCTATGCCGCGATGCCGGTGACGATGCTCATGCAGAGCGTTGCGGCGATCGGCATGGACGGCATGAACGCCCTTGCCGTGTTCGTCTTCGCCTTGCCGGCGCTGCTGGTGGATCAATCCGGGCGGCGGATCGGTGCCGCCCTGTTTGCCGGCCTGCTGATCGCCCATGCCGGCTTCGGTTATTATCGGCTTACCAAGCCGGTGCCGGAGGCGCGGGATCATCTGTCGGTGCGTATCGTGCAGCCGAATGTCGATCTCAGCGAAAAATGGGACGCTCAGGTGCGCGACCGCATCTTCGCCTCGCTGATCGAACTGTCCTCGCGCCCGCCGGCGCAAGGGCAGGAGCGCCCGCAACTGATCATCTGGCCGGAGACCTCCGTGCCGTTCCTGTTCACGGATCGGCCCGAAGCGCTGACGGCGATCGGCGAGATGTTGCAGGAAGGCCAGCTCCTGCTGGCCGGCATCGTGCGCGAGGAAGCGGCCTCGGGGCCGGGGACGCGCACCCGCTATTACAATTCGGTGGTGGCGATCGACGACCGCGGCGAGATCGTCGATGCGGTCGACAAGGTTCATCTGGTGCCGTTCGGCGAGTACATCCCCTTCGCCGATCTGTTCGCCGCCATCGGCATCGAGCAGCTCGTCGCCGGCCCGATGAATTTCGACGCCGGCAGCCAGCGCAAGGACATCAGCCTGCCAGGTGGCGCCCGGGCCGTGCCCTTCATCTGCTACGAGGTCATTTTCCCGGAACTGGTGGCGCATGACGCCGAGGCGGCGCAAATCATGGTCAATGTCACCAACGACGCATGGTTCGGAGACACGCCGGGGCCGTATCAGCACTTCCGGCAGGCGCAGATACGCGCCGTTGAAAACGGCTTACCTTTGCTGCGCGCGGCCAATACCGGCATCTCCGGCATCGTCGAGCAGCGGGGGATGGTGGTCGAAGCGCTGGCCATCGATACGCTCGGCGCGATAGGCGCCCGCATCCCCGTTTACCATGCGGAAACCATAAATTATGAGCAGCGTCGCATAAATGGCATAATCGTAGTGCTGCTTCTTGTCGCTGCCACACTTGTTGTGAATGTAAGGCGGAGCCTACGATCGAATTGACAGCCCGTATATTAGAACTTCATATTGTATGAGATTGCCTATTTGGGATGAGGCTGGAGCATCCATTCGCGCCTCGTGCAGGTCGATGCGATAAGGCATATGATAACAGAAAAGCCGGAGGAATTCGGCGAGGGACGAATGGCGGAACAGAACAAAAAGAAGCCTAATCCGATAGATGCCCATGTCGGCGGACGCATACGCATGCGACGTAACATGCTGGGCATGAGCCAGGAGAGGCTGGGCGAGAGCCTGGGCATAACCTTCCAGCAAATCCAGAAATATGAAAAGGGCACCAACCGCGTCGGCGCCAGCCGGCTGCAGGCCATCGCCTCCATATTGGAAGTGCCGCCGGCTTTCTTTTTCGAGAACGCGCCCACCCAGGATGCCGGACCGGGCGGCGGGCTTTCCGAGGACAGCTCCATGACCTCGGTGATGGAGTTCTGCTCCAGCCAGGAAGGCATCCAGCTCAACCGTGCCTTCGTGAAGATCACCGACCCCAAGGTGCGTCGGCGGATCGTCGATCTGGTGAAATCCCTTTCGGCCGACGATCTCGACCAATAAATGCTCCTGTTGACGGCTTGGGAGAAAGTCCTTTCCCGCCGGTCTCCCGACAGCTTGACGACTCGCGCACCACCCCGCTAACACGTTGCGCGCCATATCGACGCAACGCCGCAGCCGCCGCTGCGGTATTTCTAGAGGGGACATCCCGTGAGCCGTCTGAATTACCTCTTCACCTCGGAATCCGTGTCCGAGGGCCACCCCGACAAGGTCTGCGACCGCATATCCGATGAAATCGTCGACCTCGTTTACCGGGAGGCGAAGAAAAGCGGCATGGATCCCTGGAAGGTGCGCGTGGCCTGCGAGACGCTGGCCACCACCAACCGCGTCGTGATCGCGGGCGAGGTGCGCGTGCCGGACACGCTGCTGAAGAAGGACAAGGACGGCAACATCCTCAAGGATGCCTCCGGCCATGCTGTCATCAACCCCTCGAAGATCCGCGCCGCCGCGCGCAAGGCGATCAAGGCGATCGGCTACGAGCAGGACGGCTTCCACTGGAAGACGGCGAAGATCGACGTGCTGCTGCACGGCCAGTCGCCGGACATCGGCCAGGGCGTCGACAACGCCGCCGATCGTCAGGGCGAGGAAGGCGCGGGCGACCAGGGCATCATGTTCGGCTACGCCTGCCGCGAGACGCCGGACCTGATGCCGGCGCCGATCTACTACAGCCACAAGATTCTGGAGCTTCTGGCCGCCGCCCGCCACAAGGGCGAAGGTGATGTCGGCAAGCTCGGCCCCGACGCCAAGAGCCAGGTCACGGTCCGTTACGAGGACGGCAAGGCCGCCGAAGCGACCCAGATCGTGCTTTCGACCCAGCATCTCGACGGAAGCTGGGATTCCAAGAAGGTCCGCAAGGTCGTCGAGCCCTACATTCGCGAGGCGCTGGGCGACCTCAAGATCGCCGAGGACTGCAACTGGTACATCAATCCGACCGGCAAGTTCGTCATCGGCGGCCCGGACGGCGACGCGGGCCTCACCGGCCGCAAGATCATCGTCGACACCTATGGCGGCGCTGCCCCCCATGGCGGTGGCGCCTTCTCTGGCAAGGACACCACCAAGGTGGACCGTTCGGCGGCCTATGCGGCGCGCTACCTTGCCAAGAACGTGGTGGCCGCGAAGCTGGCCGACCGCTGCACCATCCAGCTTTCCTATGCCATCGGCGTCGCCCAGCCGCTGTCCGTCTATGTGGACCTGCACGGCACCGGCAAGGTCGAGGAATCGGTTCTGGAAGAGGCCCTGCGCAAGGTCATGGACCTGTCGCCGAGCGGCATCCGCCGCCATCTCGACCTCAACAAGCCGATCTACGCCCGGACGTCCGCCTACGGCCACTTCGGCCGCAAGGCCGGCCGTGACGGTTCGTTCTCGTGGGAGAAGACCGATCTGGTGAAGGCGCTCAAGGAAGCCGTCGCCGGTTGAGCGAGGTGCCTGAAGCCGTGTCCCGCGAAGACGAAAGACCCAGCCGCGCCAGCGAAGCCTTCTTCGGCCGCCGCCGCGGCAAGGCGCTGCGCTCCGGCCAGTCGGCGGCGCTGGCCTCGGGGCTGGGGCGCTACGGGCTCGACCTGTCGAGCCCGGCGCCGGACGATCTGCGCCGGCTCTTTTCCTCGCCGGTGGAGGGCGTGCGGCTGGAGATCGGCTTCGGCGGCGGCGAGCATCTGCTGCACGAGGCGACCACCCGTCCGGGCATCGGCCTCATCGGCGTCGAGCCCTTTGTCAACGGCATGGCCAAGATGACGGCGGCGCTGGAGCGCCAGCCGCTCGCCAACATCAGGCTGTTCCACGACGACGCGACGCTGCTGCTCGACTGGCTGCCCGCGGCGTCGCTCGACGGCATCGACCTGCTCTATCCCGATCCGTGGCCGAAGAAGCGGCATTGGAAGCGCCGCTTCGTCAATGCGGCCAATCTCGACCGTTTCGCCCGGGCGCTGAAGCCCGGCGGCCGCTTCCGCTTCGCCTCGGACATCGACACCTACGTCAACTGGACCCTGCTGCACTGCCGGGCCCACCCCACCTTCGAATGGCAGGCGCACGAGGCCGCCGACTGGCACACGCCCTATGAGGGTTGGCCGGGCACGCGCTATGAGGCCAAGGCGCTGCGCGAAGGCCGCCCGCCTGCCTATCTGACCTTCCTGCGTTCCTGAATCCTTCCTGTTTCACAACATCTTGGACCTTCGGACGAGGGTGCTTGCGCCCGTGTGCGTCTGATGTCACGTTGCGGTTGAGGTCCGCGACGGGCCGGCCGCCGGACGGGAGCCGGCGCATGCGTGTCAGCCCGCAGCGGCGGGTATCAAGGGAGGAAATGCAGTGAAGCAGTTCGTGTGGGCATCCATCATTGCCGGCGCCATGGCCCTTCCGGCGATGGCCGAGGACTACAAGATCATGGCTCCGGCCGCGCCGGGCGGCGGATGGGACCAGACCGCAAGGTCGATGCAGGCGGCCCTTCAGGACGAAAAGATTTCCAGCAGCGTGCAGGTCCAGAACGTGCCGGGCGCCGGCGGCACCATCGGCCTCGCCCAGTTCGTCAACCAGTCGTCGGGCGATCCTTCGCAGCTCATCGTCGGCGGCTACGTCATGGTCGGCGCGATCCTCACCAACGGCTCGCCGGTCACGCTCGACCAGGTGACGCCGATCGCGCGGCTGACCGGCGAATATGAGGCGATCGTGGTGCCGGCGGCCTCCGACATCAAGGACATGGCGGGTCTGGTCGAGAAGCTGAAGGCCGATCCCGGCGGCGTTTCGTGGGGCGGCGGCTCGGCCGGCGGCACCGACCACATCACCGCGGGCCTGATCGCCAAGGCGGTGGGCGTCGATCCGACCAAGGTCAACTACATCGCCTTCTCCGGCGGCGGCGAGGCGCTGGCCGCCATTCTCGGCAACCAGGTCACCGTCGGCATTTCCGGCTATGGCGAGTTCGCGTCGCAGATCGAGGCGGGCACGCTGCGCATCATCGGCATCTCCAGCGACGAGCGGGTCGAGGGCATCGATGCGCCGACCTTCAAGGAAGGCGGCGTCGACGTCTCGATCCAGAACTGGCGCATGGTGGCTGCCGCGCCCGGCATCAGTGACGAGCAGAAAGCCACGATTCTGGCCGATATCGAGAAGATGGCGAAGTCCGAGAGCTGGCAGAAGACCCTGGCGGAAAAGGGCTGGGCCGATACCTATCTGGCCGGTGACGCCTTCACCGAACAGCTCAAGAAGGACACCGACGACACCACCGCTATCCTCAAAGAGATCGGCCTCGTCAAATGAGCGACTCCGGTTCGCGCAACACCCAGCGCCGCCCCGACAAGGCGGCGCTGGTCATAGCGGCGGCACTCGCCGTTGCCGCCATCGTCATCGCCTGGAGCACGTCGCAGGCCGGTGGCGTGGCCGGCTACTCGCCGGTCGGCCCCAAGACCTTTCCCTACATCATCGCCGGTGGCCTGTTCCTCCTGTCGATCCTGACCGCGATCGAGGCGATGCGGGGCCATTTCCCCGCGCGCGAGGTGCAGGATTTTCCGCCCATGCTGTGGGTGCTCGGCGGGCTGGTGGCGCAGATGCTGACCATGAAGACGATCGGCTTCGCCTTTTCCACCGGTCTGCTGTTCGCCGCCACCGCGCGCGCCTTCGGCAAGGGGCCGCTGTGGATGACCTTTCCCATCGGCGTGGTCTTCGCGCTGCTCGTGTGGTTGATGTTCGCCAAGGGCCTGCAGCTCACGCTGCCCGCCGGCCCGCTCGAACGGCTGTTCTGACGGGGGCGCGCCATGGATACATTCGGCTTGCTCGCCCATGGCCTTGCGGTGGCCATGGACCCGTCCAACCTGCTTTATGCCCTGATCGGCGTCACGCTCGGGACGGCGGTGGGCGTGCTGCCGGGCATCGGTCCGGCGCTCACCGTGGCGCTGCTGTTGCCCGTCACCTACAAGCTCGATCCGGCCGGCTCGCTCATCATGTTCGCCGGCATCTATTACGGCGGCATGTATGGCGGCTCGACCACCTCGATCCTGCTCAACACCCCGGGTGAAAGCGCCTCCATCGTCACCGCGCTGGAGGGCAACAAGATGGCGCGGTCCGGCCGGGGAGGGCCGGCGCTCGCCACCGCCGCCATCGGCTCCTTCGTGGCTGGCCTGATCGCGACGCTGGGCCTCGCCTTCATCGCGCCGACGGTGGTGAGGTTCGCGCTGTCCTTCGGCCCGTCCGAATATTTCGCGCTGATGCTGCTGGCCTTCATGACGGTGTCGGCCGCCTTCGGCGAATCGACGCTGCGCGGCATCACCGCCCTGTTCATCGGCCTGGCGCTCGGCCTCATCGGCATCGACCAGCTTACCGGACAGGCGCGGCTGACCTTCGGCATGCCCAATCTGTTCGACGGTATTTCCGTGACCACGCTGGCCGTCGCGCTGTTCGCCATCGGCGAGACTTTTACCGTCGTCGCCCAGCGCGCCACCGGCGAGGACAAGGTGGAATCGGTCAAGGGTTCGGTATGGATGAGCCGAAAGGACTGGAGCCGCTCATGGGTGCCGTGGCTGCGCGGCACCGCCATCGGCTTTCCGATCGGGGCCATGCCTGCGGGCGGCGCCGATGTATCAAGCTTCCTTTCCTATTCGGCGGAACGGCAGTTCTCGAAACATCCGGAAGAATTCGGCAAAGGCGCTATCGAAGGCGTTGCGGGGCCGGAGGCTGCCAACAATGCTTCCGCTGCCGGAACACTCGTGCCGCTTCTGACGCTTGGCCTGCCCACCACGGCGACGGCAGCAATCATGCTGGCGGGTTTCCAGCAATTCGGCCTACAGCCCGGCCCTCTGCTGTTCGTGACCAATGCCACGCTGGTCTGGGGTCTGGTGGCGAGCCTTCTCGTTGCCAATCTGATGCTGCTGGTTCTCAATCTGCCGCTGATCGGCCTGTGGGTGAAGATGCTCACCATTCCGCGTCATTGGCTCTATGCCGGCATTCTGGTTTTTGCCACGCTTGGAACAATCGGCGCGAATGCCTCAACCTCGATGCTCTTCGGCCTGCCGGTTTCGTTCGAACTCGGCCTGCTGCTGGCATTTGGTGTGCTGGGCTATGTGCTGCGGCGCTTCTCATACCCAATCGCGCCGGTTGTCGTTGGCCTGATCCTCGGACCGATGGCCGAGAAAAGCTTGCGTCAGGCACTGCAGATCAGCCAGGGCAACCCGATGACTCTGGTGCATTCCTGGGTATCGGTTGTGCTGATCGCACTGGCGATTGCCGCAGTCGTCGTCCCCATGATCATGCGCCAGCGCGGCAAGGGCGAATTGCTGAGCCAGATGGCGACAGACGAAGATTAAAAAACAAAAGCCCGGCAAAGCCGGGCTTTTTTACTCAGATACGCGTACGCTTACTTAACTGCTCAACCCTGAATACGACGGAACTGGTCAACGTCGATGCCAAGCGTCTCAAGGTCCTGGGCAGTTGGCTTCTGACCAGCGCGCACAGCAGCAGAAGCACGAACAGCGCTACCGAATTGCGCGAATGCACGACCGAAACGGTTATTGAAGCGGGTAAACATTTTTCTCTCCATCACGGACACTTCGTTAGTCCGTGACTATCAGATGGGGATCGCTCCAACGACTTAGAAGATCGGCATTTGCATGCCAGCCATGCAGTTTCGGCATGCTCCTTTCAGCCCGTCTTGATTGCGATCAATGCCGTCCGCTCGTTGGCTTGCGAAGCTCTTTTCAACCAAAGGAAGGAGCTACAGAATGTCGAATACCCCCCACACACTTGGAGAAGAGTTTCCCGGTCAGCTCGATGCCATTCATGCACTGAAGGCGAAGGATGCGCATTTTGCCCGCATCCTGGAAGAGTATGATTCCGTCAATGACCGCATCCACCGCGCCGAAACGAAGATCGCGCCCGTGAGCCAGGAAGAAGAAACGAACCTGCGCAAACAGCGCCTCACCTTGAAGGACAGCATCACCGAGGCGCTTGCCGAAGCCTGATCAGTCAACGCAAGCAACATGATAGGCCCGGCAACGGCTCAGGAGGCTTTGTCCTCAACTTTGCTGTTGTCCGGACCGACAGAGTTTTCCATCTTTCCTACCACGATCAGAACGGTGACGGCGATAAACGTCGCCATGATCGCGATATGCCAGAGGCCGAGGCCACTGGCGAGGCCGACGGATGCCGCAAGCCACATACCAGCACCGGTCGTAATGCCGGTTATTTTTCCGCGTGCGAAAATAATAAACCCCGCCGCCAGGAACGCGACGCCGCTTGTGATCGCTTCAACGAGCCGCGAAGGGTCCATCCGGATATTCTGATCATTAAATACCGGCACATTGACCAGTTCTAGCGAGACAATTGTAAAGGTAGCCGAGGCGAGACAGACCAGCATGTGGGTCTTCAGCCCGGCGGGGCGCCTCCGCCATTCCCGCTCAAGGCCGATGATGGAACCGAGCAGCGTTGCCAGCAGCATTCGCGCCAGAACCATCGGCAAACTGATTACATTGTCGTGCGTAAATTCAGCCCAGAATTGTTCCATGCCCGATAACGGGCATGGTGGGGTTTGGTTCCGCTATGGCCAAATGCTAACAACAGCGATGACCTACAGTCATTTTGCCGATGCTGGTGGAACCGTTTCTGTCGCGGCAGGCGGCAAGGAATTCTCGCCATTGGGGGTGTTCTCGTCGGGAGAAATAACAGCGCCGTAGATCTCTACCAGTACCCACACGACGAGCGCCGCCGCGATACTGACCAGCAACACTATGAGAACGGGCTTACCTTCACGGCCTTGTCTTGCTTCAGTCGGGTTGACCTGTTTCATGGATCAAATCCTCCTGTTCGTTTCAGCGGCATGAAACTTGCCGCTATAGACCTAATGGAAGGATAGGGCTTTTGTTCCAATCAGTGCGAGATGCCTTGCATCGCCTTGCCGCTAATCGATTGGTTTCATTGAGTTTGCCAAAGACTGGTGAGCGAGCGCTTCAGCACTGGCTCACACTCGCAACAAATGTATGAGGGGCAATGGTACGGTCGGTTGGAGTTGAACCAACGACCTCAGGAGCCACAATCCTGCGCTCTAACCAACTGAGCTACGACCGCGTACCTTTGTGTCGGCTGCGTGACGCTCTGGCGTCGCCGACAGGGGGTCACATACGGAGAATCGATCCATATTGCAAGTGATTATAGCTCTCTTTTTTGAGAAATTCCCAATTGCAGGATTCTATATCAAATCTTGCTCATAAAGGTCACGCGCTGGTAACCATTATAGATGACCGGCTGTGCACAACTTGGATATTGGGTCGAGCCTGTAAAATTGCCTTTCCCGCATTAACTAATGAAACAGAAAATGCAGCCCATACCCAATGGCAATGTGGACCCGCGCCCACAAGAGGCTTATTAACAGGGTGTTAACAAGCACTGCGGGCGGTCGAAAGAACAGGTAAGGACAGGTATGTCAGGATCATACCCCTTCATCGATATTGCCGCGCTGGATTCTATCCGCGAAGGCTTTGCAAAGGGCGATGTGCAGCTCGTGCTGACGCACGACCTTTCGGCAGTGCTTTGGGTCAACGGCCCCGGCGCGAAGCTTTTCGGTTTCGATCGCGTGGAAGACATGATCGGCGGCGGGCTCGATCTGCCCATAGCCACACGTCGGCAGATCGCCTCATCGAACAGCAATGCCGACGGTGAAACCCGAACCGTTTCCGTTCGTCTTGGTGGCGGATTGCGTTCCGACCTTACCCGTTTCAGCGTTTCGCACATTACACTGCCCGACGGCGTGTCCGGGCTGCTGCTGACTGCCGATGGCAAGGACGCCAAGGCCGAAGCCGTCATTTCCGGTCTCAGCGACGACAGCACGCATATCGCATTGATCGACGCAAACAGTCGGGTGATTGCCGCAAGCCTGCGTTTTGCTACGCTCGACATTTCCTCCACTACGCTGGAAGATCTGGTCATCGAAGCCGCAGACGCGACCGACCGTATCGTCAAACGCCGCATCCGTGCTGGGAAACATTCCGTGCCGGGAGCGATTGCGCGGCTGACCGACACGCCGCCCATGCATCTTCTCTGCATTATCGGCGATGCTCCCGTCGCGACGCTGGAAGCACCCGTCGCTCTGCAGGGTGAAGCCGAAGAGATACTGGAAGAGATGCTTCCGGAACCTGTAGCAGGTGCAAATACTGAAGAGGCGGCCGCCGATCAGCCAAAACCCCGCAGCTTTGTGTTCGATCAGGATGCTCCGCCAGCCCGCTTCATCTGGAAAGTAGGACCGGATGGCGTATTCAGCGAAGTATCGCCGGACCTTTCCGCAACAATCGGGCCGAATGCGGCCGACGTCGTTGGACGGCGCTTTGCTGATGTTGCAAATGTCTTCGGATTCGACCCGGATGGCAGCATTGCGGCCCTGCTCGACAAGCGCGACACATGGTCGGGAAAACGGTTGATGTGGCCGGTAGAGGGCACGGACTTGCGCGTGCCGGTCGAGCTTGCCGCCCTGCCCGTCTATTCTCGTGATCGGAAGTTTACCGGTTTCCGTGGCTTTGGTGTGGTGCGCCCGGCAGAGGCCGAGAAGGACCCGGAAGAAATCGGACTGGTGCTTGCAGGTGGCATTCCGCAGACGCGCAAACCTGTCAACGAGCCGGTTGAAACGGCAACATCTGTCGAAGACGACGACGTTCTGGCGCTCTCCGAAGACGTCGCCAATGACGATAGCCCTGTTGCAACGTTGCCCAAGCCGCCGCTGGACATCGCACCGACACCGGGGCGCCGCGAATCCGACAAGGTCATCAGCCTGCTGAATGCCTGCGCACAGGAGAAAGTGGCTGCGGATCAGGCGAAGATGCTGAAGGAACAGGAGCGCGAAGAGCGCCCCGAAGGCGGGCTGACCAAGACCGAACGCAACGCATTCCGCGAAATTGCCGACCGTCTGCGCAAGCAGGGTCTAGCCAATTCACGCGCTGAAACCGAAACGACTGCCCCATCGGAAGACACCGTTTCTGACAGCCTTCAGCCGGTCGAAAAGACTGACGCGAAAGCACCGTTCATCAGCGAAATGGCCACCGAAGAAGTCTCGCTTCCGGCCTCCGCAGATGAAACCGCTCTGCTGGCCAATCTTCCTGTGCCGGTGATCATTCATTCCGGCGATAAGATTCACTACGTCAATCAGGCTTTGCTTGATCTCACCGGCTATGAATCGCTCGACGATATTCGCGATGCAGGTGGTGTCGACGTGCTGTTCAACAGCGAAAGCGACGATGGCGAAACACGACAGGGCATGGTGCTGCGCCGTGCCAATGGCAGCGAAGAGCCTGTCGATGCGCATCTCAATGCCATTTCCTGGCGCGATGGCCGCGCACTTATGTTGAGCCTGATGCCGGTAGCTGCAACACCAGCGTCTGTTGAGGCCGTTGCCGCCCCGGCTCAAGCGCCGGTCGCCATCAATACCGATGACGAGAAGCAGGCGCTTGCGGATCATGTCGAGGAACTGAAGACCATTCTCGACACGGCGACCGATGGTGTTGTCCTTATTGATCCTGAAGGCCGCATCCGCTCCATGAACCATTCGGCCTCGGCGCTCTTCGGCTATGAACGCGACGAGACGGAAGGCAAATTCTTCTCGATGCTGTTTGCCATCGAAAGCCAGCGCGCCGCGATGGACTATCTGCATGGTCTTTCCGGCAACGGCGTTCTGAGTGTCCTCAATGATGGGCGCGAAGTCATTGGCCGTGAAGCCAAGGGCGGGTTCATTCCTCTGTTCATGACCATCGGCAAACTGCCGCATGCAGGTGGGTACTGTGCTGTTCTGCGCGACATCACGCAGTGGAAGCGCACCGAGGAAGAACTGACCAACGCACGCAAGGAAGCTGAACGCGCTTCGAGCCAGAAGACCGAGTTTCTGGCTCGTATAAGCCACGAAATCCGCACACCGCTCAATGCGATCATCGGCTTCTCCGAGCTGATGGCCGACGAGAAATTCGGCCCCATCGGCAATGATCGCTATCGGGATTACCTGCGCGACATCAATCGTTCCGGCAATCACGTGCTGGCGCTCGTCAATGACCTGCTCGACATTTCGAAGATCGAAGCGGGCGCTCTCGACATGCAGTTTGAAGCGGTCTCGCTCAATGATGCCATTGCCGAAGCCATCGCGCTGATGCAGCCGCAGGCCAATCGCGAACGCGTCATCATCCGTTCGAGCTTCCAGTCCAACCTGCCCGACATCGTTGCCGATACGCGTTCGATCAAGCAGGTGGCACTGAACCTTCTGTCCAACGCAGTGCGTTTCACCGCGCCGGGCGGCCAAGTGATCGTATCAACAAGCTATGAAATGAACGGCGATGTCGTGATGCGAGTGCGCGATACCGGCATCGGCATGACCAAATCCGAGGTCGAGCAGGCGCTGAAGCCATTCCGGCAGGTCAATGCACTGGAGCGTCGCAAGGCAGAAAGTGCAAAAGACTGGCGCAGCGAAGGCACCGGGCTAGGCCTGCCTTTGACAAAAGCCATGGTGGAAGCCAACCGGGCGCAGTTTGCGATCGATTCCACGCCTGGCCACGGCACGGTCGTCGAGGTCGCCTTCCCGCCAACCCGCGTTCTGGCCGACTGATTTCACTTTCAAGAAGCTAACGAACCTCCCCTCGCGGGAGGTTTTTTCATGCCTTTTCTCAAGCATAAAAAAAAGCGCCGGACGAACCGGCGCTATCAGAATCTCAGAGACAAAGGACACAAAAGCAATTCGCAGTGGAGCACCGGAAACGGCAGCTCGATCATCACTCAGTGTTGCATCCCTTATCGCGTGAAGCCGGTTAACGACGCCTTAAATTCTTCGTTGAGAGTTTACTCATTGGTAGCGACTGTAAAATCAGGGTTAATTTCCGTGCAGCAATTGATTAACCATAGGAAAGAAGCAGCACTGGTGATTTGATTCCATCATCTGCCACCCCAGATGATAAGTCATACATCCAGCGTCTTTGCTTTGGCCGATTGCTGGTTTACAGCTTGGAGCGCATCCCGAGAAGCGTGAAACGGTTTTCGGATAAGATGTGCGAAAAACAGTTAGAGCGCCAAGCTGATTCAATCAGATTGGCGCTTTAGTAAAACTCATTGATTGGATGGTTGATGCGCTGGCCCCGATTTACGCGCCTCATAATTGCGCTCGTCATTCTCTGCGCCGCGGCTGCAGCAACCTTGCTGGCCGTGGTGCCTTTCATCGTCTCGACCGATGCCATCCGCATTCGCGTTGCGCAGGAAATCAGCGCCTGGACCGGCTATAGCGTCGAACTCAGGCAAGCTCCTCGCTTGAAAGTGTTTCCTGTTCTGCGCGCGTCCCTGAATGGTGTGACGCTCAGCAAACTTACGGATCAGGGACAGAAGCCGCTCATGAGCGCAGACCGTATCGACGTGGAACTCTCGCCGCTCGATGCCATCATGGGACATATCTCCTTTTCCGAAACGCAGATCGTCCGCCCGCATGTCAATCTCGACGGCCCGGTTTCGAATTTCTCGCAACTCCTTGATGCCATCGCCAATTCCAACGGACGGCTCGGCACTGCAATCCGTGCGCAACGCGCCCTGCAAAAAAGCGGCTCCGGCGACAATGCGCAGGCTGCACAGCAGGCTTCGCAACCCTTCGGTCGCGTCGTGGTCCGCGATGGAACGATTGCATTCAACCGTCCGGGCAGCGAACCGGAAATCACCAATGACGAGCAGATAACCAATGTCAGTGCAACGCTGGAATGGCCACGCACATCGAGCGCTGCGACACTGAAGGGTAGCGCCAAATGGCGTGACGAAACCTCCCAGTTCAGCCTGACTGCGGCACAAGCCCTGCCGCTTCTGGCTGGTGGCACATCGGATGTGACCGCGAGCCTGACTGCCAATCCGCTAAGCCTTACCTTTCAGGGCAAGGCGAATATTTCCAAGGATCGCTTTTTCGAAGGCGATCTGACCGCCAAGACCCCGTCTCTCAGTGGCGCAGTGCGCTGGCTCAGCCTTCCTCCGATTGCAGGCAGCGCCGAAATTGGCGCGTTCTCACTGGATTCCACTATCACAGCGACACCGAAGCGGCTGAAATTTGCCGATGTGGAAATGACCGCCAGCGACAGCCCGGCCAAAGGTGTGATCGAGATCGGCCTGGAGCAGGAACAGCCTGCGGTGACTGGCACGCTGGCTTTCGATAAACTCGACCTTCGCCGCCTGTTTTCGGCCTTCATTCCGCTGCCTGACAGCGGTGCACGTTCGCCGAACGAGCGCAACAATCCTGACCGCGATGCGGTCGACACGAGTTTCATCGACCGCGCGGAAGTCGATCTTCGCCTTTCCGCACAAAACGCCACAGCAGGCCCGGTCAATATGACGGGGGTGGCAGCCGCAGTTCAGATACGCGGCGGCCGTGCCATCTTTGATATCGGCGATGCCAAAGCCTTCAACGGCATCATGCAGGCCAATGTGCAGATCGTGCGCGACTTGAAGAGCGCCAGCGGCGAGCTGCGCTTCAACGCCTCGGATATCGACAGTTCGCAGTTCTTCACCGCACTTGGCTTCGACAAGCCTTTCGTGAGCGGCAAAGGCAATGTCTCGCTTTTCATGAAAGGTCCGGCCAATCGCTGGTCCGGCCTTCTGACCAATGCGCAGGGCAATGTTTCCATTCAGCTCAACAACGGCCAGATGCAGGGTTTTGCCGTACAGGATTTTCTCACCAAGGCCCAAAGCCAGCGCTTTTTCGCTCTTGAGCGGAAGGAAAATGTTGCCCTCGCCTTCAACCGCCTGGATGTGAAAGCCAATCTGTCCGACGGTGTCGCGACGCTGGAAAATGCCCGGCTCGACACGTCCGACGGTACGCTGACACTGGCAGGAATTGTACCTTTCGTGGATCGCAGCCTGGCGCTGAGCGGCGAAGTTGTTTTCCCCAACAGCCAACCGCAACAGCAGGAAAGCACTGCCGATGGCGAGAACAATCAGCCGCCTGCGGAAACCCCGCCAGCCAAGCCGCCGCTAAATTTCTTCGTCGGCGGCTCGTGGGATCGGCCATTTATTTCACCGTCTTCGATGGGAGCGGGGCAGTAGTCTCCCGTTTACCTCTTTCGACTATACGGGCCAGCCAAAGGCCCAAATTGACCGAATATAGATCTTTCCCGAAAATCGCTACCTTTCACAGGAGCGGGAAAACGGGATCATGCCGACTCATACCCAGCCCGAGCGTTATCCCGAACTCGATGCACTGCGCGGCCTCGCGGCGAGTGTCGTATTGCTGCGGCATTTCGTGAATATTTGGCCCTATGAGGCCATGGGGCCTTACTTTTTCATTCTGCTGCGATCTCCGCTGCGCTTCTTTTTTGCCGCACATGAAGCAGTCCTGCTGTTCTTCTTGCTGAGCGGCTTCGTTCTGACGTTGCCATTCATGCGTCGCCAGCCATCCTATCCAGCCTATCTCATACGGCGCACCTGCCGGATATACTTGCCTTATCTCGTCGCGCTCTCGCTTGCTCTTACCGGTGCCCTGCTTCTGAACGGATCTATCCAGCCGCTCAGCAACTGGTTCAATCTCACATGGACTACGCCGGTGACGCCGCAAATGATTGCGCAACATGTGCTGTTCATCGGCTCTTATCCCAATGGTGAAGTGAATACAGCTTTCTGGTCTCTCGTTTATGAGATGCGGATATCGATCATATTTCCGCTACTCTTCGCCCTCACCGTGACATTGCGGCCGTCTGCTGCAATTGTAGTCGCCTTTGGGCTTTCCATTCTCGCGAACGGTTTCCGCTCTGATCCCTATACTGGCGGCTGGTGGATAACCGTACATTTTGCCAGCTTCTTCCTGCTGGGCAGTCTCATGGCGCAGAACCTGCCAGCCATACAGAGTTTCTACAAGCGGCTATCCAGCCGGATGCTTGTCGCGATCAATATCATGGCTCTCTTGCTGGTCACTTACGGCGCCGGGCCGCCCATGTTGAAGAATTGGCTTGGAGACCTGACAGACTGGGCCACGATGGCTGGACTGGTCTGGATCATCGTGCTTGCGACTTCAAGCGGCACCTTGCGCCGCTTCCTGCTGCTGCCCCTGCCCCAATTTCTCGGGCGTATTTCCTACAGTCTCTATCTGATCCATGCGACAGTGCTTTTTGCGCTCGTGCACGTGTTTTACGGGCATGTCGCCCTGATCGCGCTGCTACCCGCCTATATTGTCTTGAGTATCGGTCTTGCTACGTTGATGCATCGCTATATCGAATTGCCAACCATGGCGCAGGGCAAGCTTCTCGCGGCACGGTTTGCCTACTGACCGGATAAGGCCAGCAGGCAAATGCTCCCGTCTTACCCCATGCGGAACGCCGCCTGTTCGTCGCGGCGGCGCTGCACTTCGCGGCGCTTGTTGACGACCGAAGCAATAATGACGCCGATGGTCACCAGCGCAATGAGGATCGTACAAACCGCGTTGATTTCCGGCGTCACGCCAAGGCGCACCTGACTGTAGATCTTCATCGGCAGCGTGGTTGCACCTGGACCGGAGGTAAAGCTTGCGATCACCAGATCATCGAGCGACAGGGTGAATGCGAGCATCCAGCCCGATACCACCGCAGGCAGGATCACCGGCAACGTCACCTTCATGAAGGTTGTGACCGGCGGCGCACCCAGATCCATTGCCGCTTCCTCCAGCGAGCGGTCAAAGCTCACCAGACGCGACTGCACCACGACTGCCACGAAACACATCGAAAAGGTGATGTGCGCGAGCGTTACTGTCCAGAAGCCGCGATCGAAATTCATCGCCACGAACAACAACAGCAGCGACAGGCCGGTAATGACATCGGGCATGACCAGCGGCGCATAGACCATGCCAGAAAACAGGATACGTCCGCGAAAGCGCGTATAACGTGTCAGCGCAAGTGCTGCCAGCGTGCCCAGAACAGTTGCAATCGTTGCAGACAGAAGCCCGACGCGGATCGTCACCCATGCGGCATCCATCAGCGCCTGATTGCGAAACAGCTCGACATACCATTTGGTCGAGAACCCTGCCCAGACCGTGACCAGCCGGGATTCGTTGAACGAGTATATGACGAGCAGGACGATGGGCAGATAAAGGAACGCAAAGCCCAGAGCCACCGATGCAATGTTGAAGCGGGACCAGTTGTTCTGCATCCTATTTCCCCTTTTCCTGCTGACGCGCCTGCACCTGCTGGAAGATCACGATCGGAACAATCAGCAGGATCAGGAGCACCACAGCCACCGCCGACGACACCGGCCAGTCGCGATTGGAGAAGAATTCGCTCCAGATCGTCTTGCCGATCATCAGTGTCTGCGAACCGCCGAGAAGGTCGGGAATAACGAACTCACCCACAGCCGGAATGAACACGAGGAAGCAGCCCGCAAGCACACCCGCCAGTGACAATGGGAAGGTGATCTTCCAGAACGCGGCGAACGGTGTACAGCCGAGATCCTGTGCCGCTTCGATGAGTGAATAATCCATCTTTTCCAGCGAGGAATAGATCGGCAGCACCATGAATGGCAAATAGGAGTAGACGATACCGATAAAGATAGCCGTATCGGTGTTGAGAATATTAAGCGGCGTATCGATGATGTTGAGCCACATCAGAAACTGATTGAGCAGGCCTTCCGGCTTGAGGATGCCGATCCACGCATAGACGCGGATCAGAAACGACGTCCAGAACGGCAATATCACCAGCATCAGCAATGTCGGGCGGATCGTCGTGGGTGCACGCGCCATGCCATAGGCCATAGGATAGGCCACCAGCAAGGTCAGGAATGTGGAGATAGCCGCAATGCGGACACTCGACAGATAGGCCTTGTAATAGAGGGGATCGTCCAGCAGCCACAAATAGTTGTCGAAGGAGAGCTGCTTTATCCTCTCCCAGGTCGCAGCAAACCCCTGCGCCAGATCGAAGGTCGGTGTATAGGCCGGGATCGCCATCGCGACTTCCGACAGGGAAATCTTGAAGACGATGAAAAACGGGACAAGAAAGAATACCAGCAGCCAGAGATAAGGCACTGCGATGACGAGACGGCTGGCAATGGAAGCGACGAGCTTCTGCATGATGGCCTCCTCAGGCGGTCAGCACCAGACCGGCATCAGTATCGAAGGAAACCCAGACGCGCTCGTCATAGGTCAGCGGATTTTCAGTCTTGCGCACGGCATTGAGGCTTGCAGCCTTGATCGTGCGCCCATTTTCGAGCCGCACGTGAAACACCGTCATATCGCCGAAATAGGCAATATCCCAAAGCTCGCCTTCCACCGCATTGACCGATGCATCGTCCGGCTTTTCGCGCGTGATCCGCGTCTTTTCAGGACGCACCGCATACCAGACCTTCTGGCCCGGATTGAGTTCTTCGCGAGTCTCGGTCTGAATGTGGAAACCGAATTTTTCGGTAGCGATCTCGGCCTCGCCATTGGCGGCTTTCACCACCTCGCCTTCGATGATGTTCACATTGCCGATAAAGTCGGCCACGAATTTAGAGCGCGGCGCCTCATAGACTTCCGCCGGCGTCGCCACCTGTTTGATACGGCCCTTGTCCATCACCGCTATGCGGTCGGACATGGTCATGGCTTCTTCCTGATCGTGGGTGACGACCATGAAGGTCATGCCAAGCTTGACCTGCAAGTCCATCAGTTCGAACTGGGTTTCCTCGCGCAGCTTCTTGTCGAGCGCGCCCAGCGGCTCATCCAACAGCAGCACCTTCGGGCGCTTGGCGACGGAGCGGGCGAGCGCCACGCGCTGACGCTGGCCGCCGGAAAGCTGGTGCGGCTTGCGCTTGCCATATTGCTCCAGCTTCACGAGCTTGAGCATTTCGGCAACGCGCGCATCGATTTCAGATTTCGCCATGCCGTCCTGCTTGAGGCCGAAGGCGATATTGTTCTCTACCGTCATATGCGGAAACAGCGCATAGGACTGGAACATCATGTTGACCGGGCGCTTATAGGGCGGGATGCCGCGCATATCCTGACCATCGAGCGTGATACGGCCCGATGTCGGCTCCTCGAAACCGGCCAGCATGCGCATCAGCGTGGTCTTGCCACAGCCGGAAGCACCCAGCAGCGCGAAAAACTCGCGGTTGAAAACATTGAGCGAGAGGTCATCGACGGCAGTAAAATCGCCGAATATTTTCGTCACATTCTCAAAAGAAATGAAGGGCTTGGCCGCCGGATCGTTCCAGGGCGCAAATTTGCGGCGAAAGCTGCCAAAAGATTCCATTCCGTTCCCCTATAAACTAGAGCCGTTCCAGTTAAACGGAACCATGGAACCGCTCTATTTCTTTGCCTTACGCATTATCCGACGCAAAACCGCTCCGCACTTTTGCTGGAAATGCTTTAACCGGAACCTGATCCCGCGGGCAAAACCCACTTGTTACAAGACACAGAGCGGCCCTCCGTCTGCACAGTGGGCCGCTCTTCACGATGTCGGGCGGGACATATCGGTCCCATAGTATTTTGGCTCTTACTGGCCGGTGACGATCTTGGTCCAGGCGCGGGTGACCACGCGCTGGGTCTTGGTGTCATAAGGCGTCGGCACGAACAGCTTCTTCATGACGTCTTCGGTCGGATAGATTTCCGGATCGTCAAGAATTTCCTTGTCGATGAACTCCTGCGAAGCCTTGTTGCCATTGGCATAGAACACGTAGTTCGAAGCCTTGGCAGCCACTTCCGGGCGCATCATGTAGTTCATGAATTCAAGCGCTTCCGGCACATGCTTGGCGTCTGCCGGGATCGCCATCTGGTCGAACCAGATCAGCGCGCCTTCCTTCGGGATCGAATAGCCGATCTCGACACCCTGCTTTGCCTTTTCGGCGCGATCACGTGCCTGGAAGATATCGCCTGAATAGCCGATCGCCATGCAGATATCGCCATTGGCCAGCGCATTGATGTATTCCGACGAATGGAACTTGCGGATATTCGGGCGGATCTTGAGATAAAGATCCTGCGCCTTCTGCAGATCGTCCGGCGACGGCGAATTCGGGTCCAGACCCAGATAGTTCAGGGCCGGACGCAGCATTTCACTGGCTGAATCGAGCAGATAGATGCCGCAACCTTTAAGCTTCGCCGACTGTTCCGGGTCGAACAGCACAGCCCACGAGTCGATTGTGTCGGTGCCGAGCGCTTCCTTGATCTTGGCCTTGTTGTAGCCGATGCCGGTCGTGCCCCACATATAGTTGACGGAATATTCGTTGCCCGGATCGTAGGTTGCCGCGCGGTTCGAAATTTCGTCCCACATGTTCTTGAGGTTCGGCAGCTTGTCCTTGTCGAGTTTCAGGAACACGCCTGCCGGAATCTGACGGCCAAGGAACTCCCCCGATGGCACGACCAGATCGTAGCCGCTACCGCCGGCCAGAAGCTTGGTTTCCAGAATTTCGTTGGAGTCGTAAACGTCGTAGACGACCTTGATCCCGGTTTCCTTGGTGAAATCCTTGAGAATGGAGTCGTCGATATAATCCGACCAGTTATAGATATTGACCACCCGCTCCTGCGCACTCGCGGAAAATGTGGCAGCCGCTACAAAGCCTGTCACGACGGTCGTTGCCAGAAGGAAGGATTTGATCCCCATCATTTGCTCCAATCTGCACATTAAATTCCGGTGCAGGTTCAAGGTGGATATACTGTTTCTTTATTGCACTTTTTTAGATTGCACAGCATTCGTCAACAGGGTCGTGACAGGACGAACATAAAAATTGCATCTCAAAGGCTCCCCAAGGGGCGATGAGATTTTGGTTATGCCCGACGAATGTCAGCTCATTATTGGAAGTCGAAGGCAGAAAGTCCCGCCACCATTTCGTCCAGACCGAGCGGGCGTGTCAGCGGCGGCTCGGCGCGGGTGATACAGCCCTGTCTTTCGCACAGACGACAGGCCGGGCCGATCTCGGTATTGCCAGCCTTTGAAAGTGAAGCGCCATAGACCGTGTCGGCACCCGCTTCCAGCACACAACCAAGCAGCAACGCCGTCCTGCGTGGACGCTCGCTGAATGCGCCCTGCGGCCCCTCCAGGGTGCGGGCAATCGTCAGGAAAGCCGAGCCATCCGGCAGTTCCGCCGGTTCCACCAGCACTTGGCCCGCCTGGGCGAAAGCCGCATAGACCGGCAGCTTGGGGCATTGACCGCCGAAGCGGGTCGGAAAACCTTCGGCACCTGCAACGCGCAGGCGGTTGCCCGCATGGTCGATTTCCATGACGAAGAAGGGCAGCGCACTTGCCCCCTGCCGCTGCAACGTGGTCAGCCGGTTTGCCGCCTGCTGGAAAGAGACCCCAAACCGCGTGCGGAGCACATCGACATCATAACGAGCCCGCACAGCTGCATCGCGAAACTGGCGATAAGGCATCATCAAGGCCTGCGCCGCATAACGCGCCAGTTCGAACCGCGCGATGCGCTTTGCCTCGCCTGACGACAGTTTCAGGCCCTCTGTCTCTGCGCCGATCACCACCTGCATACGGATCAGCGCCGCCTCCATGGCGATTTCCTGCAACTGATCGAAGGGGGACAGACGCTCTGAAATAAACAGTCGCTGCGAATGCCGGTCATAACGCCTGCGCCAGTTCGGCATGGCCGCAACGGGCAGCGTGCGAACCGTGATGCCATGCTCGCGGCGAAGCCAATCCTTCAACGCGCTCGACAAATCGCCATCCGGTTTCAGCAGGGTGTAGAAACTCTCGGCCTCTTCCTCGATGCGCGGATAATGGTTGGCCCGCCGCGCCATCACATCGCGCACTTCATCCAGCGGCAGGCGCGTCGCCGAAAGCTCCGCCCCGCTTCCCTCATGCGACAGCAATTGCGACAGATCGGAGAGGCGCTGCTGCTGCTCGCGATAGGCACGGTAAAGCTTCATGATGCCGACGGCAGCATTGGGCGCAGCCTCGCCGATTTCGACCAGTTCCTGATCGCCGGGCAGTTCGCCGGTCAGAAGCGGATCGGAGAACACTTCCTTCAGACCCGTGATCGTGGAGCCGCTTTCAGCCTGAAGACTGTCAAGGTCGAGCTTGTAAACGCTGGCAAGCTTCAGCAGAAGCTGCACCGTCAGCGGTCGTTGATTGCGCTCTATCAGGTTCAGGTAAGACGGCGAAATGCCAAGCGCTTCGGCCATGGCCGTCTGGGTCAGGCCCCGTTCGTTGCGGATGCGCCTGATGCGTGGCCCGGCAAATATCTTGCGTTCGCTCACCTGGTTCTCCCGACCCATAACGGCAATTTTACAATTCATGACAAAATAGACGCAAAAATCGATTTTGACAAGATTTACAGATTTACATCGTCACCCAGTCAAAACTCCGACAGCATTACCTCAATTATATGCCCATTTCTCCGGTTTCTCTGGCACTTCAATAATCTCAGTTGTAAATCTGGTCACAGAAAGAGCGGCCACCAATTGCTCTACAAATACCGACTACAACACGAGGAGACACCGAAATGACAGATTTTTACAGCCTTATTCCTTCGGCACCAAAGGGTCGCTTCGACGGCATCCAGCGTGCGCATACGGCCGAAGATGTAAAAAGGCTGCGCGGTTCGGTGGAGATCAAGTACTCGCTCGCTGAAATGGGCGCTAACCGCCTCTGGAAGCTGATCCACGAGGAAGATTTCGTCAATGCGCTCGGCGCGCTTTCCGGCAATCAGGCCATGCAGATGGTTCGTGCCGGCCTGAAGGCGATCTACCTCTCCGGCTGGCAGGTTGCAGCGGACGCCAACACAGCATCGGCCATGTACCCGGACCAGTCGCTTTATCCGGCCAATGCCGCCCCGGAACTTGCCAAGCGCATCAACAAGACGTTGCAGCGTGCCGACCAGATCGAAACGGCAGAAGGCAAGGGCCTATCGGTCGATACGTGGTTTGCGCCAATTGTTGCCGACGCAGAAGCGGGCTTTGGCGGTCCGCTGAACGCTTTCGAGATCATGAAAGCCTTCATCGAGGCAGGTGCTGCTGGTGTGCACTATGAAGATCAGCTCGCTTCGGAAAAGAAGTGCGGCCATCTCGGCGGCAAGGTTCTGATCCCGACGGCAGCGCATATTCGCAACCTCAATGCGGCACGCCTGGCAGCAGACGTCATGGGAACGGCCACGCTGGTCATCGCCCGCACGGATGCGGAAGCCGCCAAGCTTCTGACCTCGGACATCGACGAGCGCGACCAGCCCTTTGTCGATTACGATGCGGGCCGCACGGCTGAAGGCTTCTATCAGGTGAAGAACGGCATCGAGCCATGTATCGCCCGTGCGATTGCCTATGCGCCCTATTGCGATCTGATCTGGATGGAAACATCCAAGCCCGATCTCGAACAGGCCCGCCGCTTTGCGGAAGCCGTGCACAAGGCGCATCCGGGCAAAAAGCTCGCCTATAACTGCTCGCCGTCGTTCAACTGGAAGAAGAACCTCGACGACGCCACGATTGCCAAGTTCCAGCGTGAGCTGGGCGCGATGGGCTACAAGTTCCAGTTCATCACGCTGGCCGGTTTCCACCAGCTCAACTTCGGCATGTTCGAACTGGCACGCGGTTACAAGGACCGGCAGATGGCAGCCTATTCCGAACTGCAACAGGCGGAATTTGCAGCCGAAGCCAACGGCTACACCGCGACCAAGCATCAGCGTGAAGTCGGCACCGGTTATTTCGATGCCGTGTCACTCGCAATCACCGGCGGCCAGTCTTCGACCACGGCCATGAAGGAATCGACTGAAACAGCACAGTTCAGACCGGCTGCTGAATAACAGCCCGGCGACAAACAGGAGGAATAGTTCCATGAATTCGCCAGCACGCGTCAAGGAAAGAGCAGAAGAACAATCTTCAAGCATGACCACGGATCAGCAGACCGTTATCCGTATGCTCGCCAACGATCTGCATCGCCTCAACTACACCGTCATGAAGGCGGTCGAGGCAGGCGTCTCGGTGGAACTGGTCCGCTCGGCCCGGCATCATGGCGGCGACGGCAACTGGGGTGATCTATTGATCCCAGTCATCGTCACCCACGACAAATGATGATGCTTTCGACAATCGCCGTCGCCGCCATGTTCCTTCATTTTGTGTGCCTTCGGCAGCACGGGAACGGCGACGGCAACTGGGGTGATCTACTGATCCCAGTCATCGTCACCCATGACAAATGATGACGGTCCTCGCTC
>WPCJ01071399.1_pt1 | contig 47094 bp, 42 predicted proteins | sample 5399831 | NCBI WGS metagenome assembly WPCJ01 (sample SAMN12869470, study PRJNA574797) | sludge metagenome | isolation source: wastewater treatment of pH10 | place: China:Beijing | collected 2019-05-20
AGCAGCACGGAAAGACCCAAGGTCAGAGGTACGAAGAGGAAGTGATAAAGTGCCGTGATTGCAAACTGCAATCGCGACAGGGAGACAATATCGAGTTCCATCTCTTTAAGCCGGTAACCCGGCCCTCCTGGTGTTATGAGCTACGCTTCCAGCGCGGCCCCCTTTTGAACGCGGCGGCTTCTTAGAACCCGTACTCCGCTTCAACTTCAAATATCGGTCCAGATATGGACACGGACTTCAAATCATTCTCCATGCCCGCGCTGCTCACCTCATGGTATGGAGGATTTCGCCAAAGCGCGGCGAACTCTTACCTACGGACTCAACTAGAGCGCCTTGATTTAAAACAATGATCCGTTCGCAAATTTGCGCTTCACGACGGATATGCGTGGCAATCAGCAATGTGCGTGAACCTGCCTTGATCTTGAGGCGCTCAAGAACATCCCGTGCTGTCGCAGCATCCAGACCCTCGGTCGGCTCATCCAGCAGCCAGAGCGGAACATGGGTCAGAAAAAGGCGGGCCAGAGCCAGACGTCGCGCCTGTCCGCCCGAAAGCCCCAGACCACCCTCGCCCAGCATTGCATCCAGCCCGGCAGGCAGTTCGGCGATGAACGCGCCAAGACCTGCGGCTTGCAATGCATCCACCAGTTCCTGATCGCTCGCATCAGCGCGCGCCAGCCGGAGATTGTCGCGAAGACTGTCCTGAAAAAGTTCGGTTCGTTGCGTGAGGAGACGGGCTGGCACAACTGCGACACTGCCCTGATCAGCCGGAATTTCTCCGGCAAGGAAATTGAACAAGGTCGATTTGCCTGCGCCGCTTGTGCCGACAATGGCAATACGCTCGCCCGCTGCAATATCGAGATCGAGGTTTTTCAGGGCATCGCGGTCGGCGCCCTCGTGACGAACAGACACGTTTTTCAGGTGAACGGCCGTGCCATTCTCCGGCTGCTTGGGCGCCGCCAATTCGACATCGTCGTGCAACTGAGGGGCGACGCGCTTTGCAGCGAGTATCGTGCGTCCAAGTTCCATCGCACCGCGCCGCAAGACCGAAAAAGGTTCCATAGCCCCAAGAATGATAAGCATTCCGAGTGCTGCGACGGGCGCGCCGATACTGCCTGCCTGCATCAACAATCCAACGGCGATAAGGCCACCTGCCAGTAGTGCCGCGTGAACAATACCGAAACCGGCGCCGGTAACAATCTCTATGCGATTAAGCTTGCGATCCGAAGCGGCGACATAGCCGTCTGCACGCACCAAGGCCAGTTTCTGATCTTCGAGACGTCCCGCCATAAGAAGTTCGGTCTGTCCGGCAACCAGATCGACGGTGCGAGCGCGCAGTGCTTCCGTACCCTTTGCGCGCTGTCGCATGGATTTTTCGGACCGGCGAGCTGCCGAAAGCGGAATGCCAAGACCTGCACCGAGCAAAACAAGCGCTACCAGCAGTCCGAATAACGGGCTCATCAGACCAAGCGCGATGCCAGCCACAAGCGCTGTCGCAAGTGCGGCACCGACAGGCACCACCACACGCAGATAAAGAGAGTCGAGTGCATCAATATCTGCCGTTAGGCGGAACAGGAGACGCGCCGGACGTTTCAATAAGGCGTTTGCAGCACTCGGGCGCGCCCAGCTACGGAACAGCTTTTCGCGTAATGCCGCAAGGATGGCGAGCGTGGCATCATGGGTGACAAGCCGTTCCAGATAGCGGGAACCGGTGCGCAGGATAGCCAGCAGCCGAATACCGGCGGCGGGCGCAAACACGTCGAACACAACGGCTGTCGCGATACTCAGGCCAGCAATCGCCGTTGCCGTTATGAACCAGCCTGACAGGCCGAGAAGAGCAATACCTGCGAGGACCGTTACGGTTGCTGTAGCAATACCGGCAAGGAGCGCCATCCCCTTGGTCCGGAAGAAAAGCCGCAAGATTGGCTGCAATGACCGGAGACCGTTCATTCCGCTGCCCTCCTCTGCCAGACCGGATCATTATCGACGCTGCGATCCAGGCGGACGATGCGACCCATCCTGCGGGCAAGGGTTTCATCATGGGTTGCGACGATCAACGTCTTGCCTTTGGCGAGCCTGAGAAGACTGTCGGCAATGATCTTTGCCGTTTCCTGATCCAGATGAGCGGTGGGTTCATCGGCTAGAATAATATCTGCATCCGGATCGACAGCCGCGCGGGAAAGCGCTAGCCGCAGGGCTTCACCGCCCGAAATTCCGGCACCGTTCTCGCCAATCAGGCTGTTGCCGGTGACACCCAGAACATGCCCGAGCGCCATGTCATCGATGATGGTTTTTGTGGCTTCCGCTTCGGCCTTTCGACCAAGCGTGATGTTTTGACGGGCAGAGCCGGCAAAGATATGCGGCTTTTGGCCGATCCAGCTCATCCGCAGCCGAAGCGCGGCTGCAGTTTCGTCGTTAAGTTCAATACCCCCGATTTCTATCCGCCCCGCTTGTTGAGCCGTCAGCCCTGCAATGAGCGCCAGAATGGTGGACTTGCCGTAGCCACTCGGCGCCAGTAACGCCACGTGTTCGCTTGCCTCGATGTCGAGGTTGAATGCATTGAGAACCTTGGTTCCTGTCCCATAACCGAAATCGATATTGTGCAAAGTGACTGCAGGTGCATCGCCAATCGCTGTTTGACTTCCACTCTTGCCGACAATTGGCATTGGATGCTCAGCGAGCTTTTCCAGCGCGTCGACAGAGGCTTCGCCTGCCGCACGATCATGCCAGACGGCTGAAAGATCGCGTAACGGTTCGAAAAATGCAGGAGACAGAAGCAGGACGAAAAGACCTTCGGCCAAACTCAACTTATGGCCCCATGCTCCGAAGTTGAGCTGGCCCAGCAGATGAAAGCCGATATAGACCGCGACCATGGCGACGCCGATGGCAGCGAAAAGCTCAAGCACCGCCGAAGACAAAAATGCGATACGCAAGACAGACATGGTCTTCGAACGCAAGGTTTCGGCATTTTCGCGCAAGCGGTTCGCCGTAGAATTCACGGCATGGAAAGTGCGAATGGTTGTAAGGCCCCGCAGGCGGTCGAGCAGAAAGCCATTCATACCGCCAAGGGCAGTCAGTTGCTTTTCGCTGGCAGCCTTAGCACGCCAGCCGATCAATGCCATGAAGATCGGTATCAGCGGTGCAGCGACCATCAGGACGAGCGCTGCAGCCCATGAATACCAGAGCACGACCGCAAGTATCGCAAATGGCACCAGCATCACGCGGATGCGGACCGGCACGAAGCGCGAGAGATAGGGAACGACCATTTCCGCCTGTTCGGCGAGAATGCTTGCCGCCTCGCCGGATGACGGGCGTGTCACGTCAAGCGGTGAGCGTTGCGCAAGCGCTGAGACGGCAATGACCCGCAACCGCGAGAGCTCCTGTCGGGCGGCATCGAAAGCTTTTGCCGCGCCTGCGCTGTCCAGAATGCTACGCAGGCAACCGAGAGTGAAAATGCCTGCCGCACTGTAATAGATGGAGTTATCGAAGCCTGTATCAGCCAGTCGCCCGATGGCATAAGCGAGAATGCCGGCTTGCGGCAGCCAGAGAAGTGCGGCCAACGTCTGAAGATATGCCCCCCGCTTCAGCAAAGACGGAACAGGACGACGTTGCTTGCTGCGCGAACTTTGTTGGTCGCCTGCCGCTTCGCCGTCTTCTGCAGTCAATGTTTCCGTTCGGGGGACAACGGATGTCACTCTCGCTTAGGCTCCTTTTTGGCCGATGTTCGCCCACGTCCGAGCGCCACGATCCTGTCCGTGGTTTCAAGGAAGCGGGTCACCTTGGCGCCAAGCGCCAGAAGACTAGTCAAACGGTCGGTATCGAGGCGCTTGACGTCGTCGTACCAGTTGGTCAGCCGTTCGATCAGGCCATACATGTCCTTCATGCGATCTTGCGCATAAAGATCGCTGTCGCCTTTCGGCTGCTCCATCAGGATTTCGCGCAAAACGGAGAGCGTCGGATCGATCTCACGTTTCTTGCGCTCCTCAGCGAGCGTACGCAGAATCTGCCACACATCGTCGGGCGTCGTAAAAAAATCACGACGATCGCCGGGAATGTGTTTCAGCAGCACCAGATTCCAGCCCTGCAATTCGCGGATGCCCATGGACACGTTAGAGCGCGACACACCGAGAGCATCGACTATCTGGTCAGCGCAAAGCGGCTCAGGCGAAATGTAAAGCAGTGCGTATATCTGCCCCACAGTGCGATTGATGCCCCAACGGCTGCCCATTTCTCCGAAGTGGAGCACGAACGACTGAACGATTGGCGACAATTCCAAAATTCTCTCTCCCGTAAATTCTGAATTTTCAGAAATTACTGAAATTCAGATAATTCAAATGGCCTCATCCTTCAATCCGCTTGTCCCGGGCGAAAGCCTGAACGGACAATTGGCCGCAGCCCTGAGCACTCCTCCAAATGCCCGTAAACACGATAGGCCGCCGCTTCCACTCCGCAGTCGGTGGGCAGTCGGGCCAAGGATTCGGCAAATGGCAGATAATGTTTCCGGTCGGCAGGATAGCCGGTCTTGGAGCGAACTCCAAAACAGGTCTCCGGTCAGACCGGAAGCGACAGCCGCTGCTTCCATAGTGAAGCGGCAATTTTCCCCATTTGGTGCAACGGAAAACGCAAGTTTTCCGCCCTCTCCGCACCCTCAAGCATGATACCTACAGACCTATGACGGGTCGGAAGATGAAGGCAGCTCCTTGCTGTCCTGCGTTCTGTCGCGATGGATCACGGCGCGGCTGAGCAGCATGAGCGTTACCGGCGTTGTGACAACCACAAAGACGGTAATAAGCACTTCATGCAGAATCGGCTTCGATTGCAAGATGGAGAAAAATATGATCGATGCGATCAAGATTCCACCGGCCCCAAACGATGAGCCAAGTGTGGGAGCATGAACGCGTTCATAAAAGCTTTTGAAGCGGACAAGCCCGATGCATCCGACGAGCGTGAGGAAAGCGCCGGCGACCAGAAAAAAAGCAATGACAATAGCTGCCCAAACGGGAAGTTCGCCAGCGTTGTTCATTCGATCACCTCCCCGCGCATGAGGAATTTGGACAACGCCACGGTGGCGACGAAACCCAGAAGAGAGATAATCAGCGCCGCCTCGAAATAGATTATGCTGCCCGTGCGGATACCAAACGTTATGAGCAGAAGCAGCGCATTGAGGTAAAGCGCGTCAGTCGCAAGAATGCGATCCTGCGCGCGCGGACCGACCAGAAGCCTGTAGACCGCACAAGCCATGGCACCGAGAAGCATCAGCTGAGCAGCAAGCAGGGACCAGAAGATGATAACTGCGCTCATGCGGACTTCTCCTCTTCCACAATATCTGCCGCTCCGAATATCTTGATGAGCGGCTGCTGATATCTTCCCTTGATCGTGTCCCGCCACGCTTGCGCATCATCCAGATCGAGCACATGGATAGTCAGTTCGCGCCTTGCGGCGTTGTAATCGACCCAGGCCGTGCCCGGCGTCGCAGTGATTATGCAGGCGAGGACAGCAAGCGCGGTCCGGTTTTCCAGATCGAGCTGGATAACGACGAAGCCCGGACGCCGTTTGCGTTTGCGTGACAGAATGATGCCAGTCACCGCGATGTTGGATTGCAGGATGTCGTAGCTCATGGTGCCGAACAGCCAGAGCATCGTCGGGATCGAACGAATATGGTTCTTCTGCGGTTGCAGGGCCGTCATGATGAGACACGCCACGAGTGCGATGATCGCGCCAAGCAGGAGCTGTGCCCGCGTAAAGCCGTTCAAAAGCAACCAGAACAGGAGCAGCGAGGCGAACAGAAGCGGGTAAGGCAGGATTCTTTTCACTGTGCCTCCTCCGTTCCGGTGCCTGCGCGCGGCGTATTGAGGACACTGCTGATATAGGACGCCGGATTATGCAGCGAACGCGCCGTTTCATCCATGTAGCGCATGGCCGGACCGGCAGCGATTGTAAGGGCCAAACAGATTGCCAGGAGCCCTGCAATCGGCACGACTTCCCGCACCAGAACGCGCGGCACATTGCCTTCGAGAGACGCCCAGAAAGTGCGAATGCCAGTACGTGTCATCGCGATCAGCGCTGAAAGACCAGACAGTAGAAGGAGCGCGACCAAAGCCCAGCTTGCCGGGCTGACAGGCATTGCGAGCTGCGGTGTCGGGCCATCACCGTTGAAAACGGCGGCCAGGATCAGGAACTTGGCGATAAAGCCGGAGAACGGCGGCAGCCCGATCAGCAATATCGCGCAAATGCCGAAGAATGTTCCCAGGACTGCAAGGGTTGCAGGCAGAACCGCACCGATCTCGTCCTCGTCTTCCTCCTCCTCGTCATCGCCATAGGCTTCCATGGTAACGGCAAGAACGTTTGCAGCAGCGTCCTGTCCACGTTCGATCAATTCGATCAGCAGGAAAAACGCTGCGATGGTCAGCGTGGAACTGACCATATAGTACAATGCCGCGCCGGTCATGGCGGTGTTACCGCTGCCAATCGCCGCTAGCAACGTGCCGGAGGACACGAGGATACTATAGCTGGCGAGGCGGCCCATCGCTTGCGATGCGACAACTCCGATCAGGCCAAAGGCAAGCGTGACCATTCCGCCGAAATAGAGCCAGTCGTTGCCGAAGCCATAGGAGGAACCGGCACCGATACCAAACATCAGCGGCGACAGGCGCAGAAGAACATAAATGCCAACCTTGCTCATGATGGCGAAGACCGCCGCCACCGGTGCTGCAGCAGCCGTATAGGTTGGCGCAAGCCAGAAATTGAGCGGCCACATGCCCGCCTTAACGAGGAATGCAACGCCCAGAACTGCCGCCCCTGCTTCAAGTAGCATACGGTCTTCAGCCGCGACCTGCGGAATTCTCTGTGCAAGATCGGCCATATTCAATGTGCCCGTCACGCCATAGATCAGGCTGACGCCGATCAGGAACAGTGAGGAAGCGACAAGATTGACGGCAATATAATGCATGCCAGCCTTTACGCGTGCCGGGCCAGACCCATGCAGCGCCAGGCCGTAGGATGCCGCCAGCATGACTTCGAAAAAAACGAAGAGGTTGAACAGATCGCCAGTCAGAAATGCGCCGTTCAGCCCCATCAGCAAAAGCTGGAAGATTGTATGGAAGTGCGGGCTGGCCTTGTGCCAATGCGCGAGTGCGAAGCTGAGTGAAGCCATGCCAAGCAGGCTTGTCAGCATAAGCATGAGAGCCGCGAGGCGATCCAAAACCAGAACGATGCCGAAAGGTGCTGGCCAGTTGCCAATCAGATAAACCAGAGCGTCGGGCGCCTTGTCGCTCGCCATACCGGCAAGCGTGATGGCAATTGCAATCAATCCCAAGGTCGAGATGGAGTTGATGGCCATCTTGAGCTTGCGCTTGCGCTCATCGAACAACAGCAGCACAGCCGCCGTGACGAGCGGCAGGACGATTGGAGCAACGATGAGGTGCGTTTTCCAGTCCAACATCAGTTCTCCTTGCCGTCCACGTGGTCCGTACGCGTCAACCCGCGCGAGGCGAGCAGCACGACAAGGAAAAGTGCGGTCATTGCGAAACCGATGACGATGGCGGTCAGAACGAGCGCCTGTGGCACCGGATCGGTATATTGTGCGGCCTGAACGTCAACACCGCTGTCGAGCACCGGGGCAGCATTGATGCGCAGGCGCCCCATTGAAAAGATGAAGAGATTGACTGCGTAGGAAATCAGCGACAGGCCGATCGCCACCTGAAAAGTACGCGGGCGAAGAATGAGCCAGACGCCGGATGCCATCAACACGCCGATTGCCAGAGCAAGAACGAGTTCCATCAGTTCTCCTCCTTCGTTGCGGCGAGCTTCTCGACACGATGTTTACGAAGCGATTGGTGCGCGAGAGCGATCAAAACAAGGACGGTAGCGCCGACCACGAGGGTGAAGACACCAAGATCGAACAGCAGGGCGCTGGCCGTCGGCATTTTTCCGATATGCGGTATTTCCGTATATTGGAAGAACGTGGTGAGGAACGGATAGCCGAAGAACCACGATCCTGCGCCTGTTGCAGCTGCAAACAGCAAGCCCAACCCGATCCAGCGCAAGGGCAGAATGCGCAAGCGATCTTCTACCACACGCGCGCCTGACGCCAGATATTGCAGCAGGAATGCAATTGCGAGCGTGATACCGGCCGCAAACCCGCCACCCGGCAGGTCATGACCGCGCAGGAACAGATGTACCGCCAGCACGATGATGACCGGGAAGAGCCACTGCATGATAACCGAAGGCACGGCCAGGTAATCGGCCAGTGTTTCACCTGCCTTGCGGTCGGGTGCTGCCTCGTCATAAGCATCCTGAATCTTCTGCTGGGCAGTCGATCCGGTTGTGTCGGGCGCAGGACGGAAACGGCGCAGGAGTGCAAAGACTGTAAGACCCACAATGCCGAGGACGGCGATTTCGCCAAAAGTATCGAAAGCGCGGAAGTCGACCAGAATGACGTTCACGACATTTTTGCCACCGCCGCCTGAATAGGCGTTTTCGAGGAAATAGTCGCCAATGCTGCTCGGCGATATCCGGGTCATCACCGCATAGGCGATCACGGCCACACCTGCCCCGCTGCCGATTGCAAGCAGCAAGTCGCGATAGCGGCGGATCCGTGGGCCGATTTGCACCGGAATCGGGTCGGGATCCTCCCAACGCTTCGGGAGCCAGCGAAGCCCGAGAAGGAGGAGAACGGTCGTCACGATCTCGACCAGCAACTGCGTCACGGCAAGATCGGGTGCGGAAAGCCAGACGAAGGTGATGCAGGTAATAAGCCCCGCCCCGCCGAGAAGGATAAGTGCGGCCAGCCTGTGATACTTGGCCTGATAGGCCGCGCCGATAGCGCATGCTCCACCGAGTATCCAAAGACCGGCAAAGATCGGGTCTACAGGCTGAGCGCCGAGCGAGCCAGACTGCAGGCCGGAAGCGAAAATCGGCCAGGCGGCTGCAAGAACGGCTACCGCAACCACGATACGGAGCTGCGGCTGCAGACGGCGTGTGCTGAGGAAAGCTTCAGCCTTACGCGCCCAGTTCCATGACAAGGTTACCAGAACGCGCTCGAAAATGCGCTGCCCCTGCAGATGCCGGAAGAACGGCGGGCCGTCTTCACTGGTCGCAAGATAGTTCTTCAGCATCCAGTGCAGAAGAATGCCGCCGATCATGGCAACGATACTCATCATCAATGGCAGGTTGAAGCCGTGCCAGACCGAGAGACTATATTCAGGCGTGGCTGTGCCCAGCACCGACAGAACGGCCGAATGCAGGAATGGGCCGATGGAAAGGCTCGGAACAATGCCTATCAAAAGGCAAAGAAGAACCAGAAGCTCGATAGGACGACGCATCCAGTGCGGGGGCTCGTGCGGCTCATGCGGTAGGTCGTGCGGTGGCGGCCCGAAGAACGTCGAATAAATGAAGCGCACGGAATAGGCGACTGTGAAGATACCGGCAATCGTCGCCACGTAGGGCGTGATGGTGTCGAGCCACGACGCCATGTGCGTTTCCACTGCTTCGGCAAAGAACATTTCCTTGGAAATGAAACCGTTGAGCAGCGGCACGCCCGCCATGGCCGCACTCGCCACCATGGCAAGTGTTGCCGTATAGGGCATGGGCCGCAACAACCCGCTCAGCTTGCGCATGTCGCGTGTGCCGGTCTCATGGTCGATGATACCGGCAGCCATGAACAGCGACGCCTTGAAAATCGCATGGTTGACCATGTGGAAGATTGCAGCAACGGCGGCAAGCGGACTGCCAAGACTAAGCAGAACGGTGATCAGGCCAAGGTTGCTGATCGTCGAATAGGCAAGTAGTCCTTTGAGATCCTGCTGGAAAACCGCGAAGAAACTCGCAATCAGAAGCGTGATCAGACCGGCCGAACCGACGATCCAGAACCACTCTTCTGTTCCGCTGAGAACCGGCCACAGGCGCGCGAGCAGGAAAACGCCCGCCTTCACCATGGTTGCCGAATGGAGATAGGCCGATACAGGCGTCGGTGCCGCCATGGCATTGGGAAGCCAGAAGTGGAACGGAAACTGTGCACTTTTCGTGAAAGCACCAAGCAGGATCAGAATAAGAGCCACGCCGTAGAGCGGATGGGTTCGAACGATGTTGCCCGCCGCCAGAACCTTGTCAAGATCGTAGCTTCCGACAATATGACCGAGGACGAGAACGCCAGCCAGCAGACAGAACCCACCGATACCCGTCACTGTCAGCGCCATGCGCGCGCCGTCGCGGGCACTGGCATTGTGATACCAATAGCCGATCAGCAGGAACGAGAAGATGCTGGTCAGTTCCCAGAACACGGCAAGCAATATCAGATTGCCGGACAGAACCACGCCGAGCATCGATCCCATGAAGGACAGAAGGAATGAGAAGAACCTCGGGACGGGATCCTCGGGCGACATGTAATAACGTGCATAAATGACGACCAGCAGGCCGATGCCCGTGATCAGCATCGCGAAAAGCCAGGCGAATCCGTCCATTCGGAAAGTGACATTCAGGCCGTAAGCCGGGAGCCATTCGACGGTGCCGCGAAGCACTTTGCCATCTGACACGATGGGATAAAGGCTGGCGGTGACGATAAAGGCGACGAGCGCAATAGCTGCCGTAAACCAGGCCGAACCACTACGATCCGCCCCCCTGAATAATCCGGTTATGGCGCTGCCGAGAAATGGTAGAAGGACAAGCAGGAAAAGCATTCTGCCGTCCATCGTCATGCGCCACAGGCCTCCTAGCCGAAATCAAGGTTGATCCGAAGCAGGCACCGCTCAAGAAAACAGCAACAGAATCGCTCCGGCAAGTTGTAGAGAGGAATCATATATTCCGATGGCGTTATTATGACCGGCCACGGAACATTATGGCAATAGCTTTCAATGGCTTATCGCATAGATTTGAATCATTTTATCGTCCCCTGCGCCAGAAAATCTATAATTTATCGACGGCTGTGAACCGCGATACCTAGCTGTCGACCATATTGACCTGAAAATCTTTCAACCTGATGACACAAAACTGGTCATGAATTTTGCCGCTGAAGCGGCTTCATCCTTCGAGCAAGACGGCCGACAGCCGCTCTGCTTGAACGCGAATGTCCGGAACGGCAGTAACCTCCCAGAACGCGCCTTTCGTAACCGGTCCGATAGCGAAAAACGGACCGGATGGTTCTCCTCGCGCATTGAGAACCTGCAGATCACGCGTGACATCGAAACCGAGATCGAGTGCATCCGGTCGGGCCAGCCCATGTTCCATGAGACCGATCAGCGCTGCATTGCGGGTTGTCGAGAAACGCGGATTGCCGCCACGGCAGTCGATAACGGTCGTCACATGCAGTTTCTCGACCTGTTTGCCGCGTCGCGGGCGATAGCGGACTTCAATTCCGTTGTCTTCATCACGGACGGAAACCAGGTGGCCTGCTGCGATTTTAAGTTGGCCACTGTTCATGGCGCCCTCGATGCGATCCGCAACAGCCGGTGCCATGCGATGTCGATGCACGTCCCACCACGGGCGCAGGTGGCGAAGGAAACTGCGACGCTGCGACGTCGGCAGCCCCGCCCATATATGCTGTGTATGCGGGCGTAAACCATCTATCACGCCGCGCCAGCCGGAACCTGCTTTTTCCGCTTCAACCATCAGGGCGCGCACTCGCTGCATGAGCTTCGAAAGGCCCAGCGATACTGGCAGATCGTCCGCCGCGATTGGAAAAGCTTGTGCGGGCGCATGAGACGCGGGCAGAAGTCCACGGCGCGAAATCGCATATATTTCAGCATTATGGCCGTTATCGAGCAGCGACAATACGCTATCGACCATCGACAGACCTGTGCCGAATATCGCAACCGGAGCATCTGCGGGCACGTCGAAATAGCCGTTGCTCGACCAATATTCCGTAATCTGATTGCCTGTTTTTGCGATGGCAGCTTCGTTGCCCGTTGCCACAATCACAGCATCGGCAATGAACTTATCTCCGGTCCCAGCGGTAACGGTTGGCCTGCCGTCCTTCAGCGCGATATCAACGATGTCGGACTTTTCAACCGTCAAACGTGTATCGTCTTCGGAAAGATAAGGCGCGATCAGATGCTCCAAATAAGAGCGATAGAGCTTGCGTGGCGCAAAACTGTGCGGCTCCCACGAATGGCCGGTGGCGGCAATGTCGCTCGACCGCAGCCAGTTCAAGAAATGATCTGGCTGATCGGGATAGGCACTCATATTGCTGGCACGGACGTTGAGAAGATGGCTCGGGTTTTCCGTCGCGTAAGCTATGCCTGCCCCCAACTGGCCTGAACGCTCGAAAATTCGCACGTTTGATTCTGGCGAACGCCGAAGCAATTGTGCGGCCAGAATGATGCCGCTTGCTCCGGCTCCTATGATGATAAATGACTTCAAACTATCGTGACCTCTTCCCGTTTCACGAAAACGACGCGAAAAGCGCGTCGTCAATTTATCGATCCTAAATCCTACTGTTTTAGTTAGATTCCATTAAACAATCGCTCTTGTAAACCCTATATAGCCGTGATGTTCCCAGCATTAAGGGCCATTCTTTGAGGCCGCTCGGCTCAAAAACAAGGCCGAAAAGTAAACAGTAAAATCCAGTTAACTACGGATCGTTGACAGTGTGTTTCAGAAACGCGGGCTGGTTTCTGCGGTCTAGATGGCAATATTTCTACCAGCATCATTCATCGGGTGTCTTGAAAATCCCAAGCTGGACATCCCGTCAGACCGCTGAAACACAGGACAGAGTAATGAACAATTCCCTGCTGAATTCCATCAAGAAGCGCCGCACTCAGTATGCTCTGGGCAAATCCCTTCCGCTGTCGAACGAAGACACGGCCGAGCTGATCCGTGAAGCGGTCAAGCACACACCTTCCTCCTTCAACTCGCAGAGCTCGCGCGCTGTAATCCTGTTTGGCGCCGAGAGTGACAAGCTGTGGAACATCGTGAAGGAAGCGCTTCGCCAGTTTGTCCCCGCCGACGCTTTTGCGCAGACGGAAGCCAAGATCGACAGCTTTGCTGCCGGTGCCGGTACGGTTCTGTTTTATGAAGACCAGACCGTTGTGAAAGGTCTTCAGGAAAACTTCCCGCTTTACGCCGACAACTTCCCAGTCTGGTCCGAACAGTCGGGCGGCATGGCACAGCACTCAGTCTGGAGCGCGCTCGCCAATGCAGGCATCGGAGCCAGCCTTCAGCACTACAACCCGCTGATCGATCAGGAAGTTGCCAAGACCTGGGATATTCCTGCATCGTGGAAACTTCGTGCACAGATGCCGTTCGGCTCGAACGAACAGCCTTTCCCCGAAAAGGCATTCATGGATGACGCCGACCGCTTCAAGGTGTTCTTCTAATCGCCTGATTGCACGCTATGAAAAAGCCGGAGGAGAATTCCTTCGGCTTTTTCATTTTACCTCGTCGAAACTGAACGGCGGCAATTGTTCGAGTGCAGATTTCAGTGCTTCCGACCAGCTCTCCGATACAGTCTGGTAATAGGGGTCGGTGGCTTCGAACCGTTTGCGGGCACCCATTTTGAAGCTATCTGCTTCGTAGATCTGCATATCGAGTGGCAATCCAACGGACAGATTGGCTTTCAGCGTGGAGTCGAATGAGACAAGCAGCAGTTTCACCGCTTCCTCGAAACTCATCTGTTCCTGATACGCACGGACAAGAATGGGCTTGCCATATTTGTTTTCGCCAATCTGGAAGAAAGGCGTATCGGCCGAACTCTCGATGAAGTTACCCTCGGGATAGATATAGAAAAGCCGCGGCTGTCCGCCTCTGATCTGTCCGCCGAGAATGAATGAAGCGCCGAAAGCGTCAGCACTCTGCCCGCCAGTCGCGGAATTCTGGATCACTTCCTTGACGGTATCACCAACGAGACGTGCAACCTGAAACATCGAAGGCGCATCGAAAACGGACGGATGTCTGTCTGCCGGAGCCTTCATACGTTCTTCCAGAAGGCTTGCGACGGCTTGCGTCGTCGCAAGATTTCCAGCCGAAAGCAGAACAATCACACGCTCACCGGGCTCAGACCAACTCCGCATCTTCGTAAAGATAGAAATATTGTCGAGCCCGGCATTCGTCCGCGTATCGGACATGAACACAAGGCCGCGATCGATTTTTATTCCAACGCAATAAGTCATAAGCAATATCCGGCAGGCAACTCACTATCCAGAAGGATCACTGCCCTACATTGATGTGAACCGCAAGACTTTCCACCGTGCCGCCCAGACGAACCCCCGAAATCGGCGCTGCATCTCGGTAGTCGAGCCCGGTTGCAATCCGCACATAGCGATCATTCGGACAGACATTATTGGCGGCATCGAATCCGACCCATCCAAGACCGTCGATATGGGCTTCGGCCCAGGCATGGCTCGCGGTTTGTTCCTCCACGCCTTCCATCATCAGATATCCTGAGACATAACGCGCAGGAATGCCTATCAGCCGGACTGCTGAAAGGAATATATGCGTGTGATCCTGACAAACGCCTTTCCCGGTTTCCAATGCGCTTTCGGCATCGGTTGAAACGCTCGTCGTTCCCGGCATATAGGCGACCGCCTTGTGGATGGTGTTCATCAGATCGTGCATCAGGGCAAGCCGTTCCTGCCCGAGCGCGAGATCACCTGCCAGAGCCCTGACGCGTTCGCCAGGCGTGGTCAGCGGCGTCTCGCGCTCGAAAAGCCAGAGCGGAGCATAGCCATAGACAGGTCCCAATACGCCGACCCTGTCTTCCACATCGATACTGCCGCTGGCGGTTATGACAATCTCGCTGACATTGCGGGCGTGCTGGACCAGATCAGTCTTGTTGCCGAAGCCGTCGACATAAGAAACCTCCGGCTCGCCACCTTCGATTTTCAGTTCCCAGTGCCTGACTACCTGCCCCGGAACGGTTGGCGGACGCAGCCGCAACCTTTGCACCGCATAAGGAACCGGATGCTCATAGCGATAATGTGAAACGTGCCGGATGTTGAGCAGCAAGCGAAGACCTCAATAGAAATTATAGGTTTCAGCGATCTCGTTGCCGAGCCGGTTATTGCGGGTAATGAATTCGGTCAGGAATTCATGCAAGCCCACGTCGAAGATCGCGGATATGTCCTGATTTTGCAGGCTTGCATAGATTTCGTCCGCTGTCTCGTGGCAGGCAACACGATTGCCATAATCTTTCGACAGATAATCCAGATGTTCGGCGATGCTGCGATAGCAATAATGGAGTGAGCGCGGCATGCGGCCATTCAGGATCAGATAGTCCGCCACCTGCGCCGGACGGTAGTCACCGTCATAAACCCAGCGATAGGAACGATGTGCCGATACAGAGCGCAGGATCGATTCCCATTGATAATTGTCCAGCGTCGTACCGACATAGGAAATGGCAGGCAACAGGACATAGTATTTCACATCGAGAATGCGGGCCGTGTTGTCGGCGCGCTCGATAAAAGTACCGAGGCTTGCAAAATCGAAGATTTCGTTGCGCAACATCGTGCCATGGAAAGAGCCGCGAATGAGCGCAGTCTCGCGCTTGATCTGATCGAGAAGCTGCGGGAGATCACTTTCCTTCAACGGCCTGCACAACGATTTTTTGAGCGACATCCACGCTTCATTGACACTTTCCCACGCCTCGCGTGTCAGCGCCGTGCGCACCATGCGCGCATTGGAACGCGCGGTTTCAATGCAGGTCATCACGCTTGACGGATTATCCGTATCGCGCAGCAGGAAATCCGCAACGTTGGCAGCGTTATAGACATCGTATTTAGCGGAAAAGCCCTGACTTGCACCCGCTGAAACCGCCACCGACGACCATTCCTCCGGTGCGTCAGACGTTTTCGTCAGTGCCATGCGAAGTCCCGCATCGACAAGGCGCGCCATGTTTTCGGCACGCTCTATATAGCGGAACATCCAGTAAAGTCCGTTTGCCGTACGGCCAAGAAGCATAAATCATTCCCCTTTTCGCGCCCTGATCTTGTCGTCAGTTGCAGCACTTCAATTCAATCGTCGAGCACCCACGTGTCCTTGGTTCCTCCGCCCTGGCTGGAATTCACGACAAGCGATCCCTCTTTCAATGCCACCCGTGTGAGCCCGCCGGGCGTTATGCGGATACGGTCGGAAACCAGAACAAAGGGGCGGAGATCGACATGGCGCGGCGCAAGCCCGCTCTCGGTGAAGATGGGCGTCGTTGACAGCGCAAGTGTGGGCTGCGCGATGTAATTGCGCGGCCTTGCCTTCAGTTTTTCCGCAAATGCATCGCGTTCGGCCTTCGTCGAGGCCGGTCCGACCAGCATTCCATAGCCACCGGAGCCGTGTACCTCCTTGACGACAAGCTCGGCAAGATTGTCGAGCACATAAGCAAGGCTATCCGGTTCGGAACAACGCCAGGTCGGCACGTTTTCGAGAATGGCCTTGCGGCCCGTATAGAACTCCACGATTTCCGGCATATAGGAATAGATCGCCTTGTCGTCGGCGATGCCGGTTCCGGGCGCATTCGCGATCGTGATATTCCCTGCCCGGTAGACATCCATGATGCCGGCAACGCCAAGCGTCGAATCCGGCCTGAATGTCAGCGGGTCAAGAAACGCATCGTCCACACGCCGGTAGAGCACGTCGATAGCGCGATAACCTTGTGTGGTGCGCATAGCCACACGTCCGTCAACGACGCGCAGATCGCTTCCCTCGACCAGTTCGACGCCCATCTGATCGGCAAGGAATGCGTGTTCGAAATAGGCGGAATTGTAAATGCCGGGCGTCAGCACCGCGACAGTCGGCACATCCTGCGTGCCGGGAGGCGCAACGCTTGCGAGCGACTGGCGCAGCAATTGCGGGTAATTCTCGACCGGGCGCACCTTGACGTTCTGGAACAGTTCGGGAAAGAGCTGCATCATCGTCTCGCGGTTTTCCAGCATATAGGAAACGCCGGACGGCGTACGGGCATTATCCTCCAGCACATAGAACTGGTTCTCAGCGGTGCGTACAATATCAACGCCGATAATATGGGTGTAGACGTTGCCCGGAGGACGAAAACCGATCATTTCGGGCAAGAAGGCTTCATTCCTAAAAATCAGCTCTTTCGGAATGCGCCCTGCCCGGACGATCTCCTGTCGGTGATAAATGTCATCGAGGAAGGCATTGAGCGCCATGACGCGCTGTTCAATGCCCTGCGACAGGCGCCGCCATTCCTGCCCGGAAATGATGCGTGGGATGATATCAAAGGGGATGAGGCGCTCGCCCGCCTCCTGATCGCCATAGACAGCAAAAGTGATACCCGTCTTGCGGAAGACGCTTTCGGCGTCATCGCTTTTCTGTAGAAGTTTGTGCGGATCCTGTTGGTCGAGCCACTGCTTGAGAAATTCGTAAGGCTGGCGGACATTCCCGCCATGGTTGAGCATCTCGTCAAATGGCTTCACTTAATTCCCCTTCTTTTCCTTATTATTCAGTCCGGAATTAGGGAAAAGCAAGCACGGAAATCATGCAAAAGCGCAAAGCTGGGTTGCGCAGTTTCTTCGTGACAGATGATCTCAGGCGCGCTCTAATTCATCCGCCAATGCAATTTCGATGATGGTTCAGCCTGGCCGGTGGGCCTTTACGACTGTCGGATCGGTATCGATGCGCCCGGCCCCGATCAGGTCAAGACAATAAGGCACCGCTGGAAAAATCGCCTGCAAGGTCATGGCAATCGAAGCAGGTTTGCCGGGAAGATTGAGGATGAAGCTCTTGCCGCGGCTGCCCGCCGTCTGGCGTGACAGAATGGCGGTCGGAGTCTGCTCAAGACTGACGCGGCGCATCAGTTCACCGAAGCCGGGCAGTTCCTTATGCAGAACCGCCTGCATGGCTTCCGGTGTTTCATCGCGCGGGCTCGGCCCTGTGCCGCCTGTTGTCAGGATCAGGTCGCAAGCTGCCTTGTCGCAAAGACCGATAAGCGTATCGCGCACCGATTCCATGCCATCGGGAATAACGCGACGAATGGTTTCGTAAGGCGTAACGACAGCGCCTTTTATCCATGCTTCCATAGCCGGGCCGCTCAGGTCTTCGTATTCCCCGCGACTTGCACGGTCGGAAACAGTCACGAAACCGATCTTTACCATCACACTCTCACAGTAAGTTTTTGGATTTCAGCAGACTTCGGGCGATCTTATAGGCGTTCGCCGGTATGATGTGAAGGTTTGTACACCGCAAATGAAAACGCCGCCCGAAGGCGGCGTCTTGCTTATGATGTAACCCGAAAATTACGGCGTAACGTCGAAACCGAACCACTTTTCCGACAGACGCTTGATCGTGCCGTCAGCCTTTGCGGCTTCAATGGCTTCGTCGAACATCTTCTTCAGTTCGGTATCGTCCTTGCGCAGACCGACAGCAACGCCACGACCCAGAATACCGCCCTTGAAGAACGGACCGGTCATGACGATGTCTTCATTGCCCGGCTTCTTGGCAGCGTCCGTGAGGTAAGCGAGCGAAGCCACGATGAGGTCAACACGACCGGCCTTCAGGTCGAGATCGTGCTGTTCCGTGGTCTTGTATTCGCGGATGTCGATGTTGTCCTTGAAGTACTTGTCGAGGAGGGTCAGGCCAAGCGAAGCGGTCTGGACGCCAACGGTACGCCCCTTGATTTCAGCCGAAACTTCGTCAATCGCCTTCTGCGCAGCCGCTTCATCCTTGGCGAGATAAAGGGTCTCGCCGGTGTGCGGCAGCTTGGCGTAAGGGCTGTCCTTCAGTGTTGCGAAAGTCTGCGGCGTCAGGCCGTAGGAAATCGAGAAGCTGATGGTTTCTTCACGCTTCGGCGTTGCGGTAAGACCAGCCATGATCGCATCGAACTTGCCAGCGTTGAGCGCCGGAATGATGCTGTCGAAAGGCTGGGCGACCATCGTGCACTCGACCTTCATGCGAGCGCAGAGATCCTTGTAGAGATCAACTTCATAGCCATCCAACGAGCCATCGGGCTTGGTGAAGTTGTACGGGCGGAATGCGCCTTCCGTGGCGATGGTGATCTTCGTCCACTTCTTTTCCTCGGCATGGGCCGAGACGCTCGTCAGTGCGAGAGCGGAAATGAACACGGCTTTGAAAAGTCCGATGGTCTTCATTGCAGTTATCCTGTTGCGGTTGTTTCTGTCCGGCTGTCGCCGGAACACAGAATTTCGATGATTAAGCAGCGTTCTCGTGGCTGATGAATTTGCGGAAACGTTCGGATTTCGAGTTGCCGAACACATCTTCCGGCGCGCCGTCTTCTTCCACCAGTCCCTGACGGAAAAATACCACGCGGTTGGAAACGTCGCGCGCGAAGCCCATTTCGTGGGTCACGACCAGCATGGTGCGGCCTTCTTCCGCCAGGCTGCGCATGACGCGCAGCACTTCGCCGACCAACTCCGGGTCGAGCGCCGAGGTCGGCTCGTCAAACAGCATGACTTTCGGCTTCATCGCCAGCCCGCGGGCAATCGCTGCGCGCTGTTGCTGTCCGCCCGAAAGATGAGCCGGATAGAAATCACGCTTGTCGGCAATACCGACCTTCGCCAGCAAGGCTTCCGCCTCGGCGATGCATTCTGCACGCGGACGTCCTTGCACGTAGATCGGTGCTTCGATGATGTTTTCCAGAATGGTTTTGTGGGACCACAGATTGAAGCTCTGGAACACCATGCCGAGTTCCGAACGAATGCGCGAAACCTGCTTCTTGTCCGTCGGGTAGGCTTCACCCTTCGAATTTTTCGCCATGCGGATGGTCTCACCAGAAACCGTCACAGTGCCCGACGTGGGAATTTCCAGAAGATTGATGCAGCGCAGGAAGGTCGACTTGCCCGAACCGGACGAACCGAGGATCGAAATGACCTCGCCTTCACGTGCTTCGAGTGAAATGCCTTTCAGCACTTCATTGGCACCGAAGCTCTTGCGCAGGTTTTCTACTTTCAGCGCCACCGGTGCATTGGGGGAAACGATTTTGCTCACGATGTTTGTCCTTCGGAGGAAAGCTTGACGACCGGCTGGCGCAGATAAGGGGTCAGCTTATATTCTGCAAACATCAGCGCACGCGTCAGAACGAAGTTGATGGCGAGGTAGATCGCACCGGCGATCACGAAGATTTCTATGGCTCGATAGCTCTCGGCGATCAGCTTTGCTGCGATGCCGGTCACTTCCATAAGCGTGATGATCGATGCAAGAGAGGTTGCCTTGATCATCGATATCATCTCATTGCCGTAGCCCGGCAGCGCCTGACGGATCGCCAGCGGCATGACAATGCGCCGGAAGCAAGTAAAGGACGACATGCCACAGGCTTTAGCAGCTTCGATCTGGCCGTGCGGCACCGACAACAGGCCACCACGGATGATTTCGCTCGCATAGGCCGCATTGTTCAGTGTCAGCGCGATGATTGCACACCAGTAAGGTTCACGCAAAACCGGCCACAGGAACGAGTAGCGGATGGCCGGAAACTGGCTGAGACCGTAATAGATGATGAATATCTGCACCAGAAGCGGTGTTCCGCGGAACACGAAGACGTAAATGCGCGCAATCCAGTCCAGCACCTTGACGCCCGACAGTCGCATCATGGCAAAAAGCAAGGCCAGTATGGCGCCAAATACGATGGAGCTTACCGCAAGCTTTAGAGTCAGCGGAACCCCGCCCAGCATCTGGAAGAATGCATCGGAATAGAATTCAAGGTTCATTTTGCCCTCCTGACGCCGCGTGAGAAGTGGCGCTCGGCCATCTGCAGAAGTCCACCGGAAACCGACGAAATCAGCAGATAGAGCGCACCGGCAATGAGGAAGAAGTTGAAGGGCAGACCCGTCGAGCCCGCTCCGATTTGGGCTTGACGGAGAAGCTCGACCACACCGGCAACAGATACCAGAGCGGATTCCTTGAGCGAAACCTGCCAGACATTGCCGAGGCCCGGCAGAGCATGCCGCAGAGCAAGTGGCGCGATGATGCGGCGAAATTTCAACATCTGGCCCATACCGCAAGCGGTCGCGGCCTCGATCTCTCCTTTGGAGACAGCCCGGAATGCGCCTCGGAACACTTCCGTGTGGTGCGCACCGCAGGAAATGGCGATTGCCAGGACGCCTGCCAGGAAACCAGGAAAACCGATAAAGCCTTCCGCACCGAAATATTTACCGAGGGCAGTCACTGCCGCACTACCACCGAAATAGAACAGATAGATGACGAGAAGGTCTGGAATACCGCGAATGATCGTGGTGTAGCCGTCAGCGACAGCGCGAAGCGTGCGACCGCCGGAAATCTTCGCCCAGGCGGCGAAAACGCCAATGGCGGCGCCGAGAAGGAAGCCCAGAACGGCGAGCGCCACACTCACCAGTGCACCCATCATCAGCACATAGCCCCAGCCGTCCGGCCCGAAGCTCAAAATATCGAGAAAGCCCATCTGCTTCATGATGCGTCAGGCCCTGTTGGAATTGGGGGATTGAATGTCATTTCAATTTTCGAAATCTGCTTGCCCGACCACATCATTTTGCGGTTTCGGGCAGAGCGGGTTGAACGCTGTCCGGAATCGGATTGACGAAAACGGTTCCGTTGAGCCGTTTTTCATGATCCTGCTTTGCTTTCTCGATCTGTCCCGGATTACGGAACAATTCGATGGCTGTGCTACCCATGATCTTGGCAGCATGGGCCATCCCCTTATGCGCTGCCGGCAGCTTGCCCTGTGCCACCATTTGCCACGAATGAAGCGGCGTGCCGATTGCGCAGGTCGCGCCACGCATTTGCACGGTAGGAACAACCCAGCTCACGCTTCCGACATCGGTGGAACCGACAAGGGTGTTATCGCCTTTATAAGGCGTATAGATATCTTCGCAAAGTGCCAGACCTTCTTTGGACTCCACGCCGAAGCGACGGAACGCATCGGAAATGTCTTCCTTGGAAAGCGTCCTCTGGAAGCGGCTTGCGGTTTCGCGGTCCTGCTCGTCAAAGTCCGGAGGCCCGAGACGTTCGAGCTGCAGATGCATCATCTGTTCCAACGGCGTGTTGCCGATCAGGTCGGCATCCCCGCTGACGATTTCGCTGCGGACCGTCGTTTCAGTCATCAGCGCAGCGCCTTCAGCGATCTTCTTGACACGCTCCAGAAGGGTCTGCATTTCCGGCAGGCTGCGCGCCCGGACGAGATAACGCACCGTTGCCTTGGCCTGCACCACATTCGGCGCAAAACCACCCGTATCGGTCACGGCGTAATGAATGCGCGCCGTGGATGGCATATGCTCGCGCATATAGTTCACGCCGACATTCATGAGTTCGACCGCGTCCAGCGCACTGCGCCCCAGATGCGGCGCCGACGAAGCGTGAGCCGCGCGACCGCTGAAGTGGAAATTGATTTCGTTGCAGGCGAGCGAAACCGGATCGTTGACGCCCGCAAACGGTGCCGGGTGCCAGCAGAAGGCAATGTCCACATCGTCGAACAGCCCTTCGCGGACCATGAAACCCTTGGCCGAACCGCCCTCTTCCGCCGGGCAACCATAATAGCGCACGCGGCCCTTGATACCCTGTGCGGCAAGATAATCCTTCACTGCCGCGGCAGCGAGCAGAGAACCTGCTCCCAACAGGTTGTGGCCGCAACCATGTCCGTGACCACCTGCCTCGATCGGTTGTTCCTCAACCAGTCCTGATATCTGGCTCAGACCCGGCAATGCATCGAATTCACCAAGAATGGCGATGACCGGTCCTTCGTCGCCAGCCTCGCCCATCACAGCCGTTGGCAGGCCTGCAATGCCGCGTTCGACGCGAAACCCTTCGGTTTCCAGCATAGCCGCATGGGCATCGCTCGATTTGTATTCTTCGTAGTTTGTTTCAGGATTATCCCAAACCGTATCGCTCAGTTCGAAATATGCGGCGCTCTTGGCGTCGACGATATCCCAGATATCGTGATGGTTTTTCAACTCGGCTCCATCGCTTATTATACCGCCGTCATACGGGATGAAGGCGGGCATCAGGACGTCCGGCAACGAACCTGCCGAAAACTTCCTCAGACTGCTATTTTTGATGATGCTGATAGAACTCGGGCCCTGCTCTCGCAAGGGCAGATCGGAGAGTTGACGCAGAATTGCTTATTTTCAGGCGATTTTCTGCCCTCAATTTGCTGTTTCGCTTCAATTCGTCCGATTGAGTTGGCTTCTGGCCTCCCACACGCCTCAATATTCCTCGCACCTGTACCCAGCAGTACCCGAGACGAATGGCGAGGAGTAGCCGTGATATTGGTCAAAATTGTCGGATGTTTTTCCAATATGAAAGGTTCTGCCTGACAAATTGCCAACAAGTTCGTGGAGCAGCGCGGTTACCGTCTCCGTTGCACTTGAGTGCCCGTGCGCGACACGATAGTTCGTTGAATGAACAGAACTCCCAAGGCAATGGTCATGGTACAGGCGACGAAACCAGCAAATTTCATCATCCGTCCACTCCAGCGAAGCGAAGTGACTGACATCTGGCAGATCGATCGTAGTGAGATCATTGAGGAAATGTATCGTCTGGAAGGAGAAAAGCTTCTTCTGGAGCCACAGTTCTATGACGTGCGAGGCTGGCCGGAAGGCGAAGCGGAGATCTATACACCTATCCTGCTCGACTGTTACGACCATGAAGGCGTATTTCTCGCAGCCTATCTCAATGACACCCTGGTCGCCATCGCGGTTACGGATGTGCGTCCTGTCGGCGCATATCCTGACCTACATCAGCTTGGTTTCATGCATGTTAGCAATGCCGTTCGGGGAATGGGGCTTGCAGGCGAACTCTATCGACGCAGCATCGCCATGGCGAAGGAAAACGGAGCGGAAGGCTTTTATATTTCTGCGACGCCCACACGGCGGACCATCGATTTTTATCTGAGGCAGGGCGCGAAGGTCACAACGATGCCCGATCCGCTGCTGTTCAACCGTGAGCCGGAAGACATTCACCTCATCCATCGATTCAACGCGCAAGCTTCTTGACGCGGAACTGAAACCGCTATCATCGTCAGCCATGCGTATTCTGCTCGTCGAAGACAATCTCACCCTCGCAAACTGGCTGGCAAAAAGCCTGCAACAGTCAAACTACAGCGTCGATACGGTGCACGACGCAGCCGATGCGGAACAGGCGCTTGCCTTCACGCAATACGATCTGGTGATCCTTGATCTTGGCTTGCCCGACAAGACCGGACTCGATGTGCTGGAACACGTCCGCCGCAGAGGCAATGAGGTACCCGTTATCATTTTGACAGCCAACGCGAGCCTCGACGGGCGCATCCGCGGATTGGATGCTGGTGCTGACGATTATCTGGCAAAGCCCTTCGAACTCAGCGAACTTGAGGCACGCATTCGCGCTCACCTTCGCCGGTCAAGCCAGCGGACCGCGCCAGTCGTAACCTGCGGCTTGCTGCGTTTCGACACCAACACTCGATTATTCTCTCTCGGAAATGACCCGCTGTCGCTTACGCCTAAGGAACATGCGGTTCTGGAACAACTTCTGCGACGTATCGGAACGACCGTCAGCAAGGCCACGCTTGTTCAAGGCATCTACAATTTCGACAGCGAGACCGACGAGAATGCCATCGAGATTTACATTCATCGCCTGCGCAAAAAACTGGAAGGCACCAAGGCTGAAATCGTAACCTTGCGCGGCCTCGGCTATCTGCTGCGCGAAGCGAATTGAGATGAAACGGCTATTCACCCGCCTTTCCCAAAGTCTGCGCGCGCAACTCGTTTCGTGGATTGTGTTCCCGCTGATTATCGTTGCCGGGATCAATCTGTGGACCGCGTGGCGCGCGTCAGAAAACATGGCTGGCATCGTGTCAGACCGCATGTTGACGGCATCTGCACGCGCCATCGGCGAAGCAACCGCCGCCTCGCATAATGCTATCGATGCCGTCATCCCTCCGGTCGCATTGGAGATGTTTTCGACCGGAAATGGCGACCGGGTCTATTATCGTGTCGAGACGTCGGATGGCCGCTTGCTGGCAGGCTTTCCCGACCTGCCAAAACCGGCCAAAATCGCGGATTACGACCCGCTCCACTATGAGGGCACCTATCGCGACCATCCCTTGCGACTGGTTGTCGTGCGTCATCCTGTTGCCGCGCCACCCAACCTGCCACAAGCCGTCGACGTGGTCGTGGGTGTCACGCTTGCCGGATATACCGCCATGCAGCGGGAGCTATGGCTGAACTCTGTGCTGGAACAATCGCTGCTTATCATTGTCGCCGGTGCCCTTTCGCTATTGGGCTTGCGCTTTGTGCTGCGCCCGCTGATCCGGCTCCGCAACGAGGTCCGCAATCGCACATCCGAGCTGGAACCATTTGATCCGCAGACAGTCCAGACCGAACTTAGACCGCTCGTCACAGCGCTTAACCAGTATATGGAGCGCGTGCGCAAGCAGATGTCGGCGCAGCACCGCTTCATCCAGAACGCAGCACATCAGTTGCGTACTCCGCTTGCGACGCTTTCGACGCAGGCCAGTTTCGCTGAACGGGCAACCGGTGAAAGCGACCGCAAGGATGTTCTGGCAGGAATCAAGAATACAGCGATGCAGCTCTCACGGCTTGCCGGGCAATTGCTCACGCTTTCGCGTGCCGAACCGGGCAGCAGGCGTCCCCGCGCCGACCGGGTTGATCTGGCGGAAGCGGGACAACAAATTCTGGAAAGCCTCGCGGGCAAGGCGTTCGACCGCAAGATTGATCTCGGGTTCGAACTTAAGGCGACCAAGCCGATGATTTCCGGCGATGGTACAATGCTGCGCGAGATGATCGTGAATCTGGTGGACAATGCACTCACCTATACACCTGAAGGCGGCATGGTAACACTTGCGGTCGATCAAGATGGACGAAAAATCAATATCCGGGTCGAGGACAACGGCCCCGGTATCCCGGCTAGCGAGTATGAGCACGTTTTCGAACGCTTCTATCGTGTTCCGGGCACGCTTGCGGACGGAAGCGGACTGGGCCTTGCCATCGTGCGCGAAGTCGCTGACACGGCGGGCGGCCATGTGGAGCTTTCCCAAACGAAAGGCGGCGGGCTTACGGTGACTATCACCTTGCCCGCCGCCTGACACATTCATGCATTTGACCGACGATCAGCTTCCCTGTTCGGAAAGCGCCTGTGGACGCCATTTCACCAGATGGTTTTCGACCAGTGTGATGATGTATTCCACGACGAGCGCCAGAACCGCCAGAATGACCATGGCGGCAAAAACGCCGTTGGCATTGAACGTGCCCTGAGCGGTTGAGATCATCAGGCCGACACCCTTTTTTGCGCCGAGAAACTCGCCGACGACCGCGCCAACGAGCGCAAAGCCGAAGCTGACGTGAAGGCTCGCCAGAATCCAGCTCATGGCCGATGGTACGATGACAGTGCGCGTGATCTGCGAGCGGGATGCCCCCAATATCTGCGCATTGGCGATTAGCGCACGGTCGGCCTCACGCACGCCCTGAAACGCATTGGCGAAGACCACGAAGAACACCATGACGACGGCCAGCGCAACTTTCGATGCCATGCCAAGGCCGAGCGCGATGATGAAGATCGAGCCCAGCACGACGCGCGGGATAGAATTGGCGATCTTGATATAGATCGAAAACACATCGGCAAGGAATTTGTTGCGGCCCAGCAAGATACCGCAAATGACACCGCCTACTGCACCGATCAGGAAGCCAAGCGCGGTTTCCTCAAGCGTTACGATGATCTGTTCCGAAAGCGGTCCCTGAGACGTGCCTTCCGTGATCCAGATCCATATCTGATCGGTAATGCCCGAAGGACTTGCAAAGAAGAACGGATCGATCAGCCCGGTCCGCGCGCCGAGTTCCCAACCGCCCAGAACGGCGACAAGAATAGCAAGGCGTACGAGGATAACGGCCGCGCGTCGGCGACGCGCATCGGCACGAAATTTCGCTTCGGTGCGCGCAAGTTCGTCAGCACTTGCACTGGCTTGCAAATTTGCTGACGCGGAGAGAGTTTGTGTTGTCATAGCATTTTCTCCGATTAGTTTCCGTTGGCCAGAGCGCGCTTTTGGCCGATCTGCACTTCTTCCCGCAAATCGTCCCAGATTACTTTGGCAATATCGACGAACTGACTGTCGTATCGGATATCCTCCATGACGCGCGGGCGTGGAATGTCGATGTCATAAACGCTCTTGACGGTGGCGGGACCTGCAGTCAGCACGTAAACCTTGTCGGCCAGCGCGATAGCTTCTTCGAGGTCGTGCGTGACGAAGATGACCGATGCGCCGGATTGCTGCCAGAGATCGAGCAATTCGCCCTGCATCAATGTACGTGTCTGCACATCAAGCGCGCTGAAAGGTTCATCCATGAGCAGGATTTTCGGCTCATTGATGAAGGTCTGCGCCAGTGCCACGCGCTTGCGCATACCGCCCGAGAGCTGGTGCGGATAATGCTTTTCAAAACGGGCAAGGCCGACGCGTGCGATCCAGCTACGTGCCTTGTCATAAGCCTCGTCCTTGCCCATACCGCGATAGCGTGGACCGGCACTCACATTATCGATGACATTGAGCCAGGGAAAAAGTGCGTCTGCCTGGAACACGAAACCGATATCAGGGCTGATACCTTCAATGGGTTTGCCCATCAGGCGAACTTCACCGGCACTTGGCTTGGCGAGGCCGGTTACGAGATTAAGCGTCGTCGACTTGCCGCAGCCGGTTGGGCCGACAACACAGGCAAATTCACCCTGCGCAACATTCATGGTGAAGTCGCGCAATGCGGTCATCATCTTGCCGTCAGGGGTGACGAAACGGCGGGTCACATTGTTGAGCGCGATTGCAGGCACGCTATTGCCAGCTTTCTCACGCGCAATGGTTCTGGGGGCTTCCATCAGCATGGGTTCCTCGCGGGTATGCGGCACCGCTCGCGCGCGAACCATATCGCGTGCCTTGCAATGCGGTTGAGTATGAAGGCAGCGGGACCGACGTTCGTGGTCGAACGTCGGTCGGGCGCTATTTACTTCGCAGCGTCGAGCGTTGCGTTGGCCTTGTCCACGAACTCGGTCGTGAATGTCTTCGAAAGATCGACCTGCTTTTCCTGAAGCGGCTTCTTGAAGGTTGCGAGAACCTTGAGAACAGTTTCAGGACCATCCTTCGGCATCCGGCCATCCGGCGTGTACTGTGCCTTACCCTCTGCCAGTCCCTTTACGTAAAGGTCCTTGTCACCGACATAATAATCCTTGGGCATCTGGTCGGCGATTTCTTCAGCACTGTGCGAAGCGATATAGCGCATGGTCTTGACCAGAGCGTTGACAAGTTTCTGCGCGTCTTCCTTGTGCGTCTCAAGCCACGCGCTTTGCACGTAGAACGATGCAGCCGGGTATGGTCCGCCCAGCGCTTCGATTGTCTTGTCCGGCGTGCGCATGTCGACCAGAACCTTGGCATCGCCGCTTTTCAGCATGTTTGCGACAGTGGGCTCTGTGGTCATGCCTGCCTGAACGGCATCCTGCTTGAAGGCCGCGATGAAAGTATTGCCTGCGCCGACTGGCAGCAACGTGTAGTCGCCCTGCTTCAAGCCATTACGCATGGCAAGATATTGGGTAAGAAAATCTGTTGAAGAGCCGAGACCCGTGACGCCGAGCGTGTGGCCCTTGAAATCGGCAGGCGACTTGATCTGGTCTGCATATTTGCTGGACACCAGCTCCACTTCGCCTGGAGCCTGACTGAACTGAACGATGGACTGGATGAACTTGCCCTTCGACTGCAGATCGATCGTATGATCGTAAAACCCGACCACGGCCTGAGCTGCACCGGCCAAAAGTTCGTTTTCTGCATCCACACCCGCGCGGCTGTTAATCAGCTCGACATCAAGGCCTTCGTCCTTGAAGTAACCGAGCTTTTCCGTCAGCACTGCAGGAAGATAAATCTGTTTTTCCATACCACCAACGATCACCGTCAGCTTCTCGGCATGGGCCGCGCCTGCGCCAAACACCATCGCGCTGCCAATTAAGGCCGCACCAAACAAATGGCGGCATGAATCGATAGAGATTGTCATCTATGCTCCTCCGAGAGCTCCTGTTGGCCCAGCAAAGCCAAGCCCCTCCTAATATGCGCCGATTCCTCAATCGGTTCTGAATGGTTACCGCAGGCAAGCTTTCAACCAGCTTTCAACAAACTTACAGCGGGCTTGCAAACCCAACGAATTGGGAACCAGAGATTATCGCTATTTGCGTTCAGAGAAACCGAACCACCAGAAGTAATGCCATGATGCGTTTGATACCGCTGTCATAAAACGATCAGTTGCTTTCCCCCTGAATTAGGGGTTCAATCAGTCAAACGGGGAGGCAGTCATGCCATTTCGCGGCAACAAGTATCAGGGTACATACGCGCCAACAGATCTTCAGGTCCTGCAGGCTGCCTATAATCGGTGCTGCGTATTACTCGAGCCTTGTGCGACCACAAACGAGAGCAAAGAAGCTCTCGCGCGCGCGATTATAAGAACATATGAATCTGGCGAACACGACCCCGAAAAGATCGCCGAAACGGTCGCGAAGCTGCAGCTTGCTCGCGTCTAGAGTATTTCCAGCAAAAGCGTGAAGTGGTTTGCGTTTGGGAATACTTTTAAAGTGGTGGGAGAGCAGGTCGAACGGTTCAATTAAAACATGAGCCATGAGGACAACTATATTGACGGAGGGTCAGTTCAAACACGCTATTTGCTTCCGGCAAAGCACTAGTAAAACCCATATGAAAGCCTGAGCAATTTTACTGCAGACTGATTATTTTACATAAACTAAACAATTATCGGTTATAAGATTTTGCAATCGGCTGTCTTTTAGTATAGCGGATCGCACGAAATTACGGGTTTTCGGGTGGAATTATCTATCCGTCAGCCATCTGCGGAATGCGTAGAATGCCATTTTCGAGAGATTACTACTTCGGGCGTTTCAAACCCACCGAGTTGGAAAAGCTGCAAGCGGCTTATGTGAAGTCGTGCGAAACAATGACTCGTTGTCCTATCACCTCTCCCCACAAAGACGAAATGGCGCGCGAAATCATCCAGATTTATGAATGCGGTGTCGTCGATGCTGACAAGATCGCCGAACTCATGGTTCAGATTGAGGCGGTAAAACCGCGCTCTATGAGTGAACAGTTACTCGGCTTGACGACAACCGAGTCCAAGATCGCCTGACAAAATCACTTCAGGAAAAACACCCGGATGCGAAGGTCGCATCCGGGTGTTTTTTGTTCAGCGCTGCGCGACAGGACGAACAAGCGGGGTTACTCGACGGATGGTGACCCGGCGATTTTCCTGCTCTGCGGCTTGCGTGCGAATCTTAAGGAATCGCTCACCATAGCCTTGCGTAACGAGATTTTCTGGGGGGATTTCATAGACTTCCGTCAGGAGACTTGCGACGGATTCAGCCCGCTTGTCGGACAGAACCAGGTTCGAACGATCCGAACCGACGGCATCCGTGTGTCCCTCAATAAAGAACGTCTCGCCAGGGTCCTTGGCCAGCACTTTCTGCATGGCGGTTGCAACCTTGCGCAGTGTCTTGGCCTGCGAAAGGGAAACCTCGGCACTTCCGGTCGCGAAGTGGATCGTATCCAGATCGATACGACGCACCTTGTCACGCAGGCGGGCGGAATGACGGACTTCGTCAATCGTGTAGACGCGTTCCACACGCTCAACTGGCGGCATGGCGAGGAAGTCATAGAAATCGCGATCCGGATCGTCCGCGACGTCGATGATGTAATCCCTAACCGGAATGGTCAGGCGCATCGGGGGCAATTCGTAGCCGACATCAATAATAGAGGCTCGCGGATTGTCGTCATATTCCGGCGCATAGATCATCAAATATTCGTTGCCGTCCCGGTCAATACGGGAGCGCTGAAGAATGTCGCCATATCGATCATAAACCGTGACGATCTGATTTCCGCCCGGACGAACGATGGTTTCACGGGTGCGTCCGCGCGGCAGCTCATCATAATAGGTATCTTCCGCATCGCGGCGCAATCTCGGACGATCATCACCACGTACGAAAATACGGTCACCCACATCGAGAATGACGCGATTATCTACTTCCTCAATCACTTTGACGTTCGCGACATTATTGGTCACATTATTGACTGTCGTATTGTTGATAACCGTATTGTTCACCACTGTGTTGTTGATGATATTTGTGGTTTCCGGCACGGCAAAAACCGGTGCCTCCTTTATACGGGTACCCTCTTCCTTGAGATTGGCTTCGATTTTCTGCGGCAATGCGGCCTTCACTTCGTCCGGAATCGCAACCTGTGCCGCCGCATCATTTGGGGGTAGCGGTGCATTCTCCTCAGACGAACGCTGTTGTTCACGCTGCTTGCGACGCTCTTCACGCGACTGGCTCCCACCGGAATTGTCGGCATCCTTGTCGCTGTCGAGAATGGCGGCGCCATTTTCAACCGGCAAGACAACGGTGTCGTCTGTCTTGGCAGGGTCTTTCGCAATCTCTTGCTTTTCCTCGGTCGAACGCTGATCAACTATCTCCGGTGCTGGCTCCGGCGTAAGCTTTTGCTGGCCTTCGGTTGATTGCGGTTGTTCGACCGGCCGCACAGGTTGAGCCTCATTCTGCAGCTCCTCCGTTGCTTTCGGTTCTTGCGGTTGAGCTTCCTCGGGATGCTCTACAATCGATTCTTCTGCTGGTTCTTTCTGCGAAGGCGTTACCGGGTTTGCCTCTGCCGGTTGCCCAGCTGGCTTTTCCGCTTCCTGAGCGGGAGCCTCCTTGGCTGGCTTTTCGGCTGCAGGTTGCTCGGGTTTAGCTTCATGGTTCGCTGCTGGAGCTTCCTTTACCGGCTTTTCCGCGGGCACGGCTTGCTCTTGAGGCTCAACGGCCTTGCGAGCTGCATCCTCATCAGCCTTCTTTTGTGCTTCGGCTCGACGTAGGGCTTCCTCTTCAGCGGCCTTCTGCTGCTGTTCGCTCTGGCGCTGTGCCTCTTCCTCGGCCTTGTTCTTCTCGGCAGCCTGTTTGGCTTGTTCTTCAGCCTGTTTCTGCGCTTCGCGCTCCGCAGCCTTCTGTTGCTCCTCGGCTTGCTTCTGTGCTTCGCGTTCGGCCGCCTTTTGCTGTTCTTCAGCTTGGCGCTGCGCCTCTGCGTCCGCAGCGCGCTTCTGCTCTTCTGCTTGACGCTGGGCTTCCTCCTGAGCTGCCTTTTGCTGCTCTTCGGCTTGTCGACGGTTTTCTTCCTCGGCAGCGCGCTGTTGTTGTTCAGCCCGACGTGCTTCTTCTTCCGCTGCGTTTTGCTGTTCTTCAGCCTCGCGCTGTTGCTGCTGCAACTGTTCGTCGGACGGCTGCTGGTCTCCATTTTCTTGCGCCAGCAAGATTGGAGCCGTCAACATATCCGCCAGTACTGGCTGCGCAAGAATGGAGGCTGACAGAACCGGCACGGCAACCGTGGCAAGAAGCTTCGAACGAATAGACATATCCTTCTCCTTCTGGAAGGCAGAATTGATATGCGTCTCACCCACAGATTCGCGAGGAGAGACGCCGTAGAGCCGCCAGCGATATCCATCGAATTGGGACAAATTCCGGCAGCTTCACAAATCCGTTATCGTAATCCACATGAACGCAGGCTGAACTCAAACTTTCCAGACCTACGAGATTTGCCGCATTCTCTTGGCCAAAAGCTCGATACCTTCCGCAATGCGATTAATCGGGATGGAGGAATAAGCGATACGGAAATAACGACATGGTCGGTCGTCGCTCCAGAAGAATGGCGACCCTGACTCGATTAACACGCCATCCTCGCGCAGATCGCGTGCGAGCTTGTCGGCATCCATACCTTCCGGCCCTTCGATCCAGAATGCCGTGCCACCAAAACCCGACTTGCCGGCGATTTTCAATCCTTCGCGATCAAGCGCGTCGATCATGACAATGTGACGCTTGTGATATTCGATCCGCATACGGTGGATTACCGCATCGTAATGGCCAAGCGCCAGAAAGTAAGCGGCCGTTCGTTGCAGATGACCGGGCGGATGGCGCAGCATGAGCGCACGTAGTGCTCTCGCCTCGCGAATGACAGGTGCCGGTGCAACCAGATAGCCTAGCCGAAGTCCCGGAAACAGCGACTTGGAGAAGCTGCCCACATAGAGAACGCGACCATATTGGTCGAGCGACTTCAGCGCCGGTGTCGGTGGCTGCAGAAAGCTCATCTCAAATTCGTAATCATCCTCGACGATCACGAAATCACGTTCAGCAGCGGCTTCCAGGAGTGCGATACGTCGCGCGCGCGGCATGGTGGCGGCTGTTGGAGACTGGTGACTTGGCGTAACAAAGACCGCATCGATCTCATCTGGCAACAGTTCCGGCGGCAAGCCGCCTTCATCAACGTCGAGGGCTGTTACACGAGCTCCCGTCAGATGAAGCGTCGCGCTGATATCCGGATGCCCCGGGTTCTCACATACGACATGCGAACGTCGCGTCAAAAGCAGATGGCTGACGATCCAAAGCGCGTTCTGTGCTCCCACCGTGACCAATATCTCGTCCGGTTCAGCCCGTATTCCTCGGCTAGGTAGCGTGCGTGAACGGATATAGTTGACCAGTTCGACGTCGTCCGCGGCAGCAAAATCTCCAGCCATGAGAATAAAGTCTTCTCGTGCCAAGGCGCGCCGGGCGCAATCGCGCCATGCGGCAAGATCGAACAAAGTCTGGTCCATCTGGCCATATAGAAACGGATAGCGATACTTCCGCCAGTCCAGCGGCTTGCGAATGGTCTTGGCAATATTGAATCCGAGACGCAATTTGGACGACCAGTCAACCGCGGTATCGGGTGTCTGCAAGAAATCTCTGTCAGGACGACTGATGGGAGGGGTTATGGCCACGTGATAGGCACTGCGTGACCGCACTTCCAGATATCCTTGGGACACAAGCTCCTGATAGGCCAGCGTTACAGTCAGGCGTGAGACTTTCAGATAATCTGCCAGCCCCCGTGTCGAAGGCATGCGCGCACCCGGTAAAACAGCACCGGAGAGGATGGCCGATACAGTCGTTTCACGGATCTGCGACTGCAATCCGGTGTTTCGGCTGCCATCTATGAAGAAGATCGTCGGCGAGACGGCGTCCAAGGCTTTACTCCATCAGTATATCTGTAATTTCGTCCAAATTTGCGTCAGTTTTTCCGCTTCATGCTCCACTTAGCAATAGTGTTTCTTCTTTCTGTTTCTCTACGTGGAATAATTTCGACGGCAAGGTGAGCGTGCCCGCCGATTTTCGGGCTGCGTCATCTTGATCACCAATCTGGACTTATTGACTATTCCAACTGGATATAAGGCAAATTTGATGAGATGGCTATCGTTTGTAACTGGAACTGCAGATTGGCGAAAAACGCCAACAGTCATGACTAAGTCAGATATGGTTCTTAAATGGAAGGGGAACTCCATGAACTATTTCAATAGCATGAAACGGGTGGCGTTATTTTCGGCCGTAGCAGCGCTTTCTACGTCTACGGCCTATGCCGAAACTACGGTCGTGGTTGGCTATCAACAGATCGTCGGTCCGTTTCTGACCGCGATCGCTGCCGGAAGGTTCGATGCGGCAGCCAAGGAAGCCGGTTACACGATCGATTGGCGCCAGTTCGCATCGGGTGGTGATATTTCGACGGCACTTGCGTCCGGTAACGTGCCCGTCGGTGTGATTGGTTCAACGGGTATCGCAGCGGCCGCCACACGTGGTGTCGACCTGCAACTATTCTGGATTCTCGATAATATTGGCAAATCGGAAGCACTGGTAGCACGAGAAGGCTCGGGCATCGACAAACCGGAAAATCTTAAGGGCAAGAAGATCGGCGTGCCCTTCGTTTCGACCTCGCATTTCCATCTGCTCGTTGGCATGAACGACATCTGGAAGATCAATCCGCGTGATGCGGAGATCCTCAACATGACACCGCCGCAGATCGTTGCCGCCTGGCAACGTGGCGATATCGATGCTGCCTATGTCTGGCCCCCTGCTCTTTCCGAAATCCTCAAGACTGGCAAGGAAATCGCCAATTCTGAAGAAATCGGCGCAAAAAGCGTTCCGACCTTCGATGGACTTGTGGTGGACAAGAGTTTCGCCAGCGAGAATCCCAAATTCATGACCGCCTTCACCACGGTGCTGAAGGAGGCTTATGCCGACTACAAGGCCAATGGCAGCCAGTGGACGGCAGATTCCGAACAGATCAAAGGCATGGTCAAGCTGATCGGCGGCAATGCCGCTGACATACCGGGCGCACTCGCGCTGCTGTCCTTCCCGACAGCGGAAGAACAGGCCTCCCCAGCGTGGCTCGGCGGCGGCAAGGACAGCGGGGCGCTCAAATCCGTCACCCAGAGCGCAAAATTCCTCGTCGATCAAAAGCAACTCGACCAGGCTCTGGATGACTATAGCGGCAACGTAAATGGCAGTTTCGCCGAAGCCGCCGCGAAGTAGTTGCGTGAAGTAATTCAAGCACCTCCCACCAGCGGCATGCCTTGGGCAAGCCGCTGAACCGAGACGGTTCCTGCAATGTTTTGCCTTCTGGCTCAAGCCGGAACCGCTCCTTCGTTCCCGAAAGGTGACGTCATGGAAACCTTGAACGTATCAAATGTCAGTCTGACCTATCCCGGTCTTTATGTGGAAGAAGCCGTGATCGCGCTGAAGGGTGTTAATCTGCGCATCGACAGCGGGGATTTCGTGGTGGCGCTTGGTGCATCCGGCTGCGGCAAGACCACACTTCTCAATCTCATGGCAGGGTTCATGATCCCGTCATCCGGCGAAATCACGTTAGGCGGAAGGCAAGTGCGCGGCCCGGGCGCTGATAGAGGTGTCGTGTTCCAGAAACATGCGCTGCTTCCCTGGCTCAATGTAATCGACAACACTGAATTCGGGCTCAAGCTTCAAGGTGTGCCAAAGGCGGAACGCCGTGCGCGTGCCACCAAGAATCTGGCTCTGGTCGGCCTGCAGGATTTCCACAATCACAAAATCTACCAGCTTTCCGGCGGTATGCAGCAGCGTGTCGGTATCGCCCGCGCACTGACCTGCGATCCGGCGATGCTGCTCATGGATGAACCCATGGCAGCGCTCGATGCCCTCACCCGCGAAACGATCCAGGAACTGCTTTTGCGGGTGTGGCAAGTGACCAACAAAATGTTCTTCTTCATCACTCACAGCGTCGAAGAGGCCCTGTTCCTCGGTTCGCGACTGATCGTCATGTCACCGCGTCCCGGACGGATCACCCATACCTATGATCTGGATTTCAACCGACGCTTTCTGGAATGCGGTGACGCGCGCGCCGTCAAGTCCAGTCCCGATTTCATCAAGATGCGTGAGACAATTCTGGGGATTATCTATGGCGATGAACGTGCATCAGGAAACCCGGAACTGGTCCATGCTTGAGTTTGTAACTCGGGCAAGACCAGTCAAACCCGGTAAAATCTATGGCGCCCCCGGCGACGGCAATAGTGGCTTTATCAGCCTCGTAACCGCACTGATTTTGTTGGGGCTGTGGTTTCTCGTAACGGGAATGGGCTGGGTCAAACCGCTGTTTCTCCCCTCTCCTTTCGCGGTCTATGGCAAGTTCATAGTTGCCATGACCGACGGCGTGGCAAACTCCACTCTGACCGAACATACGCTCGTCAGTCTCGGACGCGTATTGGGTGCTTTCGCTATTGCCTGTATTACGGCAATTCCCATCGGTATCATGATGGGCATGAGCAGCTTCGTACGTGGCGTTCTCGATCCGATAATCGAGTTTTATCGCCCGTTGCCGCCGCTTGCGTATTTGCCGCTGATTATTATCTGGCTCGGGATCGGTGAGTTCCCGAAAGTGTTTCTCATCTTCCTCGCGATTTTCGCGCCGATGGCGATTGCGGCCAGAGCAGGCGTTCGCTCGGTCTCCACGGAGCAAATCCACGCCGCCTATGCAATGGGTGCCTCCCGGACGCAGGTGATAACACAAGTCATCATGAAAGCAGCCATGCCGGAAATCTTTACGGGCATGCGCATCGGGATCGGCGTAGGCTGGACGACGCTGGTTGCCGCGGAAATGGTGGCGGCCAATCGCGGCCTTGGCTTCATGGTGCTCAACGCGGCACAGTTTCTGGCCAGCGACACCGTCATCATGGGCATCATCGTCATCGGTGTGTTCGCTTTCGCCTTCGACCTTTTGATCCGTTACATGGAAAAGGTTCTCATCCCGTGGAAGGGTAAAGTCTGATGGCGCTGCAACCGCTTTAATCAGCCCGACCGAAATCTCATTCGCAATATCAATCGCGCGGCAATTCTGCCGCGCCACAGGGAAGCTTTGCCTAAAAGTGGGCTAGGCTTCAGACTTATCAAGGAGCATTGGAATGTCCGCCGGACAACTCACAGAGAAGCATTTTTCCGACCTCTTCGACGCCTTCAACCGGCACGACATCGACGCGATTATGGCCTTTTTCGCCGATGATTGCGTGTTCTACACCATCGGCGGCGAGGAAGTTTACGGCACCCGCCTCGAAGGCAAGGATGCCATTGCCAAGGCTTTCTCCGGCGTCTGGACCGCCATGCCCGATGTAAAATGGGACGGACACAGACACTTCGTGAGTGGCGACCGTGCCGTGTCCGAGTGGACCTTTCGCGGAACCGATACCAACGGCGCACGCGTCGAGGCCGAAGGCTGCGATCTTTTCACACAGCGTGACGGCAAGATCGTCCGCAAGCAGGCATTCCGCAAGAACCGGCCTTTGCTGAAGGCGTAAGCCCCAACAATGTCCGTCGGTGATTTGGAGGACCGACATATGGATACCCACACTCTCAACAGTTTCACTGCCACTCAGCCATTCGACCCCGCCTATGATCCGGTGATTTCGAAGACGCCCGGACAGGGGCGCGACTATGCCCCGACCTACTGGATCGGCACTGCCGGACCGGTGCCGGAAGACGATGGCCCTATTCGCGGAGACGTCGAAGCCGATGTCGTGATTGTCGGCTCAGGTTATACTGGTCTTTCTGCAGCGATCCACCTCGCCCGGGATCATGGCGTCAAGGCCATGGTGCTTGAAGCAAATGGCGTTGCCTGGGGGTGCAGCACTCGCAATGGCGGTCAGGCGCAGATTTCCGCCGGTCGGCTCAAGCGTTCGCAATGGATCGAGCGTTGGGGCGTAGAGGTTGCCCGGAAGTTGCATAAGGAAATTGCCGAGGGTTTCGATCTCTTCCGCGCGCTTGTTGCCGAACCGGAAATCGATTGCGATCCGCAGGATGGCGGTCATCTGTACATCGCCCATCGCGACAAGGTCATTCCCTCGCTGGAGAAAGAATCCCGCCTGCTGAACGACGTGTTCGGCTATCGGACGCGCATGGTTGGTCGCGACGAAATTCATCGCGATTTCATCCGGGACCAGGAAGCCCGCGGCGCAATGTACGAACCGGACGGCATGGGCATTCATGCTGCAAAGCTCGCCTTCGGCTATCTTCGGCTTGCCCGCAAGCTAGGCGCAAAGGTGCATACTGCAAGCCCGGTTCTCAGCTGCCGCAAGAACGGCAATGTTTTCCATCTCAACACACCGAACGGTACGGTCAAGGCGCGACAAGTATGTTTTGCAACAGCAGGATACACCTCGCCCGGCCTCCATCCTCTCACCCGTTACCGGCTGATGCCGGTGCTGTCGAACTCTGTTGTGACGCGACCGCTGACGCCGGATGAAATTGAAGCATGTGGCCCGAAGACCGGCATTCCGCTAACTGATACGCGCACGCTTCGCCACTATTATCGTTTTCTGCCCGACGGGCGGATACAGATCGGTAGCCGCAGCGCCATTACGGGAGCCGATGCACCAAATCAGAAATATTACGATCTGTTGCTTTCGGGGCTTTACCGGAAGTTCCCGGCGCTGACCGGCATCAAGATCGATTACTCCTGGTGGGGATGGGTCGATGTCAGCCATGACATGATGCCCCGCATCTATCGTCCCGATCCGACGCAGGAAATCTATTATGCCATGGGCTACGGCGGCAACGGCGTGATGTATTCCGCACAGGCCGGACGCCGGGTCGCCCAATTGATGACCGGTCGCGGACAGGAATTGGACCTGCCGATCTTCACCTCCGAACTGCCGAGCTACGGCATGCTGACGCCATTTAGGCGCATAGGGCAGCGTGCGATGTATCGCTGGTATGCGCTGAAAGACGAAGTTCTCTGAATTGTAAGGAAAGGTATTCGCCATGAAGATGACGACGGAAGAAGCGTTTGTTAAGGTTTTGCAGATGCATGGGATAGAGCATGCATTTGGGATCATCGGTTCTGCGATGATGCCGGTTTCGGATCTGTTTCCGAAGGCAGGTATTACGTTCTGGGATTGCGCGCATGAGACGAATGCGGCGCTGATCTGCGACGGTTATACGCGTGTGACTGGCAAGATGGGCATGGCGATTGCCCAGAACGGTCCGGGCGTGACCGGCTTCGTGACCGCCATCAAGACGGCCTACTGGAACCACACGCCGATGCTGCTCGTCTCTCCGCAGGCTGCCAACAAGACCATCGGTCAGGGCGGCTTTCAGGAAGTCGACCAGATGGCGCTGTTCGAGGAGATGGTCTGCTATCAGGAAGAAGTGCGCGATGCGACCCGCATTCCCGAAGTGCTGAACCGGGTGATCGAAAAGGCATGGCGCGGCTGTGCACCGGCACAGATCAACGTGCCGCGCGATTTCTGGACGCAGGTCATCGATGTCGACCTGCCGCAGATCGTGCGGCTGGAGCGTCCGAGCGGCGGACGCGATGCCATCGCCGAGGCTGCAAAGCTTCTGACGGAAGCAAAATTCCCGGTCATTCTCAACGGTGCCGGTGTCGTCATCGGTGGCGCGATCCCGGAATCCATCGCACTTGCCGAAAGGCTCGATGCGCCGGTCTGCTGCGGCTATCAGCACAATGATGCCTTTCCCGGCACCCATCCGCTATCCGCAGGACCGCTCGGCTATAACGGCTCCAAGGCCGCGATGGAGCTGATCGCCAAGGCCGATGTGGTTCTGGCGCTCGGCACCCGCCTCAATCCATTTTCGACACTGCCAGGCTACGGCATCGATTACTGGCCGAAGGATGCCAAGATCATTCAGGTCGACATCAATCCCGATCGCATCGGCCTTACCAAGAAGATCTCGGTCGGCATTTGCGGCGATGCCAAACAGGTTGCGCGGCAGATCCTCGACCAGATGGGCGCCAATGCGGGCAATGCCGGTCGCGACGAGCGCAAGCAGCTCATCCATCAGCGCAAGTCCGCCTGGCTGCAGCAGCTTTCCTCAATGGATCACGAGGATGACGATCCGGGCACACACTGGAATGCCGGTGCACGCGAACGCGAGAAGGACCGCATGTCGCCGCGACAGGCATGGCGCGCCATTCAGGCCGGCATGCCGAAGAACGCCATCATGTCCACCGACATCGGCAATAATTGCGCCATCGGCAACGCCTATCCAAGCTTCGAGCATGGACGCAAATATCTGGCGCCGGGCATGTTCGGCCCCTGCGGTTATGGGTTCCCGTCCATCGTCGGCGCCAAGATCGGCCAGCCCGACACGCCGGTGGTCGGCTTTGCCGGCGACGGTGCCTTCGGCATCTCCATGAACGAGATGACCTCCATCGGTCGCAAGGGCTGGCCTGCGATCACCATGGTCATCTTCCGCAACTATCAGTGGGGCGCCGAAAAGCGCAACACGACGCTGTGGTACGACAACAACTTCGTCGGCACCGAGCTCAATCCAAACCTGAGCTACGCCAAGGTGGCGGATGGCTGCGGCCTCAAGGGCGTGACCGTCGATAGCCAGCAGGCGCTCACCGAGGCCTTGCAGACGGCAATCGACGAGCAGGCCAAGGGTGTGACCACCTTCATCGAAGTCGTGCTCAATCAGGAACTGGGCGAACCTTTCCGCCGCGATGCGATGAAGAAACCCGTCATCGTGGCCGGTATCGACAAGGCCGACATGCGCCAGCAAATGCCGGTCTGAACCAGTTCGTCAGTAATCAGGCCGGGAGCGCAACTCCCGGCCTTTTGAAAAGATTGCGCCATGCTGCCGTTGGAAAAGATTTTTGAGAAAGCCCGGTCGAGGCCGCGCCACATCGTGCTGGCCGAAGGCGAAGACCCGCGCATCATCGATGCGGCGCTGCGTGCCGAACGCGAAGCCATTGCCCGCATCACGCTTCTGGGGTCCGAAAGCATCATCGGCAGACAGATCGACGGCTCGACAATTGCGATCATCGATCCCACAACATCGAGCTTGAGCGCGGATTATGCGCAAAAACTCTATCGGCTGCGTCAGGCCAAGGGCATGACGGAAGAACAGGCTGAGGCAATGGTGAAGACACCGCTCGGCTTTGCAGCCATGATGGTGCGGGAGGGCGATGCGGATGGGACGGTCGCCGGTGCGGTTGCAACGACCGCCGATGTGGTGCGCCATGCCCTGCAGATCATCGGCAAGGCCGAAGGCGCTTCGCTTGTCTCCAGCTTCTTCCTGATGCTGTTGTGCCAGTCGCATCATCAAAAGAAAGGCGCTTTCGTCTTTGCCGATTGCGGCCTCGTCGTGGAACCGGATTCCGCGCAGCTGGCCGATATCGCCATCCAGTCGGCCGATTCATACCGCCAGCTAACGGAAAAAGACGCAGCCGTGGCCATGCTGTCCTTCTCCACCGGCGGCAGCGCCGCCCATGAGCGCGTATCAAAGGTCGTTCAGGCAACCCGCACCGTGCGGGAGCGGACGCCCGATCTGTGCATTGATGGCGAACTGCAGTTCGACACCGCTTTCGTGGAGGCGATCAGCCATGCCAAGTCACCGGGCTCCCCGCTGAAGGGCAATGCCAATGTCTTCGTGTTCCCCAATCTCGAAGCCGCCAATATCGGCTACAAGATCGCGCAGCGCATCGGCGGCGCACAGGCCATCGGCCCCGTGCTCCAGGGCCTCGCCAAACCCGCAAACGACCTCTCGCGCGGATGCTCCGCCGATGACGTCCTCCACATGATCGCTATAACAGTCAATCAAGCCAAATGAAGAACACCAAGCCGTTCGCGAACCGCTAAGGCTTAAGGAACCGAGCAGCGATGCCATAGAGAAACTGCGGCAGCACCGTAAAGGCATAGGGCGCATAGACCCGTTCCAGCCGCTGATGATACTCGCGTCCCCATGGGCCGATATTTACTACAGGATAAGAAAGCGCCTTTGGATTGGCGCGGTCGATAAACTGAGCAGCGGGCGTGTTGGCCGCGATGACTTCGCTATCCATCGCATCGGGGATATGACCGAAGAAGCTCATATCCGAAATCCCGGCAAAGATTTCCCTATATCGGATCGTCGTATCAAACTGGCGCTCCGTATCCACGCGCGCGGCTTCCAGAGCTTCGGTGAAACGCTGTTCTTCTGCCGTTTCGGTCCCAATCCGAACATGCGGATAGACAAGGCTCCCGAAACCGATAATGACCGTCGGACCTGTAATACGCGCCTCGGCAACCATCGCATTGACGAGTTCCCGCGTCATGAGGAGTGGGTTGTCGCTGCTTGAGAGCTCGGCTTCCAATGCAGCTATCCGTTCCAGTGCCGCGTCACCACCAATACGCCGGACTTCGTCGCGCAGCTCGACAGTGGTCAGAATTCGACCCTTGTGATTGGCGTCTGCATCGCTGCCAACCAGCTTTGCAAAGCGTTCAGCCTCAACATTGAAGTGCCCGATCGCAAGATCCAGTGCCTCGCCGACAACCGCCTTGAACCGCTGGAACAACGCATCGGGAGAAACGGAATGGGTCAGCCAGTTGAAGGCAATCCATGTTCGTTCCGGCGTGGTCACTTCATAGCCACCGCGGAAATCCCGCGCTTCAAGGCAGATCGGAGGTGGCGAAACTTCACCGTCCGCCGTATCGCAAAGGGTGGCATTGGCTTCCACCGCCCGCATGATTTCAGACGCAATGAGATGCGCGCTGACACCTTCGAACGGATAGCTTGCATGCGAAGGCTGCCCGATCACGAAGGCAAAGGGAAGCTGCTTTCCGATAGTGCCGCGATAGATGGCGCGGCCTTCCGCACCGTCACCTTGATCGCTTGTTGCATCCAGATTGATACCGGCGACAATGTCGAGACCCCAGCGTTCGGCAAGTTCCGGCAAAGCATCGCGCAGGTTGCGCATTCCCCGCGAACCGCGCTCTTCGTCAGGGGTCGCGAACAGGATCAGATTGCCTTCGCGATCAGGCTGTTGCGAGAAATATTCGAGTGTGGCGATGCCAGCGGCAACGCCACTCTTCATGTCCAGCATGCCGCGTCCCGGAATGTAATGTCCGCTCTGGAAGTCGGCGAGTGCCTTTTCTTCGTTCGGAGCAAGCGGGCGGCTGGTAAGATCGGCGAGAAGCGCTTCCAGCAAGGCATCCGGTTCAAAGGCCAGATGTTTCAAATCGCGGTAGTTTGCAGTTTCCACCACGTCGAAATGGCCCGCCAGAGCTAGAGTTCTACGCCCTGTGCCGCGAACGACCGCGATGACATTCTTGGTCATCGGCGAACCGTGACTGTCGATGACGGCAATGTGGTCCGGATTCTTCTGGAAATAAGGAATCTCACGCAGAAGCTCGGCAAGCTTCGGACCGAAGGATGCCTCGTCAGGCGTTCCGGTCTCGCTCGGCCATCGTACCATGCGATAGGAGAGTTCTCGCACTCGTTCTGTCGGGTTCCATTCTTTTGGGGATGCCACGGTCTTTCCTCGCTTAATAATTCCCCGTCTCCGTGCCTTGTTGAAGGCACAGACGGGTTCTCAAAACTGGTTTAACGTCGACTTACTGGTTGAGATGTTTTTTGAGGAACGCTCTCGTTCGTTCATTTTCCGGATTGCTGAAGATCACGTCCGGCTTGCCTTCCTCGACCACAACGCCCTTGTCCATGAAGAGCACTTTGTCGGAGACTTCAGCGGCAAAGCGCATTTCGTGGGTCACAATCAGCATGGTCATGTGCTCCTGTGCAAGCTGCTTCATGACCTGGTTGACCTCCTCGACCAATTCCGGGTCGAGCGCGGAGGTCGCTTCGTCGAACAGCATGACTTTCGGCTGCATGGCAAGTGCACGAGCGATAGCCACGCGCTGTTTCTGTCCGCCCGATAAGCGCGACGGATACATTGAAGCCTTGTCAGCAAGGCCAACCTTCTTCAAAAGTGAAACGGCCAGTTCCTGTGCTTCCTGCCTGCTCTTGCCCTTCAACTTGATGGGGCCGAGCGTGATGTTTTCCATGACATTGAGATGCGGAAACAGATTGAAGTGCTGAAAAACCATGCCCATCTGCTGGCGCACGGCATTGATATGCCGCTCGAATGCCCGCCCGTTCAACGACTGGTTCACCTGAATACCGTCCAGCAGTATCTGGCCCGAGTTGACCGTTTCCAGATGGTTGATAGAGCGCAGCAAAGTACTTTTACCGGAACCGGACGGACCGATGATCGCGATGATCTGGCCACGTTCGACAGACAGGTCGATACCTTTGAGTACTTCGAGTGCGCCATAAGACTTGTGGACGTCCCGCACTTCCACCATGGGGTTACTGTTGCTCATCGGTAAGCCTCGACTTTCTTTTCCATCCAGTGCAATCCGGCTTCCAGGATGAGATTGAGTACATAGAAGATCACTGCGGCAGTGATGTAGAATTCAAACGGGCTGTAGGTCTCGCTGATCGCCTGCTGTGACGCATGCACCAACTCTGTGATACCGATCACCGAAACAAGTGCCGTGTCCTTCAAGAGAGCAATCAGATTATTACCCACCTGCGGCAGCGCGTTGCGGACAGCTTGCGGCACGACGATGTAGCGCAGTGTCTGGCCGCTGCCGAAGCCAAGAGAGCGCGCGCCTTCATTCTGCCCCGGATCGACAGTCTGGATCGCGGTGCGGAAGATGTCAGAATTATACACCGCAAAGTGCAAGCCAAGGCCGATGATACCCGTCCATACGGCAGGAATGTTGATGCCGATCTGCGAGAGGCCGTAATAGAGCAGGAATAGTTGCAGAAGCAGCGGCGTTCCCATGAACAGCCAGATGAAGAAGCGGACCGGATAGCGCACCAGCCAGTTGCCATAGAGCACGAGCAGGGCGAATGCGATGCCGCCGAAGAAGCTGACGATGGATGAGGACACAGCGATGATGAGCGTCCACCAAATGCCCGTCATCAGAAGTTCGGTATAGGGCGGGACGATGGAAAAATCGAGTTGCATGGGATCACCGCCTATTTGAGTGCGTAGCGGGCTTCGAGGAAATCGACGAAGCGTGCAACGATGTAGATGAGAACCATGTAGATGGCCGCGGCGATGCCGAAGATTTCAAACGGGCGGTAGGTCGAGCCGATGAAGCGTTGGGCCGTGTAGGTCAATTCGACCACGGAAATCGCTGAAACCAGAGCCGATCCCTTGATCAGCATGACGGTGTTGACACCCAGCGAGCGGATCATGAGCCGTGCTGCCTGGGGCAACACCACAAAGCGCATCGACTGTCCGCTGCCGAAGCCGATGGAACGGGCAGCCTCCCTCTGACCGACATCAACCGTCAGAATGGCGCCCCGCATGGCTTCGGCGTAATAAGCGCCGATATTGAGACCAAGACCGATAGCACCTGCTGCGAACGGTTCAAGATTGATGCCAATCTGCGGTCCACCGAAATAGAGAACAAAAAGCTGCAGCAGACATGGTGTGCCGCGAAAAACACTGACATAAGCTGTTCCGATGAAACGCAGCGGCCAGAAGCGCGACAGTTTCGCTGCTGTGGCAAGAGCACCGACGCTCAAACCGATGAGAATGGCAAGTGCCGAGATTTCGACGGTAACCAGGGCGGCCTCCAGAAAGTATGGAAAGACCTCCGCCATCAAAGAGAAATTCATTATCTCCCCTTTCCTGTCTGGAAAACCAAGCCGGAAAGAAATGTTGCCGGGACAATTGCGTTAATAGCCGTCCCGGCTTGGGGTTTCACGCGGTTAGCGGATGTCGCGACCGATCCATTTGGTCGAGATTTTCTCGTAGGTGCCGTCGGCTTTCATGTCATCGAGAGCCTTGTTGATCGCGTCCTTCAGCTCAGGGTTACCCTTGCGCAGAGCAATACCAACATTGTCGGTACCCTGAAGTTCTGGCGTATCGAGCTGACGAACCTCTTCGCCGCTTTCCTTGATGGCAATCAGGATTGGAATGTCATCCGAGGCAATGGCGTCCACGCGGCCCGAACGAAGCTCAAGCAGAAGTTCCGGAATGCCCTTATAGGTGCGGACGGTCCAGCCGCCCTGCTCGCGCGCCCACTTGTCGCTGGTTTCACCAAGCGTCACGGCAATGGTCTTGCCCTGTTTCAGTTCGTCCATGGACTTCACCGGCGAGGTTTCCGTCACGAAAATTCCACGGCCACCGCGATAGTAAGGGCCTGCGAAATCGACAGCCTTTTCGCGTTCCGGCGTGATGCTCATGCTGCCGACGACCACATCGAACTTGCCCGCACGCAGGCCTGCAATGATGCCGTCGAAAGCGATGGTCACGACAACCGGCTTTACATCAAGGCGCTTGGCAATTTCGGTGCCGATATCGACGTCGAAACCGACCACCTGGTTCTGACCATCAACAAAACTGAATGGCGGGAAAACACCGCTCATGCCGATGCGCAGTTCGCCGCTCTGCTTGACCTTTTCGAGGTCGTCCGCATGAGCGGGAGCGAGCATCATCAGCGCACCGACGCCAGCGGCAATGAGCGAAGACAGAAGGGTTTTCATTTCATTTTCTCCTAAGTGATCGTGTCGCGATCACGGGCGATGCCCGTTCCGAGCGCCCGGCTGGACGCATCTTTCCAGATCGTCGACGCCCGACGGGCGACGGCAAATTTCTTGAGAAAACAGATTCGGAACAGGCAAGAACGATATGCTCTGGTTACCCAGGAGCGGGAGAAAGAAAAGCTCCATCGATCCACCTCCGAAATTCCCCTTGCCGGTTGCGTTGCTTGCTTATCCGGCTTGTTTGTTTTCAAGCACGCTAACGGAGCAAAGGATCAACGAAAACGTCAATTCTGTATAGAAATGTCCAGCAATCTGCGATAAACGCAATCAAACTGACGAAATCGTCAAATGGCGGTGTGGTGATGGATGATCTGGATCAACGATTAATATCGGAACTGCGCATCAATGCGCGTGCGTCCATTCCGACTCTCGCCAGTATTTTGGGTGTGGCGCGGGGCACGATCCAAAGCCGGATGGAACGCCTGATCGCATCAGGCGTCATTGCAGGCTTTACAGTCAGATTGAAGGATCATGGTGCCACCGACATGATCCGCGGCATCATGA
>WPCJ01344379.1_pt1 | contig 47061 bp, 38 predicted proteins | sample 5399831 | NCBI WGS metagenome assembly WPCJ01 (sample SAMN12869470, study PRJNA574797) | sludge metagenome | isolation source: wastewater treatment of pH10 | place: China:Beijing | collected 2019-05-20
GAGAGTCACTGGCGGCGTCAAAGTCATCGATGCCGTCCGAGGCCAGATCGATGCGCTCCAGAAGCGGAAAGGTTCCGACCCTCTGGTGAATTTCGAAGTCCTGCAAAAGAACGCTACTGGCGAGGTCCTGCTCGATTTTCTCATCAGCAGCAAGGATTCAAAGGGCGAATACATCGTCGAATGGAACCTGTACCGTTACGCTCCGGTCAAAGAGCTCTCTGGCAAGTCCGGTGTCCTGCTGTTCGCCGTGAGCCATCGCGCCTATGGCAACGAGAACTCGAAGGCTTTCCTTGGGAGCTTAAAGCAATTGCGGACTGCCCAGACGGGTGCACTCCTGAAGGCAGATTTGCCGGAACCAGGGAAATAAGACGGTCGGGTCGGATTATTGGCATCTTCTGGCTGTGACGATTGCCCAACCCACGAGCGTGAGGATGAAGAGCCCGACGCCGCCCAGCGGCATAATGTAGATCGCCGCAATCAGTTCGCAAGCGCCATCCTGGCAAGTTCCGAGATATCCCACGTGGGCGAGGGTCATTCCTATTGTCATTGCCATCGCGAGGCAAATGAACAGGATCACGGCGATCAACAGCACGCGGGCAAGCGAGATCAGCAGATATCTGGCAGTCAACGGCGGCCTCCTCCACGAGCCGGGAAGGTTACCAGCAAAAAGAGTCTGGCCGTCTGACAGATGACAACAGGACGTCACGAAACGTCAGGGGCTATATGAACTTCCACCTTTTTGCGGACTCGTTGAGCCATGGCTTGAGAATGGCTATCGCCAGTTTCTCACAAGAGAAACGACAGCAAGGCAGCACCGTCGTCCACCTGTCGAAGCGCTGATCAGCAACACTGTCTAACGGCGGTGGCAATAGTTTTTCTAATGCAATCTCCGTGAATATTCTCCTTTGCGGGCAAGGGGCGCGCCGCATTAGCTTCCGGCGCAAGAGGAGCGTGCCCGGCGGGAATTGAAACGGCGGGCCCGGCTGTGTGCAGGGAGGCCGCGCCATGACATTTCGGATGAAACTCGAGGGTATCTACACCCCGCTGATCACCCCGTTCAAAGCCGATGGCACGTTTGATCTGGATGCATTGGCGGAACTGGTGGAGCGGCTGATATCGGCAGGCGTGCATGGCCTGATCTCGGGCGGCTCAACGGGCGAGAATTACGCCGAGACGGTGGAAGAACGACTGGAGCTGGCGCGTTTTGTCACCGAGCGCAGCAAGGGTCGGCTGCCGGTGATCGTTGGCACCGGCGCGATGCGTACGCCCGATTCAATCGCGATCGCTGAGGGCGCGCGGGCGATGGGTGCCGATGCGCTGCTGTTGGGTACACCTCCCTATTCGGTTCCGACCGAGGCCGAGAATGCCGCCAATGCACTCGCCATTGATCGCGTCGCCGACCTGCCGGTGATCCTCTACAACTATCCCGGCCGCATGGGCGTCAGCATGGGGCGGGCGTTTCTCGATATCGTCAGCCAGTCGAAGAATATCATCGGCATCAAGGAAAGCTCAGGCGACGTGAACCGCATCCACACTCTGGCTTGCGACTATCCGCATATCCAGATGAGTTGCGGCATGGACGACCAAGCGCTGGAATTCTTCGCCTGGGGCGCGCGTAGCTGGATCTGCGCGGGATCCAATTTTCTCCCCGAAGAGCACGTGGCGCTGTACCGGGCCTGCGCGGTCGAGGACGATTTCACCAAGGGCCGGCAGATCATGGCAGCGATGATGCCCCTGATGGGCGTGCTGGAGCAGGGCGGCAAGTTCATTCAATGCGTCAAGCACGGGGTCGAAGTCTCCGGCCTGCGCGCCGGGCCAATGCGGCCGCCCCTGCAAGGGCTGAACGATGCCGAGAAGGCCGAGTTGGAGCGGGTGATCATCACGCTGAAGGCCACCGTCAAGTCTGTCGTGGGAGGCAAGTGACATGAGCGATTTCCTGACCACTTCGCAATACAAGTCCATCGCCGCCGGGTTGAAGCTGCAGCACCTGGCCTTCATCGATGGGGCTTTCCGCCCCGCGATCTCTGGCAAAACCTTCACCACCATCAATCCGGCGACGGGCGAGGCATTGACCGAGATCGCCGCTTGCGGCCCAGAGGATGTAAACGTTGCCGTGACGGCCGCTCGCGCGGCCTTCGAAGACGGCCGCTGGTCGCGGCTGCATCCGAGCGAACGCAAGGAAACTCTCCTGCGTCTGGCTCGGCTGATGAGCGACAATGCCCGCGAACTGGCGGTTCTGGAAAGCATCGATAGCGGCAAGACCATTTTCGACTGCGAGACAGTGGACGTGCCCGAAACGATCCATGTGATCAAATGGCACGCCGAACTGATCGACAAGATCTACGATCAGGTTTCGCCGGCATCCGACAACCATATCGCCATGGTGGTCCGCGAGCCGGTGGGAGTCGTGGGCCTGGTTCTGCCCTGGAATTTCCCGTTGCTGATGCTGGCCTGGAAAATCGGCCCAGCGCTCGCCGCTGGCTGCTCCGTGGTGATGAAGCCCGCAGGCGAGACGACGCTGACGGCGCTACGCGTGGCGGAACTGGCCGTCGAGGCCGGACTGCCGGCGGGCGTTTTGAACATCGTCACCGGATCGGGCGTGGATGTGGGTGAGCCTTTGGGGCGGCACCCGGATGTGGATATGGTCAGCTTTACCGGTTCCACCGTGACCGGGCGTCGCTTCCTGAACTATTCGGCCGACAGCAATCTGAAGGAGGTCGTGCTGGAACTGGGGGGCAAGAACCCTTGCATCGTTCTCGACGACGCCGAGGATCTGGACGCGGTGGCGGCTCATGTCGTCAACGGCGCCTTCTGGAACATGGGGCAGAACTGCTCGGCGGCCTCGCGCCTCATCGTGCAGCGTGGCATCAAGGAGCGGCTGATCGAGCGGGTGAAGGCTTATGCCGCCGAATGGATCGTCGGCGATCCACTGGACCCGGCGGTGCGGGTCGGCGCATTGATTTCAAAGGTGCATTTCGACAAGGTCAGCAGCTATCTCGAAGCCGCTCAGGCCGAAAAGATGTTGATGGGCGGCAGGATCGTCGCCGAGGGTTTCATCGAGCCGACCATCGTGGAGACCCCCCGCGGATCCCGGCTTGCAGCAGAGGAAATCTTCGGTCCGATCCTGACCGTGATCGTGGTGGAGAGCTTCGAAGAAGCGATCCAGATCGCCAATGACACCGAATATGGATTGGCGGCTTCGATCTTCTCGGCCAACGGCAAGCGCGCGCTGCGTGGCGCGCGTATGCTGCGGGCAGGCACGGTGACGGTGAACAGCTTCGGCGAGGGCGATGTGACCACGCCCTTTGGCGGTTACAAGCAGTCGGGATTCGGTGGACGCGACAACTCGATCCACGCGCATGACCAATATACCCAGCTCAAGACTATCTGGCTGGATCTCACCGACGCTTCCGACGCGAATCTCGACTGAGACGATGAACCAGCATCGGGCGGTTCGCACTCCGGTCTTCAACGGGCCGGCCGGATGGAACGTGATCTTGCCTCCGGCTGCGCCACGCGCGCAGCTCAAGGGTACTGAGGGTTGCGACGTGGCGATCGTGGGCGCCGGTTTCGCGGGGCTTGCCGCCGCGCGCCGCCTGCACCAGCTCGACCCATCGCTGAGCGTGACGATTGTCGAGGCCGCGCGGATCGCGGAGGGGGGAACCGGGCGAAACTCGGGCTTCATGATCGACCTGCCGCATGAGCTTACCTCGTCGGACTATGCCGGCTCTGGGAATAGCCACGACCGCCAGCTGACGCTGCTGAACCGGCAAGCCATCGATTTTGCGGCTGAAGCGGTCGCGGAATACGCCATTCCGGAAGGCTGGTTCCAGCGCATGGGTAAGATCAATGCGGCGGCCTCTGCCACCGGACTGGCGGCAAATGTCAGCTATGCCGAACACCTGCGTCATTTGGACGAAGCGCACGAGATGCTGGACGCCGGACAGATGAAAGAAATCACCGGCACCGAATATTACAAGGGCGGGCTGTTCACTCCCGGCGCGGTGATGATCCAGCCTGCCGGCTATGTGCGAGGCTTGGCCGCGGGGCTTGAGCGGGAGGGGGTGCGCATCTTTGAAGGTTCTCCGGTGTTGAGGGTCGGGAGCAATGCGCAGGGTTGGTTGGTAGAAACCGCGCAAGGCTCTCTTCAGGCGCAAAAGCTGATCCTTGCCAATAACGGCCACCTGGAAAGCTTCGGCTTCAAGCGCGGGCGGCTGATGCATATCATGTTGAACGCTTGCATGACCGAGGAACTGACGCCCGAGGCCCTCCGCGGGCTCGGTGGGCATGAATGTTGGGGCGTGACGCCGTCGGACCCGATGGGAACGACGGTGCGCAAGATCGGCCCGGCGCAGGGAGGCAACCGCATCGTCATCCGGCAGGGTGGCTACTATCGGCCCGATATGCGAACCAGCGCCGACGATCTCGCGCGCGTGGTCCGCCACATGCGACGGAAGTTCGACGCGCGTTTCCCAATGCTGAAGGGTGTGCGATTCGAACATAGCTGGTCAGGGCATCTGTGCCTGTCGAAGAACGGCGTCTCTGTCATGCGGGAACTCGAGCCGGGTCTGTTTACCGCATGTGTGGACAACGGCCTTGGCACGACACGCAGCACGCTGACGGGGATCGGCGCGGCGGAAATGCTGTGCGGGCGAACGAGCGCCATCACAAAGTTTTTTAACGCCGAGGCCGAACCGGCGCGTCTGCCGCCGCATCCTTTCGACACGATCGGCGCAAATGCTTATATGCGCTGGAAGGAATGGCAATCGCGGCAGGAATAGCCGCAGGCCAGGGGAGGAGCCATCGCCATGCCGCCGATCAAACGCCGCTATCTGCCTTCGCTCGGCTCTTTCGCCACATTCGAGATTGCGGCCAAGCACCTCAGTTTTACGCTGGCTGCAAAAGAGCTGAACGTTACCCAGGGCGCCGTCAGCCAGCAGATCCGCCTGCTGGAGCGGGCGCTGGAGACACCGCTGTTTCTGCGCAAGCGCAACATGCTGGAATTGACAGCGGAAGGGGTGACGCTGTTTCACGCCGTGACCGCCGGGCTGGACACGATCAGCGCTGCCGTCTCGGTGCTGGCCGGGGATGACACTCCGCAGACTGTCACCGTTTCGGCAACCGACGGAATGGCGCTTTTCTGGCTCCAGCCGCTGATCGACAGTTTTCGCGAAACCCATCCCGAGATTGGCTTCGTCGTGCTGGCGTCGGACGCCGACGATACGCTGCGCAATTACGCCGATGTCGATATCGCCTTCCTGTGCGGGAACGAGCGGTGTGAGATCGGCGAGAATCTGCATTTTCTGTTTCAGGAAATTGCCCAGCCCGTCTGTACCCCGGATTTTCTGACCCAGTACGGGCCGTTTGACACCCCGGACAGCCTGAACGGGGTAGAACTGCTGCATCTCCACGACCGGCACTGGAGCGCAGATGCCATCGGTTGGCAACCTTTGGGCTGGCCTGAATGGTTCCGGGCGCAAGGGGCCGAATGGGCGAAGGCTCCACCGGCCCTTTCGACCAACAAGGTGAGCCTTCTCATGGAGGCCACGCTCGCCCATAGAGGCGTCATGCTGGGTTGGCATCATATGGTCTGGCGGATGATAGATGAGGGCAGGCTGGTTTTCGCCTATCCGGCGCCGATCACGGCTGGGCGGGGCAATTTCCTGAACTGCAAGCAGAAATCCATGAAGCGACCGGGTGTAGCGGCATTCGTCGAATATGTACTTTCGGCGACGAAGGCGCAGATTGAGGCGCATCCCTTTCAGCCCCAGAAATTCTAATGCCTACCGGCTGAAAATTCTCGTTTGCGAGAAATCTGGTTGCATCGGATAAACCCAGCCATCTGGGAATGGGAGCTTCCAGATCATCAGCTTACCCGGATTGTTTGGAGCCGTTCCCGGGAGGACCAAGGTAAGCCACCGGAGTGAATGGCTGATCCTGCCCGTCATCAATTTCTTCAGGAAGATGAAGCCGTCCCGTGGCGGCAAGAGGAGGAAATCTATGCGCAAACTGTTCAAAACCATTCTTGCCGGCGCCATGGCGCTGGGTCTTGCCGTGCCGGCAATGGCGCAGGACAAGGTGATCAAGATGGGCACGATCATCTGGGAAGACCTGACGCCGATCACCGGCATCACCAAGAAGGTGCTCGAAGACAAGGGCTACAAGGTCGAGGTCACCGAATTCTCGGAGTGGGGCATTGCTTATGCGGCGCTGACCAAGGGCGACGTGCAGGTTCTTGCTTCGCAGACCGATTACGTCGCGCACGACTACTGGGACAAGAACAAGAACCGGCTCGAGAAGATCTCTCCCGTCTCGCATGGGCTTTATCAGGCTATCGCCGTGCCGAAATATGTCACGATCAATTCGATCGAGGAACTGAATGACAATGCCGACAAGTTCGGTGGCAAGATCATCGGGATCGAGCCCGGCTCGGGCCTGATGCGCGAAGCCGCCGATGCGGTGTCGCAATACGGGCTGAAACTGCAACTTGTCGAGGGCAGCACCGCCGCCATGACCGCCGCGCTGAAGTCGGCGACCGACCGTAAGGAATGGGTCGCGGTCACGCTGTGGGAGCCGACCTGGATGGCGCTGAAGTTCGACACCAAGTTCCTGGCCGACCCCAAGGGCATCTTCGCGCCGCCACAAGGTTACTATTGGGTTGGGCAGAAGGGCTTTTCGGAAGCCAACCCGGAAGCGCGCGAGGCAATAGCCAGCGTCTACGTTCCGCTGGTCGACATCGCTTCGATCAATGCGGCTGTCAACGACGGCAAGACCATGGATCAGGCGGTCGCCGACTGGACCGAAGCCCACGTCGATCTTCTGAAGCGCTGGGAGAACATCAAGCAGTACTGACAAACGCACCCGAGCGGCCCGTTTGGGGCCGCTCCTTCTTGTTGCCGGGTGGCGTCACTGGGAGGCATGGATGACGCATAAGGAAACGGCCGAGGTTCTGATCGACTGCCAGTCGGTGTGGAAGGTTTTCGGCAAACGCAGCGCCGAGGCGATCAAGGCAATTACCGAACGTGGTCTCGGCAAGCAGGACGTGCTGAAGCAATATGGCTGCGTGATCGGCGTCTCCAATGCCAGCCTGCAGGTGAGCCGGGGGGAGATCTTCTGCATCATGGGCCTGTCGGGTAGCGGCAAGTCCACGCTGATCCGCCTGCTGAACCGATTGATCGAGCCGAGCCTTGGCAAGGTTCTGGTGAAGGGGCGCGACATCGGTGCGATGGATGCTGCGGCCCTGCGCGAGATCCGCGCCCGCCATATCGGCATGGTTTTCCAAAGTGTCGCCTTGCTGCCGCAGCGCAACGTGCTGGAAAATGCGGCCTTCGGTCTCGAGGTTCAGGGCGTGCCGCGCGACCAGCGCAACCGCACTGCCGAGGCTGCGCTGGACAAGGTGGGCCTGTCCGATTGGAAGCTGCGTTACCCCTCGGAACTGTCGGGTGGAATGCAACAGCGTGTCGGCCTTGCCCGCGCGCTGGCCTCTGATCCTGAAATCATCCTGATGGACGAACCGTTTTCCGCGCTCGACCCGCTGATCCGACGGCAGTTGCAGGACGAATTCCGGCAACTGACCAAGGAGCTGGGCAAGTCGGCGGTATTCATCACGCATGATCTCGACGAGGCGATCCGTATTGGCGACCGTATCGCCATCATGAAGGATGGCGTTATCATCCAGGTCGGCACCGCCGAGGAAATCGTGATGAATCCGGCTGACCAGTATGTTGCGGATTTCGTCGCCGGCATCTCGCGCCTCCATTTGGTCAAGGCTCATTCGGTCATGGTTCCGCCGGGTGGATGGCAGGGCGCTACGCAGGATCTGCCGCGCTGCTCGCCCGAGGCCGATATCGATGCGCTGATCGGCCTGATCGCCGATACCGGCAGCGATGCGATCAGGGTCGAGGACGATGGCAATCTGGTTGGTATCGTGACCATCCGCAATCTGCTTTCGGGCGTGCGGGGCGAACCCCAAGCCCGTGCGGCGTGAGGGCGCGATGGATCTTTCCGCTTTCGTTCCCGCCTTCGACGAGCAGGTCGACAACATCCTGTTCTGGCTAACCGATCATGCTGCTTTCTTCTTCGATGGCGCGCGCGTTGTGCTTGAAGGGTTCTACAACGGCGTCCTCTGGCTGCTGAACCTGCCGCCCTTCTACGTTGTCGCTATCCTGGCCGGACTGGTAGCATGGCGATCGGTGAACCTGAGCTTCGGCATCGGCACAGCCATCGCTCTCGCCTGCTGCGCTGTCATGGGGCTTTGGCCCGAAACCATGAGCACACTCGCGCTGGTCATCGCGGCCAGCGTAATCGCTCTGGCAATGAGCCTGCCGCTCGGGGTCTTGGCCGGGCTTATGCCGCGCCTTGAACGGTTCCTGGCACCGGCGTTGGATCTCATTCAGACCATGCCGCCCTATATCTACCTGCTGCCCTCGATCGCGCTTCTGGGTTATGGCCCGGCGACAGCGCTGGTCGCGACGGTCATCGTCGCCATGCCGCCGGCAATACGCCTGACCTCGCTCGGCATCCGTATGACGCCCAATGAATTCATCGAACTGGGCGAGGCGCTCGGCACAAACCGGGTGCAGGCCTTCTTCAAGATCCGACTGCCCTTTGCCGTACCTTCGATCATGGCGGGCGTGAACCAAAGCCTGATGATGGCGTTCGGCATGGTGGTCATCGCAGGTATCGTCGGCTCAGGCGGGCTGGGAGAAACGATCTATGGCGCGATCCGCACTCTGAACATCGCGCGCTCGATCGACGCCTCGATCGCCATCGTCGTCCTTACCATGATACTGGACCGTATGACCCAGAGCATGGCCGCGTCGCGCCAGAAAATGGGGGAGTAAGCGATGGAGTTTTCCCCCGGCGCGTTCATTGCCCCCGCCGTTGATTGGCTGAACACCAATTTCCATCCGTTCTTCGCGATGCTGACTCGCCTGATCGAGGCAATCCTGGGCGGGATCGAGGCCTCTCTCCTGGTCCTGCCGCCGTTTGCGGTGATTGCCATCGTGACGCTGGCAGCCTTGCTTGTGCTTGGCTGGCGGATGGCGGTTCTCGCCTTTTGCTGCCTCGGATTCTGCCTGCTGATGGGGCTGTGGATCGCCTCCATGCAGACCATCGCGCTGGTCCTGGTGGCAGTGGCCATCGCGGTCGCCATCGCCTTTCCGCTCGGTATCCTGGCAGCACGTCGTCCCCGGTTCGAAGCGGCGCTGCGTCCGATCCTGGACATCATGCAGACCGTGCCGCCATGGGTCTACCTGATCCCGGCCGTAATGATCTTTAGCCTCGGCCGGGTGCCGGCGATCATAGCGACGATCGTCTATGGCATCCCGCCAATGTTGCGCCTGACGACGCTGGCCTTCCGCGGCGTACCGACGGACCTGAAGGAATTGGGTCAGGCTATTGGCGCGAAGCCCCGCACGATCCTGTTCAAGATCGAACTGCCCGCAGCCAAGCCGACCTTATTGGTTGGATTGAATCAGTGCATCCTCTTGTCGCTGGCCATGGTGGTGCTGGCTGGGCTGGTCGGTGCGGGCGGCCTTGGTGCCGAGGTGACGCGTGGACTGACGCGTATGGAAATGGGCCTTGGTTTGCGCGCGGGCCTTACCGTGGTGGCCGTGGCAGTCCTGCTCGATCGGCTGTCGCGCGCCGCGCTGGAACTGGACCGACGCAAGGTCTGAAGCCCGTCCCTCGGGGAGCTCGCCGGCGGCCATGCCGGCTCCATCGACCGGCAGCAATGGCAAGCTGTACAAACCGCCACCGATCATGAGATCGGCGCCGCGCCGTGTCAGGATTCTGCGGCCGCATGGCCTCTCTGTCCGTCCGACGTGTCCTGGAGATTGACCATCGCTTCGGCGAGTTGGCGCAGCGTCACGGTTCCCGACGGCTTGCCGGACGGCTCGGTGACCGTGAGGCTGTCGCCGGCAGCGGATGCGAGCAGGCGCATGGCTTCCTCGATGGTCGCGCCGGCAGCGATGGCCGGCCCGTGGCCGGCTGCGTCGGGAGACAGCGGCGCCATGACGGCTTCGACCTGGATCACGCGTGCCCGGTTGACCTCTCTAACGAAGTTGGCGACGTAATCGTCGGCGGGCCTGAGCACGATGTCCTGGCTGGTGCCCTGCTGCACCACCTCCCCGTCGCGCAGGATGGCGATGCGGTCGCCGAGCCGCAGCGCTTCGTCCAGGTCGTGGGTGATGAAGACGATCGTCTTTTTGATCTCCTTCTGGATGTCGAGCAGCACCGTCTGCATGTCGGTGCGGATCAGCGGGTCGAGCGCGGAGAACGCCTCGTCCATCAACAGGATCGGTGCGTCGTTGGTGAGCGCGCGGGCAAGCCCGACGCGCTGCTGCATGCCGCCGGAGAGCTGGTTGGGATAGTGCTTCTGGAAGCCGGAGAGGCCGACGCGGGTAATCCAGCGCATCGCCGCCTCGACCTGGCGGTCGCGCGGAAGGCCCTGCATCTCAAGCCCGTAGACGGTGTTCTCCAGCACGTTGCGATGCGGCAGGAGCGCGAACTTCTGGAACACCATCGCGGTCTTGTGGCGACGGAACGCGCGCAGCTCCTTCGGTGTCATCTTCACCACGTCCTCACCGCCGACGAGGATTTCGCCCGCGGTCGGATCGACCAGCCGGTTGATGTGGCGGATGAGCGTCGACTTGCCCGATCCGGACAGACCCATGATGACCTGGATGCTACCGGCCGGCATGGCGATATTGATGTTGCGCAGACCCAGCACATGGCCGTGACGCTCGTTCAGCTCCGCCTTGGACATTCCCTGCTCGACCAGCGGAACCATGGCGGCGGCATCCGGGCCGAATATTTTCGACAGGTTCCTGATCTCGATGCCGTAGCGGTTCGCGCTTTCCTTAGCCATGGACGATCTCCAGATGCTTCTGGAGCCTGCGGCCATAAGCCTGGCTGATGCGGTCGAAGATGATGGCGATGCCGACGATGGCGAGCCCGTTGAAGATGCCCATGGTGAAATATTGGTTGTTGATGGCCCGCAGCACCGGCTGTCCCAGCCCCTGTACGCCGATCATCGAGGCGATCACCACCATGGCCAGCGCCATCATGATGGTCTGGTTGATGCCAGCCATGATGGTGGGCAGGGCAAGCGGCATCTGCACGTTCTTCAGCTTCTGCCAGTTCGACGAGCCGAAGGCGTCGGCGGCTTCCAGCACGTCCTTGTCCACCAGCCTGATGCCGAGATTGGTCAGCCTGATCATCGGCGGGATGGCGTAGATCACCACCGCGATCACGCCCGGGACCCTGCCTATGCCGAGTAGCATGACGACCGGGATCAGGTAGACGAAGCTCGGCATGGTCTGCATCACGTCGAGCACCGGGTTGACGATGCTCTGCAAGCGGTTGGAGCGCGCCATCAGGATGCCGATGGGAATGCCGAGCGCAATGGCCACCACAGTGCAGACGAAGATCATCGACACCGTGCGCATCGTGTCGTCCCACATGTCGAAATAGCCGATGACAAGCAGGGTCAGGACGCTGCCCACGACGATCGCCCAACTGCGGCTGGCGAACCAGGCTATCGTGGCGATGGCCAGAATGACGATCGGCCAAGGCGTGTTCAGCAACAGCCACTCGGACTGGATCAGGAACAGCCGCAGCGGCTCGAAAACGCCCTCGATCATGTCGCCATAGCCGCGGGTGAAGTTCCTGAAGCCGTCGTCTATCGCCCGCCTCAACTCGCGCAGCGCATTGTCGTTCATGTGCGGAAATGACCAGAACCAGTCCATATCGTTCCCCTGCCTGCTTCGTGGCGGCTTTTTATCGTCTTCTCCATGCCCCGCGAGGCGATGGACCGGGCGGCCCGCTACAGCGCGAGGCCGCCCGGTTCAGTCAGGTCTAGAGCGCCGCCTTGATCTTCTCAGCGGCTTCCGGCGAGACCCAATCCTTCCACAGGTCCTCGTTGTTCTGGAGGAAGTATTTCGCGCCGTCCTCGCCGGAGGCCTGGTTGTCGGTCATCCAGGCCATCAGTGCGTTGACGGTGGCGTTCGTCCATGCACGCTTCTGGAAATAGGCGACGACATCCTCGCCGGCCCGCTCGGCGAAGGTCGAGGTCAGCAGCGTCTGCACCGTGTCAGCCGGCCAGTCGTTCTTCTTCGGGTCCGGGCATTCGGCGATGGTGTTGCAGCGCTTCCATTCCGCCTCGTCATACGGAACGCCGTGCTCGAGCTTGACCATTTCGTAGCGGCCGAGCAGGGCCGTGGGCGACCAGTAGTAGCCGACCCAGCCTTCCTTGCGCTCATAGGCCCGCGCGATCGAGCCGTCGAGGCCGGCGGCGGAGCCGGTGTCGACGAGCCGGAACCCGGCCGCCTCGGCGTCATAGGCCTTGTAAAGCTGGCCGGTCACGACCGTACCGCCCCATCCCTGCGGTCCATTGTGGACGGCTCCCTTGCCGGGGTTCTCGGGATCGGGAAAGAGTTCGGGATGTTTCAGCGCATCATCGATGGTCTTGATGTCGGGGTTGGCGTCCGCGATGTACTTGGGAATCCACCAGCCCTGCACCGCGCCATCGGAGATTGCCACGGCGGCAGCGACGATGCGCTTCTCGTCGAGGCCGCGCTTGAGCAGTTCCGGCACCAGATCGATCCACCCTTCGGGCGCGACGTCCGGCTGGCCCTTCTCCACCATGGAAGTGATAGTCGGAACCGTGTCGCCGCTGATGACCGAAGCGTTGCAGCCGTACCCCTCACGCAGGATGAACTCGTCCAGGCTGGCCAGAACCTCCGCGCTTTGCCAGTTCATGGCGGCGATGGTGACGTCGCCGCACTCGGCGGCCGCAGGTGCGGCGGCCAGAACGCCCAGCCCCAGGGCCAGGCAGGTCGTTGCCAGAAGATGCTTCATGTCTGTTCTCCCATTTCTGTTATCGGATTGAAGCCTGAAGGTTAGGATTATCGGATGTTGCTGGTTCGTCAGAGCCTCGTTCGTTCGGATTTCGGATCATACATCGGTTTGAGCGACGCCTGCGCCGGGAAACGCTCACCCGCGATCTCGATCTCGTAGGTGGAGGCCAGCATATCGGCTTCGCTTTCTCCTTCGCAAGGCACATAGCCCATGCCGATGGCCCCGCCGAGGAAGTGACCGTAATTGCCCGAGGTGACGATGGAAACGATGCGGCCGTCCCGCACGATCGCCTCGTTGTGGAACAGCAAGGGTTCGGGGTCGGTCAGGCGGAACTGCACAAGCCTGCGTATCAGGCCTTCCTCACGCCTGCGCAGCACGGCGTCGCGGCCGATGAAATCGCCCTTGGCGGTCTTCACGGCGAAGCCGAGGCCGGCTTCCAGCACATGGTCCTCGTCGGTGATGTCGTGGCCGAAATGACGAAAGGCCTTCTCGATGCGGCAGGAATCGAGCGCATGAAGGCCGCAGAGCTTAAGGCCGGAAGAAGCGCCGGCCTCCTCGATTGCCTCGAAGACATGGGCGGCCTGGTCGCAGGAGACGTAAAGCTCCCAGCCAAGCTCGCCCACATAGGTGACGCGATGGGCGCGGGCGAGCCCCAGGCCGATCTCGATCTCCTGCGCCGTTCCGAACGGGAACGCCTCGTTTGAGAAATCGTTCGGGCTGACTTGCGCAATCACCTCGCGGGCCTTCGGCCCCATCAGGCAAAGCACGCTTTCGGCGGCCGTCACATCGGTGATGACGACGAATTCCTGCGGCCGCGCATGCCTGCGCAGCCAGGCGAGGTCACGTTGCAGGGTCGCGCCGGGAACGACAGCGAAGAAGGCCGTCTCCGACAGGCGCGTGACGGTGAGGTCGCTCTCGATACCGCCGCGCGCATTGAGCATCTGGGCATAGACGATGCGGCCGGGCGCGACGTCCATCTGGTTGGCGCAGACCCGTTGCAGCAAGGCAAGCGCATCGCGGCCCTCGATCCTGATCTTGCCGAAGGAGGTCATGTCGAACAGGCCGACGCCCTCGCGCACCGCCATATGCTCGTCGCGCTGGTTGGCGAACCAGTTCTGCCGCTTCCAGCCATAGCGGTATTCGCGCTCCTGCCCTTCGGCAGCGAACCAGTTGGCGCGCTCCCAGCCGGCGACCTCGCCGAACACCGCGCCGCGCGCCTTCAGATGCTCGTGGATCGGGGAGCGGCGCACGCCACGCGCCGTCGCCATCTGCCGGTAGGGGAAATGGTCGGCGTAGAGCAGGCCGAGCGTTTCCGTCACCCGCTCCTTCAGATAGCGTCGATTGCGCTGGAACGGCTGGGCGCGGCGGATGTCCACCTCCCACAGGTCGAAGGGCGGCTCGCCGTCGTTCATCCACTGGGCCAGCGCGAAGCCGGCCCCGCCCGAGGAGACGATGCCGATCGAATTGTAGCCGGCCGCCACCCAGTAGCCTTTCAGCTCCGGCGCCTCGCCGAGATAATAGCGGTCGTCGGGCGTGAAGCTCTCCGGGCCGTTGAAGAAGGTGTGGATGCCCGCCGTTTCCAACATTGGCATGCGCCGGATCGCCTTTTCGAGGATCGGCTCGAAATGGTCGAAGTCCTCCGGCAACTGGTCGAAGCAGAACTCTTCCGGTATGCCGTCCATGCCCCAGGGCTTCGCCACCGGCTCGAAAGCCCCCAGCATCATCTTGCCGGCATCCTCCTTGTAGTAGGCGCATTCGTCCGGCACGCGCAGCACCGGCAGGCGCTGGAGGCCGGGGATGGCCTCGGTGACGATGTAGAAGTGCTCGCAGGCATGCAGCGGCAGCGTCACGCCCGAGCGGGCGGCGAGGTCGCGGCCCCACATGCCGCCGCAATTGACGACGAGATCGGTCGAGATGACGCCCTGCTCCTCGCCCCGCGCCCACGATACCCCGGTGACGCGGCCATCGCGGTCGTCAACCGCCGTGACCTTGACGTTCTCGATCACCTTCGCGCCAAGCTGGCGCGCGCCCTTGGCCAGCGCCATGGCGATGTTGGCCGGGTCGCACTGGCCGTCCCCCGGCAGGTGGACGGCGCCGACGACATCGGAAATGTCGAGATGGGGATAGAGGTCCTTCACCTCCCGCGGCGAAATCTCGTGGACCTCCACATCGAAGGCCCGCGCCAGCGTGGCCTGCCGATAGATTTCCTCCTTGCGTTCCGGCGTCACGGCGACGGTGATCGAGCCGTTCTGCCGCATGCCGGTGCCGATGCCGGTTTCGGCTTCGAGCTTCACGTAGAGGTCGGCGGAATATTTGGCGAGCCGCGTCATGTTCTGCGAGGCACGCAACTGGCCGACCAGCCCGGCGGCGTGCCATGTCGTACCGGACGTGAGTTGCTTGCGCTCCAGCAGCACGATGTCTTTCCAGCCGAGCTTCGCCAGATGATAGGCGACGGAACAGCCGGAAATCCCGCCCCCGACGATGACGACGCGGGCCTTGTCGGGGAGGGTGCTCATGCGCGGAGTCTCTCGTTCTGCGGGTCCCACAGCGCCGCGTCCGGCTGGACGACCGCCTTGAACCGCTCACCGAATATCTCGACCTCGACCGCCGTGCCGGATTCGGCAAGGTCGGCGCGCAGCATGGCCAGCGCGATCGACTGCTCGACCCGATGCCCCCATCCGCCCGAAAGCGTCTCGCCGACGATCTCGCCATTCTTCCACAGAATGGACATGTAGGGCGCGTCGCAGGGGCCGGGGTTCTCGATCGCCAGCGTCACGAAGCGTTTCGCGATGCCTTTCTGCTTTTCAGCCAGAAGCGCGGCCTTGCCCTTGAAGTCGGGCTTGTCCCACTTCACGAAGCGTTCCAGCCCGCCTTGCAGGATCGTGTAGTCGGTCGACAGGTCCTGCTTCCAGACGCGGTAGCCCTTTTCCAGCCTCAGCGAATCCAGCGCGAACATGCCGAACGGCTTGAGGCCATGCTTCTGCCCGGCCTCCCACACGGCATCGAACACGGTCGCCGTATCCTCCACCTTGGTGTGCAGTTCCCAGCCCAGCTCACCGGCGAAGGACACGCGCACGAGCTGGAGCCATCTGCCGGCGATCCGGCACGATTGATGCGTCAGCCATGGCTTCGACAGGTCGCCGTCGCAGACCTCCGCCAGAATGGTGCGCGAGGCGGGACCGGTCAGGATCTGGCAGGAAAAGCGCTCGGTTACGTCCTCGATGGCGATGCCGCTTGCCTCGGGCAGATGCGCTTCGAGCCATTCCCTGTCATGGTACTGGGCGACCGCCGCGGTGATGAGGAAGAAGAAATCTTCGTCGAGCGCCATGATCGACATTTCGGTAACGATCCGCCCCTTGTCGTCGGCGAAATAGCCGAGCCCGATGCGGCCGGGCTTCGGCACGGCGCCGGTGATGAGCGAGGCGAGCCAGTCGCGCGCGCCCGGTCCCTGTACGCGGAAACGCGAGAAGCCGGGCAGGTCGAGAATGCCGGCGGCGTCGCGTACAGCAAGGCATTCCTCGCGGATGCGCCTGTGCCACGGCCCGTCGCGATCGAAAGTCTGGGTCGCCGCCTCCGAAATGTCGTCGCCGGGCTGTGCATACCAGTTGGCGCGCTCCCAGCCATTGTAGGCCCCGAACTGCCCGCCGAGCGCGGCGATCCGGTCGTGGACGGGCGAAAGCTTGCGGTTGCGGGCTGCCGGCCATGTGTGGCGCGGGAAGAAAATAGCGTATTCGTTGCCATAGACCTCCATGCCCTTGGCTACCGCATAATCGGGCGCGGCGGCGAAAGCGGTGAAGCGGCGCGGATCGCACGACCACATGTCCCATTGGGTGGCGCCCTCGGTCACCCATTCCGCCAGTACCTTACCGGCCCCGCCGGCCTGCGCGATGCCGAAGGTGAAGACGCAGGCCTCGAAGGCGTTGGGGACGCCCGGCATCGGGCCGATCAGCGGATTGCCGTCCGGCGTATAGGGGATCGGGCCGTTGATGATCTTGGACAGGCCGGCCGTGCCGAGGATCGGCACGCGGGCGACGGCGTCCTCCAGATACCATTCGAGCCGGTCGAGGTCGTCGGGGAAGAGCTGGAACGAAAAGTCGTCCGGCATCGGATCGTGGGGGCTCGCCCAATGCGCGCGGCAATTGCGCTCATAGGGGCCGAGATTCATGCCGGCCTTCTCCTGCCGCAGATAATAGGAGGAATCCACGTCGCGCAGCAGCGGCAACTTGTGGCCAGCTTCCTTCGTCCACGCGGCCAGCTCCGGAATTTCGTCGAACAGGATATATTGGTGGCTCATCACCATCATGGGGATGTCGCGGCCGAACATCCTGCCGATTTCCCCGGCCCGGTAGCCGGCGGCATTCACCACCTTCTCGCAACGTATGTCGCCCTTAGGCGTCGAGACCACCCAGTCGTTCCCATCGCGGCGCACCGCCGTCACCGGGCAGAAGCGCTCGATCCTGGCGCCCAAATCGCGTGCGCCCTTGGCCAGCGCCTGCGTGAGCTGGGCAGGATCGATGTCGCCGTCATTCGGATCATAGAGCGCGCCCTCGAGGTCATGCAGCTCGATAAAGGGATATTTCGACCTGATCTCGTTGGCACCGATCACCTCGATTGCCATGCCCTGATAACGGCCCATGGCCTTGGCCCGCTGGAATTCCCGCATGCGTTCCTTCGAATGGGCAAGGCGCAGCGAGCCGGTGACATGGTAGTTCATCGGATAGTCCACCGCCTCGGCGAGCCCCCGGTAGAGCTCGGCCGAATAGCGCTGCATGTTCATCAGCGACCAGGACGAGGAGAAGGTCGGCACATTGCCGGCAGCGTGCCAGGTGGAGCCCGAAGTCAGCTCATTCTTCTCCAGCAGCACGCAATCGGTCCAGCCGGCTCTGGCGAGATGGTAGAGCGAGGAGACGCCGACCGCGCCCCCACCGATGATGACCACTCGCGCGGCCGAAGGTAGTTCAGACACTGCGGATCTCCCTTTCCAGGGGAAGCCTCGTCGCGAGGACGCCGCCTCCCCCGCTTGAATGGGTCACGCTGTAAGGCGTCCCCATTTCCCTGCCGTTCCACACCGCTTCCTGACGGTTATCCTTCCGAAACGGAGGTGCTTTTCTTGTGAAGCTCAGGTTGGGAAACCATGTCATGTAAAAATACCATTCACAAGTGTGAAAATTTATGTTTATTTTTTACAGAACAAAGCGTCGTTGAGTGCCCGACATCGGCTCGGGAAATTCGTTTCCGACCGTGATTGGGCGCAACGGGAAATTATGGCCGATCAAGGACAGGGGTTCGGCATCGAGGCAAAAGGAATGGCCATGCCCTTACGGACGATGCGCAAGACGGAAGAGCCGAACAGCGGCGAAAGCCCGGACGAGATCGCCATCGGCCCGCAAATCCGGGAATTGCGGAAGGTGAAAGGGTTGACGCTTCAGCAGGTCGCGGATTCCGCCGGCATATCCGTCGGCTACCTCAGTCTGATCGAGCGTAACCAGACAAAGCTTCCAATCGGCGTCCTGAAGAAGATCAGCGACACGCTGGGCGTCCACATGAACTGGTTCTTTCATGTGCGCGATGTTCCTGCCCAGGAAAAGGACATCGTGGTCCGGGCGCACAACCGGCGCAGACTCACATTCACCGGAATCGGCATCGAAGAGGAGCTTCTGTCGCCCAATCTCGGCGGTCCGCTGGAAATGCTGCTGAGCACCATCGAGCCGGGCGCGGACAGTGGAGACTACAATCACGACGGCGCGGAATGCGGGCTGGTCATTTCGGGAAGGCTCGACCTGTGGATCGCCGGGCAGTTCTTTCAACTGGAGGAAGGTGACAGCTTTTCCTTCAGGAGCACCGAGATACACCGCTGCGCGAATTCGGGCGACAAGCCGGCAAAGGTGGTCTGGGTCATCACGCCGCCGCACTACTGATCGGAATCATCAAGTTCGGAATTATCCTTTCCATCCGGCAACATCCGCGGCTGGACCGATTAATCCTATGCTTGTGTTATCCGGTAGCGTTCGGCTGTGTTCGAAAATATCCTGCCTCTTGCATCGCATATTCTCTATATACCGCATGACCGAATTGTCGCAGGGCTGAATGAGACGCCCTTCTTCACGAAGATTCGTTGCAGCCACTGGACCATTCGGACGCATCGGACCGGAGCGTGTCCGGATTTGCACCGCCACATTGACCGAGCTATCGGGGCATGCGCTCAAACTTCGGCAACGCCGGATCCATCGTGTCCCAGCCGTGGGCACGCATGCCGTAGGTGACGACCTGCGGTTCAAACTGGCCGGGATCGTCCAGACTGCCCGCATGCACGGCGATGAGGTCGGGCATTGCCGCAAACGTGAGATAGATCGGCGTTCCACATGCCGGGCAGAAGGCGTGTATTTTGTCGTCGCCGCTGTCGCCGGCGACGCGCCAGGTCTTCGCTTCACCCGTGATCTTCATCTCCGCCCGTTGCGCGAAGGTCAGGTAGGAGCCGTGACCGGTCCCGCTTCGCGTCTGGCAATCGCGGCACTGGCAATGGTTCTGGAAGATGGGATCGCTGTTCGTGGCATAGCGCACCGCGCCACACGCGCACCCGCCGATATAGGACTTTGCCATTGTCATTCTCCTGATCGTGTCGTCCCGAACGGGACGGGTTAGGCCACTTTCGGCTTCGAAGGCTGGCCCCTCATGCGTCCGTACCTCCGCCGGTCATAAGCTTGTCGGAATGCCCGGCTTCCAGGCGAGACCATTGAGAGATCGGCCGGCCATCGCGGCGAAACGGATGGTTGGTTTCCCCCCAGTGCTGCGGCCAGCCGGCGGGCGAGTCTTCAAAATCCTCTTGCCGCCCATAGACGGTCAGATCAAGCAACCGGTAAGTGTTGTCCAATGCCTCGACGCCACGCCGTGTGGTCCAATAGGTTTCAAACACATCGGACCCGCGCCGCAGATAGCAAACGATATGCATCAGGCCGATACGGCGCCCGACCAGCAGCGTGTCGAGCGAGTCCTGCGCCGAATACCAGGGCATTGTCCAGCCCATGAAGTCACGGTAGCGGGCGCTTTCCGCGTAGGGACCTTGGCTGAACGTGGCGTAAGTCACATCTCGTGAATGCAGGTGCGACAGTTCTCGAAGCTGTGTGCTGAAGAACGTGCATCCTTCGCACTGTTGCGGCGCCGGTTTGCCGGGAAACCACATGAAATAATATGCTATGAGCATCCGGCGTCCCTCAAAAGCGTCGAGCAGCGTCGTAAATCCATGTTCGCCAACAAGCGGAGTTGCACCATCGATCGCGACCATCGGCAGCCGCCGGCGATCAGCCGCGATGGCATCGCTCAGGCGGGTGTGAGCTTTCTCTCGAATGCGCAATGCCTCGAGTCGCGTCTCGAACACGGCGCGATCAACGATCTCCGGGGCCGCGATTTGATCTCCTTTAATGTGGTTCATTCCTTCCTCCATCATCGTTTGTGAATTCAATGCCGCGACAGGTCGCCGTGTCAGCGGCGGCTCGCAACTCCTGTCAACCGTTATCCGGCCCTGGGACGGCCACGGCATCTCAGGCCTCCTCGCGGGAGGGTCCAGACCGCGCCCTGCCTAGCAACGCCGCCGCGAGCGCTGCGGTTGCGAGAAGTCCCAGGGCGGAGATGCCGGCGGTCAGTTGCATGCCGGCCGTAAAGGCGTCCTGCGCGGCTACAACGAGCGCTCCGGCTTCCTCTGGCGAGAGCGTTTCAGCCGCAGCTACCGCTCCGCCGATCGTGGCCTGCGCCGTCTCGGACGAGGCAGCCGCTGGTTCGCTCGCCATTGCGCTTCTGTAGACCGCCATTGCGATGCTGCCGAGAACCGCGATCCCGAGCGTTCCGCCAAGCTCGTTGCTTGTTTCGCTGAGCGCGGCCGCGGAGCCGGCGCGCTCTGGAGGAGCCGCGCCCACCACTATGTCGGTTGTCAATGTGATCACCGGCGTCAACCCGAGCGAGAAAATCACCGAGCCGATAACAGCAGTGGCGAGCGAGCCGGCCGGGTCCACCTGCGTCAGGACCGCAAACCCTGTCGCAGCGATCACGAGCGCAGCGATCAGCACGCGCTCCGCCCGTAGCCTTGCCGCGATCGCCGGCACAAGAAGCGACCCCGCGATGAAGGCAACGCCTGAGGGCAAGGTCCAGAGCCCGGCTTTGAACGGCGACAGGCCGACCACGAGTTGCAGGTACTGCGGGACAAAGTAGAAAATACTGAACATGAAGAAGAAGCCCGCCAGGTTCACGGCCAGCGCGACGCTGAATGCCGGGCTACTGAAGAGCGCAAGGTCCACAAACGGATCGGAAAGTCGGCGCTGGCGCCGCAGGAAGACCACTCCGAGAGCCAGTCCCGCAACGATAGCCGCCGCGGCGATCGCATCCGGCCCGTGCTCGGCTACGCGCTTCAAACCCCAAACTACCGAAAGCACGGCGACAAGCGACTGGCAGGCGCTGACCACGTCGAGCCGCCCGGCGTTCGAGTCGCGATACTCCGGCAGAAGCAGCGGGCCGAGGACGAGCAAGACGATCATGATGGGTACATTGACCAGGAATACCGAACCCCACCAGAAGTACTCCAGCAGCAGCCCGCCCACGACCGGCCCGATCGCCGCCCCGGCGGAGAAGCTTGCAATCCACACGCCGATCGCGATGCGCCGCGAGCCGTCGTCCTCAAACATGTTGCGGATGAGCGAGAGCGTGGAGGGCGCCAGGGTCGCTGCAGCAAGGCCCAGGACTGCCCTGGCCGCGATGAGTTGAACGGGGTTCGTCGCAAATGCCGCCGCTGCCGAGGCCAGGCCGAAGAATGCAGCACCGATCAGGAGCAGCCGCCGGCGTCCGATGCGGTCGCCGAGCGTGCCCATTGTCATGAGCGCGCCGGCGACCATGAAGCCGTAAATATCAACGATCCACAGCAACTGTGCGGCGCTCGGGCCGAGGGTGGCTGTCAGGTGCGGAACCGCGAGGTTAAGCACGGTCATGTCCATCGATACCAGGATGCAAGGGAGCGCGATGACGCCCAGGCCTATCCAGGATCGGGCCGGCGCTTTGCCAGGCTTCGTGAGTCCAGTAGGTGATTTCGGTCGCATCGCGCTTTTCTTCCGGTTTGCCACGCCTACATTCACCGGCTGGGCATCGTTCACCATTCCGGTAGCAGTCCGTATGAACGTAGGGTTGGATACCGAATGGTGAGAGTTACAAATCTGACGGGATTTCGAGAACTGGCGTCAGGCTCCGTTTTGGTGCAACAGAACGACGGTCAGCGCGATTGCCGAAATCAGCGCAGCAGCTGTCCGAATATGGTTCCAGAAGGTCCAATCGTTGAGAATGCGAACCCACAGATCAGCCTGTTGCTGCGACCCCTGGTCGGCTGCGGCAAGAGCGTCGTTCAGTGGCACGTTGAAGGCGGACGTCACTGCCACGCAAAGAACCAGATAGGTCAGTGCCGCAAGAAGGAGCAGTTTTCCGTCAAGGCTGTCCCACCAGACATAGGAGCCGAAAGCAAGCAGTAGCGATGCCGCTGCTGTTCCCATGAAGAGGGCCATAAAGCCCGGATTGTATACGGTAATGTTGACTGCGTTCATAACCGCAATCCCGCTTTCCGCCGGTACACGGCCGAGGGCTGGCATGACGAAAGATGAGAACGCAAAGAATATCCCGGCCACGACGCCACTTCCGATCGCCGCTGCGAAGGTCAGAACGATGAGTGCTCGCTCAGCCATTGCCGCCTCCCAAAATGCGTTGAGACGAGGGCTCGATTGCGAAATCGGGCTGGTCCCGATAAAACATGATCGATCCTCACTTTTATAAAAGTGATAAAAACTCACATTAAGGGAGTCAAGCCCGGTGGCAAAAGAACAATCGACAGGCGCGAGCGCGATGGCGTCTGAAGGTGCGACGGATGGCTCACTGCCCCGACGCCAGCCAGTGCAGAAACGCAGCCGGGAGCGCTTGAGAAAGATACTCGACGTTGCCGCCGCACGGATCGCGCGGAATGGCAGCGACCAACTCAGAATGAGTGATGTGGCAGAGGGCGCGGGAATATCGATAGGCTCGCTCTACCAGTACTTCCCCGACAAAAGTGCGATCGTGCGCGCGCTTGCTGAGCACTACAACGCCCAGAGCCGCCAATGCATCGAAGAGGCCCTTCGAGATGTAGCAACGCCGGCTCAGTTGGAAGTGGCCTACGTCGACCTACTTGACCAGTACTTTGCGATGGTCCGCGACGAACCCGTAATACGCGACATCTGGTCGGCTACGCAGACCGACAAGCATTTAATGAGCCTGGAGTTGACGGAAAGCCGTCTTTGCGCGGCATTGCTTGCTGATGCCATGGCGCGAGCGCACGGACAGAACGCGAAGAAGTATGAGTCGACGGCCTTCATGATCTGGCAACTGGGAGAAGCCGTAGTACGCCTTGCAACCTCCGTCGATGCGAGCGAATCAAAGGCAATTCTTGAGGGCTTCAAGAGAATGACGGCCCGCGAAATCCTGCGGATGTGAAAGTCGCCTGACAGTAAATGATCTAAAGCCACGGTTCGACAACGAGCGCCGAAGGCCCGGATTGGGCTCAGAAACGCGCTCATCGAGCTAAACGTCCGCCTTTTTGTGGGCTGACTGCCGAAAGCTGTCGAACCGCTTTCACCCCGATGCAGAAGATTTACTTTCAGATACTCGCCAAGGCCGCCTGAATGACCGTAATGGGAGCGCGAGCCAGAGTGGCGCAGCATGACTATCGCCGCTTCCGACCTCAATTGCGTTGTTCAACTGATACTGGCTTGAAGAGTAGATACCGCTCGAAGATCTGACGCCAAGGGCTCAGCGCCTCGACGAGCTCTCCCGATCCCACATGGGGCCTGACCATCGCCTCCGGCAGTAGGCCAGTCCAAAACCCGCCACCGCTGCCGTTACCGTCCGGAGCACTGGCAGGAAGGTGACATGCCTCCGAACCCAGCAAGGCGATCAATTCCGCGATCCGTGAACCTGCCTGGCTGGGTTGTATTCACGGTGCGAAGAAAGCTGTTCCCATAGGGAAGGCGATGGGGTAAATTGGAATACATTATGCCAGAGAAGTAAAATGACATCGTCCCAACCCTTCCGATCAATCACCCATATGGAGGACAGACATGCTCAACCGCGTTGTCGAGGAGGTGCACAAGCTCATCATCGATGGGCGCCGCGTGGAGTCCGTTTCCGGACGCCACTTCGAGACGCTTAATCCCGCCACCGGCCAGCCATTCGCGCGCGTCAGCGCAGCCGGGGTCGAGGATGTCGAGATCGCGGTGAGGGCGGCGCGCGCGGCGCTTTCGGGGCCGTGGGGCAGCATGAAGCCATCCGAGCGGGGTGCGCTGCTGCTGCGGCTCGCCGACCTGATCCGCCGCGACCAAGATAAGCTGGCGGAGATTGAAAGCATGGATGCCGGCAAGCCTGTATCGGCCATCCGCCGGCAGGATCTGCCGGCTGTGCTCGACACGGTGACCTACTATGCCGGCATGGCTGACAAGATCAACGGCCAGGTCATCCCGACCCGGCCGGATGCCTTGACCTATACGGTGCGTGAGCCGGTCGGCGTTGTGGCGGCCATCGTGCCATGGAACTTCCCGATGATGATCGGCATGTGGAAAGTCGCTCCGGCGCTGGCCTGCGGCTGCACGCTGGTGGTCAAGCCGGCAGAAATCACCTCGCTGTCAATGCTCAAGATCGGCGAGCTCGCCATGGAGGCCGGCTTTCCTGAAGGCGTGTTCAACGTCACCACCGGTTCCGGGCGCACCATCGGCCAGGCGCTGATCGACCACCCCGATGTCGACAAGGTGACCTTCACCGGCTCACCCGGCGTGGGCCGGACCATCCTTCATGCCGCCGCCGGCAATTTCAAGCGGGTGACGCTGGAGCTCGGCGGCAAGTCCGCCAATATCATCTTCTCCGATGCCGATCTCGACGCTGCCGTGCGGGCCGCCGCCTCGGGCATCTTCTTCAATGCCGGGCAGGTCTGCTCGGCGGGATCGCGCATCCTTGCCCATGAGGCGGTCTATGACGAGGTGGTCGAGCGGCTGGCGGCGCGGGCGAACTCGCTGCGCATGGGCGATCCGCTCGAGACGTCGACTTCGCTCGGGCCGGTGGTTTCCGAAGCGCAGATGCACTCGGTGCTCGACTATATCGAGGTCGGCCGGAGGGAAGGGGCGCATGTCGTCACCGGCGGCAAGCGGGCCGGCGAAGAAGGCTACTACATCCAGCCTACGGTATTTTCCGGCGTGCGCCACGACATGCGCATCTCGCAGGAGGAGATCTTCGGTCCGGTGGCCGCGGTCATCCCCTTCAGGGACGAGGACGACGCCATCCGCATGGCCAATGGCACGCTTTACGATCTTGCAGCCGGCATCTGGACCGCCGACATCGCCCGCGCCCATCGCTTCACGAAGAGGCTGCGCGCCGGGACGGTGTGGGTCAACACATTCGGGCCAACGGATGTGCGCCTGCCCTGGGGCGGGTCGCGCGATTCCGGCTTTGGCCGCGAGCATGGCGAAGCGGCCATCGACAACTACACCGAGCCCAAAGCGGTCTGGATCAATATCGGCCACTGAACCGCTGTGCCGGAGCAGATCCGGCTGCCCTTGGAGCAGCGCTTCTGGGGAGAGGGAGGTTTGCGGGCGGCGAGACAACTGCTCGCAGCCGGAGTGATTGACAAGTTGCGCCAAATTGGCATTATGTATACCAATAATAAATCCTGAGGAGCCGGGTGCCGCCGGGCTCCGGCGATGGAGGAAACCGACCGCAAGCGGAAGGGATAGTCTGGGAGGGACTGATGAAAATCTGCATTTACGGGGCCGGCGCTATCGGCGGCTACATGGCCGTCATGCTCAAGCGTGGCGGGGCTGAGGTGTCGCTGGTGGCACGTGGGCCGCATTTAAAGGCGATCCAGGAGAAAGGCCTCAAGCTGGTGATGAACGGCGAGGAGATCGTCGAGCACATGCCGGCCACCAACGATGCTCGTGAACTGGGCGAGCAGGATTATGTCATCGTGGCGCTGAAGGCGCATCAGGCGTGGGAATCCGCACCGGCCATGGTGCCCCTGCTGGGGCGCGCCACCGCCGTGGTGACCGCCCAGAACGGTGTTCCCTGGTGGTACTTCCACGGGCTGGATGCCTCGCTCTGCGGCTATCGCCTGCGCAGTGTCGATCCGCAGGATCGCCAGTGGAACACGATTGGTCCGGAGCGGGTCATCGGCGCCACCGTCTATCCTGCCACGGAGATCATCGAACCCGGCGTGATCAATCATATCTATGGCAACCAGTTCGGCCTCGGCGAACCGGACCGCAGCGAGAGCGAACGGTTGAGACGATTGGCGGCTGCGCTGGAGGCCGGCGGCCTGCGCACCCGTTTCTATGACGATATTCGCAACGACATCTGGATCAAGCTCTGGGGCAATCTCTGTTTCAACCCGATCTCGGCGCTGACCGGGGCAACGCTCGACGTCATCGCCACCGAGCCTGGAACCCGTGCCCTGGCGCGCAACATGATGATTGAGGCGCAGGCCATCGCGGAGAAATTCGGCGCGACCTTCCGCGTCGATGTGGAGCGGCGCATAGACGGCGCGGCCGGGGTCGGCGCGCACCGCACATCCATGCTGCAGGATGTCGACAAGGGTCGCCCCATCGAACTCGACGCGCTGCTGACCTCGGTGCAGGAGATGGGCCGGATGGCCGATGTCGACACGCCCTTCATCGACAGCGTGCTGGCGCTGACCCAGCAAATGGCGCGCGTGCGTGGCCTCTACCCGACATTCCCCGAAACCACCGGTGCGGCTGCTGAAACCGCCGGCGCGGCCTGAGGGAGAGAGCGATGATGCAGCACTGGGTTCGTTTCCGCCACGCTGGCGAGGAGGGTTTCGGCCTTCTCGAGGGCAATGCGATCGCCGTCCATAGCGGCTCCATCTATAACTCGCCACGGCCGAGTGGCGTACACCTGCAGCGCGACGCGGTGGAACTACTGCCGCCCTCGCAGCCGAGCAAGGTGATCGCCCTCTGGAACAATTTCCGCGCGCTGGCAGCCAAGCTCGGAGTGGCCGAGCCGGCCGAACCGCTCTACCTGCTCAAGGCCCCGTCGAGCATCACCCGGCCGGGTGCGACGGTGCACCGCCCGCCTTCCTATATGGAGCGGGTCGTCTATGAGGGTGAGCTCGGCATCATCATCGGCAAGTCTCTGTCGAACGGCTCCGAGACGGAGGCGCAGGCGGCGATCTTTGGCTATACCTGCGTTAACGATTTCACGGCCGGCGACATCATTGCTCGCGACAAGACTTTCGCTCAGTGGGCGCGGGCCAAGAGCTTCGACGGCTTCTGCCCCTTCGGACCTTCCGTCGTCACGGGTATCGACCCCTCAGGCCTGACCGTACGCACGGTGCTCAACGGGGCCGAGCGCCAGAACTATCGGGTGGACGACATGATATTCTCGCCCGTGCAACTGGTCGCCGCCCTGTCGCGCGACATGACGCTGCTGCCCGGAGACCTGATCTGCTGCGGCACCTCGCTCGGCGTCGGCGCGATCAAGGAACCGACCAATACGGTCGAGGTGGTGATCGAGGGCATCGGCACGCTGTCCAACAGCTTCGTACAATAGTGCCGCTGCTTTGCAGAAAGACCGTAATACCGGACGGCCGCCCCGTGGGGCGGCTGTTCTGCAATGTGCATTGCGGGCGAGGCGAACCAAAAAAAGAGCGGCGGTCCGGAAGAGTCCGGGTAGCCGCCCAAATGCCCCTGTGTCGCGGGACAGGAAAGACGAGCCGTACCGGTACGATGCGGCACCTCGGATGGTCAGGCTGCGGCGACCTGCAGCGCTGCGCGCATGGTTTCGCCCACCAGATGCGGACTGTCGGCGATGATGGCCCCGGCTGTGGCGAGAGCGGCGATCTTGCTTTGCGCATCGCCGATGCCTTTTTGGAAGGCGCCGGCATGCCCCATGCGCCGTTCGACCGGTGCATGGCGGCCGACGACAAGTGCCACAACCGGGATCTTTGGCTTCACCTCGGCCATGTAGTCGGCCAGTTCCTGCTCTTCCGCACCGCCGATCTCGCCGATGGCCACCACGCCCCGGGTTTCGGGGTCGTGCAGGAACAGCTCAAGACTGTCGCGCATCGACAGTCCGTGCACCGCATCGCCGCCGATACCGACCGTGGTCGACTGGCCAAGCCCGGCCTGGCTGAGCTGGGCGGTGACTTCGCTGGTCAACGAAGCCGAGCGCGAAATTACGCCGATGCCGCCCTTCCGCTCGCTGCCGGTGGCCATGACGCCGATCTTGCATAGGCCAGGCGCGAGGATGCCCTGCGAATTGGGACCGACCAGAACAGTGCGGCTGCCTTTCAGGCAATCGCGCACGCGCAGCATGTCCTGTACCGGCACGCGCTCAGTCAGGGCCACGACCAGCGGCATTTCGGCTTCGATGGCCTCGATCATCGCATCGGCGGCCGTGGGCGGCGGCACGAAAACCATGCTGGCATTGGCGCCGGTTTCGGTCATCGCCTCGGCCACGGCATTGAACATCGGCAGGTTGATGTGGTGGCTGCCGCCCTTGCCGGGCCGCACGCCTCCGACGACGTTGGTGCCGTATTCCATCATCGCCGCCGAATAATGGGTACCGGCCCAGCCGGTCATGCCCTGGCAGATAACGCGTGTGTCTTGGTCGACGAGGATTGCCATGATGTCCTCCTCTCAGGCGTTGGCGGCCGCGACGGCGTGAGTGACGGCCGTCCACATGTCGGGACAATCGACTACCCTGCAGCCGAAATTATCGAAACGGAAACGGGCATATTCGGCATTGTTGCCGGCCAGCCGCACCACCGTGGGGCAGACGCGCCCGGTGCGCCGCATGGCAACGCCAAGCCCGTCGGCAATGATGTCGCAAGGCTGCATGCCGCCGCCATGCACATTTACCAGAATCGAGCGCACAGCCGGATTGTTGAGCAGCAGCGTGAAGCCGAAGGCCACGTCGAGACTGGTGGCAGTCGTGCGGACGTCCATGAAATTGGCCGGGCGGCCGTTCGCGTTGTGCACCATGTCCAGCGTGGCGAGCCCCAGGCCCGCGCCGTTCACGACGAGACCGATATTGCCGTCCATGGCCACATAGTTGAGGTTGCGCCGCTGTGCCACGATCTCGGTCTCGTCATGGTCCCTCTCGGCAAGGGCGGCGAGATCCGGGTGGCGGAACAGCGCATTGTCGTCGAGGACGATCTTGGCGTCGAGTGCGATGAATTCGCCCTCGGCGGTAATGGCGAGCGGGTTGATCTCGATCAGCGTCGCATCCAGCTCGATGAATGCGCGCCGCAATCGTTCCAGCAGATCCTGGAACCGGTCCACAAGATCGCGATCCAGGCCGATGCAAACAGCAAGCTCGCACACTTGCACGCGGTCGAACCTGCTGCCGGAGCCGAGCGGCAGGCGTTCCAGTCGTGCTTGCCCGTGCAAAAGTTTCTGCTCGATGTCGTCGCTGCCTTCGGCCCCCGCCAGCACCGCGATCTCTCCGGCAAAGGTGTCGATCGACAAGGACAGATAGAGGGTACGGCAAGGCTGGATCGCTTGCTCCACCAGAACCTGCCTGACCAGTTGGCCCCGCGCGCCGGTCTGTGATGTCACAACCTTTTTGCCGATGAGGGCATCTGTGGCCTGCGCGGCCTCCTCGGGCGTGGATACCATGCGCACGCCGCCGGCCAACCCGCGCCCTCCCGCCTGAATCTGCGCTTTCACGGCAAGACTGCTCGCAGACGGGGCAAGGTCGCGGGCGGCAACAAAAGCTTCCTCGCTGGTGAGCGCTACCCGCCCCCTTGGTACGGCTACCCCATAGGCAGTCAGTTGAGCCTTGGCCTGAAACTCATGAAGCTTCATGGTCGTCACCTCCCTCGCATGCAACAGGCTGCTGCCAGGCTGCGTAGATTGCTATCGGATCGGGTGACGGCGGCGCTTCATCTGCGCCGCCGGGGTGCGAACGGGCTTATTCCGCCGCAATCGCGGTTACGTTACCGAGCGCGCCGCTGGCGTTGATCTCGTCGATGCGGCGCTCGTCGAAGCCGAGCACATCGCGCAGGATCTCCTGTGTGTGTTCGCCCAGCAGCGGCGAGCGGGTCACTTCGGTCGGGCTGTCGGAGAGCTTGATCGGATTGCCGACCGACAGATACTTGCCGCGCACCGGATGATCGACCTCGACAATGGTGCCGGTGGCTCGCAGCGACTCATCTTCGGCCAGCTCCTTCATGGAGAGGATCGGCCCGCAGGGAATATCCTTGTCATTGAGAATTTCCATGACCTCGAACTTGGTCCTGGTCATGGTCCACTGCTCGATGCGGGCGAAGATCTCGTTGAGACGCGGCAGGCGCGCGACAGGCTTGGCGTAATCGGGATGGGTTTTCCATTCAGGCTCTCCGATCACGTCGCAGATCGCCTCCCACACAGGCGCCTGCGTGATGAAGTAGATATAGGCGTTGGGGTCGGCCTCCCATCCCTTGCACTTCAGGATGCGGCCGGGCTGGCCGCCGCCAGAATCGTTGCCTGCGCGCGGCACGGCATCGTCGAAGGGAATGCCCTCGCCGAACTGGCTGTATTCCTTGAGCGGGCCATGGGCCAGGCGCTGCTGGTCGCGCAACTTGACGCGGCACAGGTTGAGCACGCCGTCCTGCATGGCGGCTGAAACCTTCTGGCCCCGCCCGGTGCGCGTGCGCTGGAACAGGGCTGTGACGATGCCCAAGCACAGATGCAGGCCGGTGCCGGAATCACCGATCTGTGCACCGGTCACTAGCGGCAGCCCGTCGCGGAAGCCGGTGGTCGAGGCCGCGCCGCCGGTGCATTGGGCGACGTTCTCATAGACCTTGCAGTCCTGGTAGGGGCCCGGACCAAAACCCTTGATCGAGGCCACGATCATGGCCGGGTTGAGCTCCTGGATGCGCTCCCAGGTGAAGCCCATGCGGTCGAGCGCGCCGGGTGCGAAATTCTCCACCATCACGTCGCATTTGCGGATCAGATCCTCCAGCACCTCCTTGCCGCCCTTGTTCTTGGTGTCGAGCGTGATGGAGCGCTTGTTGTGGTTCAGCATGGTGAAATAGAGGCTGTCGGCATTGGGTACATCGCAGAGCTGCCCACGCGTGATGTCGCCGGTGCCGGGCCGCTCGACCTTGATGACGTCGGCGCCGAACCAGGCAAGAAGTTGCGTACAGGTCGGACCCGACTGGACGTGGGTGAAATCGAGGATTCGGACGCCTTCTAGCGCTTTCATAAGTGTTCTCCCTTGTTTGGTGCGGCCTTAGTTCTTGCGTACCGTGCTTTGCGGATTGAGATTTCCGATGCGGCCGCTTTCGGTGCCGGCGGCTGGATCGATGACGGCGTTGACCAGTGTCGGGCGGCCCGAATCCATCGCCGCGCTGACGGCTTTGTAGAGCTCATCGGGTGTGGTCACGTAGACGCCTTGGCCTCCGAAGGCTTCCATCATCCGGTCGTAGCGGGCATCCTTGACGAAGACGGTGGTGGCAACGTCCGATCCGCCGGACGGGTTGACGTCAGTGCCGCGATAGATGCCGTTGTTGTTGAAGATGACGATGCAGACCGGCAGGTTGTAGCGGCAGATGGTTTCGATCTCCATGCCGCAGAAGCCGAAGGCGGAATCGCCTTCCAGCGCCAGTACGGGCTTGCCGGTTTCGATGGCCGCGGCGATGGCAAAGCCCATGCCGATACCCATCACGCCCCAGGTGCCGACATCGAGCCGCTTGCGCGGCTGGTACATGTCGATGACGCCGCGTGCGAGATCGAGCGTGTTGGCACCCTCGTTGACGAGGATGGCATCGGGGCGCTCCTTGATGACGGTTCGCAGCGCGCCGAGCGCGCCATGGAAGTCCATCGGCGTCGAGTTCTTCTTCAGCCGCAATGCCATCTTGGCGATGTTGTCTTCCTTCTTGGCACTGACGGTGGCGAGCCAATCGGCGGGTGGCTGGGTCCAGCCCTTGGCGAGTGCTGCGTTGAAGGCCTCCATGCACGAGCCGATATCGCCCACCACCGGCGCGACGATCTCGACGTTGGAATCCATTTCCTTCGGCTCGATGTCGATCTGGATGAACCTCTTGGAGTAGGGCTCGCCCCAGCTCTTGCCCTTGCCGTGGGAGAGCAGCCAGTTAAGGCGTGCACCGACAAGCAGCACGACATCGGATTCCTTCAGAACCGTGGAGCGCGCGGCTCCCGCCGACAGCGGATGCGTGTCGGGCAGCAGCCCCTTGGCCATGCTCATCTGCAGGAAAGGGATGCCGCTGGTCTCGACGAAATCGCGGATCGCCTCGTCTGCCTGCGCATAGGCCGCACCCTTGCCGAAGATCACCAGTGGTTTTTTGGCGCTCTTAAGCGTTTCCATGGCGTGCGCCACCGCGTCGGGGGCAGGGATCTGGGCCGGGGCGGGGTCGATGACCTTGACCAGCGACTTTTCGCCTTCGACCGCGTCCATCACTTGCGGAAACAGCTTGGCCGGCAGGTCGAGATAGACGCCGCCGGGACGGCCGGAGACGGCGGCACGAATGGCGCGGGCGATACCGATCCCGATGTCCTGCGCATGCAGGATGCGGAAAGCGGCCTTGCATAGCGGCTTGGCGATGGCCAGCTGGTCCATCTCCTCATAGTCGCCTTGTTGCAGGTCGACGACTTCGCGCTCCGACGACCCGGAAATCAGGATCATCGGGAAGCAGTTGGTGGTGGCGTTGGCGAGCGCGGTAAGGCCATTGAGGAACCCGGGCGCCGACACAGTGAGACACACGCCCGGCTTCCTGGTGAGATAGCCGGCAATCGCTGCCGCGTGCCCGGCATTCTGTTCGTGACGGAAGGAGATGACGCGCATGCCAGCCGCCTGCGCCATGCGCCCGAAATCAGTGATCGGGATACCCGGCACCCCGTAGATCGTGTCCAGGCCATTGAGCCTGAGCGACTTGATGATGAGGTGAAAGCCGTCCGTCAGATCGTGCTCCGGCACTTGTGCCGATGCGGTCTGTTCCACTTTCGCTACAATGGTCATCGCTGCCTTTCCTCCCTGAAGCATGTCATTTCGCCGGATCGCCATCCGCCTTGCCGGCGGTGGTCATTCCGAAACTCTAGCGGGCCCATAGCGCTGCTGCCCGTTTCGCGTCCGGCTTTCCGCCTTTCTGCTTGGGCGCCAGCGCGCATGTTGTTCGACCGCGCGCCCATATGCGCGCGGTGTCCCCGAGGTGCCGGTGGCACGTCTCACCTCATGACCGGCACCGCTTCTTCTTGTGTCGCCCGGATGTCTGCCGATCCCCCACCGTTGGATCTCCTGGCAGCTTCCGGGGCGGGACCTCCCTGCATCCTGTGTGCGCCGAAGCGGTGCTGGCTGCTCCTGGTCCGTCGGTACTGTCGCGCCTGATGAGGGGCGCTCGGAGCTATCGCTGCCGGGTCGCTTCGCCGTCCCGCTGTCTTGTGTCTTTGGATGCTGTCCGTCCGCCATATTGATATGCTGGCATAATTAATACCAGTAGTCAAATCGCCGCGATGACGAAGCGAATTCGGCGACTTTGCGTTTAATAGAGGGCCACAAAAGCCTGGAATCGTCCGAAAAAGGGACGGGGTGCGACAATCTATGCAGGGATGGGAGAGCTGATATGCGCCTGGAGCGCTTGAGTTTTGGAATGTGGCATGCCAATTGGCGGCCAATCTTAACCAAGGAGTAGACAATGACCTTCCATTCAGTCAGTGCAGGCAGCATCGGCAAGAGCAGAAAGAGCCTCATCAAGACGATTCTGGCTTTCCTGGATCAGGTCGCCGAGAAGAACGCCCGCAACCGCAACTACGAGCCTTTCGGCCTTTGAACGCTTCCAGGCTGAGCCTGTCGGTCGAGTGGAGTTCTATAGTGAATTGTAATTGCAGTATATTATTGACATAGAGCAAAAATGGGAGCGCCTCATAGGCACAGAGAAAGAGCTGATAATCTCATTCTTCCCGACCGCTGCCGTCTAGCTCCGGCAGCGGTCTTTCATTTATGGCGGACCTGACTGACAGACGCGCCAAATCTCTGGTCCAGTGCGGATCGATGAAATCTCCCTCTTGTCAATTGGCATAATAGATACCAGAATGGAGTTCCAGCGCGTGGCCTAGGGCCGAAAAATAAGGCGTAGGAAAGGGGAGGAGATGACCCAGACAATGCAGGCTGCCTCACGGACGCCGCTTGTCAGCGATCGGTTCAGGTGGGGGCAGATCGCGATAGGCGTCGTGTGCATGGTGATGATCGCCAACCTTCAATATGGTTGGACGTTCTTCGTGCCCGAGATCGACAAGGAGTTCGGCTGGGGCCGGACCGAAATCCAGTGGGCCTTTACGCTCTTCGTTCTGTTCGAGACCTGGCTGGTGCCGGTCGAGGGTTGGTTCGTCGACAGATACGGGCCCAAAAGCGTCATCATCTTCGGCGGCGTATTCTGTGCGCTCGGCTGGATGGTGAATTCCATGGCTGACACCATGTTCCTTCTCATCGTCGGACAGGTGCTTGCCGGTATCGGTGCAGGTGCTGTCTACGGCACATGTGTCGCCAACGCGCTCAAATGGTTCCCGGACAAGCGCGGCCTTGCCTCGGGTCTCACCGCAGCGGGCTTCGGCGCCGGTTCGGCGCTGACCGTGTGGCCGATCCAGGCGACCATCGCCAATTTCGGCTTCCAGAATGCCTTCCTTTATTTCGGACTTGGCCAGGGCGTGATCATCATTATCCTCGCCTTCTTCCTCTTCGCACCAAAGGAAGGACAGGTTCCCGAGCCGATGACCAAAGGGCCGAACCTGCAGTCCCGGCGCCAGTTCACGCCGTCCGAAGTGCTCAAGCACCCGATCTTCTGGCTGATGTATGTAATGTTCGTGGCTGTAGGCGCCGGCGGCTTGGTGGTCACCGCCAACCTCGCGCCCATGGCGCAGGATCTCGGCGTGGCCGACATCCCGATGTGGTTGGGCATTCCCGCACTCACGCTCGCGGCCACGATCGACCGTGTGCTGAACGGCGTCACGAGGCCGATCTGTGGATGGGTATCGGACAAGATCGGACGCGAGAACACGATGTTCATCTGTTTCGCGATCGAAGCCGTGGGCATCTATCTGCTCTACCTCTATGCTCATGTCCCGGCGATGTTCGTGCTCTTGAGCGGTCTCGTGTTCTTTGCCTGGGGCGAGATCTATTCGCTCTTCCCATCCACCTGCACGGACACGTTCGGCTCCAAATATGCGGCCACCAATTCCGGCCTGCTATACACGGCCAAGGGCACGGCGGCCCTGCTGGTTCCTTCCGGCACTGCGCTCGCCGCAGGCGGCAACTGGGACAACGTCTTCATCATCGGCGTGGTTCTCAATGCGATGGCAGCAATCCTCGCTATCGCCGTGCTGAAACCATGGCGGGCCGGGATCATCCGGCGCGCCGAGGCAACAGCGCTACAGGCGGCCTGACCGATATCGGCCTTCGAGCCGGCCAACGGGTCGACAGTGCCTCCTGTTTCCCTGAGGCCGGCGGGCAGGCACCAGGCCTGCTTTCCAGCGGCGAACCCGCCGCCACTATCCTCGGGGGTGCCGCAGCCGCAAGGGCTGCGACACCCCACGGCTACGACCCGATGCGCAAGCAACCTTCTGGCTGAGCCAGAGGAAAGACGGTGCAGGCGAAGCCGGACGCTCGTGCAAATCGGTCGGCAGAAAACGGAACGTCGCAGCTACAGTCGCGACTTCCCACCGTTGAACTGCTGCTGCGCCAGCAAAGCCGGCGCGGTGTGAGATGAAAGCGGTAATCCGGGCAGGATCCCGTTTGTGCGATCGGATCGAGATGTTGATGCAGGCGCACTTCCTCCAATGCAGAGGTGCCCACAAAGCGATCGTGGCCTCAATTTAGGCTGCGTTACCGGGCCAGCCGCACATTCGGCCTCTTGGCCCAATGCGAACGATCCAAGGACAACCCCGATGGGGGTTGACATTGAAATTTCTGGTATACAAAATGCCAACTTACCATGCCGTCACAAACTGACGTCAGAACACGGTCAAAGACCGCCCGCACTGCCAAGGAGGAGAGCATGCTGGAGAAAACCGCCGTACGCAGCGTTCTTGAGAAGGTGAAGGTCGAAGGGCGTCAGGCTTTGACCGCGCCCGAAGGCAAGCTTCTGTGTGACGCCTATGGCATTTCGGTGCCGCAGGAAGGCCTTGCCGGCAGCGCCGCCGAAGCGGTCAGCCTCGCCGGGGGCATGGGCTTTCCGGTGGTCATGAAGATCGTTTCCCCCGACATCCTGCACAAGACCGAGGCCGGCGGTGTCATCGTCGGCGTCAAGTCGGAAGAGGAAGCGAAGGCGGCCTATGACAAGATCGTCGCCAATGCCAAGGCATACAGGGCCGACGCCCGGATCGACGGCGTCCAGGTGCAGCAGATGCTGGCCGGCGGCCAGGAGGTCATCATCGGTGCCGTCACCGACTCCAGCTTCGGCAAGCTGGTGGCCTTCGGCCTCGGCGGGGTGCTGGTGGAAGTGCTGAAGGACATCACCTTCCGCCTCGCCCCGGTCACCCGCGACGAGGCGCTTTCGATGCTGGACGGCATTCAGGCGGCCGAGATGCTGAAGGGCGTGCGCGGCGGCGATCCGGTCAACCGCGATGCGCTGGCCGACATGATCGTTCGCGTCTCCAACCTCGTGAACGACTATCCCGAAATCGTCGAGCTCGACCTCAACCCGGTCTTCGCCACGAAGGATGGCGCCGTCGCCGCGGACGTGCGTATCGTGGTCGACTACGACCAGCCCGCCCCGCGCCCGCGGCCCAGCCAGGACGACATCGTCAAGGCAATGAACCGCATCATGCGCCCACAGGCGGTGGCGGTCATCGGCGCGTCGGCCGAGGACGGCAAGATCGGCAACTCGGTGATGAAGAACCTTATCAACGGCGGCTATGCGGGCAAGATTTACCCGATCCACCCCAAGGCCGACGAGATCCTCGGCTACAAGGCCTATCGCAGCGTCAATGAGGTGGAAGGCGTCATCGACACGGCGATCTTCGCCATCCCGGCCAAGTTCGTGGCCGGCGCGCTGACCGAGTGCGGAGAGAAGAAAATCCCCGGCGCGGTCCTCATCCCCTCCGGCTTTGCGGAGGCGGGCGCGCCCGAGCTGCAAGACGAGATCGTCGAGATCGGCCAGAAATACGGTATCCGCCTGATGGGGCCGAACATCTACGGCTTCTACTACACGCCGTCCAATCTGTGCGCCACATTCTGCACCTCCTATGATGTGAAGGGCTCGGCGGCCCTGTCGTCGCAGTCCGGCGGCATCGGCATGGCCATCATCGGCTTCTCCCGCTCGGCCAGGATGGGCGTTTCGGCGATCGTCGGCCTCGGCAACAAGTCCGATATCGACGAGGACGATCTGCTAGCTTTCTTCGAGCAGGACGACAACACCAGCATCATCGCCCAGCATTGCGAGGACCTGAAGGACGGCCGCGCTTTCGCCGAGGCTGCCAGGCGGGTATCGAAGAAGAAGCCGATCGTCGTGCTCAAGGCGGGGCGTACCTCCGCCGGCGCCAAGGCGGCCTCGTCGCATACGGGTGCGCTGGCCGGCAACGACAAGATCTATGACGACGTGTTCCGCCAATCCGGCGTCATCCGGGCCGGTTCGCTGCGCCAATTGCTGGAATTCGCCCGCGGCGTGCCGATCCTGCCGACGCCGAAGGGTGAGAATGTTGTCATCATCACCGGTGCCGGCGGATCGGGCGTGCTGTTGTCGGATGCCTGCGTCGACAACGGCCTGAAACTGATGACCATGCCGCACGATCTGGACGCCGCCTTCCGTAAATTCATCCCGCCTTTCGGCGCGGCCGGAAATCCGGTCGACATCACCGGCGGCGAACCGCCCCAGACCTACAAGAACACTGTGCGTCTGGGCCTTGAGGATGACCGCATCCATTCGCTGATCCTCGGCTACTGGCACACCATCGTCACGCCGCCGATGGTCTTTGCCAAGCTCATGGTTGAGGTAAAGGAAGAGATGGCCGCAAAGGGCATCGAGAAGCCCATGGTTGCCTCGCTGGCCGGAGACGTGGAGGTCGAGGAGGCCGCCGAATATCTCTACCAGAACGGCATTCCCGCCTACGCCTATTCGACCGAACTGCCGGTCGAGGTGCTGGGGGCCAAGTACAAATGGGCCCGCGGCGCCGGGCTTCTCTGAAGCCGGAAGCGGAACGCACATTCCTGAATAGCGAACCCGGCGCGTGCCGAGCCGGGCCATCCCGGAATCTGTCTGAATCTTGAGGGGATTTCCCGATGAACATCCATGAATATCAGGCCAAGGAGGTGCTGCGCGGTTTCGGCGTGCCGGTGCCGCAGGGCTTTCCGGCCATGACCATCGAGGAAGCGGCGGAGGCCGCCGGCAAGCTGCCGGGCCCGGTCTATGTGGTCAAGGCGCAGATCCATGCCGGCGGGCGCGGCAAGGGCAGGTTCAAGGAACTGCCGGAAACCGCCGGGGGCGGCGTGCGCCTTGCAAAGTCCTTCGTCGATATTCGCGCCGACGCGGCCGAGATGCTCGGCAACACGCTCGTGACCGTGCAGACCGGCCCGTCCGGCAAGCAGGTCAACCGGCTCTATGTCGAGGACGGGTCGCGGATCGAGAAGGAGTTCTACCTCTCGCTGCTGATCGACCGGGTCACCAGCCGCGTCTCCTTTGTCGTCTCGACCGAAGGCGGTATGGATATCGAGCAGGTCGCCCACGACACGCCCGAACGCATCGTCACCTTCCCGGTCGATCCGGCCACCGGCGTCATGCCCCATCACGGTCGCCGGGTGGCGCAGGCGCTCGGCCTCGAAGGCGATCTTGCCAAGCAGGCGCAGTCACTGACCCAGAAGCTCTACACCGCCTTCATCGCCAAGGACATGGAGATGCTGGAGATCAATCCGCTGATCGTTTCCAGCGATGGCGAGCTGAAGTGCCTCGACGCCAAACTGGGCTTCGATTCCAACGCGCTGGCCCGTCATCCCGACATCGCCGCGCTACGCGACGAAACGGAGGAGGACGCCAAGGAGATCGAGGCGTCGAAATACGACCTGTCCTACATCGCCCTCGACGGCTCCATCGGCTGCATGGTCAATGGCGCGGGGTTGGCCATGGCCACCATGGACATCATCAAATTCTACGGTGCAGAGCCTGCGAACTTCCTCGACGTCGGCGGTGGCGCGACTGCCGAGAAGGTCACCGCCGCCTTCAAGATCATTACCTCCGACCCGAACGTAAAGGGCATCCTCGTCAACATCTTCGGTGGCATCATGCGCTGCGACATCATTGCCGAGGGCGTGATTGCGGCGGTGAAGGAGGTGGGACTCGAAGTGCCGCTGGTGGTGCGGCTCGAAGGCACCAATGTGGAACTGGGCAAGAAGATCATCGACGAAAGCGGCCTCAACGTCATTGCCGCCGACGATCTCGATGACGCCGCCCGCAAGATCGTCAAGGCGGTAGGAGGAAGCCACTGATGTCCATTCTCATCGACCGGAACACCCGCGTCCTGTGCCAGGGCTTCACCGGCAAGACCGCAACCTTCCACAGCGAGCAGGCGCTCGCCTACGGCACCCAACTGGTTGGCGGCGTTTCGCCGGGCAAGGGCGGGGCCACCCATCTCGGGCTGCCCGTCTTCGACACCATGGCCGAGGCGCGCGCCGCCACCGATGCCGATGCCTCGATGATCTACGTGCCGCCCTTCGGTGCGGCCGACGCGATTTGCGAGGCGATCGATGCGGAAATCCCGCTCATCGTGTGCATCACCGAAGGTATTCCGGTGCTCGATATGGCACGCGTCAAGCGGGCGCTGACCGGCTCGAAATCGCGGCTGGTGGGGCCTAATTGCCCCGGTATCATCACCGCCGGCGAATGCAAGATCGGCATCATGCCCGGCTCGATCTTCCGGCAGGGATCTGTCGGCATCGTCTCGCGCTCGGGCACGCTGACCTATGAGGCGGTGTTCCAGACATCGCAGCAGGGGCTCGGGCAGACCACCGCGGTCGGCATAGGTGGCGACCCCATCAAGGGTACCGAGTTCATCGACGTGCTGGAACAGTTTCTCGCCGACCCGGCGACGGAATCGATCATCATGATCGGCGAGATCGGCGGATCGGCCGAGGAGGACGCGGCGCAGTTCCTGGCGGATGAGGCCCGGCGCGGGCGTTCCAAGCCGACAGTCGGCTTTGTGGCCGGCCGCACCGCGCCACCCGGACGGCGCATGGGCCATGCCGGCGCCATCATCTCGGGCGGCAAGGGCGCGGCCGAGGACAAGGTCGCGGCGATGGAACAAGCGGGGATCCGCGTCTCGCCTACGCCTGCCAGCCTGGGAACTACGCTGGTGTCGCTGCTCGACGATCTGCGCGGCGGTCAACGTATGGCCGCCAACGGTTAAGAGGGGCGATGGGCATCGGAAAGATGCGGGCCAGTCCTTCCTGGCCATGCGTTGCGCCGATGCCCTGGCAGCCTCTCACGCCAACCCGTTTCCGGCGGCCCTGCCAGCTTGAGATGGCATAAGGCTGCTGTATCTCGGTTCCGTCGATGCGCTGGGACGGGCCGGGAACCAGCCGCTACCCTTGGTCGCAGGCCGTCGGAGACGGGCCCCACGAGAGCAAGTCAGAGTGACCGGCCAGACGGTATCTGTCGCGGCTGGAACATTAAGGCATGGCGGGATTTTCCGATGACAGCGATATTGTGCAGGCCCTGCAGGAAAATGTTGGTATTCGGTCGAAACCGGGTGCGCGTTTCAGAGGTGCAGCAAAACGGCCGCTTTCGTTTTTAGGATAGAAAGTGCTAGTATGAACTAATAGACAGCGCCGCTTATCCTTTCGATACTTTGGAGATTTTACACTTTGGCTTCCAGACCCCAGACGCGCTGGCCTGTAGCGGAGATGCCGACGCCCGATCTTGTCCTCGAACCGGTGACGACCGAGCCAACGTTCAAGACGCGGATCTATGGGACGCTGAAACACGCGATCGCCAATATGGAAATCTATGGCACCAATGAGGAAACCTGGCTGGACGAGCGCCAACTCGCCGAACGGCTTGGTGTGAGCCGCACGCCGATCCGCGAGGCGCTGGCCATGCTGGAGCAGCAGGGTTTTGTGAAGTCCGTGCCGCGACGCGGCGTCCTGGTGCTGCGCAAGACAAAGCGCGAAGTGATCGAGATGATCCAGGTCTGGGCAGCCCTGGAGGGCATGGCCGCCCGGCTGGTCTCTCTCAACGCCAGCGGCAATGAGATCGCCCGGCTACGCAACCTGTTCGAGGAATTCAACGAAAGCCACCGCCCGGAAGATTATCTCGGCGAATATTCGTCCGCCAACATTGCCTTTCATCAGACGATGATCGAACTGACCGGGTCGAGGGTGCTGCAAAGCATGACCGACGACATCCTTCTGCATGTGCGCGGCATCCGCAAGATCACCATTGGCCGCGACGATCGTGCCAGCCAGTCGATCAAGGACCACCTGGCCATCATCGATGCACTGGAGCGGCGTGATACCGAGCTTGCCGAGAAGCTCTCCCGCGATCACACGCTGGGGCTCGCCGCCTATGTGGAAAAGCATAGCAAGGGCATCTTTGACTGAAACAGAAAATGGCGGAGCCAGCCAGTGCTGGCTTGGTGCGTTTCAGCAGTCGCTGATGATATAATAGAGCTTCGTGCATCTTCCGCAGTGTATGCACCTTTACCATCTCGATCCCCGTTTGAGCGGATCATCCAGCCGCCAGCCACGGACCCGCATGGATTCCTGCCTTGCGATCGTTCCGCTTATTGAGTGACGTCCCGAGGGATAGGGGTCCTAACTTCAATACCATTGCCTGAATCCTGGCGGGGGCCACGTCGAATATCGGCTGGTGTCGCACCGTAAAGCCGGCGAAATGTGCGATGGAAGTAGGAGAGATCACCGAAGCCGACCTCGAATGCAATGGCGCTGACCGTCCAGCCAGCGTGATCCGGATCAGTCAGCAGCTGATGGGCGCGTGAGAGGCGCTGATCCAGAACAAATGAGGAAAACGTCCGCCCCTCGGTTTCAAATAGCATCTGAACATAACGCGGTGTTATTCTATGGCGCAACGCGACGTTGCTAACGGTGAGATCGTGCTGGCCGAGATTGTCGAGGATGTCCGCCTTGATCGCCTTGAGCCGTGCCGCACGCAGTCCGCGGCCTCTTGCAATGGCCGCGGCATCCCGGGTCGCGCCGATCGAGAGGGCTACGAGATCCTGGATGTGGGTTGCGGCGCTAAGGGCCAGCGACGGTGTCAGGCCGATATCCAAATCGTCAAGGGCGGCAGCGTAGCCGACGAGCAATCGCAATGCATCTACCGTCGACGGAATGGGCCTGCAGATCGCGTCCTCCACATCGCCGACCATCGGGGAGAGCACATTGTAGGGGATGCGGATGTCCAGCCGGCGACGTTGAAGCTCACGGGGAATTGCGTGACCGGTCTCCGCACATGAAAGCAAAGTAGCCTCGCCTGCACAGGTTGTGACTTTGCGCCCGAGTTGTTTCATCGTGCGAGCGCCTGCCAAAGCCACGACCAACAACAAGTCATCACTGTCGATCAGGTCCGGTGTGCGCCGATAGCACATGCCTGAATCCGATAGACAGGCAATGTCGACCCCGGGCAAGGCGACCAGGGTCATGCGCGCGGAGGGCAGATGGTCGGGCACCGGATCGACCTCGAGTTTCGCAACTCCGCGCGCGATAGCCTCTCGCCAAAATTCGAGCCGATCCCGTTCGGGCAAGCTATCGGTCGAAAGACGGGTTGGGGCGAACCCGGCGTTTGAGGAGATCATAGCGACCCTCTTCATACGTTCCGGTGACATGGAATTTACAGCATTCCCTCAAAAACGTCATCCCTTCGCCTGAGTCCATAACTCCGTTCATTCCTGTCCACGACAAGCTGACCCGGCACCGCTAACGTCGCCCGATGTGACTTTTCGTTCCAACAAGGCAGATTGAAGACATGCAGAAATGGCAGCGGTATCCGCTTTGCACACCGAAGTCAGATCAACGTTGATGACGCAATTCGCCGACGTTGCATTCAATCTGCATAGAATCCGTGACGACCAAGGAGCCAGTTTTCCATGATCGCCGAGCCAGGCAGGCCGAGAACCGAAGTGCATGCACGCGATCGCCGCCAGGACACCGAATTCGCGACGGTGGCGGATGACTATCTACTCGGACGGGCTCAGCCCGAGGAACAGCGGCTGCAACGACAGATTAACGATCTCGGACCGGATTCGGCGGCGCAGTTCGATCTCATTGGAATCTCGCCCGGTGAACAGGTGGTTGATCTCGGATGCGGGCCGGGAGGGGTCCTGCATCTCCTTGCAGAGCGCGTCGGCCCTGCCGGCTCCGTTCTCGGCATCGACCGCAGCCCGCATTTCGTCGAGCAGGCACGACGCTTCGTCGCCGGTCGCGGACTGTCGCAGGTCGAAGTCCGAGAAGGGGATGCCTACGACACCAGGCTGCCACGTAGCGCATTCGACGGCGCTCACATGCGCCTCGTCCTGGTAAATGTTCCCGAGCCCGAACGCATCGTACGCGAGATGGTGTCGCTCGTGCGGCCCGGCGGTTGGGTGGCCAGCTTCGAGGCCGATTACCTTCCCCATACATGCGATCCGCCGTTGCCTGCATGGCACCGCCTGCTTGAGGCCTACAAGGCCTATTCGATGGCGCACGGGATCGATCTCTTTGTCGGCCGCCGCACGCACCGAATGTTCCGCGAGGCGGGCGTGAAAGATATCTGCGTCGTCCCGGTCATCCATGTCTATCCACCCGGCCACGACCGACGGCCCATCCTGCGCGATTTCATCGGCAATCTGAGCGTCAGGCTTGTGAAGGAAGGTTTCCTGACACAAAGGAAAATCGATGAAGATATGGCAGCCCTTGAGAGTCATCTGTCCGATCCTAAAGTGCTGGTGACGTCGCACCTGTTCTATCGGCTTTGGGGGCGTATGCCGTTGTGAACAGAGACTTTTCCGTTGGATCGGCAGACAGGCACAGCATCTCGATCAGACCACGTCGCTTCAGGCTAGCGAGGGGGCGCCATTGGACGGCGAAAACCACGCGAAACGGCAGCAGCACGATGAAGAGAGTTCTTCTGGCCAACCTGTCCGGGTTTGCGCCCGGAGCCGACTGGCCACGCGGCCATAGTGAATTCTGACACGCCGTTGCATGTCGACCAATGTAGCTCCTGCGACTACGATCCTGGGTGATCGCGCGATGACATGCCCGGTCACGGCTTCAAGCGCTTTTTCGCCCCCGATGCCACGATGAACTTTCTCAGCGATGATAGAGATGAGGTCGGTCCATCTCGACCGGTGCTTCGATGGTTGGCGCAAAAATAGCAATGGCCTTGGGGTGGACCTTGAAATGGGCTGGGGTTGCGGTCACGATCTCCCCATCCGTGTTGACCGGCATGGGATTTTTCGTCTCGATGTCAAACTCGACGCACCGCGCCGTGCGAACCTCGTTCCAGGCGCCGTGCGTTCCAGATCGAAACGAGCGCAGCATCAAGGCCAGCTTCCAGAGGTTTTTCATCTCGAGACTGTAAAGATCGAGATGGCCGTCATCAATTTCCGCACTTTCCTCAACCACATTGCCGCCCCCATAGTGGCGTCCGTTGCCAATTGCGATCTGATAGGTTTCGACCTCGATTGTCTGTCCCTTCTCGGTGATCTCCGCGCTGAAGCTGGACGCCTGGGTCAGCACTCTCGCGGCAGCCAGTGCGTATCCCAGCCTCCCAAAGCGCTTCTTCAATACCGGATCGAGGCTCTCGGCGAGATCGCTGCTCAATCCAATGCTTGCGACATTGAAAAAGGCATGTCCATTGACCGTGCCGACATCAACGGGACGAGGTTTGCCATATGCAATCACTTCGGCCGCTGCTGCCAGGTCCATGGGGATGCCAAGCGTTCGGGCGAGATCATTGGCTGTGCCCATTGGGATGATGCCCAGAGGCAAGCCGCTTTCCATCGCTGCCAGTGCGGCCGAAGAAACAGAGCCATCGCCGCCGCAGACGATCACGAGATCGGCTCTGTGGCGCAGGCGCACGATATCGCGCGCGATCTCGGGCAGCGCCTCGAAGGTTTCCACGGTTACGTCGAGCCCGCCACCTTCCAGCCTCTGGAGAACGGACGCGATGGACTCCTGGCCGCGCCGCGCTTTGGGATTGCGCAGCAGCAGCGCGCGCTTGCTGGTCGGTTGGGTCATTGGATATCGAAACAGCTGTTCATCGGGCATGCAGGTGGGGAGGGCGCATGCCGATGTCAACTGCACGATCGTGCGCCTTCGCGGCCGCGCCGCTTCACTTCGGGCGCGGCGGCGATGGGCGAAGTTGCGGTCGGCCATCCGTGTTCGAGCGGATGGCACGCCATGATTGTCACGCCGCCTCGAGCGCCGCGCACAGGTCAGACAGGAACGCCGCTGCCGGCGCGCCATCCACCGCTTGATGGTCAAAGGTCAGTGACAGTCCCATGAGAGGGTGGAACTCAACGCCACCCTTGCCGTCGGGAAAAGCCACCTCGGCGATCCGACCGATGCCCAGAATGCCGATCTGTGGTGTGTTCAGGATAGGGGTGAAGTACCGTACGCGCGACAGGCCGAGATTGCTGACCGTGAAGGTGCCGCCGGTCATCTCCGGCACGGTCAGCTTGTTGGCGCGCGCCCGCTCGGCCAGATCCTTGCGGGCCGCGGCGCGCGCCTCGGTCGTCAGTTTTTCGGCGTTGAAGATCGCCGGCGCCACCAGAAGGTTGCCGGGCAGGGCCATGGCGACGCTGAGATGCACCGCTCCCGACAGGTGCACCTCCTTGCCCTTTACGATGCCGTTGAGGTCCGGATGGTTGAGCAGCGTCGCCACCACCCGGTCGAGGATCAGATCCTCGATCGAGACCTTGACACCGGTTTCCGTGAGCGCGGCCTTGCGCCTGAGCAAGGCGTCGGCGCGGCAATCCGCGTGGTGGGTGAGTTGCGCGGCCTCGGAAAGGCTGCGCAGCATCTTGTCGGCGATCATGCCCCGCACGCCGCGCAGCGGCACGACGCGGTCGGCGGGCGTTGCGGGGACTTCGGCGTATCCTGCCATGGCCGCTATCCGATCCGTGCGATGACATCGCCCTTGGCGACGACATCATCGGCCTGCTTGATGAAGGTGATGACGCCATCGGCCGGCGCCCTGATCTCGTACTGGATCTTCTCGACCATGATCTCGGCGATCAGCGAATCCGCTTCCACGGCCGCACCGTCGCCGGCCAGCCAGGTTGTGATGACCGCTTCCTGATCGCCGTCCCACAAGTCGGCGGGTATTGTCACATCGACGGCCATGGTCACGCTCCCGTCATATGTTCGAAGGCCGCGACGATCTTGTCGGGGTTAGGCAGGCAGAACTGTTCCATCGGCCGCGAGAAGGGGATCGGCACATCCGGATAGGTGACGCGCTGGGGCGTCGCCTTGAGCACCGACACGTCGCGTTCGGCGACGCTGGTGATGATCTCGCCGGAAACGCCGTAGCTCCGGTAGTCCTCGTCGACGACGATCAGGCGGCCGGTCTTCTTGACCGACTTGAACACCGTGTCGCGGTCGAGCGGCACCAGCGTGCGCAGGTCGATGACCTCGGCGCTGATGCCCTTCTTGGCCAGTGCATCGGCGGCTTTCAGCGCATTGTGAACGCCCATCGCCAGGCCGACGATCGTCACGTCCGTTCCCTCGCGCACGACGGAAGCCTTGCCGAAGGGGACGACATAGCTTTCTTCCGGCACGTTGACGGTTGCGCCCGGTTCGGTGCCCAGCCAGCCCATGCCCTGCAAGCCCTTGTGGTACATGAAGATGACCGGGTTCTCGTCGCGGATCGCTGCCGTCATCATGCCCTTGGCGTCATAGGCGTTGCTCGGCGCCACCACCTTCATGCCGGGCAGATGGGCGAAGGTGCCGTAGAGGCATTGCGAGTGCTGGCCGGCATCGGAATAGCCGCCGCCCGTGGAGGTCATCAGCACCAGCGGCACCTTCACATTGCCGCCGGAGAAGTAGGTGTTCTTGGCCATCAGATTGTAGATGGCGTCCATGCACACGCCGAAGAAGTCGACGAACATCAGTTCAACGATCGGCCGCATCCCGTCCGATGCCGCGCCGACCGCGGCACCGATGAAGCCCGTCTCCGAGATCGGCGTATCGCGCACGCGTTCCTTGCCGAACTCCTCGATCAGGCCG
>WPCJ01145814.1_pt1 | contig 47032 bp, 48 predicted proteins | sample 5399831 | NCBI WGS metagenome assembly WPCJ01 (sample SAMN12869470, study PRJNA574797) | sludge metagenome | isolation source: wastewater treatment of pH10 | place: China:Beijing | collected 2019-05-20
CGCGGATTTCAGTTCTGGCGGTCGCCCGCCGGCTTGAACTCAGTGTCCCGGATGTACTGCGTCGTTGATGTACATGCAGGTGAGAACGGTAAACACGTAGGCCTGCAGGAAGGCTACGAGGAATTCGAGTGCGGTGATCGCAACCGTCATGATGAGCGGCAGAACCGCGCCGCCGATGCCGATGGGCCCAAGTGCAGCCAGCGAAACGACGAAGCCTGCGAAGACTTTCAGCGTGATATGGCCAGCAAGCATGTTCGCAAAGAGACGAACCGAGAGGCTGATCGGACGCGACAGGAACGAGATGATTTCAATGGCGACAACCAGCGGCACGATAATGCCCGGAACACCGCTCGGCACGAACAGCTTGAGGAAGCCGAAACCGTGCTTGAAGAAACCGTAGATAATGACCGTGGCGATAACCAGCACGGCGAGCGCGAAAGTTACGATGATCTGGCTGGTAACCGTATAGAAATACGGAAAAAGACCGAGGAAGTTTGCAACCAGCACGAACATGAACAGCGAGAAGACGAAGGGGAAGAACTTCATGCCCTTCGACCCTGCTGAATCTCTCAGACTGGTGGCCACGAACTCGTAAGCCATTTCCGAAACTGACTGCAGACGGGTCGGGATGAGACCACGGCCCGAAGAAGTCAGATAGAGGAAACCCGAAGCGAGCACGACGGTTGCGACCATGAAGGCCGAAACATTCGTGAACGAAAGGTCCACACCGCCTACGTCGATGGGAATCCACCGGGAAACCTGGAACTGATGGATCGGATCGTTCGCCACCTTAACCTCGTCTGTCTTCCCTGCCCGAAGGCAATTTGGCCTGCCCGAAGGCGATTTGGTCTGCCCGAAGGCGTTTCAGTCTCGGGCGCAAGGCCCGTTTGTTCACTTACACTTGAACGAACTTTACCGTGAAGCCCTTCAAGTCCTATTTCTTGTCGCTCTTTTCCACGCTAGATTTAATGTTGCCCTGTTCGGCAACATATCCAGCGGAACGAAGCACGTTGAGGACGCCCGCACCGAAGCCCAGAAGGAGAAATACGATCAATCCCCAGGGCGACGTACCGGCGACACGATCAATGAACCAGCCAATCAGCGCTCCGACCACAACCCCTGCGATGAACTCGCTGGAAATCTTCATGGCCTGCGCGACCGAACTTGCAGTCGCCGATCGTTCCTCTTCGGAAGCCGGTTGCTTGAGTACACCCTTCTTGGCCAGTTCGGCCTCCAGGCGATTCAAACGCTGATCCAGCTCCCCGGAACCGGGTTCGTTCTTCGCATCCTTGATGGCACCGGATGGCTTTCCGGGTTCGGTCCCGCGCGCCATTGGCAGCTCCTTTTTTCAAGAAATACGAGGATTTCAATCCCATTTCCAAGTTGCGCGCAACATATTGACACGCCGTCCGCTAGTCAAGGCGGTGCAGGCATTGGTCCAGAAGGTTTTTTATCCAACAAACTCAAATAGTTAGATATTGGTGCGACTCATTTTCCGACCAAAGGATCAGATTGGTCACATTATTGGCTAAAAAAACGGAATCGATTTTGAACGGTCACACCCTGTTCGGGTGAGGATGAAAGTCGGCCTTATGCGCCTGTTTGGCCTTTTAGTCCGCTAACAAAAACGTGAGTTGAAACCGGTCGACCCTGCTATTGCGTGAGAACACAGCAATCAGCTCCACCCGCCGCCATAGGTACGGTAGAAAACGTGGAGACCGATCTTCGTGACCTTCTTCATGGTCGGAGCCCAGAACGGGCGAACATAGGTCGCATGGTAATGCGTGGCGGAACCGACTTCCGGTAGCCAAATCTGACCAGCGGAAACCGTCTTCGCGACCTGCTGCGCCATGCGCCATTGCGGCATTTCGGTCACGCGGTGCTTCTGGCCATCGCAGGCAAAGGAAAACTGGCAGGCATTGAGCCAGTCACGATTCTGGTAGACCACGCCGCAGATCGAACCCGGATAGGCGGGGTTGCGCACGCGGTTGAGGACAACCTGAGCGACGGCAACCTGCCCCTTCACCGTTTCGCCGCGTGCTTCATAATAGATGGCCTCCGCAAGGCACTTCTGTTCGCTCTGGCTGAAAGCGGAAGGCGGCAACGGTGTTGCTGCCCATTCATGGTCCTTCTCGCCGATCGGCGGCACGAAGCGGCCTTCGTCCGGCTGGGGCTTCAAAATACTCTCGAAAGGCGATGTCTTGCCATAGTCCGGCGTCGCAGGCGCATAACCAAGGGCCAGCGCATCCGGCTGGTCATTGGTAATGAGCTTGGCAAGCTGGGTCGGCATTTCGGAGCGTGGCTTTGGCGGCTTGACCGCGTGGAATGCCATTGTGATGGCGACTTCCTTGCCTTCGAGCTTGCTGGAGAAGGCCATTTTCGCGTCCGTCTTTTCCGGCGGACGCGTGATCATGCTGATCTTCTCGAACATGCTGCCGGCAGTGAAGGCCTTGGCGGGTGCCTTGGGCTTGACTGAGACGAGACGGCCTGTCTTGTCGGCACGATTGATGCGGTTTTCATCCGGGTTCGGATCATCCGGACCGAGCTTGGCCGTCTTTTTGCCTCCAGACAGCGCGACACGACCGATGCCCGGCACTTCAATACCGTTTGTCGCTATGCTGCCCGTTACGGTCGTCGCATCCACGAACGGCATTTCAGCCTGATGCACAGAGCCGACCGGCGCCTTGGCAACGAAGGCAGTCCAGCGATGCGACCCCAGATCCGCCGACGGCACCAGGCTTGCCATGTCCTGAAAGGCGATCGCATTGGAGTTGAAGAGATATGTCATGGCTGCCAGAACCAGCGGCACCAGGCGATGCGGCTTATGAACTGTCTGGCGTGGCTTTGCCCTTACCGCGTAATAGCGGCCCTCCTCCGGGCAATAGCCCGTGACAGGGTAATGCCATACCGGCTCGGCAACGGCCTTCCTTCGACCAAACAGCGCTCGTAAAGATACAAGACGCACCGCACACTCCACTCACACTGACTAAACTGATGCGGCGATAACGGAGTATTAACCTTGTCCATCGGGTGAAGGACGCGCTTGCAGCTCTGGCTAATACAGTCATTATCAGCAGCGCGTTAACCATGAACGAATATGGTTAATGCAGGGTTTAAGCTCATTCGGCTTCACGAATGCCGGATAGCCATGGAGAGGGAGTTGCGTCATGGATAAGGTCACAGGTGGATGCCTGTGCGGCAGTGTCCGCTTTGAAGCGTCGGGGCGGCCATATCGGGTCGGCATCTGCCATTGCCTCGATTGTCGCAAGCATCATGGAGCCCTGTTTCACGCTTCGGCGATATTCCCTGAAACTGCGGTTACGGTCGAGGGGGAAACCCGCGACTATGCGGGACGTCATTTTTGTCCTCGTTGTGGCTCTCCTGTTTTCGGGCGCAGCGCGGATGAAATCGAGGTCAATCTCGGCTCGCTCGATGCGCCGGATCAGTTCAAACCGACATATGAACTCTGGACGATCCGTCGCGAATCCTGGTTGCCGCCTTTCCCCGGCATGAAAGGCTACGAGCGTGACCGCGATGGGTCGAACCGTTTTGAGGATTAGAGCGCCTTTTCTTTCGCGACAGCCGTTCTATTTGCGATAATGATATTGGTCTTCAAAGCTTCTGGGAGGGAACTTATGCGGGGATTGAAGCTCGGGATTATCGGAGTGGTTTTCAGTTCTTTTGCGGCTATTGCCACGGCGCAGGCCGATGACTGCCAGAACGCCAGTTCGCAGGCCGCACTCAATGAATGTTTTGGCAATGCCTACAAGAAGTCTGATGCCGAGTTGAACAAGCTCTTCAAGACCTTGCAGCGCCGCGCCGACGATGCCGACCTGAAGAAAAAGCTGGTGCAGTCGCAACGGGCCTGGATCGCCTTCCGCGATGCCGAATGCGACATGCAGACTTTCGGCGGCGGCAGTATAGTGGGCACATCCTATCCTATCTGCCTGTCCGGCCTAACAACGCAGCGCATCAATGATCTCAAGGGTTATCTCAAATGCGACGAAGGGGACAGCAACTGCCCCTTCCCTGCTGCGAGTAACTAGACCTGCTCTATAATTATCAGGTTCGGCTCTCATAGGCGGCATCGAAGAATGCCTTCTCCAGTTCGACCGCTCGCCGGAAGAACTGCTGGCATTGTTCCGCCGTTGCCGGGCCGACCCGGTCGAGTTCCGAGCGCAGGAAACCAACGAACTCCACAAAATACGGATTGTCGTGCAGCACGATCCATTCCGCGAAAATGAAAACGTCGGGCAGAGGCTTTGGCGCTTTTTCAGCCCAGTCAAGATAAAGCCATTCGGCAACCGTCAGCACCGACAGGCAGGCCGCATAGGAGCCGGATCGCGCAGCCTCCAGCATCAGCTCCTTGAATGCTGCAGTTGGCGCTGCATCGGGCGTATCAAAACGCTCGGTGTCAGCGACTGCAAGCTTTGCAAAGGCGCGCTCGAAATAGGAATTCTCGTCGCTGCTGATCATGCCTATGAAACGGCCCAATGTCAGCTTGGCTTCCATCCGGTCGCAATTGACGAGCGTTCCGCCCAGCAGTGACAGAAAGCAGTCGATAAAGCGATGATCCTGCACCAGATAGCGCGTCATGACATCGGGCGCGACCGTACCCGCATGGATTTCACTGACAAGGCGATGGCCGACGGCTCGCGACCAGAATGGTTCGGCGCTCTGACGAAGATTATCAGTAAAACGTCCGGCTTTGGCATCACTTGGCATGGAAAGACCGACTCCTTGCTATTTTCACGGCCGGACCTTATCGGGGCTATCCAGCATCGGCAATGCGCATGTCACAATCCCCTTATGCATCGGCGGCAGATTGGTTATGCTGCTGAAATGAGGTGACATTTTTCTGAGGGGAACGATGAACACACGCTTTTCGCCAGCCCGCGCCGCTCTGCTGCTTTCTGTTGCGATGGCTCTTCCTGCAGGGAGCGCCTTTGCCAAACCTGCCTGTGACGGCGTGACGACGACACTGACCAAGCAACAGAAATCCGACTACAGGTCTCTCATCGCGCAAAGCCTCGGCAAGAAAGTCAAACCGGCTTCCGTCAACATTGAGAGCTTCATGCAATATGGCAACTGGTCCGTCGTCTATGCGGATGTCCCGGTGGCTGATCCCGGCTATTTCTTTTTCGACCTTTCCGGCAAACCACCCAAACTGAAGGACGTATGGGGCGGGATGGCTGAAAGAAGCGAGATACCCGATCTGGTCAAATGGGCGGAAAAGCTCGGCGCCAACAAGCAAATTGCCGCCTGTTTTGCCGATACGGCAACCGCTTCTTAAGTTCGAGAAACCTACACTCGACTTTCACTGACTTAATTGACGCCAGTGTCCGTAAGATGATTGACGGAGCAACGCACATTTGCCACCGACTCATCACGCAATTTTTGAATCCAAGGTATAATTATAATGCAGTTTACCAAGGCATTTATAGCTGGCCTTGCAGGCGCCATCAGCGGCCTCCTTGCATGCAATACCGCCACAGCAGAACTCATGAACCTGCGCGTGAGTAGCACATCCATGATGCCCGTCTTTGGGCCAGGCGATGTCGTCGCGGCAACCAGCTATAGACCACAGGAAAAGATCGAGCGCGGCGATCTCGTCGTCTATACTGTTGACTACCTTTCGAAGGAATTGTTCGGCGATGTACCGGTCAAAGCTGAATTCCTCGGGCGAGTGATCGGACTGCCCGGTGAAACGGTCAAAATCGAGAACGGAATACCGCTCATCAACGGAAAGGCGCTCGAAACAACGGAGATCACATCAACAATTGATGATGGTTGCCCGGAAGAAACCGTGTCGAGTTCTTATTATAAGTGCCGTTTCGTGCGCGAGACAACACCGGAAGGCAAGAGCTATGTTCTTCTGGATACCGTCGATCATGGCGTTATTGACAACGTCGAGGAGAAGGCACTTGCTCGCGACCAATATTATATCATGGGAGACAATCGCGATAATGCGAACGATAGCCGAGGAAAGTATGTCGGCCTCGTATCGAAAGACCGGATCAAGGGCAAGATTCGTATGGTGTCTGCGTCAGTCCGCAAGCCGGACCGGCAGTGGCGATTGGAAGGTTTTCCAGGCTTGGAGTGAACCATTCTCCAACCACACTTAATCCTGCTTCACAGACCAGCGGTCGATATCAGCGCTCTGTCCGATCAATGCGAGACCGTTGGCGATGGAATCGAACTGGTTCGAGCTTGTTACGACGGCATCGGGGAAGCGGTTTTCAAACACGGTGCGGATAACCGGCACGAAAGATGTGCCGCCGGTGAGGAAAACACGGTCGATAGACGACGTTTCCAGCTCCGCTTTATCCACCGCCTGCTGCACCGACTGCTCGATCTGGTGCACATCGTCCGCGATCCAGTTTTCGAAATCATTGCGTGTGATGTCAGAACGGATTTCGAAGTCGTCGGCCTTGAAGTGCAGTTCCGACATGCGCTGTGAGGAGAGACGCACCTTCAGGTCCGAAACGGCGCGGTAGATTTCATAGCCGTAATCGTTCTCGATCAGGTTGATGAAATGTTCGAGCGGCTTCGGATCGACCGCTTGCCGGGCCAGTTCGTCCAGATCGCGAATGGTCGCCGGAGAGTTCATCAGGAACAGCGTGTTCCAGCGCGCAAAATTTGCATAATAATGGTTCGGTATGGTCAGCCTTTTGCCGAAGGACTGGTATTCGGTACCCTTTCCGAGCAGCGGCGAAACGGCATTGTCGATGATGCGATAGTCGAACGTATCGCCCGCAATGCCAAGACCCGTCTGGCTGAGCGGTGTGAAGCTGAGGCCATGCTTGCCCACTTCGAAGCGCACGATGGAAAAGTCGCTCGTACCGCCGCCGAAGTCGGCCACCAGAACGGTGGATGCTGCCTTCAGTTCCTGTGCATAGAAATAAGCGGCAGCAACCGGCTCATAGACGTAGTGAATATCGGTGAAGCCGAACGCCCGGAATGCCTTTTCATAGCGCTGCATGGCCAGTGCTTCATCCGGTGAAGCGCCCGCAAAGATCACCGGCCTGCCGATGACCACGCGATTGCCCTTTGGCGGCAGGCGGTCGCCCAGCCGCGCGGCGACCGTTTCGAGGAAAGTCGTCAGAATATCCTCGAATTTGAACCGCTTGCCGAAAACCGGTGTGTCGGTGAAGGATTTCGATGCCGCGAATGTCTTGAACGATTGCAACATGCGCGTGGAATGCGGCGCGTTGACGAATGCGTCCATCGCCCAAGGCCCGCTTTCAACGGTGCGCTCCCCGGTTTCGCGATCCTGCCAGAAGCAAAGGATCGAGCGATAACCGGTAATGTCGATCCCATCCTTCGGCACACTCAAAACCGCTGTCGTGCCGTCAGGCGCCGCAACAGAAATAACCGTATTGGTCGTGCCAAAATCGATGCCCAATGTCACGCCGTCAAAACGGCTCTGAACAGCCTTCGTCATCACTGCACCTTTTTGGAGAAAACCGGAGAGCGGGCGAATTAGCAGTCGCCGAAGGCAAGCTCAACCCGAAAGTACCAAATTAAGTGCTGGTTGTGATCACGATCGCGATCATCGGCGCCCAGATGAGAAAAATTTTGGGTCGCGCAAATGTTAATGAAGGTCTTTAAAGTTTACATGAATTTTGTTTTCGGCCTGTTAGGTTTCTGCGCCGCATCTGGAGTGGTTCGTCTTTCACTCACATCCCCTGAACTGCTCCGCTTATTTGTTTTCACCGTCTTCGCAATGCCGGATGTTTTGCATTCGGTTTCGCTATGTTCAAGTTCACCCAACAGATGAAAGCGATACTCATGGCGTTTCTCTCACGTACGGTTCTTGCCACGCTCCTCCTTTCGGCCAGTGCGCTTCCCCACGCTGCAAATGCTCAGGAGACGGCCAGCCAGCCGATAGCCAGCGGCTATCACAGCAGCGGCCAGGCCACCGCAGAAGTGAGCGGTGTCGTGGCCGACGGCGACAAGCTGACGGTCAAGGTTCGCTTCATCAACGCCAGGGAAGGCGGAAGTGTTTCCACGACGCTTTACACCGCGCTGTCGGACGAGGACTACGAGAATGACTACTATCTCCTCGCGGGCGACAAGAAATATCTTCTGCTGAAAGATTCCGAAGGCAAGCCGCTCGCTCCAGCGTCGGTTTCCCTGTTCGGTACGGGCCATGTCGTCGGTGTATGGCACGGCGTCTTCCCTGCTCCACCGAAGGGCCAGAAGGTGACGCTCTATATCAAGGGCGTCGAGCCGCTTGGACCGTTCGCCGTTCCTGCCGAATAGGGGCTGGCCATGACCAGTAAGATCATAGGCAGCATCGCTTTAGGGCTTGCCGTGCTCTGCCTGCCGTCCATTGCGGCAGCGCAGAATACAAGCACCGACAACAGCGCTTATATTCGCGACCTCGTGCCCGAAATCCGTGATCTGGTTTCGGCATCGGGCAGCACTGATGGCAAGGCGCGTGGCCTGTCCGGTGCGGCACAGGAGATTGTCGAGAAGAGTGGCAATATCACCATGCGCGAAACCGATGACAGCATCGTCCTTTCCGTGACGAGCGATATTCTGTTCGATTTCGACAGCGCCAAACTGACCAGCAAAGCCAAGGCAACGCTGACCGATATTGCCAGAATACTGGAAAGCATGCCGGATTCCGCCGTCCGCGTGGTGGGCCATACGGATTCCAAAGGGTCCGACAGCTACAACGACAAACTGTCGAAAAACCGTGCCAATGCGGTCGCGAAGTTTCTCATGAACAATGGTGTTCAATCGGCACGGCTGAAACCGGAAGGGCACGGCGAAAGCGAACCTGTCGCGCCCAACGAAATCAAGGGTAAGGACAATCCCGACGGGCGGGCGCAGAACCGGCGTGTCGAATTTGTAATGCCGAAAGCCTAGAGGGCTGTACCATACCGAACGCAACTTCCGGCATCACGCCGGAAGTCTGCAATTTCTGCCCCAGATATATTAGTAATATCTTATTTTCATGAGGCGTTGACGCCCTAGTTCACGATTGCCGGCCCCGGCATCAACCACAATTAGGAAACCGTCTCATGAGCACAAAACCAACGATCGTCCTCGCGCATGGTTTTTGGGGAGGAGCAGCCCATTGGAGCAAGACCATCCTCGCACTTTCCCGAATGGGACATGACAAGATAAGGGCCGTGGAGATGCCCCTGACGTCGCTTGCCGACGATGCTGAACGTTTGCGCAAGATGACAGTACAACAGGATGGCCCTGTCATTCTGGTTGGCCATTCCTATGGCGGTGCGGTCATTACACAGGCAGGCGATCAGCCCAATGTGGTGGGTCTGGTTTACATCGCAGCCTTTGCACCTGATGCGGGCGAAAGCCCCGGCGGCATCAGCCAAGAACATCCGCCTGCGGCAATCGCCAACCTCGCGCCCGACAGCGACGGCTATCTCTGGATCAAATACGATAAGTTTCGCGAGAGTTTCTGCCAGGATCTGGGCGCCGACGAAGCTCTGGTCATGGCAATCACGCAGAAAGCTCCCATCGCCAATACATTCGGTGACGCGATCACAGCACCAGCCTGGAAGAAGAAGCCAACCTGGTATCAGATATCAACTCAGGACCATATGATCGCGCCGGAGAACCAGAAGCGGATGGCTGAGCGCATGAACCCGCGCAAGACCATCACACTGGATGCAAGTCATGCCTCGCTTGCATCAAGACCCGACGAGGTCGCGGGATTGATCGTCGAGGCCGCAAACAGCGTCTCGTGATCACCGAAAAGAGAAAGCCCGGAGCGATCCGGGCTTTCTCTGTGTCAGCTTATTTCTTTTTCTTCGCTCGGCCTGCGAACGGATTGTCCGAGGTGCGCAAAGAAAGCCTTATCGGCACGCCCGGCATGTCGAAGGTTTCACGCAGACCGTTGATGAGATAGCGCACATAGGATTGCGGCATCGCATCGGGGCGCGAGCAGGACACGACAAAGCCCGGCGGCCGGGTCTTCACCTGCGTCATATACTTGACCTTGAGGCGGCGCCCAGAAACTGCCGGTGGCGGCTGGTGCGCGATGACGCCTGCCAGCCAGCGGTTGAGACGTCCGGTCGAAACGCGGCGGTTCCAGATTTCGTGGGTCTTGACGACATTCTCCATGAGCTTGTCGATACCCTGACCACGCTCACCGGAAATCGGCACGGCGCGAAGCCCGCGCACCTGTGGCAGCAGGCGGGCCGTCTTTTCGTAAAGATCGGCAAGAACCATCTGGCGGTCCTCGATCAGATCCCATTTGTTGAACGCGATGATCGGCGCACGGCCTTCACGGATGATGAGATCGGCAATCTGCAGATCCTGTTTTTCAAACGGGATCGTCGCATCGAGCACGATGATGACGACTTCCGCAAAACGGATCGCACGCAGGCCGTCAGCAACCGAGAGCTTTTCGAGCTTTTCCTGCACGCGCGACTTGCGGCGCAGACCAGCGGTATCGAACAGCTTGATCTTGCGGCCACGCCATTCCCAATCCACCGAGATCGAGTCACGGGTAATGCCTGCTTCCGGTCCCGTCAGCAGGCGGTCTTCACCGAGCATCGTATTGATGAGCGTCGACTTGCCAGCATTGGGTCGGCCAACAATGGCGATCCGCAGCGGCTTGGTCGCATCATAGGCCGGGATTTCTTCTTCGTCCGGGTCTTCGACGTCGTCGCCGATCAGTTCACCGACAGCCTTCGGCGTGAAAACCTCGTCTGCGGCTTCCTCTTCCTTCTCATCGGCAAAGACGCGCTCTTCGCCCAGGAGTTCGACAATGGCGTCGCGCAAATCGGGCATGCCCTGACCGTGTTCGGCAGAGATCGGGCACGGTTCGCCAAGGCCAAGCTGGAAAGCGTCATACATGCCGGACTGTGCGCCGCGCGCTTCCGCCTTGTTGGCGACCAGCACAACCGGCTTGCCGGAACGGCGCACCACTTCCGCAAAGGTGCTGTCAGTCGGCGTCAGGCCATTCTTGGCATCGACCACGAAAAGGATCACGTCGGCTTCCTGAATGGCAGCCTCGGTTTGCGCGCGCATGCGCGCTTCCAGGCTGTCATTGGCAGCTTCTTCAAGACCTGCCGTGTCGATGACTTGAAACTTCAAATCGTAGAGCTTGGCATCGTGGATGCGCCGGTCACGCGTGACGCCCGGCAGGTCATCGACCAGCGCCAGCTTGCGGCCGACAAGGCGATTGAACAGCGTGGACTTGCCGACATTGGGACGCCCGACGATGGCGACTGTGAAACCCATGGGAGAAGATAACTCCAGAAACCAGAGCGGTTCCGCTTTCAACCGAAACGTGGAACCGCTCTATTTATTTATCTTGACGCGCATCTTGCCCGAAAACCGCTTCGCACTTTTCGGGATGCGCTTGTTTTATTATGTGCTTTGCGCGTCAGGCACCTTGACGCCTGCGCTGCGCATCAGATCGAGCATCGTATTGGAACGCTGGCGAATGTTGGCCGGAGCAAGATTGTCATTGGCGATCTGCTGGAACAGCTTGACCGCATCATCGAACCGCTCAGCCTTCCAAGCAGCAAGTCCCAACGCTTCACGCGCGCTTGAACGCATCGGATTGCCGTCTGCGGAAAGCGTTTCGACGCGCTTGGCGACATCGTCATAGGAACCGCTGTCGACCAGCAGATAGCCGGCACGCAGGCGAGCGACATCGCGAAGCGGTGCAGGCACGGCGTTGTCGGCGGCGACGTCATCGAAAGCCTTCACGGCACCGGCGGCATCGCCCTTGTCCGCGAGAACTGATGCGGCGCGAAGACGTGCCAGAACCGGATAGGAGCCGTAGCCGGTCTTCTCCAGATCGTCGAGCGCGGTCAGCGCTTCGTCGTTCTTGCCTTCCGAGGCGAGGTCCAGTGCGGCAAGGAACTTGTCACCGGAAGCGGAAGCCTTGCTGTCGACCCAGTGCTGATAGCCGACCCAGCCAGCCGTTCCCAGAACAACGGCCACAGCGGCGCCGATCAATGCCGGACCGAAATTCCGCCAGATCTGCTTTGCCCGTTCCGAACGGATTTCCTCGTTTACCTCGCGAATGAAACTGTCGTCTGCCATGGACCTGCCACTAAAGCCAAATTGATGTTCGTATTTGTTCGTTCTGGCGCTTTTAGTCGCATTTCGCGCCATATGTAAGACCCGTCTGCGAAATAAGCCGAAACACGTGTCACAAAGTGCATTTCGGTCCGACAATAGCCTTATTCAAGGACTAGTGGAACTGTTCCTCCCCCGCTTCGTTTCGTGATTCATGCGCTTTCTGTCCCCCCGCCCTGTTCTTCTGTCCGCCTTGGTTCTGGCCACCTGCACTGCACAGGCAGAACCAATGTCCGCAAAGCCGCAATATGTGCTGATTTCCTTCGATGGCGCACATGACAATGCGCTGTGGACCCGCTCGCGCGAGCTGGCGAAGAAGAACAACGCCCATTTCACCTATTTCCTCTCCTGCGTCTTCCTGATGACCAAGCAGGACCGGCGGGACTACAAGCCGCCCCACAAGCGGGCGGGTTCGTCCAATGTCGGCTTTGCGCTGAGCCGCGACGAAGTTGTCGCCCGCCTTGGCAATATCTGGCAGGCCCATCTGGAAGGAAACGAGATCGCAAGCCATGGCTGCGGCCATTTTGACGGCACCGACTGGTCGACCGCCGACTGGGATAAGGAAATCAAGGAGTTCCGCCGCATTACCGCAGACGCCTACAGGAATAACGGCATCGACGGTGAGCCTGAAGGCTGGCGCGATATGGCGCTGAAGGGCATCGACGGTTTCCGCGCGCCCTATCTTGCCGCATCGAAGCCGGTGCAGGATGCGCTCAAGGCAAACGGGTTCCGCTATCAGGCGTCCTCCATCACGCGCGGCCCCGAGGAGCCGACCCTTGCCGGTCAGTTTGCTTCATTCGGATTGCCGCTTGTTCCGGAAGGACCATCGCAGCGTCCTATCGTGGCGATGGACTATAATCTCTATGTCCGCCACTCGAAAGGCAAGGAAGCCGTGCCGCAATCGGCGGCTTTCGAGGAACGGGCCTATAAGGCTTTCCGGACGGCATTCGACAAGCAATATGCGGGCGAACGCAACCCGCTTCAACTCGGCTTCCATTTCGTGCTGATGAATGACGGCGCCTATTGGCGCGCCATGGAACGGCTCGTAACGGAAGTTTGCACCAAGCCCGATGTCAAATGCACCACCTACAGCGATTATCTGGACAGTCTCGACAGGGACACTGTCCATAAGGACCAGAGCAGATCCTGACCTTATGTCGAAGGGGTTGATTCCAGATTTGCCTGATCGAGCGACGGCAGCGGCTCGTCGCGGATAACCGCCTCAAAGGCCCTCAGACGCTTGTAGATCGACAGCAACTCGATGATCGTGGTCCATGAATTGACGAGATACTGGAACGATCCCTGCACCTGCGAAAAGACATTCGTGATCTGGTTCATCAGGCCAAGCGTCAGCTTGCCCGCCACGATCGACGGGATCAGGATCAGGGTCGGGAAAATATTGTCGGCCTGAATGTAGAAAATGCGGGCCACGTTGAAATAGACATAGTGGAAATAGAGCCGGAAATAATTGTGCCGGACATTGCGGAACAGTTCGCCAAGCGTGATCGGCTCCGCGCGATCCGCATGATCCTCACCATAGACCAGCTCCTTGCGGTAGGCCGCCTCGACACGCTGATTATTGAATTCCAGTCCCGGTAGCTTGATACCGACCAGCGCCAGAAATCCGGTGCCGAAAGCTGCCCAGAAAATCGCCGCCACGACCAGCGCGTGCGGCACCATGCCAACCACCGGCAGCTCGCTGACCTTCTCCGAGAAGCTGAACAGGACCGGCAGAAAGGCGATCAGCGTCATCACCGATTTGACGAGGCTGACACCAAGCTGTTCCAGCGTTGTGGAAAAGCGCATCGTGTCTTCCTGCACGCGCTGGGCTGCACCTTCGATGGAACGCAATTTCGGCCAGTGGCTGACATAGTATTCATTCATCGCCGAACGCCAGCGGAAGATATAATGGCTGACGAAAAACAGACTCAGAACGCCGACTGTCACGCCGATAAAGGCGATCTCCGCAAATGTGACCATGCCCCAGTAGAAGTCAGAGGCGCTGACGGCTCCCGGCGATGTGAGCGCTTTTTGCACCAGATCGTAAAATGGCCCGTACCAGGCGTTGACCGCCACGCTGACCTGCACGCCGAAATAGGTGGTGAACAGGATCAAGGCCGATCCAAGGATCGACCAGCGCTGCCATGGGTGCGGTGAAAACCACGCCCAGAACAGGTAGAAGGCGAACGTCACCACCGCGAAATAGACATAGAACCAGAGAAACGGCGCCGACCAGAAAAGGCTCGCGCCAATAATCGGCGCGGCATCATGTGCCAAAGGTGGCAGACCGAATATGGCGCCCAGCCCTTCGCCACCGTTATACCAGCCAGCGATTGCCAGCAGGCTCCAGATGAGTGCGGACCAGAAGAAGATTTTCGGGCGAGGGAAGAATGACACAAACACTGAATTTCAGTCCAACTTCGTGAGGATTTTCCTCATAAGAAGCCTGTCTTCGTGCCTTTACCAGTTAAATTCCTGTAAGGTTTCAACCTTGCGATCTTGTCGCACGCCCTGCCATGATGCCAAGCACTGCGACGACCACCAGCGAAAGCGCTGCGGCCAGACTTGCCGAAGTGAACGAACCGGAGCGCTGCGCCATGAAGCCTGCGACCAGCGGGCCGACGATCTGGCCGATGCTGAAGCAGACCGTCATCCGCGCCAAAGCGCGTTTTGGTGACGCCGGTGCAAGCGTGCGGGCGATCTGCAATCCGAACGCCGTCAACGCCATGAAAGTGATGCCCAGAAGCGCGCCACCCACCAGGGGCCCCAGCGGCGGCGCCAGAACCACGCTCGCGGCAACGCCGACAGCCTCCAGAATGGCCGTCAGAGCAAATGCGTTGAAGAGGCCGAACTTCTTCGCAGCCGGTGCCCACAGCCAGATCGAGGGCGCGGCCGTCAGGCCGGTCACCACCCACACGGCCGCTTCCATCAGTGGGCCGCCATCGGTTGCGCGCACGATTGCAATGAGGAAGGTGGCCGTGATCACATAGCCAAAGCCGAAAATTCCATAGCCCAGCGCCAGCGCGTTGAAGGCGAAGCTCTTGGGAAGCGGCGGTTCACGCGTGCCGCTGTTGCCACCGACCGGCCCTTCCCTGACGAAAGCCGCAACCAGAACAACCATCACAATGGTCAGAACCGCAGCACCGATCCAGTCGGCCCGCCAGTCAAGTCCGGCAAAACGGATCAGCGCCACCAGAACGGCAGAAAGTGCAATGCCGCTGCCGACGCCGCCGAAATGCAGGGCTCCAAGCCCGGCTCTTTCCGCCGCCGTGACATGGCTCAGCACGATTGCCGTGCAAAGGATCATCGTCACCGCACTGATGAAACCTGCAGCAAAACGGATGATGGAGAACAGCCAGACACCGTCAAAAAGCGCCATGGCAGCGCATAGCAATCCGCTGATGATCAGGCCTACAATGACGCTTGCCCGTTCGATGCCCGCAGACCATCCATAACCGGCAACAATCGCTCCCAGCAGGTAGCCGATATAGTTTGCCGATGCGATGAAACCTGCATCGGCGGCCGTGAAGCCGACATCGGCCATCATTCCCGGCAGGATCGGCGTGTAGATGAAACGCCCGATCCCCATGGCAGCAGCCATGGCCAGAAAACCGCCGAAAGCATAACGGACGGCAGTGCGGTGTTGTGAAGATACAGGCTTGGTCATTTCCAGGGAGGTCTCGGTCATTGGCGGGAAAATATACCTCAATCATCCGGGGACAATTGAATTTTTCTGATCGGACCGATCACACGGATTGAGGCTGAAACTGTCCCTCAGCACGTTAGAGCGCGTCTCGATCTGATTGAATCAGATCGGCGCGTCTCAACTGTTTGTTTTAACGCGCATCTGATCCGAAAACCGTTTCACACTTTTCGGGATGCGCTCTAACACTAACCACAGAGTTGGGTTTGAACTCCGCCAAAGCAGACCTACAATAGATTTGCTACACTTTCTTGATGGAGGATCAGGATGAATAGAACAGGACTATCCGTTTGTCTGTTGACCGCCGTTACGATCACCGCCACAGGGGCTGTTCAGGCGCAGGAATTGAAGACGATGGACGATGTCGGCAGCGCGCTGAACGCCTGCTGGTCTCCGCCGTCAGGCAGTAAAAATTCCGCCGTTACTCTCAGTTTCAGCTTCAAGCGAGACGGAAGCCTGATAGGACCGCCGCGTGCCAGCGCGATCAACGTTCAGGGCGATGACAAGGCCAAAAAGGCATTCGTAAACGCTGCAATCGAGGCAGTCGAAAAATGCACGCCGCTGAACCTTGCGCCCTCACTCGCGCAGGGTATCGGCGGGAATGTCTTCACCATGCAGTTTCATTCATCTGATTAAACAAGACGTCGGCCTTCAAATAAGGCCTTGCGAATCACATAAGCGCGTGCTTATGTGATTGCATGAATGAGAATGGTATATTCAACGATGTGTTCAGGGCACTTGCCGACCCGACCCGCCGGATGATTTTCGAGAAGCTGGCATCGGGCAGCATGAATGCCAGTGCGCTGCGCGAAGGCATGGAGATCAGCCAACCCGCCATGTCGCAGCATCTGGCGGTGTTGCGCGGTGCAGGACTGGTGCGTGAGGAACGCGAGGGGCGCTTCGTCAATTACGAGGTCGACCCGCACGGACTGACGCTCATCGCGAACTGGCTTGCGAAATATCGCGCCTACTGGCCGGAACGTATCGACGCCCTCAAAACCTTGCTGAAGGATATGGACCAATGACCGACCGGCAGGAAGAACCACGCGAAAATGGCATCGAGCTTGAATATGAGCTGGATGCCGCGCCACAGAAAGTTTGGCGCGCAATCAGCATTCCGGAGTTTCGCGAAAACTGGCTTCCATCCGAGGCATTGGCCGATCCGGAGCCTGCATCCTGCAAGCCCGGTGAGGAAATAAGCTACCGGATGCGGGAAAGCGAACCGCCCTTTCTGGAAAGTATGGTCACGTTCCGCATTGTACCGGGCATTTCCGGCGGCACCTTTCTGCGCGTCATCCATGAGCTGAACGACACGCGTCTGAAGCGCACTACGGCAGTTGCCGCCAACAACAACCGGGCGCCGATGATGCGCGCAGCCTGACCGCCTAAAGCGTTTTCAGAAAACAGGGCCGCTGGAACCGCTCTATCTATTTGTTTTTACGCATGTCTTTATCCCCAAAACCGGTTCCGACTTTCTGGAGACATGCTCTAACACACCAAATTTCTGGAAGAGAGGAGTTCGCCGATGCGCGAAACGATGCAACTCGTCCCTATGGTCGTGGAACAGTCGAGCCGTGGCGAAAGATCATTCGATATCTATTCACGCCTGCTGCGCGAACGGATCATCTTTCTCAATGGTGAAGTGAATGACACCGTATCCGCGCTTATCTGCGCACAATTGCTGTTTCTGGAAGCGGAAAATTCCAAACAGCCGATCAATCTCTATATCAATTCGCCGGGCGGCGTTGTGACCAGCGGCCTCGCGATCTATGACACGATGCGCTATGTCCGTGCGCCCGTGCACACGCTTTGCATGGGTACGGCACGCTCGATGGGCTCCTTCCTGCTGATGGCGGGTGAGCCCGGTCATCGCGCTGCCCTTCCCAACGCAAACCTGCTTGTTCACCAGCCTTCCGGCGGATTTCAGGGGCAGGCATCGGACATCTTCATCCATGCCGAGGAAGCGCAACGAACCAAGCGGCTGATGACGCGTCTTTATGCCGAGCATTGCGGGCGCACTTATGAAGAGGTGGAACGCGCGCTTGACCGCGATAATTTCATGACTGCTGAAGCTGGCCTCGAATGGGGCTTGATCGACCGCATCCTGGAACGGCGCGAAGTCGCTGAAGCTTGAAGATATTCTGTCTTCAGCCATCGTTGTGTATGTCCGCCAGGGACAGTATCAACGAATGATGGATGGAAATCACGTAACAATACCTGACGAAGCGACAAAGGCTCTAACCGTTTTGCGGGAAAGTCTGGGGCAATCTTTGCAGGCCGTGTATCTGCACGGCTCTGCCGTAAATGGCGGACTTCGCCCCAATAGCGATGTCGATCTGCTGGTGGTCGGCAACCAGCCTCCCGCACTGGAAACCGGCGCGCGTCTCGTCGACAAGCTCATGCAGATATCAGGTCGGCATCCGGCCAAACCCGGCACGCTCAGATGTCTGGAAGTGATGATTTTTCTAGAGCAGGATCTCGCCGCACTCAGCTATCCCGCGCGTTGTGTATTCATCTATGGAGAATGGTTGCGCGACGAGTTCGAGGCCGGAACCGTGCCGCAACCGCACACTGATCCGGAATACACATTGGTGCTCGCGCAAGCCGGTCAGGAGGCCGTAAGCCTCTTGGGCCCGGCGCGGGAACACCTTCTGCCACCGGTGCCGCTTGACGATGTGCGACGGGCAATTGCTGACGTCTTGCCCGGCCTGCTTGGCAATCTTCAGGGTGACGAGCGCAATGTGCTGCTGACGCTTGCGCGCATGTGGTACACACTCGAAACTGGAAAGTTTACCCCGAAAGATGCAGCTGCCGCATGGGCCCTGTCGCTGGTTTCATCCGAAACCGCCTCTGCCCTTGCGCTTGGGCAGGCGGCCTATCGTGGTGCAGTTTTTGACGACTGGCAGAACCACCCCAAGCTTGCCCGACGAGCGGCGGATGAGTTGGCGCATCACGTGCGGTCGCTTCTCTGAAAATCGTCAAGCTGCGGCTTCGTCCTGCTTTTGCTGCCGTTTGGGCACGGGAAGACTGTCCGGAATATCGGAATGCAGGAAATGCAAAAGCGTGTCCTGAACCGACGATAGCCGGTGCGCGCAATCGCGCCAGCCGAAGGGAATATCCTTTGGCATGGGAGGAATCCGGCTTGGCTCCTGCCCTTCCTCAAGCTCGCAATTGGCAATGACCACCTGCAAGGCTTCCGTCAGCCAGAGCGGCGGCGGCGCCTCCTTCTTTCGCAGTGCATTGCCCAGCGCCTCCCCGAACAGCAGCGCCGATGCGTAAAGACGGATGCCGCGCCGGTCGTACCGGCCCGCCATTTCCGTAACCTCACGCGCCACCAGCCGCCCGCGCAGCGACCAGCGCGCATTGCTGCGCGCCAATGCGATACCGTCGCCAAGCGCGATCACCGCCCGGTGGGCGGATGTGAACTGATTGATCGCGCTTTGTGCCCGCACGGGGTCCTGCTTTTCCAGTGCTACAGCCGATTGCTTGAGCCCGTTTGCGAGACGGTCGAGCAAGCCGCGAACTGCTCTGTCGATCAGAAGTACCGGGCTTGGCGTCATCAGTATCTGGCTGAACAGCAAGCCCACACCGGCACCAACCAGAACATCGATCAGCCGCGTCACACCCGCAACCTGCGGCCCCATGGCGAGAACCAGAATTGCCGAAACGCCCGACTGGATGGCAATTGCCGGAGCCATGCCGAAAGAGGTCGCCAGAACCATGGCAACAAATGTCACTATGCTTGTGTGGAAGACCGGGACGGTTTCCGGCAAGAGCAGAGAAAGCTCGCCGACCAGAACACCAGTCGTGACGCCGACCATCACCCCTATCGCCTGCTTGCCATGGTTGGGCAGGTTCGGTGCCAGGCAGATCACGGCCGTGACCATGGCGAAAACAGGCTTCGGCTGCCCCAGCGCCAGTTGGCAGATCAGCCAGGCCACACCGCCCGCAAAGGATGCGATCAGGGAATCGCGCCAGCTCGCAGACCATTGCTGGACAACCTTATTTGCGCGCTGCCGCATCGATTTCTCCATCAGCTTATCGGCAGCTATCTATGGCAGCGTTTTCCCGCCTCAAGGCTTGAAGAAGTTTTCGTACTGGTCCGGCTTGAAACCGACCGTCAGTTTTCCATCCTTGTCGAGAACCGGACGCTTGACCATGGAAGGCTGTGCCAGCATCAGTGCCCGCGCCTTGGCGGCATCGACATTCTGGCGTTCTTCCTCGGGCAGTTTGCGAAACGTCGTTCCGGCCCGGTTGAGCAACTGTTCCCACGCAATATCTTTCAGGAAACGGTCCAGCGTTTCGCCGTCGAGCCCTTCCTTCTTGTAATCGTGAAACGCATAGTCGATGCCATGGTCTTCAAGCCAGGTGCGTGCCTTCTTCATGGTGTCGCAGTTCTTGATACCGTAGATGGTCACGCTCATATCCGACTCCTTTGATCGCTTTGCCGCGATCAAAGGCCATCGAAACGCCGGTTTCAACCTCTATCTGGAATCGTGAAAGATTATGCCCAGCGTATGCCGCTGGCCGGAACGGATGCGGCTGACACCGTGCCGCATCTTGACGCGATAATCGCCGCGCGTGCCTTGCATCGGGCGATCATTGACCGCGAAAACCACACCATCGCCTTGCCGGAGCGGCACGACTTCCGCCCGGCTCTGCATCCGGGGGCGCTGTTCGGTCAGCACGAATTCCCCGCCCGTAAAATCCTTTTCCGGTTCGGAAAGCAAAATCGCAACCTGCAACGGAAATGCAATATCGCCGTAAATATCCTGATGCAGGCAATTATAGTCACCCTCGACATATTGCAGGATGAGCGGTGTCGGACGGGTCTGCCCTGCTGCGTGGCACCGGTCCAGAAATTCGTCATGGGTCGGGGGGAAGCGGACATCCGATCCCAGTCTCTCACTCCATCGATTGGCGATGGGCGCAAGCTGCGGATAGAGCTTCTGGCGCAGATTCCAAATTAAGGCAGGAATGGGATTTGCGTAATATTTGTATTCTCCGCGCCCAAAACCGTGTTTTCGCATCGAAATAACGGTTCGAAATGCGGCCAAATTGTAGTAACCGGCGGCTAATTCGTGGCACTCTTGTGGCGAAATGATGTTTTTGAGGATTGTGGCGCCGAACTCATCCAGTTCGGCGCCGATTTCTTGCCAGTCATAGGCAGGGATATTTCCCGCCTGTAAGGGTTCATTTTTGTTCATGTCTGGCTCTCCCGCTTCAGGAGATCGCGCTTGCGCTCGACGCCCCAGCGATAGCCGGAGATGCCACCATCATTGCGCACGACCCGATGGCACGGAACCGCGACAGCGATCTTGTTGGCCGCACAGGCCTGTGCCACTGCACGCACCGATTTCGGCGCGCCGATACGTTCGGCAACTTCAGTGTAACTAACTGTTTTTCCTGCCGGAATTTCGCGCAAAGCCTGCCAGACGCGTTGCTGGAATGCGGTTCCTTGCAGATCGAGCGGCAGGTCGAGACCGATGCGCGGCGCTTCTACGAAACCGACAACTTCGGCCACCATGTCCTCGAACTCACGGTCTGCACCGATGAGATTGGCCTGCGGAAACCGCTTTTCCAGATCGCGGATCAGTTCTTCCGGGTCATCGCCCATCAGAATAGCGCAGACACCCTTGTCGCTTGCAGCCACCAGCACCGCCCCGAGCGTCGACTGGCCGATGGCGAAGCGAATCTCCGCATTCTTGCCGCCCTGCTTGTAAGCCTTTGGAGTCATTCCCAAAATCCTGTCCGAAGCCTCATAAAAGCGGCTGCTCGAATTGTAACCGGCATCATAGATGGCGTCGGTTACGCGGATTTCCGGGGCATCAAGCGCCGCCCTCATTTTCCTCGCACGATGCGCATCGGCATAGGCTTTCGGGGTCAGCCCTGTGAACTCCTTGAATACACGATGAAAATGGGCCGGGCTCGCCTTCACGAAAGTCGCTATTTCTTCAAGCGAAGGCACCTCTTCCGCCGTCTCTATAAAGCGGCAGGCGCTAGCGACCATATCGGCATAACGGGTGCTGTTCTGCGTCGCCAATGTCTCGGAGAGATGCGGCTTGCAGCGCATGCATGGCCGGAAACCGGCGCGTTCGGCATCCTCGCAACCGTCGAAAAATTGTACGTTTTCGCGCTTTCCACGCCGCGACGGGCATGATGGACGGCAATAGACGCCTGTGGTGCGCACCGCATAGACAAATGCACCGTCCGACGCCTTGTCGCGGTCGAGTACCTTCTGCCAGCGATTTTCGTCAGGGTCGTGGGTCTTCATGGTCATAAGGTTCATGTCCGTATTCCTTCAATATGAGCATGAAGGAAGGCTAATGCCACCGCGTCGAAGCTACACTCCGCTGCTTGCTTTCAAATTCGAAACAGCGCCGTTGCACAGTCTGTTCACAAATAAGGATCATGCAAGCTTTCAGCTTTTATACCATGATATGAAAGGTAAACAGGGAGAAGACCATGACGACAATCGGCTTCATCATCGATGGCAAGGAAACTGCATCCGCATCGGGCAAGACCTTCGAGCGTAAGGATCCGGTCACAGGAAAAGTCGCCACCACCGCGCCAGCGGCCAACATCGCCGATGTCGATGCGGTTGCACTATCTGCCGCGAAAGCCTTTGAAAGCTGGTCTGAAACGGGACCGAACGAGCGTCGTTCTCTGCTGAACAAGGCGGCTGACCTGATGGAAAGTCGGGCCGATGAATTCACCCGTCTCATGCTCGAAGAGACCGGTGCAACGGCCCCATGGTCGGGCTTCAACGTCCATCTTGGCGCCGGAGTGCTGCGCGAAGCCGCAGCGCTCACCACGCAGATCACCGGCGAGATCATCCCTTCCGACAAACCCGGCATCGTTTCCATGGCCGTGCGCCAGCCGGTTGGTGTGGTGCTTGGCATGGCGCCATGGAATGCACCGATCATTCTCGGCGTGCGCGCTATTGCAGCAGCACTTGCCTGCGGCAACACGGTCATCTTGCGTTCGTCGGAATCCTGCCCCGGCGTTCATCACCTGATCGTCAAGACACTCAACGATGCTGGCTTCCCTGCCGGCGTGGTCAATGTCATCTCCAACGCGCCGGAGGACGCGCCGGAAATCGTCGCGGCCCTTGTTGCCCATCCGTCCATCCGCCGTATCAATTTCACCGGCTCCACCCATGTTGGCAAGATCATCGCCAAACAGGCGGCAGAACATCTGAAGCCAGTGCTGCTGGAACTGGGCGGCAAGGCGCCCTTCATCGTGCTGGAAGATGCCGATCTCGACCAGGCGGTCGATGCTGCGGCTTTTGGCGCGTTCATGAATCAGGGCCAGATCTGCATGTCTACGGAGCGCTTCATCGTGCATGAGAAGGTGGCTGATGCCTTTGCCGAAAAGCTTGCCGCCAAGGCAAAATCCCTGCCTGCCGGTGATCCGCGCGGCAATGTCGTTTTGGGTTCGCTGGTCGACCTCAAATCGGCTGACCGTATGGACGCGCTCATCAAGGATGCGGTGGCGAAAGGTGGCAAGGTTCTGGCAGGTGGCAAGCGCGAAGGTTCAATCGTCGAGGCGACGATCATCGATCACGTGACGTCGGATATGGATATCTATAAGCAGGAATCCTTCGGGCCGGTAAAACCCGTCATCCGCGTCAAGGATGCCGACGAGGCAATCCGCGTGGCCAACGACACCGAATATGGCCTCTCGTCGGCGATCTTCAGTCAGGATGTGAAACGGGCGCTGGCGCTTTCGAAAAAGCTTGAAACCGGCATCTGTCATATCAACGGCCCGACGGTTGCCGACGAAGCGCAAATGCCTTTCGGCGGCGTGAAGTCTTCCGGTTATGGCCGTTTCGGCGGAAAGGCCGTCATTAATGAATTTACCGATCTGCGCTGGATCACCATCGAAGGTCCGCAGCATTATCCGTTTTGAATCAGAAAGGGCGGAGCTATTTTAGCTCCGCCCTTCGTCAATCGTATCAGCTCAAGACTTTCGCGCGTCCTTGATCGCTTCGATCAATTCCGGCTCCTTCATGACACCGCCATAAAGCTTGGTGCCGATGACGAAGGAAGGCGTGCCGCCGAAATTAAAAGCTTCACCCTGATCCATATTGCGTTCAAGAATGGCATTGATGCGCTTTGAATCGGCCTTATAGGCTGCATTGAGCTTTGCCGGGTCGAGCCCGCCCTTCTTCAGTGCCGCATCCACCTGTTCCGGCGTGAGACGACCGGGCGTTGCCATCAACGCTTCCATGGCCTTCACATAATTGCCGGACTTTTCTGCAGCCAGAACGAGACGTGCGGCATAAGCCGACGTATCGCCGAAGATGATCCAGTCCTTCATAACAAGGCGAACATTGCCGTCATTCTTGACCACGCGCATCAGCTCGCCATGCCCCTTCTTGCAGTAAGGGCATTGGTAATCGAAATATTCTACGATGGTTACATTGCCGTTCGGGTTGCCCAGAACCGGAATTTCCTTGTCGTAAAGCACTTCCGCAACCGTCGGCACGCGCTGCGCAAGGCTCTCGCCGCCTGAGATCGCAATCGTTGCGGCACCGGCTGCCGTTGCGGCCAGTATCTGACGACGGTTCATCATGAGCTTGCTCCTTTACCCGACTGGGATTTATCCAACACGACGACACGCGCACCGGCGGTAGCGCGCTTGTAGAGATCGAGGATGTCCTGATTGTAGAGACGTATGCAGCCGGACGACGCAGCCTTGCCGACGGACCAGGGCTCGTTGGTGCCGTGAATGCGGTAAAGCGTATCCTTGCCATCGCGATAGAGATAGAGCGCGCGGGCACCGAGCGGATTACGGATGCCGCCCTCAAGGCCTTTCGCGTATTTTGCGTAATGGTCCGGATTGCGCTTGATCATGTTGGCGGTCGGCGTCCAGCGCGGCCACTGCGATTTGTAGGCAACCTTGGCATCCCCTGAGAAGGTCAGTCCGGCGCGACCGACCCCCACCGAATAGCGGATCGCCTTGCCGCCCGGCTGCACGAGGTAGAGATAGCGCGCATAGGGATCGACCACGATGGTCCCGACCGGTTCCGTCGTGACATAATCGACTTCCCGGCGCAGGTTACGATTCGCAATCTTGCTGACATCAAGTGCGGGAATGAGATTGCCGCGGTCGTTCACCGCGCCATACATGGTCTCATATTCACTTTTTGCCGTCTGCACTTCTGGTGCCGGTTCGCTAACCTGTTCTCTGGCTGGTTCAAGGGCAACAGGCTCTGGCGTGAAGGCAACAGCCTGCGGCATGGTGACGGTAATCGGCCGATCCGCGGATGCCGTCGTGCATGCTGCGGCAACAAAAGGCATACAGGCCACAAGCGCGATCCGCATCAGCGATGCCCGCGCACCCCGCTTTTCATCAGATACAGTCAATTTCAAAGCCCCCGGCCGTTTCAATACATTGATCATTGTTTCCGGCCGTCGCTCACAAGGCCGACCGAACGTTCGATAGAGGCGGTTGTGACATCGCCCACCAGTCTTGTCCCCTCCGGTTCCTTGCTGATGCGATCAAAGAAGATCATCGTCGGTGGCCCCGCCACACCAAGCTTTGCCATAAGATCGGCATTGCCGCTGGTGAGCTGCGAAATATCCGCCTTGATGAGCTGATAGCCACCCAGCGCCTTCTTCACGCTTGCGTCGGGTAAAACCCGGCGCTCAACGGTGGAACAGCTTACGCACCAGTCCGCCGTGAAATAGATAAGCGTCGGCTTGTCGCCGCGCGCTTCAACAAGTTTCTCCTGAAGGGAAGAAACAGTCTCGACCGGCGCAAATTGCAGCGCGGCCAGATTCTGGTTGCCGCCACGGTTACCGAATGCGGCCAGCGGTTGCAACGGGTCTTTTCCGCCCGAAGCCACGCCAAGCATCAAAATGACACCGTAAACGAAAGCTGCCGTGCCGATTGTTCGCGCGACAACGCTGCGCCCCGGAACCTTAAGAAACGCGAAACTTGCAGCCCCGAAAAGCAGGAGCGCCCACAGCACCATGTCCACGCCGGGCGGCAGAAGCGGAGCGGCCATGAAGATTGCGGTCGCCAGAAAACCGAAGCCGAAAATCTGCTTCACCGTTTCCATCCATGCGCCTGCACGCGGAAACGTACCCGCGCCAAGCGTGGCGAAAGCAATGAGCGGCAATCCCTTGCCGATGCCAAGCGCAAAGAGCGCGGAAGCGCCCAGCGCGACATTGGCCGTCTGCGCGATATAGAGCAGCGCGCCTGCGAGAGGTGCCGTCACACAAGGGCCGACGATCAGCACGGACGAGAAGCCAAGAATGGCAGCTGACCGCTTGGAACCTGTCCGCTGCTGGCCATGGGGGCCAGTGCGCGAAGAAATCGCGCTGACCCATGAATTTGGAAGCTGGATCTGGAACAGGCCGAACATGGAGAGCGCCAGAAGCGTGAATATTCCGGCCAGTACGAGCGCGGTCCATTTCGATTGCAGCACCATCTGCAGATTCTGCCCCGACCAGCCTGCAATTGCGCCCACCACGGCAAAACCCAGTGCCAGGCTGACGACATAGATTGTTGAAAGCACAAAGCCGCGCTTTGCTGTCAGCTTTTCACCTTCGCGTGCCAGTGTTCCGGCAAGGATGGGATAGATTGGAAAAACGCATGGCGTGAAAGCAAGCAGAACGCCGAAAGCCAGAAATGCTGCGATCACCAGCCCGGTGCCGCCCCGATCGAGCAGTCCTTCGACCATGCCCTTTTCAGGCGCGAGGGCGAACGCCGTATTCTGCGGTGCGGACTGCGATGCGGCTGGCGCAAATACCGATGCCTGCGTCAGCGCCTTGGCCTTCTGCCCCATTTCGCTGGATATGGCGAGCGTGACCGGATCGACCGTTCTGGTTTCCGGACGGTAGCAGATGCCGTCCTCCTGACAGCCCTGATAGGTCAGTTCCAGCGGCTGCGCATCTGCTTTTACGCTTGCCGTGGCATGGGTATAATAGACTTCAAGCCGCCCGAAATTCGGATCGTCCTTGGGCATGCCGGGTTGCGTGTCGACAGCAAGCGCATTTCCCTGCCCGTCCTTCGCTTCTATGTGATCACGATAAAGATAATAACCGTCCGCGATCTGCCAGTTGAGCACCAGACGGCCATCCGTATCCTTCAGCACGCTCAGGCGGAAAGCCTGATCGACCGGCAGCGGGTTCGCTGCCAATGCCGGGCCGAGCGCCAGAAACAAACTGATGATTAAGCCGACAAGGCTCGCAAAGAAACGCATTACGATTTTCCGCATAAATTCGATTCGGGGCAAATTTATCATGTTGCAAGAAGCGAATGTCCCCGCCACCTTAAGGCAGCCTTAAGCTGGCGCGGTGAAAAGCTCGCGTGCTTCTAGAGCATTTCCTGTTTTGACTGAATCGTTGGAAATGCTCTATCTGTTTGTTTTTAAGCATGTCTTTATCCCGAAACCGGTTCCCACTTTCGGGAGACATGCTTCTAATTATCAAAGAAGGCGGAAACAGGAACTCATGCGCATACTCGTGGTAGAAGACGACACGATCCTCCTCGACGGTCTAACCGTAGGGTTGGGGCTTGCCGGTTTCACTGTGGATGCCGTTTCCAATTGCGGTGATGCGGAAGCAGCCCTTGCCGCCCAGAATTACAACGCCGTGGTACTTGATCTCATGCTGCCCGATGGTTCGGGTCTCGACATCCTCAAGACGATGCGGCGCGGTCGCGACGAGACCCCTGTGCTGCTGCTGACTGCCCGTGATCAGGTGCCCGAGCGCATTGCCGGCCTTGATGCAGGTGCCGATGATTATGTCGGCAAGCCCTTCGATCTGCACGAGCTTGCAGCCCGCGTGCGTGCCGTCGCCCGACGCGGTGCCGGGCGTGCAAATGCCCTGCTTGAATGGCGTGGCGTCGAACTGGACCCGGCGGAAATGTCGGTGCGCTTCAATGGAGAACCCGTCAGGCTGACGCGACGCGAATTCTCGATCCTGCGCGCCTTGATGGAACGGCCGGCCGCCACCTTCTCCAAATCCTCGCTGGAAGAAGCGCTTTATGGCTGGCAGGAGGAAGTGGAAAGCAACGCGGTGGAAGTTCATATCCACCACCTGCGCTCGAAACTCGGTTCCGATTATATCGAAACGGTGCGCGGAGTCGGCTACCGTCTGGCGGGGGCAAACGCATGAATTCCATTCGCAGCCGCCTCACCGGTATCCTCATCGGCGTTACCTGTATTGTCTGGCTTTTCGCAGTGGTGTGGATTCACATCAGCACCCAGTCACAGCTTGAAAAAGTGCTCGATGCGCGCCTGATGGAGGCCGCACGCATGGTCAATTCGCTTTTGACCGAGCATCGTGTGGAGGTGGGGCCGGAAGGCGACGGCGGGCAATTGTCGCTGAAGCCGATGCCGGATTTTCCGCTCTATGACCGGCAGTTGTTCTGCCAGATATGGGCGCTTGACGGCAGGCTGGTCGGTCGCTCCGAAAGCGCGCCGGGCGTGCGGCTCACCAATGTCGCGAACGGATTTTCCGATACGGAAGTCGCGGGCGACCGCTGGCGTGTGTTCGCGGTGGAGAATACCCAGCTCGGCCTGCGTGTCATGGTCGGCGACAGCCTGAGCGTTCGCGAAAGACTGGTGCAGAATGTGGTGACGGGTCTTGTTCTGCCAGCCCTGCTGATGCTGCCTGTTCTGGCGCTCATGATCTGGCTGTGCGTGCGGCGCGGCCTCGATCCGCTGAGCCGTCTTGCCTCCGTGCTTTCCAAGCGGCAGGCGGAGGATTTGCGGCCACTGCCCGAACAGAACCTGCCCAAGGAGATCGCGCCTGCCGTCACCGCGCTGAACGGGCTTTTCCATCGTGTCGAGGAGGCGCGCGAACGCGAGCGCAACTTTGCGATCTTTGCCGCGCATGAACTGAAGACGCCGCTCGCCGGACTGAAGACGCAGGCGCAAATTGCCGAAGGCGCAAAGGACGAGAAAATGCGCGCCAATGCGGTGCGCCAGATCGCGGCGGGTGTTGACCGCACCAGCCGCCTCGTCAACCAGCTTCTCGATCTCGCTGCGCTCGAGACCGGCGACGAGCCGGAAACGCCGACTTTTGAACCGGCATGCCAGCTTCTGGTCGCGGTTTCCACCGATATGCGGATGCTTGCGGCCCAGCGCGGAGTTTCCATCGAACTGCCGGAAACCATGCCTATGGTGCAACTGCCCTTCCCGCATCTCTTCACGCTTGCGGCACGCAATCTGATCGAAAATGCCGTCAATCACTCGCCCAGGGATGGCACCGTACGCTGCCGGACAGAAGCCGAAGCGGGCAAGGTCAGGCTCATCGTCGAAGATGACGGCCCCGGCATTCCCGAAAGCGAAATGCCGCACGTGACCGAGCGTTTCTTTCGCGGCACACATCGCAACGAAACCGGCAGCGGCCTTGGCCTCGCAATCGTGAAAATGGCAGCTGAGCGGATGAGCGGCGAGCTGCATCTATCCAATCGTCCGCAAGGCGGACTAAACGCCTCGATTGTCGTGCCGGGCATGATTATCGGATAACATAATACCGCGTCTCGCATTATCGCCGTTGACTTACGACCCTCTTGCTTTAATTTGCAACTGCAAATCATTTGCAATATAGAACGATAATGGCTTTTCTTTCGAGACGTAACTGGTTCGAGCCCTATGACCTTCGCCGTGACAGGCTTTTCATCCGTCTGAAACCGCGGCGGCTTCGACTGTCTATAGCAAAGCATGGTTTTGACGCGAGCTAACCCACCAGACAGAACCACTGAGGCCGAGCATGCTGTTCAAACCGGACCCTGCAGGACAAGGCAAAAGTTCCCGAGAGCAGCTTGTTCAAAAGGTCAGATCGATCCTCAAGCAAGCAGTCCTTCGCCCGACGCGCCAGCGCCTGGCATTGGGTCAATTGCTGTTTTGGGACGAACATAGGCATGTAACGCCGGACCTGCTTTATGAAGAGGCACGGCTGGCGGGAGAACTGCTCTCGGTGGCAACTGTCTACAATACGCTGAACCAGTTTGCCGAAGCGGGTCTGGTCCGCAAGATATCCCTTAATGGCGAACGGACCTATTTCGACACCGATACCGGCGATCACACGCATTTCTATATCGCTGCAGAAGACCGCGTCATCGATATTCCACCGGAATCGATAAGCGTCGGCCCACTTCCCGCACCGCCTGCTGGATACACGATCAGGAAGGTCGACATCATGATCCAGCTTGAGCGGGCTCACGACGAATCCTGAGCACCGATCTCCCCTATTTTCGGGCCTTTTAGCAGCTGTCTTTGATTTAGATCAATGACACTTGCATCCAGAGCGCAGATAGGGAACCTATCGCTATTGCTGCCTCATCCGAGGTGGCTCTTGTCATGCGCTGCGAGGGGATTTCATGAACTACGCCGCTGGAACAGTCCTTTCCGGTCTGGGAGCACTTTTTGCTGTGCTTCTGGCCGGATTTTCCCATGATGAGCTGTTCAGAACCCATATGTGGATTCTGTTCGCTACACTGGCCATCTTCACCATTCTTCTGATGCGAAATGCCGATTACGGCCTGACGCCGAAAAAGGTCGATCAATCCACTTATATGGATGGTCCGATCCGCTACGGTGTCATCGCAACGGTTTTCTGGGGTGTGACCGGTTTTCTGGTCGGTGTGGTTATCGCCGCGCAGCTCGCCTTTCCCGATCTCAATCTGGAACCCTATCTGAACTTCGGTCGCCTGCGTCCGCTGCACACTTCTGCGGTGATCTTCGCATTCGGCGGCAATGCGCTTATTGCATCGTCATTCTATGTCGTGCAGCGCACCTGCCGCGCCCGTCTCATCGGCGGCGACCTCGCATGGTTCGTGTTCTGGGGCTATCAGCTCTTCATCGTCATGGCTGCAACCGGCTATCTGCTCGGCATCACCCAGAGCCGTGAATATGCCGAACCGGAATGGTATGTCGACATCTGGCTCACCATCGTCTGGGTCGCCTATCTGGTCGTCTTCCTCGGCACGATCCTGAAGCGCAAGGAGCCGCATATCTATGTGGCGAACTGGTTCTACCTGTCCTTCATCATCACCATCGCCATGTTGCACATCATCAACAATCTGGCGATCCCGGTCTCTTTCCTCGGCGTGAAGAGCTATTCGGCTTTCTCCGGCGTTCAGGATGCGGTGACGCAGTGGTGGTATGGCCATAACGCCGTTGCCTTCTTCCTGACCGTGCCGTTCCTGGCCATGATGTACTATTTCGTACCGAAGCAGGCAGAGCGTCCGATCTATTCCTACCGCCTGTCGATCGTGCACTTCTGGTCGATCATCTTCCTCTATATCTGGGCCGGTCCGCACCATCTGCATTACACCGCTGTTCCCGATTGGGCACAGACGCTCGGCATGGTATTCTCGATCATGCTCTGGATGCCATCCTGGGGTGGCATGATCAACGGTCTGATGACGCTTTCGGGCGCATGGGACAAGGTCCGCACCGATCCGATCATCCGCCTGATGGTTGCAGCTATCGCCTTCTATGGCATGGCGACCTTTGAAGGCCCGATGCTTTCGATCAAGGCCGTCAACTCGCTGTCGCACTATACGGACTGGACCATCGGTCACGTTCATGCGGGCGCGCTTGGCTGGAACGGCATGATCTCGTTTGCCGCCGTCTATTACCTTGCACCGAAGCTGTGGAACCGCCAGCGGCTCTATTCGATCCGCATGGTCAACTGGCACTTCTGGCTGGCGACGCTCGGCATCGTTCTCTACGCGGCTGCCATGTGGGTTGCCGGTATCCAGCAGGGCCTGATGTGGCGCGAATACGACGATCAGGGCTTCCTCGTCTATTCCTTCGCGGAAACCGTGCTCGCCATGTTCCCATACTACGTCATCCGTACGCTTGGCGGCGTGCTCTACCTCGCCGGTGGCTTCGTGATGGCCTGGAACGTCTATCAGACCATTCGCGGCAATCTGCGCAACGAAGCCCCGATGGGCGGTGCGCAGCCTGCAACTGGCGCCGCCATGCAGCCTGCCGAATAAGGAGCGCGTGATTTATGTCGATACTAAAGAACCACTCCAAGCTGGAGAAAAACGCAACGCTGCTGCTGATTGCATCGCTCGCCGTGGTCACGGTCGGCGGCATCGTTGAAATCGCACCGCTCTTCTATCTCGAGAACACCATCGAGAAAGTGGAGGGCATGCGCCCCTACTCGCCGCTGGAGCTTGCGGGCCGCGACGTTTATGTGCGTGAAGGCTGCTACCTTTGCCACAGCCAGATGATCCGCCCGTTCCGCGACGAGGTGGAACGCTACGGTCACTACAGCCTTGCCGCAGAATCCATGTACGATCATTCGTTCCAATGGGGTTCCAAGCGCACGGGGCCTGACCTTGCGCGCGTCGGTGGCCGTTATTCGAACGAATGGCACGTGCAGCACCTTGTCCGCCCGCGCGACGTGGTGCCGGAATCGGTCATGCCGAGCTATGCCTTCCTGAAGGACCGCCCGCTGGATGCCTCCAACATTGCTGGCAATCTGAAGGCCAATGTGGCGGTCGGCGTGCCCTACAGCCAGGAAATGATCGACAGTGCGCTGGACGATCTCAAGGCGCAGGCCACGCCCGATGCCGATACTTCCGGTGTCGAGGCCCGCTATCCCAAGGCCAAGATCGGTGATTTCGACGGCAACCCGCAGATGATCTCGGAGATGGACGCACTCATCGCCTATCTTCAGATGCTCGGCACGCTGGTCGACTTCTCGACCTACGACCAGTCCCCCAAAGCGAGATAAAGCGGAGATTTAGCGATGGATTACAATACCATGCGCACTTTCGCCGATAGCTGGGGTCTGCTCGGCATGGCGCTCTTTTTCCTCTTCGTCGTCTTCTACGCCTTCCGGCCAGGCAGCAAGCAGATAGCCGACCACGCGAAGGATATTCCTTTCAAGGATGACGCAAATGACTGACAAGCAAATCGACGATGTCACCGGTGTAGCGACGACCGGCCACGAATGGGACGGCATCAAGGAACTCGACAATCCGATGCCCCGCTGGTGGCTGTGGACATTCTACGCCACCATTTTCTGGGCGATTGCCTATGTCATCGCCTATCCGGCCTGGCCGCTGATTTCCAGCTCCACCGGCGGCATGCTCGGCTGGTCGAGCCGTGGCGCCTTCTGGGAAGAAACCGCGAGGATCGACAGCGAGCGTCAGGGCATCATCGACCAGATCAAGGCCAAGGACGTGCACGAGATTCTGGCGGATGAAAACCTGCGCCAGTATGCGATTGCCGGTGGCGCTGCTGCCTTCCGCGTCAACTGCGTGCAGTGCCACGGTTCTGGCGCACAGGGCGCACCCGGCTATCCGAACCTCAACGATGACGACTGGCTGTGGGGCGGTTCCATCGACGACATCCTGACGACCATCCGTCATGGCGTGCGCTCAAAGGACGATGCCGACACCCGCGTTTCCGAAATGCCGGCTTTTGTCGATGTGCTGGAACCACAGCAGATCCGAGATGTCGCAGCCTATGTGGTGAGCCTCTCCGGCACGCCGCACAATCCGAAAATGGTGCCGGAAGGCAAGAAGGTGTTCGCCGAAAACTGTGCTGTCTGCCATGGCGCGGATGCCAAGGGCCTGCGTGAGTTCGGTGCGCCGAACCTGACAGACGCCATCTGGTTCTACGGTTCCGGCGAAGACGCCATCGTGCGTCAGGTGTCGCATCCCAAGCATGGCGTTATGCCGGCATGGGAAACACGCCTCGGCGATGCGACCGTCAAGCAGCTTGCCATCTTCGTCCATTCGCTGGGCGGAGGCGAATGAAGAGAAGGGAGTAAGGCAGTAGGGGAATAGGGGAGTATGTTTTGGTTGTGAACGCCCGAAACGACGCTCCCTTTTCTCATACTCCCTTACTCCCATATTCCCCTACTCCCTTTCAGTCTCTGAGCTTGCCAAAGGCCCAGTGCGGCAGGAGCAAAAAATGTCAGACGATGTCGAACGCATTGACGTTCAGGCAGTCAATTCCCCCAAGACCCGCCAATCGCTTTATGCGGCGCGGGTGAAGATTTTTCCGAAGCGCGTGCAGGGCGAGTTCCGGCGCTTCAAATGGATTGTCATGCTCATTACGCTGGGCATCTACTATCTGACGCCCTGGCTGCGCTGGGATCGCGGCCCCTATGCGCCCGATCAGGCGGTGCTGATCGATCTTGCCAACCGCCGCTTCTATTTCTTCTTCGTCGAAATCTGGCCGCAGGAATTCTACTACGTCGCGGGCCTGCTCATCATGGCGGGCCTTGGTCTGTTTCTCGTCACTTCCGTCGCGGGCCGCGCCTGGTGCGGCTATACCTGCCCACAGACCGTCTGGGTCGATCTCTATCTGGTTGTCGAACGCGCTATAGAAGGCGATCGCAATGCGCGCATGAAGCTCGACAAGGGTCCATGGACCTTCGACAAGATCTGGAAGCGGGTTGCCAAACACTCGATCTGGATCGTCATCGGTGTCCTGACCGGCGGCGCCTGGATTTTCTATTTCGCCGACGCGCCGAAGCTGCTCATGGATTTCGTGACCGGTCAGGCCGCACCCGTCGCCTATTTCACCGTCGCCATCCTTACCGCCACCACCTATATTTTCGGCGGACTGATGCGCGAGCAGGTCTGCACCTATATGTGCCCGTGGCCGCGTATTCAGGCTGCGATGCTGGACGAAAATTCGCTCACCGTCACCTATAATGACTGGCGCGGCGAGCCACGCTCACGCCATTCCAAGAAGGCGATTGCCGCAGGCGAAACCGTGGGCGATTGCGTGGATTGCAATGCCTGTGTCGCCGCGTGCCCGATGGGGATCGACATTCGCGACGGGCAGCAACTCGAATGCATCACCTGCGCACTGTGCATAGACGCCTGCAATTCCGTGATGGACAAGATCGACAAGCCGCGCGGTCTCATCTCCTATGCGACACTGGCCGACTACGACTTCAACATGGCGCTTGCGACCAATAATGGCACGGCCCCTATCGATCCGACACGCGTCTATAAGGCGCCGAACACTTTCTCCGACAAGGTGCAGAACCTGTCGTGGAAGAAGGTGTTGCGTCCGCGCAGCATGTTCTACTTCGCGGTCTGGGCGCTGATCGGCCTGACGCTCATCATCTCGCTGTCGACGCGCCAGCGCATCGGCATCAACGTGTTGCATGATCGCACGCCGCAATATGTGCTTCTGTCGGACGGCTCGATCCGCAACGGTTATACGGTCAAGCTGCTCAATATGATCCCGACACCGCGCACCTTCCGTCTTTCCATCGAGGGCCTGCCGGGCGCAACGCTGACAGTTCAGGATGAGACAGCGGATACAGACGGCAATTACGACGTGCCGGTGGAACCGGACCGTCTGAAGACGTTGCGCGTCTTCGTCACCATGCCGCATGATGCGATAACCGATCATCGCCACGACTATGAAATCGAAGTACGTGACGCAAACGGCGCGGAACATGCGCGCTACAAGGCAACTTTCATGGCACCGGAGGGCAGATAATGTCGATCAAGTCGAAAACCTCGGGCACGTTCACCGGCTGGCATATGCTGGGTATCATGGTCGCTTTCTTCGGCGTCATTATCGCCGTCAATCTGACCATGGCCTATAACGCTATCCATAGCTGGAGCGGGCTGGTGGTGAAGAACACCTATGTCGCCAGCCAGGAGTTCAACGACAAAGCCCAGACCGGCAAGGAGCAGGCCGCCCTGCAATGGCAGTCGAAGCCTGCTTTTGAAAAAGGCATCTTCACCTGGCAACTGGCCGACCGTGACGGCAAGGCCGTCGCCATGACCGGCGGTACGGTGGAGTTCAAACGCCCGGTCGGCGACGTGAACGACACCAAGGTCACGCTGATGGTTCGTGAGCCTGGCATACTGACCGCCCCGCTGGAACTTGGCGAGGGCGCGTGGATCATGGAAGTGAATGCCGATGCCGGCCTTGAAGACCCATACCGCCACATCATCCGTGTTCTGGTGAAGGACGGGAGGATACTATGAGCTGCTGCGTCGAGAATGCACAGATAGCGACCGTCGTTCAGGCCGTTTCAGCCGATGAAATGCAGGTCGCAAGCCGTGCGCTTGGAGACGGCTTTCGCCAGCTCGACCTGTCGGTTCCCGGCGTTCATTGTGGCCTGTGCATCAAGAATATCGAGGAGACGCTCGGCAGGATTACAGGCGTTGCCTATGTCCGCGTCAACCTGACAGCGCGCCGTGTGACCGTGCGCTGGAAAGATGGCGAGACGCCGCCCGATGTTGTCGATCCGCTGCGCCGGCTCGGTTATGAAGCACATATCTTCGACATGGCGCAGGATAAGGACCCGACCTTCACGCGGCTTCTGATCGCGCTTGGCGTCGCGGCCTTTGCTTCCAGCAATGTGATGCTTTTGTCCGTTGCCGTCTGGTCGGGTGCGGACGCTGCGACCCGCGACATGTTTCACTGGATTTCCGGCCTCATCGCCCTGCCGACGCTGATCTATTCCGGCCGGATTTTCTATGTTTCAGCCTGGAATGCGCTGCGCGCACGGCGCGTGAATATGGATGTGCCGATTGCGCTCGCCATCACGCTTGCCTTCGGCATGAGTGTTTATGAAACGCTGCATCATGGCCAGCACGCCTATTTCGATGCATCGGTGACATTGCTGTTCTTCCTTTTGATCGGTCGCACGCTCGACTACATGATGCGCGCCCGTGCACGCTCGGCCGTGCGCGGTCTGGCGCAGCTTGGTAGCCGCGGCGCCGTTGTGATCGGCGAGAATGATGAACGCAATTACCTGCCGGTCAACGAAATTCGTCCCGGAATGCGCATCATTCTTGCGGCAGGTGAACGTGTACCCGTTGATGCCAAGGTGGAAGAAGGCCGTTCGGAACTTGATTGCGCCATTGCATCGGGTGAAAGCGACGCGGTTCCTGTTGGACCCGGCTCGGATATTCGCGCGGGCACGCTCAATCTCTCCACTCCGCTTATCATCCGCGCGACGGCGGAAGCCAAGGATTCCTTCCTCGCTGAAATGGTGCGGCTGATGGATGTCGCCGAAGGTGGACGCGCCTATTACCGTCGTCTTGCCGACCGCGCTTCCGAACTCTATGTGCCGATGGTCCACACCATCGCCTTTGCGGCCTTTGTCGGTTGGATGATCTATACCGGTGGCGACTGGTATCGCTCGATCTATATCGCGATCTGCACCCTCATCATCACCTGCCCTTGCGCGCTTGCCCTTGCAGTGCCCATTGTGCAGGTGGTTGCGGCCAGACGCCTGTTTGAAAATGGCATCATGATCAAGGATGGCTCCGCCATGGAGCGCATGGCCGAGATCGACACCGCCATTTTCGACAAGACCGGCACTCTGACGCTCGGTCAGCCGAGACTGATCGATGTCGATGCCATCGATCACCACAATCTGGAGGTCGCTGCCGAACTGTCGCTTTATTCGCGTCATCCGCTGTCGCGGGCGCTTGCGCTGTTCTCGGGCGCAAAACCGATGACGGCCTTTACCCGTATCGCAGAAGTACCGGGCGCCGGCATCGAAGCAGAACTGAACGGTTCCATCTATCGGCTTGGCAAACGGGATTGGGCAGACAACACCACCGCCCTGCCCCATGCTGATGGCCCTGAAACCTGTCTTTCCATTGATGGCAAGCTGGTTGAAATCTTCCGCTTTGAGGACCAGCCACGCGAAGACGCTGCCGGAGCCATCGCCACACTGAAGCGCAACGGCCTGAAGCTTGGCATCATTTCCGGTGACAGGCTGCCCGCCGTGCAAAAACTTGCGGGTTATCTCGGCGTAGATAATTTTAAAGCCGAAGTGCTGCCTGCCGACAAGTCGGAGCTGGTGCAGAAGCTGTCGAACGAAGGCAGCAAGGTTTTGATGGTCGGCGACGGATTGAACGATGCTCCGGCCCTTGTCGCCGCCCATGTTTCCATGGCCCCCGCGACGGCAGCCGATATTGGCCGCAATGCTGCGGATTTCGTCTTCCTGCGTGAAAGCCTGTCGGCAGTGCCGCTAGCCTTTGCCGTATCGAAGGAAGCGGGACGCTTGATTAGCCAAAACTTTGCGCTTTCCATCGGCTATAATATCATAGCCGTCCCGATTGCGATTTTCGGCTATGTCACCCCGCTGGTGGCGGCACTTTCAATGTCGCTGTCGTCCATCGTGGTGGTCAGCAATGCATTGCGGTTGCGGGCCGGAAAACAAAAGCAACAGACGCAAAAGACTATCGCGCCTGTTGCTATCATCAAGGAAGCGCATAAATGAGCGGACTTCTCTTTCTCATTCCCATCGCGCTGTTTCTAGGCCTGCTCGGCCTTGTCGCCTTTCTCTGGTCGTTGAAAAACGGCCAGTACGACGATCTGGACGGAGCGGCGAACCGCATTCTCCTTGATGACGAAACTAGCCCGTTATCAAAATCGCGCGTAGATCATTAACATTCGTGCCGGTCGGACCCGGTATGAACAGATCACCAACGGCGTCGAATGCCGTCCAGGCATCATTGGCGTTGAGCCGCGCCGCGCCATCCTCGCCCGCTTTTTGCAAGCGCGAAACAGTGGAACCATCGGCATAAGCGCCCGCATTGTCTTCCGAACCGTCGATGCCGTCCGTGTCGGCGGCCAGTGCATGAATATTGTCATAGCCATCAATATCAAGCGCGAAAGACAGCAGGAATTCGCTGTTGCGCCCGCCTTTACCGCCCTTGCCGCGAATGGTGACGGTCGTTTCACCGCCTGACAGAATGACGACCGGCTTCTTGAACGGGCGGTCACGGTCGGCCACTTCGCGGGCTATCGCCGCATGAACATGCGCCACTTCCCGCGCCTCACCTTCCATCGCATCGGACAGGATCACAGCTTCGACGCCGTGACGCGCAGCTTCCTTCACCGCCGCTTCCAGCGAAACGGCAGCCGACGCAATGACGCGCACTTCATTGCCTGCAAAAACCTTGTCATCCGGCTTCGGCGCATGAGCCTTCTCGCTCTTGATGTGGGCAAGCACCGCTTCTGGCAGATCGAGCCGATAGCGTTCGATGATCTTCAAAGCCTCATCGCGGTTTGTCTCGTCCGGCACAGTTGGGCCGGAAGCCACGAAGGCCGGATTGTCGCCCGGAATGTCCGAGACGACCAGCGAGAAAACCTTTGCCGGATGCGCCGCTGCTGCCAGTCTGCCGCCCTTGATCATCGACAGATGCTTGCGGACCGCATTCATGGCCGAAATCGGCGCGCCGGATGCGAGCAACACCTTGTTGACGGCGATTTCGTCCTCAAGCGTCAGCCCTTCTGGCGGCGACGGCAGCAAGGCAGACCCACCACCGGAAACAAGCGCCACCACGAGATCATCTTCCGTCAGGTTCGACACGGCATCGAACAGCCGCTTCGAGGCGGCGAGCCCCGCTTCATCGGGAACCGGATGTGCGGCCTCTATGATCTCGATACGCTCGCAGGGCGCGCCATAGCCGTAACGTGTGACCACGACCCCTTCCAGCGGAGCATCGTGTTTTTCGGTCCAGGCGCGCTCAAAAGCCGCCGCCATCTGGGCCGAGCCCTTGCCCGCGCCGATGACAATCGTGCGTCCCTTCGGCTTTGCTGGAAGATTGGCGCGGATCACCAGTTCAGGATCGGCAGCCGCAACAGCGGCATCAAAAAGGCTGGTCAGAAATTTCTTCGGATCGGCGATGGCTGTCATGAGATTCCCGGCCTTGATTATCGTTTGACGGCACTATTTCGTGCCACGCATATAAAATCAATGGAGCCGGCCACTTCCTCCAAGCAGCCAGCTCCACCCTCTCCCTCCAGAGAAATCAAATCCCTGAGTTAGGCTACCTCGTGGTTTGCCATGCGTTCAAGTGCACGCACGAGACCGGAGTGGTCGAGACCATCGTCGCCATGCGCCGCGCAGGAGTTGAACAGTTCCTGTGCCATGGCCGTGTTCGGCAGTGAAACACCGAGCGCCTTTGCGCCTTGCAGTGCAAGGTTCAAATCCTTCTGGTGCAGCGAGATGCGAAAGCCCGGATCGAAGGTTCGCTTGATCATGCGTTCGCCATGCACTTCGAGAATGCGGGACGATGCAAAACCGCCCATCAGGGCTTCGCGCACCTTTGCCGGGTCCGCGCCCGCCTTGGAAGCGAAAACCAGCGCTTCGGCAACAGCCTCGATGTTGAGCGCGACGATGATCTGGTTTGCAACCTTGGTGGTCTGGCCATCGCCGCAATCACCGACGAGCGTGATGTTCTTGCCCATGAGCTTCAGGAGCGGCAGAGCGCGGTCGAACGATTCCTGCGAGCCGCCAGCCATAATGGAAAGGCTGGCATTCTTTGCACCGACTTCGCCGCCGGAAACTGGCGCATCAACATATTCACCGCCGGTTGCGCGGACCTTTTTCGCGAATTCCTTCGTCTCGATGGGGGAAATCGAGCTCATGTCGATGAGCAGCTTGCCTTTGCCAAGTCCACCGATCGCGCCACCCTCGCCGAAGATGACTTCGGCCACCTGCGGCGTGTCCGGAAGCATGAGGATGATGGTGTCGCACTCTTCGGCAACAGCCTTCGGCGTTTCCAGAACTTGCAGACCGTTATCGATCAGCTCCTGACGCGGTGGAGGATTGAACCGGGAGGTGAAAAGCTGATGTCCCGCATCCTGCAAATGACGCGCCATCGGCGTGCCCATGATCCCCAGTCCGATGAAGCCTATCTTGGCCATGTCGTTTACTCCCTAATAGCGCTTTTCGATCTGACTTTATCAGATCGGCGCTCCAATCATTTGCTTGCGCGCATCTTGTCCGAAAACCGCTTCACACTTTTCGGGATGCGCTCCAATCTATGCAGTCAGCCGTTCGGCTTCGTAGTTTTTGAACCAGCCCAGACCTTCCTCCGTGGTGGTCTTCGGCTTGTATTCACAGCCGATCCAGCCCTTGTATCCGGCATTTTTCAGTGCTTCGAACACGTTCGGATAATTGATCTCACCAGTGCCCGGCTCATTGCGACCCGGATTGTCGGCAAGCTGAATATGGGCAATCAGCGGCTTGTAACGTTCGTAAGTCGCAACCAGTTCGCCGCGTGTCCGCTGCTGATGGTAGAGGTCGTACTGGATGAACAGATTGTTGCTGCCCACTTCATCGATGATCGAAACCGCCTGCTCTACCGTGTTGAGGTAGAAGCCCGGAATGTCATAGTGGTTGATCGGCTCGATCAGCAGGCGAATGCCGTGCTTGCCCAGTTCCTTTGCGGCCAGACGCAGATTGCTGACGAAAGTGGCACGCAAGACGTCCGGATCGACACCCTGCGGGGCAATGCCGGAAAGGCAATTGACCTGCGAACAGTTGAGCGTCGTGGCATAGTCGATGGCATCAGCCACACCGCGCCGGAAATCATCGATGCGATCCGGCAGAACCGCAATACCGCGCTCGCCACCAGCCCAGTTGCCCGCAGGCAGATTGTGCAGGACCTGCGCGAGGTTATGCTTGGTCAGCGCTGCCTTCAACTCATGCCGGTTGAACTCGTAAGGGAAGAGATACTCCACCCCGGTGAACCCGGCCTTCGCGGCCAGCGCAAAGCGATCCATGAAAGGCACTTCATTGAAGAGCATTGTGAGATTGGCTGCAAATCTAGGCATTTTCGCCTCCTTTAAATTTTAATCCAAAAAAGCTGCGATAGCGGTAGGCGCATCTTCGCCACGTTCGGCCAGTTCCTCGAATTCGACAACCTGATCGATGTCGACACCCATGGAGATATTGGTAACGCGTTCCAGGATGAATTCCAGAACCACCGGCACCTGATGTTCCGCCATCAGCGCTTTTGCCTGTTCAAAGCTTTCGGCAAACTGGTTGGGGCTGCGAACCCGGATCGCCTTGCAGCCGAGACCTTCTGCGACGGCGACGTGATCGACGCCGTAACCCTTTTCTGCATCGCCATCGGCATTGATGTTGTCGAAGGCGAGACTCACCTCGAAATCCATGTTGAAGCCGCGCTGCGCCTGTCGGATGAGGCCGAGATAGGAATTGTTCACGACCACATGAATATAGGGCAGCTTGTGCTGTGCGCCGACCGCCAGTTCCTCGATCATGAACTGGAAATCATAGTCGCCGGAAAGCGCAACAATCGGACAATCAGGATCGGCAGCACGGACACCGAGCGCTGCTGGCAACGTCCAGCCGAGCGGACCAGCCTGACCGCAATTGATCCAGTTGCGCGGACGATAGACATGCAGGAATTGCGCGCCCGCAATCTGGCTGAGGCCGATAGTCGTGACATAGCAGGTATCGCGGCCAAACGCCTTGTTCATCTCCTCATAAACACGCTGCGGCTTGAGCGGCGTCTGGTCGAAATGCGTCTTGCGCAGCATGGTGCGCTTGCGCTCGCCGCATTCCCTGGCCCAGTCGGACCAGTCGCGCAGCTTACCGGCAGACTTCCATTCGGTCGCAACGTCCAGCAGCAGCTTCAGCGCCTTGCCTGCGTCTGAGACGATACCGAAATCCGGTGCAAAGACACGACCGATCTGTGTTGGCTCAATGTCGATATGGATGAATTTGCGATCTTTCTTGTAGGTATCGACATTACCCGTATGACGGTTCGCCCAGCGGTTGCCGATACCGATAACGACATCGGAAGCCAGCAGATTGGCATTGCCATAGCGGTGCGAGGTCTGCAGACCGCACATGCCCGCCATCAGGCGATGGTCGTCAGGAATGACGCCCCAGCCCATCAGGGTCGGGATGACCGGAATGCCAGTGATTTCGGCGAACTCGACCAGAAGATCGGAGGCATCGGCATTGATGATGCCGCCGCCTGCGACGATCAGCGGACGTTCCGCCTCGTTCAGCATGGCGAGCGCCTTTTCGGCCTGCACCCGCGTGGCCGCCGGCTTGTAGGCTTCCATCGGCTGGTAGGTGTCAATGTCGAATTCGATTTCCGCAAGCTGGACATCGATTGGCAGGTCGATCAGAACCGGACCGGGACGGCCCGACTTCATGATATGGAACGCCTTCTGGAAGACATAAGGAACCAGTGCGGGTTCCATGACCGTGACCGCCCACTTGGTGACGGGCGCCGCGATCTTGGCGATATCGACCGCCTGAAAGTCTTCCTTGTCCAGACGCGCACGTGGCGCCTGGCCCGTGATGCAGAGGATCGGGATCGAGTCGGCAGAAGCCGAATAAAGGCCCGTAATCATATCCGTTCCAGCGGGGCCGGAGGTGCCGATGCACAGACCGATATTGCCATGCTTGGCGCGGGTATAGCCTTCGGCCATATGCGACGCACCCTCGACGTGACGCGCCAGTATGTGGCGGATCGAGCCGCGCGCTTTCATCGCCGAATAAAATGGATTGATCGCCGCGCCCGGTACACCGAAAGCACAATTGATCCCTTCTTTTTCCAGCACAAGCACGGCTGCATCGACTGCACGCATTCTGGCCATGACGGCTCCCTCCTCAAGCAGCGTCCGTTCCGCTGGAACGGCTATTGCCGCTTTGTTTCTTTTTCTCACGCATTTCCAGACGCAAAAGGCTTACGCACTTTTGCTGGAAATGCTTTGTGGAATTCATCTCCATTTACAAATGCTAATATCAAAAAATGGAAATGCATACCATTATATGGAAATAAAGATCTTCAACGTAATGGAGATAATCCGCCGCTCCCTTTCCGAGTAGCAATCGATGCGATAGTGATAATTCCTGAGTTTAGACGGGATTCGGAGACGGTGATGGAACAGGCAAAGGTAAAGCGGGGCCGCAAGGCGGCGGAGAACGCCGCGCCCTCGTCTGTGCAGGTTCTGGACCGAAGCCTGAAGCTGCTGGCGCTGATTGCCGAAAATGACGGCTCGACACTGACCGACCTTGCCGATGAGAGCGGCATGGCGCCCTCAACCGTGCACCGCCTTCTGTCGTCACTGGCCAATCATGGTATGGTTTCCCACGATCTGGAAAGCGGAGACTGGACCATCGGCGTCAAGGCTTTCGAAATCGGCAATGCCTTTCGCCGCTTCCGCAAGCTCGGCATTCTGGCGCGGCCCTATCTCAAGACATTGATGGAAACGAGCGGCGAGACCGCCAATATCGGCGTCGAGGATGGCGGCGATGTCGTGTTCATCTCGCAGATCGAAAGCCATGCGCCGATGCGAGCCTTTTTCCGGCCCGGACGGCGCGGGCCGATCCATGCATCCGGCATCGGCAAGGCCATATTGTCCACCTGGTCGGACAAGGAAATTGCGCACGTTCTTTCGGGTCGTACGCTTGAACATTTTACGCAGCGCACACTCGACAACCTGCCTGCACTACTGAAAGATATTCAGGCAACCCGTACGCGTGGCTGGTCTATCGACGACGAGGAACACACGCTTGGCATGTGCTGCATTGCCGCTCCCATCTTCAACGAATATGGCGAGGCGATTGCCGGTATTTCCGTTTCCGGCCCTGCGGTACGCCTGCCGAAAAAGAAGCTCGAGGAATTCGGGCCGCTCATCCGCTCCACCGCTGATGAGCTGACCCGCGCCATGGGCGGCAAACGCCCGGAAGAGTTTTAACAAAAAGACCCGCAGCGGATCGCTCCGCCACGGGTCATCCTCCTCCAAGGATTGGGGTATCAGACCAGTTCGGCCTTGAGCGGCTTGCCAGCCGCATAGGTTTCGACGATGGCGCGGTCATCGCCCAGCGTCTGCAACAGGAACAGTTCCTGCTCCAGCGTCGCACCAGCCGCCATGCGAAGTCGCATTGGCGATGTTGCGGACGAATCCAGCACCACGATATCGGCTTCTGTGCCCTCATCGAGCGTACCGATCTTGTCTTCCATGGAGAGTGCGCGGGCGTTGCCGAGCGTCATCATGTAAAATGACTGGAACGGGTTCAGACGCTGTTCACGCAGTTGCAGGACTTTGTAGCCCTCGTCCATGGTGCGCAGCATGGAGAAACTCGTGCCGCCGCCAACGTCGGTTGCCACCGCCATGCGTACGCCCGCTGCCTGCAATCGGTCGCGGTCGAAAAGCCCGGAACCAAGGAACAGGTTCGAGGTCGGGCAGAAAACGGCAATCGAACCCGTTTCCGCCATGACGCGCACTTCACGCTCTTCCAGGTGGATCGAGTGGCCGAGCAGGGTCTTGTCACCCAACAGGCCGTAATGCTCGTAAATGCCGAGATAGTCCGGCGCATCGGGATAGAGCGACTTGGTGAAAGAGATTTCGTCGTGATTTTCGGAAAGATGCGTCTGGACGTAGCTGCCGGGATGCTCACGAACAAGCGCCTGGCTTGCTTCGAGCTGCTCTGGCGTCGACGTAATGGCAAAGCGTGGCGTGATTACATAATCGAGGCGGCCCTTGCCCTGCCAGCGCGCAATCAGCGCCTTCGTATCGTCATATCCGGACTGTGCCGTGTCGCAGAGTGCGGGCGGCGCATTGCGATCCATCATCACCTTGCCGCCAAGCATGCGCATGTTGCGGTGCTGTGAAGCACGGAAATAGGCATCGACGCTCTGCGGAGGCACGGAGCAATAAGCAACCGCCGTGGTGGTGCCGTGGCGGATCAGCTCGTCAAGAAAGCGCTCCGCGATGAATTCGGCATGCTGCTCGTCGGCAAATTTCTGCTCCGCAACGAATGTATAGGTGTTGAGCCACTCCAGGAGATTGGCGGCATAGGAAGCAACCACCTGCGTCTGCGGATAGTGGATATGCGTATCGATGAAACCGGGCAGGATCAGGTGCGGGCGATGGTCGACGACGTTGACGTCGCTGCCTACCTCAGCACTGACTTCAGCATAGTCTCCGAGACGCAATATGCGGCCATCTTCGACCAGCACGGCACCGTCTTCAATGTAGCGATAAGCGGCATTGTCATCGAGGCTCTGCGGTTCGTCACGAAAGGTCAGCACGCGGCCGCGGATCAGAAGCTTGGTCATCAAATTGGTCCTTATTTCGGGCCTTGCGTGGCAGACTGGTACCAGGAGGCAAGAAGCTGGCGCTCTTCCTCGCTCACGCCGGTGACATTGGCGGGCGGCATGGCATGCGAGCGGCCTGCCTGCAGATAGATTTCACGCGCATGGGCCGCGATATCGCGGTCGGTGTCCAACACGACACCCTTCGGCGGCGCAATGATGCCTTCCCAGCCCGGCTCCTTGGCATGGCACATGGCGCAGCGCCCGAGAACGGTATCCCGCACTTTTTCAAAGTGCGGGTCCGAGATAAAAGATTGCTGCAATGCCGAGACCTTCTGTTCTTCCGGCTCACCGGTCAGAACTTTCGGCACTGTCGAGAGCCAGATGATGATGATGAACAGGATCACCGTGACCAGCCAGGTCCAGGTCGGACTGCCCTTGCGGGCGTGCTGCGTGTTGAACCAATGACGGATCGTGACGCCCATCAGGAACACCAGCGAGGCGATGATCCAGTTGAATTGCGTCCCGAAAGCCAGCGGATAGTGGTTCGACAGCATCAGGAACAGAACAGGCAGCGTCAGATAGTTGTTATGCGTCGAGCGCTGCTTGGCGATCTTGCCGTATTTGGGGTCCGGCTTGCGGCCTGCGATCAGATCCGCCACCACGATCTTCTGGTTGGGAATGATGACCATGAACACATTGGCGGACATAACCGTCGCGGTGAAAGCGCCAAGATGCAGGAAGGCTGCGCGTCCGGTGAACAGATGCGTATAGCCCCAGGCAACAAACACAAGCACGACATAGAGCATCACCATCAGCAGCGTATCGCTTTTGCCGAGCATGAGCTTGCAGATCGTGTTGTAGGCAATCCAGCCAAAGGCCAGCGAAGCGATCGAAATGCCGATGGCGACGGGGCGCGAGACATCGAGAACATTCGGATCGATCAGGTAAAGATCAGCTCCGGCGTAATAAACAATGCAGAGCAGCGTGAAACCCGACAGCCAGGTGGCGTAGGATTCCCATTTGAACCAGGTCAGGTGTTCCGGCATTTCGGCAGGCGCAACCAGATACTTCTGGATGTGATAGAAGCCACCACCATGGACCTGCCATTCCTCACCATGCGCACCTTCCGGCAAGCCGGGACGCTGGCGCAAACCCAGATCAAGCGCAATGAAGTAAAAGGACGAGCCGATCCACGCAATCGCGGTAATCACATGCAGCCACCGCGCTGCGAAGCCCAGCCAGTCCCAGGCTACAGCGAAATCATACATCAGGTACTCCCATTTCTCGGCTCATTTCTTGACCCAATTTTGGGCCCCATTGTTCGTTGTTGCATTATGTGCCAAAGGAATCAGGTTCAGGGAACGTCACATCACGACCAGCACTTTCAAAAAAATCTAGACAATCGTGGAGGGGACGTATGTCATATCTTGATAATCTGCGCGTTTTTGTGCG
>WPCJ01147152.1_pt1 | contig 46988 bp, 49 predicted proteins | sample 5399831 | NCBI WGS metagenome assembly WPCJ01 (sample SAMN12869470, study PRJNA574797) | sludge metagenome | isolation source: wastewater treatment of pH10 | place: China:Beijing | collected 2019-05-20
AGGGGCAGATCGTCGTCGCCAATGTGATGTCGGTGACGCTGTCGACCGACCACCGGGCCGTCGACGGCGCGCTCGGGGCCGAGATGCTCGCCGCCTTCAAGCGACACATCGAAAACCCCATCGGAATGCTGGTGTAGGCAAGGTGAACCTCACCGGTTCGATCGTCTTCGCGCTGGCCGGTTCCATTGCCCTTTCGGTCGCGGCGGGAACGGCCCTCGGGACGTTCCTTGCCGAGCCGGAAATCCTCGTTGTCGTGCTTGTGGCGGCCGTGCCGCTTGCCATCGTGTCGATTTTGCTGTTCGCCCTCGCCAGTCTGCGTCCCGTGCGCAGGACCGCGACGGCCAGGATGGCGACGACCCTTGCCATATTGCTGGCGCTGGTCGCCTTCGGCCTCGCCGCCGCCAATCTGGGGGCCGAGGGCACGATGGCTTCCGCGACGCGCGGAACGAAGGTGATATTCGTGCTGCTGGTATCGTGCCTCACCGTCGTGCTGGTCCAGTGGTTGATCTTCCGGCGTGACCCGCCGCCCGGACATGTCCCGCCAATGAAGTTTGGCCGTGAAGGAGCGAACAGAAATGCCTGACCGCAAGACCAAAGCCATCCTCTGCTACGGCGACTCGCTGACCTGGGGCTACAATGCCGAAGGCCCGTCGCGCCATGCCTACGAGGACCGCTGGCCGAGCACGCTCCAGGCTGAGCTGGGAGCCGCCTTCAACGTCGTCGCCGACGGGCTTAACGGGCGCACCACTGCATTCGACGACTATCTCGCCAGCTCGGACCGCAATGCGACGCGAACCCTTCCCACCGCGCTCGCCGCCCATTCGCCGCTCGATCTGGTTATCATCATGCTCGGCACGAACGATTTGAAGCCGTGGATCAACGGAAATCCGCTGGCCACCAAATACGCCTTGCAGCGGCTCGTCGATGTCGTCCGGGGTCATGATTATGACGGCTTCGACTGGGCGCCGCCAAAGGTGCTGCTTGTCTCGCCGCCGGTGATCGTCGAGACGGACAATGCCGAGTTCAGCGAGCTTTTCGAGGGCGGAATCGAGTCCTCGCGCCGCCTTGCCCGCCTCTATTCGGAGATCGCGGAACTGACCGGAGCGCATTTCTTCGACTCCGGAACAGTCGCCAAGACGACGCCGCTCGACGGCATCCATCTCGACGCGGAGAACACGCGCGCCATAGGCCGCGCGCTCGCGCCGGTCGTGCGCAAGATACTTGATCTCTAAGCCCGAGGAGAAATTCCGTGGCCAATTCCTACGACGTGATCATCATCGGCTCCGGGCCGGGCGGCTACATCGCGGCCATCCGCGCCTCGCAGCTTGGTCTGAAGACGGCAATCGTCGAGCGCGAGCACCTTGCAGGCATCTGCTCCAACTGGGGCTGCATCCCGACCAAGGCCCTGTTGCGCTCGGCCGAAATCCTCCATTACGCCGAGCACGCCAAGAACTACGGCCTGAAGGTGGAGGGCAAGATCACGCCTGATCTCAAGGCGATCGTCGACCGCTCGCGCGGCATCGCCCAGCGCATGAATGGCGGCGTCGGCTTCCTGATGAAAAAGAACAAGGTCGACGTGATCTGGGGCGAGGCGAAGCTGACCAAGGCCAATAAGGAAGGCGGGGGCGAGATCGTCGTTTCGAAGTCTTCCAAGAAGCCCATGGAGCCGCAGGCGCCGTTGCCCAAGAACACGCTGGGCGAGGGGACGTATACGGCAAAGCACGTCATCGTTGCGACCGGCGCGCGTCCGCGCGCGCTTCCGGGCATCGAGCCGGACGGCAAGCTCATCTGGACCTATTTCGACGCGCTCGTCCCGCAGGAGATGCCGAAGTCGCTGCTGGTCATGGGGTCGGGCGCTATCGGCATCGAGTTCGCCTCCTTCTACCGGGCGCTCGGCGTCGAGGTGACGGTGGTCGAGATCATGTCGCAGGTCATGCCGGTCGAGGACGCTGAGATCGCCGCGTTCGCCAAGAAGCAGTTCGACCGGCAGGGCATGAAGATCCTGCTGGAGGCCAAGGTAGCCAAGGTCGAAAAATCGGCCAATTCGATCACCGCCCATGTCGAGTTGAAGGATGGCAAGGTGGAAAAGATCACCGCCGACCGCATGATCTCGGCTGTCGGTGTTCAGGGCAACATCGAGAATATCGGGCTCGAGGCACTCGGCGTGAAGACCGATCGTGGCACCATCGTCATCGACGGCTACGGCAAGACCAACGTTCCGGGCATCTACGCCATTGGCGACGTCGCCGGGCCACCCATGCTCGCCCACAAGGCCGAGCACGAGGCCGTCATCTGCATCGAGAAGATCGCCGGCCTGCCCAATGTCCATCCGATGGACAAGCTCAAGATTCCGGGCTGCACCTACTGCAACCCGCAGGTCGCGTCCGTCGGCCTGACGGAGGCGAAGGCCAAGGCCGAGGGATACGACATCCGCGTCGGCCGCTTCCCCTTCGTCGCTAATGGCAAGGCCATCGCGCTCGGCGAGGACCAGGGCATGGTCAAGACGATCTTCGACAAAAAGACCGGGCAACTGCTCGGCGCGCACATGGTCGGCGCGGAAGTCACCGAGCTGATCCAGGGCTTTGTCGTCGCGATGAACCTCGAAACCACCGAGGAAGAGCTGATGCACACCATCTTCCCGCATCCGACCCTGTCCGAGACGATGAAGGAAAGCGTGCTCGATGCCTACGGACGTGCTCTCAATGCATGAGGCGCCTGCGCATCCGTATCTGTTCCGCAGAGCGGATGCGGCATATATGAAGACAGGTTGACTGCTTCCGCGGAGGCTCGCGATGGATCAGAGTGTTGGAATCATGGGAATGCCGGGCGTCGGCTTCTTCGGCATGCTGCTGATCGGATTCCTTGCCGGCTATGTCGCCGAAAAGGCCATGAACCGGGACCATGGCCTGTTCACCAACATCCTGGTCGGCATCGCCGGCTCTTTCGTCGGCGGCACGCTGGCCGGCGTGCTCGACCTGAACTATCACGGCTTCCTCGGCAATCTCATCGTGGCGATCGCCGGCGCGCTTCTGTTGCTCTGGGTATTCGGACGCGCAAAGAAAAGCGGAGTGAACTGAAAGCATGGTCACCTTACTCGACCGCATCGCGAATCCGACCCGCGTCAGGCACCCCGAGAAGGCTCATAGGCCCGATCAGGAAGTACTTCGCAAGCCGGACTGGATCCGGGTGAAGGCTCCCACCTCCAAGGCTTACGCCGACACGCGCGAGATCGTGAAGACGCACAAGCTCGTGACCGTCTGCGAGGAGGCCGGCTGCCCCAATATCGGCGAGTGCTGGGACAAGAAGCACGCAACCTTCATGATCATGGGCGAGATCTGCACGCGCGCCTGCGCCTTCTGCAACGTGGCCACAGGCATCCCGACCGCTCTCGACCATGACGAGCCCGCCCGCGTCGCCCACGCGGTTAAGCATATGGGGCTCACCCATGTCGTCATCACTTCTGTCGATCGCGACGATCTGCCCGACGGCGGCGCGCAGCATTTCGTCGAGGTGATCCATGCGATCCGCAAGTCCACGCCCGCCACCACCATCGAGATCCTGACGCCCGATTTTCTGCGCAAAGACGGCGCGCTCGAGGTTGTCGTCGCGGCCCGGCCCGATGTCTTCAACCACAATCTGGAGACGGTGCCGTCCAACTATCTCACAGTGCGGCCCGGTGCGCGCTACTTCCATTCTATCCGGCTGCTTCAGAGGGTGAAGGAGCTAGATCCGTCGATCTTCACCAAGTCCGGCATCATGGTGGGTTTGGGCGAGGAGCGGAACGAAATCCTCCAGCTGATGGATGATCTGCGTACCGCCAATGTCGACTTCATGACGATCGGCCAGTATCTGCAGCCGACGAAGAAGCACCATCCGGTGAAGCGTTTCGTAACGCCCGAGGAGTTCAAGTCCTACGAGACGATCGGCCGGACCAAGGGCTTCCTGCTGGTCGCGTCCAGCCCGCTGACGCGTTCCTCGCACCATGCCGGCGACGATTTCGCGAAGTTGCGCGCGGCACGCGAGGCGCAGTTGGCGAAAAGCGCCTGATCTCGGCGCAACTGCATGCCGAAATACGAAACCACGCGCACGGTCGATCATCCGCCCGAAAGGATGTTCGCGCTCGTTGCCGATGTCGAGAAATATCCGGAATTCCTGCCCCTGTGCGAGGCGCTGACGGTACGTTCGCGCCGCGAGCGCGATGACAACGCGGTTCTGGTCGCCGACATGACGGTCGGTTACAAGGCGATCCGCGAGACCTTCACCAGCCAGGTGCACTTGCAGCGGGGGCGTCTGGCCATCGACGTCAAATATCTCGACGGCCCGTTTCGCTACCTGACGAACGAATGGCGCTTCGAACCGGCTGACGGCGGCGGCTCGGTCGTGCACTTCTTTATCGACTACGAGTTCAAGAGCCGCATGCTCGGCGCGGTCATGGGCGCGATGTTCGACCGCGCGTTCCGCATGTTTGCGGATGCCTTCGAGAAGCGCGCGAACGCGATCTACGGCCCGGCCCGACCTCTGGCCTGAGCCCTCGCGGCCGCTATTCCTCGGGCATGGGCAGTGCGTCCTTCGGCACAACCACCTCGGCTATATGACGGACGTGGTCGATGAGGAACAGTATCTCGCCCTACTTGTCTGCCGGGAAATAATGCTGCGTCACGGTGTTTTCACCATCGTCGAAGCCTGTGTAAGCCTGCCTGATCGTGACGGATTCAGACGCGATGTAGCCATCTTCCATCAGGTCCCGGCCGAGGCGGGCAAGCTTGCGCTTGTCCTTGATGTGCATGGGCTTGAACGGATCTGTGTAGTCTGTGTGGACGGCATAGTAGGTCATCGTGGCGCCCCTCTTGTGCGATCGCACGATTGTGGACCTCTCGCCGACTCGGGGAAAGTCAGACTTTGCGGCTTGCTTAATGGCTGCTGTCAGTCGAGTGCCCGCAGCCCCATGTTGAGGGCGTGGCGAACTGTCTCGCGCCGGATGAAATCGCGCCCGCGATTGTCGAAGACGCACTTTTCGGTGACGATCGGCTGGCCGGGCAGGGCCATGCCGAACCATACCAGCCCGACCGGCTTCTCGGCGGAGCCGCCGTCCGGCCCGGCGATGCCCGTCACCGCCAGCGCGATGCCCGCGCGCGAATTCGCCAGCGCTCCGGCCGCCATCTCGCTCGCCGTCTGCGGCGACACGGCCCCATGTCGGTCGAGGGTCTCCCTGGAGACGCCCACCATGTCCATTTTCGCCTCGTTGGAATAGGTGACGAAGCCGCGATCGACCATCGAAGAGGAGCCGGGAATATCGGTCAGCAGCGAGATGATCATGCCGCCCGTGCAGGATTCGGCGGTCGCGACCAGTATCTTGTGGCGTGCGCAGGCTTTCAGGAATCTGTCGGCAAGGTCACCCCAATCGTTCATCTGCTGCCCGTTCCGTTCCGCTCATCCCGCCGCGCTAGCCCGGCAACTCTCCGGGAAACACGACGCTTGCCGTGGCGATCGCCGCGATGCCTTCCTCGCGGCCGACAAAGCCCAGCCGCTCGTTCGTGGTCGCCTTCACCGAGACGCGCGAGCCTGCCACTCCGACCATTTCCGACAGAGCCTGCGTCATCGCCTCGCGGTGAGGCCCCACGCGCGGCGCTTCGCAGATCAGCGTGATGTCCACATTGGCGATGCGTCCACCCTGGGAACGCACGATCGCCACCGCATGTTCCAGGAAGATGCGGGAGGCGGCCCCCTTCCATTGCGGATCGGAGGGCGGGAAATGCGTGCCGATGTCGCCCGCGCCGCAGGTGGCGAGCAGCGCATCGGTCAGCGCATGCAGCGCGACATCCGCGTCGGAGTGACCGGAAAGCTTCTTGTGGTGAGGGATCTCGACGCCGCACAGCGTCACGCTGTTGCCAGGCTCGAACGAATGCACGTCATAGCCGTTGCCGGTGCGCACGTCCGGAAAGGACGGCCGGCCGTAGCCGAGCCTCTGGTCTGCTAGCACCATGTCGCGCGCCCATGTCAGTTTCACATTGTCGGGGGAACCGGTCACGATCCTGACCGGTATGTCGGCCCATTCGGCCACTGCCGAATCGTCGGTGAAGTCGTTCTTGCCGAGTTGAAGCGCCTTTTCGTGCGCCTCCAGGATCGAGCGATAGGGAAAACCTTGTGGCGTCTGCGCGGCATAGAGGCCGGCGCGGGGCACGGTCTCGCCGACATTGCCGTCGCCGTTCATGCGCTTCAGCGTTTCGGCGACCTGCATGGAGGGTAGGGCGCCTTGTCGCGCGTCGATCGCGTCGATCGTTCTGTCTATCAGTTCGGGGTCGACGAAGGGTCGCACGCCGTCATGGATGAGGACGACTTCCGGCGCTTCCTCGCGCAAAGCAAGCAGGGCGAGCCGTGTCGATTCCTGCCGGGTCGGGCCGCCATGGATCGTCACGATCCTTCCTTCGCCGAGGCCCGAGGCGGCGGCGCTGAAAAGTTCCTCGTCGTCCGGATGGATGGCGACTACGATCCGCCCGATGCGCGGATGCCGCAGGAACGCTTCGAGCGTATGCGTCACCACAGGCCGCCCGCCGACCGGGCGGTACTGCTTCGGCCCCTCGGCCGTCCCTGCTCTTTCACCCCGTCCGGCGGCGACGATCACCACGGCGGCCTTCGGAGGCTCACTGCTCGAACCAATATGCATGGCGTGAGGCATAATCGCGCCTTCGCGGGAAGACCAGTGTCTTTAGCGCCTTTAAGGCCGGCAGGCTTCTTTCGGTCGTATATTTTCCCATGGTTCCTGTTGCGGTGCAAAAAGAATGTGTCTATTCCTTACGCATAAGTGAATGGTGCTTTGTTTTTGTGCATGAACGAACTCGCGAAACTCGCTGATCCGCTGACGGTAGGGAATGTGCTGATACGCAATCGCGTATTTCTCGCTCCCATGTCTGGAGTGACGGATCAGGCATTCCGCCGGCGCGCCTATGAGCATGGCGCGGGTCTCGTCGTCTCGGAGATGATCGCCAGCGGCGAGTTGGCCAAAGGACGGTTGGATACCGGCCGTCGCGTGCGCCATTCGGGCCTGCCCGTCCACATGGTCCAGCTTGCCGGCCGCGAAACGGCGCTCATGGCCGAGGCCGCGCGCATCGCCGAAGGCGAGGGCGCCGACATCATCGACATAAACATGGGCTGCCCGGCCAAGAAGGTCACGGGCGGCTATTGCGGCTCGGCCCTGATGCGCGACCTCGATCAGGCGCTTGTGCTGATCGATGCGGTCGTCGGGGCCGTGGATGTGCCCGTCACCGTCAAGATGCGCCTCGGCTGGGACGAAACCGCGCTCAACGCTCCCGTTCTGGCACGCCGGGCTCAGGATGCCGGCGTCAGCATGGTTACGGTTCATGGCCGCACGCGGTGCCAGTTCTACAAGGGACAGGCCGACTGGCGCGCCATCGCCCGCGTCAAGGAAGCCGTCTCCATCCCCGTGGTAGCCAATGGGGACATAGGCACTCCCGCCGAGGCCATGGCTGCCCTCGCGCTTTCCGGCGCGGATGTCGTCATGGTCGGCCGTGCCAGCTATGGCGCGCCATGGGTGCCCGGCGGCCTCGCGCGGGCTGCGGCGGGTGTTTCCTGCCGCGCGCCCGGCACCGGCGAGGCGATGGCCGACTATGTCGTCTCGCATTACGAGGACATGCTGTCGCTCTACGGGATCGAAGGCGGCGTCAGGCATGCCCGCAAGCATCTCGGCTGGTATCTCGACCGCCACGCTCCCGGCGTCACTGGGGACTTGAGGCGCGAGGTCATGACCTCTGTCGATCCCGCGCAAGTCATCGAGGGCCTTCGCTCGGCATTCCTGAATCATGGCGGCGCGGTAGCCGAAAGAGCGGCTGCATGAGCGTCCCTATGCCATTGGCCGAAAGCAATGCCGCCCGGATCGTGCTCAACACGATCCGCCGTCCCGTCATCATGGTCGGGCAGGAAGACAACATCACCTTCGCCAATGCCGACGCGGAAGACTTCTTCCGTACAGGTGCTGCCGCCCTGTCGCGGCGGACGCTGGCGCATTTCGTTCCCTTCGGCAGTCCGATCCTGGCCTTGGTCGAGCAGGTTCGCGCGCGACGCGCACCGATGAACGAATACCGCGTCGATGTCTCGTCGCCGCGCCTCGGCATCGAGAAGATCGTCGATCTCTACGTCGCGCCGGTGCCGGAGTTTCCCGGCTCGGTCGTCGTGATGTTCCAGGAGCGCTCGATGGCCGACAAGATCGACCGCCAGATGACGCATCGCGGCGCGGCCCGTTCCGTCACCGGCCTCGCGGCCATGCTGGCGCACGAGATCAAGAATCCGCTTTCGGGCATACGCGGCGCGGCGCAGCTTCTGGAAACCTCCCTGTCCGACGAAGACCGGGCGCTTACGCGGCTCATCACCGACGAGACCGACCGCATCGTGTCGCTCGTGGACCGCATGGAGATTTTCTCGGACGAGCGGCCCATCGAGCGCTATCCCGTCAACATCCACGTCGTCCTCGACCATGTTAAGGCGATCGCGAAGAACGGTTTCGCCAGCAGGATCACCATACTGGAAGACTACGATCCCTCGCTGCCGCCGGTCTACGCGAACCGCGACCAGCTCATCCAGGTGTTCCTCAATCTCGTGAAGAATGCCGCCGAGGCTGTGGGCAACGTCGCCTCGGGCGAGATCACCCTGTCGACCGCTTTCAGGCCCGGCATCCGTGTTTCGTCTCCGGGCACGCAGGACCGCGTATCGCTGCCGCTGGAGTTCTGCGTCAGGGACAACGGGCCGGGCGTGTCCGATGATATCCTGCCCATCCTTTTCGACCCCTTCATAACGACTAAGCAGAACGGCTCCGGGCTCGGCCTTGCGCTGGTCGCGAAGATCGTCGGCGACCATGGCGGTGTCATCGAATGCGATTCGACGCAGCGCGGCGCGACGTTCCGCGTGCTGATGCCGGCGTGGAAGGACGACGCCGCGACCGCAGGAGATGGCGAGACGAAGGAGGGCGCTGCATGACCGTGACCGGCGACACCGCCGGCGACATTCTGATCGCGGACGACGATGCAGCGATCCGTACCGTGCTCAACCAGGCGCTTTCGCGGGTCGGCCACAGGGTTCGCGCCACCTCCAATGCGGCGACGCTCTGGCGCTGGGTCGCGGCGGGCGAGGGCGATCTGGTCATAACTGATGTCGTCATGCCGGACGAAAACGCCTTCGACATGCTGCCACGCATCAAGAAGGCGCGGCCTGAGCTGCCGGTCGTCGTCATGAGCGCGCAGAACACCTTCATGACGGCCATCCGCGCATCGGAAACCGGAGCCTACGAATATCTGCCCAAGCCGTTCGACCTCAACGAATTGCTGGGCATCGTCAACCGCGCGCTCGCTGAGCCGCGCCGACCCCGGATCGAAGGCCGGCCCGACGAGCAGGCGGAGGTCATGCCGCTGGTCGGTCGCTCGGCCGCCATGCAGGACACCTATCGTATGCTGGCGCGTATGATGCTGACGGATCTGACAGTCATGATCGGCGGCGAGTCCGGCACGGGCAAGGAGCTCGTCGCGCGGGCGCTGCATGAATATGGCCGCCGCCGTTCCGGGCCTTTCGTGGCCATCAACATGGCCGCCATTCCGCGCGATCTCATCGAGTCGGAACTGTTCGGACACGAAAAGGGAGCCTTCACCGGCGCGCAGGCCCGCTCGACGGGCCGTTTCGAGCAAGCCGAGGGCGGAACGCTGTTTTTGGACGAGATCGGCGACATGCCGATGGAGGCGCAGACGCGCCTTCTGCGTGTCCTCCAGCAGGGCGAATACACGACGGTCGGGGGCCGCACGCCGATCCGCACGGATGTGCGCATTGTCGCGGCGACCAACAAGGATCTGCGCACACTGATCGGGCAGGGCCTGTTCCGCGAAGACCTCTTCTACCGGCTGAATGTCGTGCCTCTGCGGCTTCCGCCGCTGCGCGAGCGCTCGGAGGACGTGCCGGACCTCGTGCGGCATTTCTTCAAGCGGGGCGAGGCCGAAGGGCTGCGTGCGAAGCATATTTCGAACGCCGGCATGGAGCTGATGAAGCGCTATCCGTGGCCGGGCAATGTCCGTGAGCTGGAGAATCTGGTGCGCCGTCTGGCGGCGCTCTATCCGCAAGACGAAATTTCGCCCGAGATCATCGAATCGGAACTCAGGACAGGCGAGCAGTCGACGGCTCCCGACAGCGTTCCGCTGCCGGAAAATCTGACGATCGGTCAGGCCACGGAAAGCTATCTGCAACGCTATTTCGCCAGCTTCGGGAACGAACTGCCGCCGCCGGGCCTCTACCAGCGCATTCTGGCCGAGGTTGAGCACCCGCTCGTGCTTGCGTCGATGACAGCGACGCGAGGCAATCAGATCAAGGCCGCCGAGCTTCTCGGGCTCAATCGTAACACCCTGCGCAAGAAGATCAGGGAGCTTGGCGTCAACGTTTTCCGGGCATCCAGATCGGGGTGAGCCCCTTCTATCAGGCGTCATTTAATCCGTGTCGAAAATGTCACGCCCGTTGCACAATTGCCACAATGCGTTGCATAGATCGCCATATTTCGCGGGCATCTCAAGTCGGACATGGCATTCCAGGCAACGTCGATTCCTGACCAACCCTTCGAGGCATCCGTAGCGCCGGACGGACGCCGGCTGCTCGCGCTTCCGGGCGTCGTCGCGGTCATCGGAGCGCTGGTCACGGCCGCCATCTCCTTCGCCATCCTCGTCGGCGTCACGCCCATCGCGCCGGACGAAACGACGACGATCGCTCTCATCGTCATCAACGCGCTGTTCGTGGCCGTACTGATCACGCTGATCGGCCGCGAGCTGCACCGAATCGCGGTTTCGAGACGCCACGGCAAGGCCGCCTCGCGCCTGCATGTGCGCATCGTGGCGATGTTCTCGCTGATTGCCGTGCTGCCCGCGCTGCTAGTCGCGATCATCGCGTCGATTACGCTCGACATCGGCCTCGACCGCTGGTTCGAGATTCGTACCAAGACGATCATCAGCTCGTCGCTGTCGATCTCCGAGGCCTATGTGCGCGAGAACGCCCGCAACCTTCAGGGCACGACCCTGTCGATGGCCAACGACCTCGACAATGCCCGCACGCTCTACAATCTCGACCGAACGGGCTTTCGCGAGTTCCTGAGTCGGCAGGCGGTCGGCCGCGCGCTGGCTCATGCCGCGCTGGTCAAGAACGACGGCTCCTTCATCATGAACGCGGAGACGCGAGCCGATTTCGACATGCCCGAGCCGCCTGCCGCGGCGCTCGAGAAAGCTGCTTCCGGCCAGCCGGTCCTGATCGAGCCGCGTACCAGCAACATCGTTGGTGCGATCGTCAAGCTGCGCCAGATTGAGGATGCCTATCTCTACACGATCCGCCTCGTCGACCCCGAGGTCATCAAGGCCCGTCAAATCGTGACCGCAAACACCAACGAGTATCGCGGCCTGGAGGCGAACCGCCGCACCACGCAGATCGCCTTCGGCCTGCTTTATCTCGGCCTCACGCTCATCATCGTGCTGTCAGCCATCTGGACCGGCATCGCCGTTGCCGACCGGCTGGTACGACCGATCCGCCAGCTCATAGGCGCCGCAGACGAGGTCGCTACCGGAAATCTCGACGTGTCGGTGCCCGTGCGCCTGTCCGATGGCGACGTCGCCTCGCTTGGCGACACCTTCAACAAGATGCTCCTCCAGTTGAAATCCCAGCGCAACGAGATCCTCTACGCCAAGGACGTGATCGACGAGCGCCGTCGCTTCTCGGAAGCCGTGCTGGAGGGCGTCACCGCGGGCGTCATCGGCGTCGATCCCTTCGGCACCATCACCATCGTAAACCGCTCGGCCGAGACGATGCTGGCGCTGCCAGCCGAGGAATCGGTAGGCGCGAGCCTTCTGACGCTGCTGCCGCATGTCGGCCGCGTCTTCGAGATCGGCCGCAAGTCGGGTCGGCCGGTCTATCGCGAGCAGGTCACTTTCTATCGCGCCGGCGCCGAGCGGACCTTCAACGTGCAGGTCACCATCGAGGGCGGTGACGACGCGCACGAAAAATCCTATGTCGTCACCATCGACGACATCACCGACCTGGTGCAGGCGCAGCGTTCCTCCGCCTGGGCCGATGTCGCGCGGCGCATCGCCCACGAGATCAAGAATCCGCTGACGCCGATCCAGCTTTCCGCCGAGCGCATCCGCCGCCGCTACGGCAAGGTCATCACCGAGGATCGCGAGGTCTTCGACCAGTGCACCGACACGATCATCAGGCAGGTCGGGGACATCGGCCGCATGGTCGACGAGTTCTCGGCCTTCGCGCGCATGCCCAAGCCCGAAATGAAGCTCATGGACATCCGCGAGGCGCTGCGCGAGGCCTCTTTCCTGGTCGAGGTCAGCCGTTCCGATATCCGGTTCGAGCGTGATTTCGGCAGCGTCCCGCTCAAGGGCACTTTCGACAGCCGCCTCATGGCGCAGGCATTCGGCAACATCATCAAGAATGCAGCCGAGGCAATCGAGGCCATCGGCAAGGAAATCGGCGACACAGGCGCGATACGTATCCGCTCCACCATGGAAGACGGAATGATTCGTGTGGATGTGATGGACAACGGCAAGGGGCTTCCGCGGGAGAATCGCCAACGCCTGCTGGAGCCCTATATGACCACCCGGGAGAAGGGGACCGGGCTTGGCCTCGCAATCGTCAAGAAGATCGTTGAAGACCACGGCGGGAGGCTCGAACTGCACGATGCCCCCGTCGATTTTCATGGAGGCCGGGGCGCAATGGTCACCATGATCCTGCCGGCCGCCGGGCCCGAGGCCGGGCAAGCGGGGTCGGGGCGCCTCTCCGTCCCGGATGAAAGTGCAGTAGAAATCGAGAAGGTACGCGATGGCGTCTGACATCCTCATCGTCGACGACGAAGAAGATATTCGTGAACTTGTTGCCGGCCTGCTCAGCGACGAGGGTCATGAAACACGTACCGCATTCGACGCCGACAGCGCGCTCGCGGCCATTGCGGATCGCGCGCCCAGGCTGATCTTCCTGGATATCTGGCTCCAGGGCTCGCGCCTCGACGGGCTGGAGCTTCTGGACCAGATCAAGACGATGCATCCGAACCTGCCGGTCGTCATGATTTCCGGTCACGGAAACATCGAGACGGCCGTATCGGCCATCCGCCGCGGCGCATACGATTTCATCGAGAAGCCCTTCAAGGCCGACAGGCTGATCCTCCTTGCCGAGCGCGCCCTGGAGACTTCCAAACTCAAGCGGGAGGTGTCCGACCTCAAGCTGCGCAGCGGCGAGACGTTCGACCTGATCGGCATGTCGCCGGCCATGAGTCAGCTTCGCCAGACCATCGAGCGTGTCGCACCCACGAACAGCCGCATCATGATCATCGGCCCCTCCGGCTCCGGCAAGGAGCTGGTGGCGCGCGCCATCCACGCGACCTCGTCGCGCAAGGGCGGTCCGTTCGTCAGCGTCAACGCCGCCACGATCACGCCCGAACGCATGGAGATCGAGCTGTTCGGCACCGAGTCCAACGGCGGCGAGCGCAAGGTCGGAGCGCTGGAGGAGGCGCATCGCGGCATCCTCTATCTCGACGAGGTCGGCGACATGCCGCGCGAGACTCAGAGCAAGATCCTGCGCGTCCTTGTCGATCAGCAATTCGAAAGGGTAGGGGGCACCAAGCGCGTCAAGGTCGATGTACGTATCATCTCGTCCACGGCGCAGAATCTGGAAGGAATGATCGCCGAGGGGCGTTTCCGGGAAGACCTGTATCATCGGCTGGCCGTCGTGCCGGTCATGGTGCCGGGCCTTGCCGAGCGCCGCGAGGACATTCCCTATCTCGTCGATCACTTCATGAAACAGGTCGCCAGACAGGCTGGCATCAAGCCGAGGCGTGTCGGCGACGACGCGCTGGCCGTTCTCCAGGCCCACAACTGGCCCGGCAACGTTCGCCAGCTTCGCAACAATATCGAGCGCCTGATGATCCTGGTGCGCGGCGACGACGTCGAGGCGCCCATCACGGCGGAGCTCCTGCCGGCAGAGATCGGCGACGTCATGCCGCGCGCGCCCAGCCAGTCCGACCAGCACATCATGGCCCTGCCGCTGCGAGAGGCGCGCGAGATGTTCGAGAAGGAATACCTGATCGCGCAGATCAATCGCTTCGGCGGTAACATCTCGCGCACGGCGGAATTCATCGGGATGGAGCGCTCCGCGCTTCATCGCAAGCTTAAGTCGCTCGGCGTCTGAGGACGCGGCTTGCAGCCGGGCGGGAATCGCTGGACAAGACTGCATTTCTCGGGGTCACGATCATGCCGCGCGTTGCATATGTGAACGGACGTTACGTGCCGCATGCGAATGCCTGCGTGCACATAGAAGATCGCGGCTATCAGTTCGCCGATGGTGTCTATGAGGTCTGCGAGGTTGCACGCGGGCACATCATGGACATGACCCGGCACCTCGACCGGCTCGGCCGCTCGCTGTCCGAGCTGCGCATCGACTGGCCGATGTCGCGCGCGACATTGCAGATCGTCATGGCCGAGGTCGTGCGCCGCAACCGCGTTCGCAACGGCCTCGTCTACCTCCAGGTAACGCGCGGGGTGGCGCCCCGGGATCATGTCTTTCCACAGCCTGGCACGCGCCCTGCCGTTGTCGTCATGACCAAGCGCAGCGATCCTGTTGCCGCCGCAACGCGTGCGGAGGCAGGGCTGAAGGTGATCACTGTGCCGGAGAACCGCTGGGACAGGGTCGACGTGAAAAGCATCGGCCTTCTCCCCAACGTGCTGGCGAAGCAGCAGGCAAGGGAGGCGGGCGCACAGGAGGCTTGGTTTGTCGGGCCGGACGGCATCGTCAAGGAAGGCGCGTCAACCAATGCGTGGATCGTCACGAAGGATGGCACGCTTGTCACGCGCCCGGCCGAAACGGGCATATTGCGCGGGGTCACGCGCACCACGCTCTTCGAAGTCGCGGCGAAGCTCGGCCTGAAAATCGAGGAGCGGGGCTTCACGGTCGAGGAGGCCAAAGGCGCCCGCGAGGCCTTCATAACCGCCGCAACCACCGTGGTGATGCCAGTCGTCGCCATAGACGGCGTCCCGATTGCCAACGGGCATCCCGGTTCCGTTGCACTTTCCTTGCGTCAGGCCTTTTTTGACGTTGCGGAAAAAATGCTGGCCTGATAACCGCAAGTGATCTACAGGCACTGCCCGCCGATGTATTTTTGTGCGCGGCACGGAGAAGTTGTGTGCTTGACAATCAGTTTGTAAGTTTGTGGATTGTCGGGCACGATTGATTAGCGAAAGATAAGAACAATGGCGGAACGCTCGCAGAATTTGCAGGACCTTTTCCTGAATTCGGTCAGAAAGACCAAGAATCCCCTCACGATTTTCCTCATTAACGGCGTCAAGCTGACCGGCGTTGTGACGTCGTTCGACAATTTCTGCGTGTTGCTCCGCCGCGACGGACACTCGCAGCTCGTCTACAAGCACGCGATTTCCACCATCATGCCGAGCCAGCCGGTTCAGATGTTCGATGGCGAGGAAACCGCTCAGAGCACCTGATTGGCAAGACAGAAAAACGCGGGCCAGGCATCTGGCGACAGCGGTTCGGGCAAATCCGGCATAGACCACGGCCATGAGCGCACGCGCACGGCCGTGATCGTTCCCGTGTTGCCGCGTACCTATCGTTCCGAAGAGGATCAGGACAGGCAGCGCTTTACGCGCTCCCCTGAAGCACGGCACGAGGAGGCGCTCGGTCTGGCCGGCGCGATAGATCTCGATATCGTCTACAGCGCGGTCGTGACGGTCAACGATCCTCGTCCGGCGACGCTGCTAGGCACCGGCAAGGTCGAGGAACTGGCCGAAATCGTCGAGCGCGAGGACGTCGAGGTCGTTGTCGTCGACCATCCGCTGACCCCTGTGCAGCAGCGCAATCTCGAAAAGGCGCTGAAGGCCAAGGTTCTCGACAGGACCGCCCTCATTCTGGAGATTTTCGGCGAGCGCGCACGCACCAAGGAAGGCACGCTGCAGGTCGAGCTTGCGCATCTGGAATACCAGAAGGGACGGCTCGTCCGCAGTTGGACCCACCTGGAGCGGCAGCGCGGCGGTAGCGGCTTTCTCGGCGGCCCTGGTGAAACGCAGATCGAAGCCGACCGTCGCGCGCTTCAGGAAAAGATCATCAAACTGAAGCGGGAACTGGAAACGGTGAAGCGTACGCGCGATCTTCACCGCGCCAAGCGCAAGAAGGTTCCGTTCCCTGTGGTCGCCATCGTCGGCTACACGAATGCCGGAAAGTCTACGCTTTTCAACCGCTTGACCGGAGCCGGCGTGCTGGCGGAGGACATGCTGTTCGCCACGCTCGATCCGACGCTGCGGCGGGTGCGGATGCCGCATGGCACGCCCGTGATCCTCTCGGACACGGTCGGTTTCGTCTCCGATCTTCCCACCCATCTGGTCGCGGCCTTCCGTGCGACGCTGGAGGAGGTGGTGGAGGCCGACCTGGTCATCCACCTGCGCGACATAGCCGACCCCGACACGGCCGCGCAGGCCGATGACGTTGAGCAGATTCTCGGCGATCTCGGGGTCGATGCGAAGGATCGCAAGCGGGTCATCGAGGTCTGGAACAAGATCGATCTGCTGGACGAGGGAAACCGCGAGCGTCTTCTGGCCGACAGCGGCGCGACCGGATCGGAGCCGCCAATCGCGATCTCGGCGGTAACCGGCGAGGGAATCGCCGCGCTCACCTCGATCATCGAGCAGCGTGTTTCCGGCGAACTGGAAGAGTTGACGGTCACGCTCCGTCCCGACCAGCTTGGCCTGACGGACTGGCTCTATCGCAACGGTCAGGTCATCAAGCGGACTGATAACGAGGACGGAAGCGTTTCCATTTCCATCCGCGTTACTGCTTCCGCGCGCGAGGAGATCGCCAGCCGATTGAGCAGCAGCAAGCGCTAAGCAACGTCACCCGGCGCTTTTTGCCTGCTGCCAGAGGTCTTCCATCTCGTCCAGCGCGGCTGCGTCGAGACTCGATCCGGAGGCCGTCAGGGCCTTTTCGACGTGATGGAAGCGGTTCTTGAACTTGTCGTTGGTGCCGGCGAGCGCGGCTTCGGAATCGAGACCGAGATGGCGGCCGAGATTGACCAGCGAAAACAGGACGTCGCCGAACTCGTCCTTGATCGAGGCCGGATTGCCTTTGGCCATGGCCTCGCGAAGCTCGCCGATCTCCTCCTCGATCTTGTCTAGGATGGGGCCGGCTTCTTTCCAGTCGAAGCCGACACGGGCAGCCTTCTCCTGCAACTTCAGGGCGCGGGTGAGGGCCGGCATGGCTGGCGGGATGCTGTCGAGATACCCGCCTCCATTGTCCTCAGCGGGCAGGCCGCGGGCGATCCTTGCGGCACGTTTCAGTGCTTTTTCCTCGGCCTTGATGCGTTCCCACATGTCTTTCGCCATGCCGGCGCCGCGCGCTTTGGCGTCGCCGAAGACATGGGGATGGCGGCGGATCATCTTCTCGGTGATTGCCTGAACGACATCACCGAAGGCGAATTCTCCAGCCTCTTCAGACATTTGCGCGTGATAGACAACCTGAAGCAGGAGGTCGCCCAATTCGTCGCGCAGATCGTCCTTGTCGTCGCGCGCGATCGTGTCGGCAACTTCATAGGCTTCCTCGATCGTATAGGGGGCGATCGACGCGAAATCCTGCTCGATGTCCCACGGACAGCCGGTCTGCGGGTCGCGCAGGGCGGCCATGATCTCGATGAGGCGGGAAATATCGCGGGAAGGCTTCATCGGCAGAGTCTAGCCGCGCCGGACAGGCGGCGGTATCCCGTTTCAGGCTTATGGACGATTTTCCACAAAACCGTTTGCCGCCGGATACCGTTCGCGGTCATTGTCGGGCATGACGAGCGAACGCACTGGCACCACGCCGATGGTCGCAAGGGAGGCGAAGTGGCCGCTGGCGTTCTTCGTCCGCCGTTGGCGGCGCGAGGTGCCGATGGCCGTGCTTTTCTGGCGCGACATGGTCGTGATCGGGTCGCTGCTCAACCTTGCGGCCGCGTTTGCGGGCCTCATGGCGCTGGGCTTCAAGGCGGATTTGCCGGTCGCGCTGGCGATTTTCCATTCGCCGCTGCCCTACAACATCTTCATCGTCGCCGCGATCTGGCGCACGGCCGATATCGCCGGCGCGGCAGGCGCGCGGCTTGGCGCACTCGTCTGGCTGGTCGCAGTTACGCTTCTATAGAGCGTGGACGAACAAGGTTGGAATGGTGCGGCATCCACCTGAAATGCCGAACATTACCAATGGCTTGCCGTTTTTGAGTTTCAATGTTTGCTCACGATCCGTCAACACCGCCGCCATCGGCGATAAAAAACGGCTTTCTGGCGTTCATGTCCTGGGGAGGTCGTGGATTCCCGGCGAAAGCGGCCGCTCGTTGAGCGGCACGACGAGCGTCGTGTCCACCGGCGCCACCAGCGACCAGCGGAAATGGCCCGGACTGTTGACCGACTCGCTCGATCCGCTCAGCGCCTGAGGCGTCACGCGCTGAAGGACGACATTGCCGAAGCCGCTGCCGTTGCTACGCACGTAGGAGGCGGGCATCGGCGGCGAGTTTTCCTCCCAGTCCAGATGAAAGCGCCGCAAGCCGTCCGGCGACGGCTCGATCTGCCATTTTATCGAGACGCTTCCGCCCTCGCGGCCAAGCGCGCCGAACCGGCAGGAATTGTTCCCGAGTTCGTGAAAGGCCATGCCGATATGCTGGACGGCGTTAGGCAGCAGCGTGACCATAGGGCCGGAGAGCGAAATCTGCGCCTCGTGGCCGAAGGGCTTAAGCTGTTCCTGTATCAGGTCGACGATGCTCGCTCCCGACCATTCCGATGTCACGAGAAGATCGTGGGAGCGCGAGAGAGCCATGATGCGGTCGCGCACCTGATTTTCGAAATCTCGGGGGTTGGAGGCGCGACGGCTGGTTTCGCGGATGACGGAGAGGATGACTGCGAACTGGTTCTTAACACGGTGGTTCACCTCGCGCATCAGCATGCGGATGCGGTGCTCGCTTTCCTTGGCCGCCGTGATGTCGCGGGCGATCTTGGAAGCTCCGACGATCACGCCTGACGGGTCCCGGATGGGGGAGACTGTGAGCGACACGGAAATATAGGTCCCGTCCTTGCGGCGGCGTGTCGTGTCATAGCTCGGTATGCGTTCGCCCCGGCTCAGCCGCTCGATGATTTCCGTTTCCTCGGATTGGAGACCTTCGGGGATGAGCATGCGCACCGACTGGCCGATCGCTTCCTCGGCCGTGTAGCCGAACAGCTTCTCGGCGGCGCGGTTCCAACTCGTAATGGTGCTGTTCAGATCCTTGCCGATGATGGCATCGAAAGAGGAATCGACAATCGCGGCAAGGCGCTCTTGTGCAAGAGCTTCTGCCGACATGTCGGGCTTCTTTTCACTCACGTATCGCCACCACGTATCGCCACCACCCCTTGGCCGCTGGCTGCTTGAGCTAAACAACCGGCCCGCAAATGAGTTCCACCTGATGCAGCAGATTTCAGAATTATTTCCTCAAGCCGCCGACTTCCGTTTGCCGCCGGAGGCAGGCTTGCGCGCCGGGCGGGTCTTGATGCCCTCTTTCTCCAGGCTTTTGCGCAGAACTTCCGCGAGGTTGACGACATTTTCCCTGGGCGCGGGGACGGGTTTGGGAAGCTTCTTGCCGGCCTTCTTGGCATTGATCATCTCGACCAGCGCGTTCTCGTAGCGGTCCTCGAAGGCCGACGGATCGAACTTGCCGATCTTCCGGTCGATCAGCATGGTCGCGATCTCGACCATGTCCGGGTCGGTCTTGGGAACCTTGATCCCGTCGAAGATCGCTTTCTCCGAAACCACATCCGAGGCGTTGCGCAGCGTCGTCATCATCAACCCGTCACCATGCGGGCGGATCACCACCTCGCGGCCGCGTTGATAAAGCACGATGCTGGCGAGCGCTGCCGCCTTCTTCCTGAGTAGAGCCTGCCGGATCACGGCAAAGGATTCCCGCGCCGTGGCGTCGGCCGGCACGACATAGTATGGCTTGTCCAGATAGCGCTGGTCGACCGCCGCCAGATCCACGGTCTCCTCGACTTCCAGCGTATGCTCGCTGGTCGGTTTCAAAGCCTTCAACTCTTCGGGCTCGATCAGGAGATACTCACCGCTGTCGAGCGGATAGCCCTTCACCTGATCCTCGGCCGTTACCAGGTCGCCCGTGATTTCGTCGACATAGACCGATCTGACGGGCAGCCGATCCTTCCTGTTGAGGATGCGGAAACTCACTTTTTCGGATTCGCTGGCCGCGTTCACCAGCTTGATGGCGCAGGAAACCGCACCGAACTTGAGAAATCCCTTCCATACGGCACGCAATGCCATGGGGTACTCCTTACGCGCAGATCGGGCCTGAGAAGGCCAGGAAACCAAAAGCCGGCGCGGTAACTAAAGCAACCCATGCCGGAAAGACCTGCCTCAGACAGTTTCCGCCCGGCCGGACCTAACGTCAAGTCGCGGTGAGCGGAAGGACTAAAGCGATGTAACGATCGCGCGTTTATCGCGTATCCGGCACAGAACCTCGTCAGTTCCGGCAAACTTCCTGCTCCCGCCTGCGATCAGGGTTGATGTGACAGAGATGGGGTCGCTTGCCGGAAACGTATCTTCCAGACCTTCCAGAAGCTGCTCTTCCAGAGTTGCCTGGTCTTCCGCCCGGCCTGGCGTGCGTCGATGCCGTTTCATGTACTCCATCCCGGGCGGCCTCCTTGCCGTCGCTCGCAGTGTATGGAGGTAACTCCGCTGCCGGCCCCTTGTTCCATGGAGGTGCTGTTCATGGCCCCGGCTTCTGCTAGCATCAGCAGATGGGGAGGGCGCCTGATGAGAATTCCAGGAAAGGGGTTTGTCCTCGCGGCCGCGATCATCTCCGCATCGATGGCCGTGCTGGCGCCGGCATCCGCTCTGGTTCGATACATGGTGCAGGGCATGACCTGCGCTGATGTGCAGGGCGCGGTGGAACGCGACGGGAAGGCAATCCTCTACCGGCAGGCGAGCCAGTCGGGCGTTCCGCTCTATGATCTCTACGTCGCCAACCAGCAGGCCTGCCAGCCGGGGCAAACGACCATCCGTGAGAACATACCGACGGCCGACACGGCGAGTTGTCCCGTGGCCAAATGCGTGGACCAAAGCCGGTTCGGCGGCAACAACCGTTGAGGGCTAAACTACGCGAAGCGTTAGACGTCGGCGATGCGTGGTTTGTCGTTGCATGCCCAAAAAACGCACAAATGCCCATGACTTCGTACAAGGATGGCGGCTACGCACCCGAAGCACGGGTCGTCATTCATCTGAGACAAAGGGTCAGGATATTATCCTAAAGTACCGTCTTCCTTTGCAAATCACGATGCTATGAATGGCTGGAAGTAAAGTGGCACGGTCGTTGCTTTGATCAGGATGTGACGAGATCGATGCCGGGTTCATTCAGGCATCGGGCAGGTTGCCTTCGAGGGGAAGGTGCTCGACTGGAGCGCGGCGCGAAGATCGTGCCCGGTCGAGCCCCGCGCCTTATCACGGTTTGACCGGCGGTCCGTCGCTCAGACCAGTTCAGTTTTTGACGGAAACAGCCCCTCAAAGGCAGGGGGATGAGGGGCGATTCTTCCTAAAGCTGAATGGCTCTAGTACCGTAGGCCGGTCAGAGAAATGACTGGCACCATTGTAGCGTACTGTTGGCGACCACGCGCAGATGATCCTCGGCCGAGAAGCCCGAGATCGTCTTGCGGGGTTTCAGGTCGTGATCGCCATCCTCGAGCCAGACGATCTCGATCTGCGGGGACAGGTCGTAACCCGCGACATCCTCTCTGGTGCCGAACTCGTCCCGCGTGCCCTGGAAGATCAGGGCAGGGGTCTTCATATTGGCAAGGTGGGCGGTGCGCGTCTGCGCAGGCTTAGCCGGCGGGTGGAAGGGATAGCCGAGGCACAGCAGCCCGACGATGCTGCCAGCCGCATATGCCTCGTCGGCGATCATGCTGGCCACGCGCCCGCCCATGGACTTGCCGCCGATGACGAGCGGCCCGCGCAACCTGAGCGCATGGATGGCCGCTAAATACTCCGGCATTAGCGTTTCGGCGCGCGGCGGCGGCTTTCGCACGCCCTCACGCCGGGCAGCCATGTAGCCGAACTCGAAACGGGCGACACGAAGCCCCTCTGAGGCGATTGCCTGCGCGACGGCGGTCATCGATGCGGAATCCATCGGCGCGCCGGCCCCATGCGCCAGAAGGATGGTGGCGGGAGCGGATTGCGGTCCGTCGAAGATCATCTTTTCCATCGCCCCGAATCCTGACCGAATTGCAGTCTGCCGACCAGAGGAATCCTTAGAAACCTGAAAGTTGCCCAGGTTCAGACAATTTTGGGCGGGGATCTGAAGAAGACATCGGGGCTACTGAGCATTTGTGGCGAACACAGAGCGTCTTAGATGCTCGATCTCTATGTTTCAGGCAATTTGCGAACGCTAGCCACGCCCCGCGAGGCCGGTTTCGAGATGCAATCTATATCGATCCGAGCGGAAATACAGGACGGCATATTCAGCAGGTGTGCCGTCAGCTGTGTGCGATCGGCGGCGGACGACGAGCAGGGCGGCCGCTGGCCGTACGTCCAGTTCGACCGACATGGTCTCGTCGGCAGGGGCGGCCTCGATTGTCTCGCGGGCGCCCACCAGCTTCACGTCGCATTTCTCGTTCAGCCAACGGTAAAGCGAATCACGGTCGAGGTCCTCGACCGTCGGAGGCGCGCCCTTGAAAATATCGATCGGAATCCACGAAAGGGCAACTCCCACAGGCTGATCGTCGGCCTTGAGAATTCGCCGGGAATGGAAGACGGAGGAATTGACGCGAACCTGCAAAGCCTCGCCGACTTCCGGGTTCGCGCGGCCGCGGCCCGCTTGGACCGTCTGATAAGAAGGGCGGCGCCCCCTGCGGCGCATGTCATCCGAAAATCCGTACATCTCGGACGCCGGCTGCTCGACGCGAGGGCCTAGCACGATGGAGCCCTTACCCGATTTGCGGATGATGAGCCCTTCCTGCTCGATATTGTCGAGCGCCGCGCGCGAGGTGGCGCGACTGATGCCGAAGGTGCGGTTAAGTTGGCTTTCGGAGGGGAGCGTGTCGCCCGCCGCAAAGGTTCCGTCCGCTATGGCCGCGCGCAATCGTTCCGCAATCTGAAACCAGAGCGGAAGGGGGCTGGACTCTGGAAGCGGGTTGTTCCACATTGAAGCATATCGTCCGAACGTCATGACATTTGCAAATGCGAGATCTCCGAAGAAACTGGCTCATCGTTTCCAGCCCGTCGGTCTTCTCAAAGCAGATAGCGCGGATCGCAAATGGAAGGAAGGTGGTGATAGACGGCTGACAGATGCAATCGATTTCAAGGCCAAATGTTATTCGGCCCGTCTGGCGCCTGTACGCTGGCCAAACAATTCATCGGCACAAGAAGGCAAGAAATGCCTCGCCAATCCGCACAACCGAAAGGGGAAATTTGATGCTTAGAAGACTGCTTCTCACTCTTACCGTCGCGGCGGTCGCGCCGGCGGGCGCCGCCTATGCGCAGGACAAGCAGCCGATCTCAGGCAAGACCTGCGACGAGCTGCTCGCCCAGTACAAGCAACTGCCCTTCACCGACATCCTGCCGCTGGACGAGGGTCCGGTCGCGATCAACGGTGAAGAGAAGAACATCACCATCGGTTTCTCGCAGACCGCTTTCAACCATCCGTGGCGCGTGTCGATGCTGGAATCGCTGCAGGCGGAAGCCTGCCGCCATCCAAATGTCAGCCTCGTCGTGCTCGACGGGAATGTCGACGTGGCCAAGCAGAGCAACGACGTTCGCGACCTGCTGGTGCGCGGAGTCGACGCCGTGCTGCTGAGCCCGGTCGAATCCGCGGCGCTCGTGCCGGCCGCAAGGGCGGTGACCGATGCCGGCATTCCGCTGGTGTTGATGGACCGCGACGTGCCCGCCGAAAAGACGCTCTTCATCGGCCAGAGCAACATCACCATGGCCGAGAAGGTGGCCGAAAAGATGGTCGAGGACCTGGGTGGTAAGGGCAACATCGTCGTGCTGACAGGGCTGAAGGGCTCTTCGCCGGCGGTGGACCGCAACAAGGGCATGGAGAATGTACTGGCGAAGCATCCCGACATAAAGGTACTCGCCGTGGGTGACGCGCAGTGGATCCGCGAGCCCGCCGTCCCGCTGATGGAGGACTTTCTGACCGCACATTCCGGCATCGACGCCGTGTTCTCACATGCCGAGGAATCGTCCTGGGGCGCTCAGCTTGCGATCGCGCGGGCAAACCGCTGCGGCGACGGCATCCGCCACTACACGTTCGACGGCTCGAATGCGGGCTTCAAGGCCGTGAAGGAAGGCACGTTCAGCGCCGACGGAAACTATACCCCCTTCATCGCCGACATCGGCCTGCGCGCCGCGCTCTACAAGCTCTCGGGCAAGGAAATCCCCGGAGCGGAAGGCTACGACATGCCGGGCAGCCGCCTTCTTCTGCCCGATTCCCCGACAGTCGTGGCAGCCAATGCCGACGAATGGATCGGCCGTGGCTGGGGCGATTTCGAGCCCACTCCCGATCCGTGCAAGAAGTAGTCTGAGAATGGATGCCCGTCCGCAAGGGCGGGCATCCATTTCCATGGCATCCGCTTCACAGGACTCCGAAAATCAATGTCGGCCGACCCCAGCAGACTGCTCCTCGACGCTCGAGGTCTGACCAAAACCTTCGACGGCAACGTCGTCCTCAAGGACGTCGACCTCGCGCTTCACGCTGGCGAGGTGCATGCGATCGTCGGTGAGAACGGCGCCGGCAAATCCACGCTCATCAAGACGCTTGGCGGCGTGCACAGGCCCGAAAGCGGCAGCCTGTTCCTCGACGGGCAGGAGATGACCCTGCGCTCGCCTGCCGACGCGATCGGCAAGGGTCTGGTCGTCATTCATCAGGAGCTGTCGCTGGCGCCGCATCTGTCGGTGGCCGAGAACATCTTCCTGGGGCACTATCCGAAAACACGCATCGGACTGGTTGACCGCCGCCGCATGCATGCAGAGACGCGTGCGCTGCTCGGCAGGCTCAACATCATCATCGACCCGCATGTGCTGGCAGGCGACCTCTCCATCGCTCAACAGCAGATGATCGAGATCGCCAAGGCGATCTCCTACAAGGCCAAGGTGCTTATCCTGGACGAGCCGACCGCCGTGCTCGACGAGTCCATGGTGGGCACGCTGTTCGATCTCGTCGCGAAGCTGAAGGCGGAAGGGATCGGCATCATATTCATCTCGCATCACCTCGAGGAAATCTTCAGGATCGCCGACACCGTGACCGTGCTGCGCGATGGACGGCGCACCGGCGTCAGTCCCGTCGCGGATATCGACCAGTCGTGGCTCGTATCAAAGATGATCGGCCGCGACTTCCCTGAGTTCTCCGCAGGAACGCGCCAGACGGGCGAGCCGGCGCTGGAGGTGAAGGGGCTGACGCTGAAGGGCGTCTTCGAGGGCATCACGTTCACGGCCCATCGCGGAGAGGTCGTCGGGCTCGCCGGACTGGTGGGCGCGGGGCGCACCGAGGTCGCGCAGGCCGTATGCGGCGTGACGCGACCGACATCGGGTGAAATCCGCGTCTTCGGCCGCAAGGTCAGGCTGCGCAACCCGAAGATGGCGACCCGCCTCGCCATGGCCTATGTGAGCGAGGACCGCAAGACGCTCGGCCTGCTGCCCAACCGTCCGGTCAGGGAGAATGCTACGATCTCCAAGCTGTCGCGCTTCCGGCGCCTAGGCTTCCTGCGACTGGGCAAGGAGCGAGTCTATGTCGCGGACATGATCCGCAAGCTCGACATCCGCCTTGCCGGCATGGACGTGGAAATCCGTACGCTGAGCGGCGGCAACCAGCAGAAGGTGCTGATCGGGCGCGCACTAGCCGTCGATCCAAAGATACTGATCTTCGACGAGCCGACGCGCGGCGTAGACATCGGGGCAAAGGGCGAGATCTACGCGATCATCGAGGAACTGGTCGCGTCGGGAATCTGCGTCATCCTCATCTCGTCGGAGCTGGAGGAAATCCTTCGCCTGTCGGACAAGATCGTCGTGCTTCGCAGGGGCCGCGTGGCGACGACGCTGACGCGCCAGGAAGCAAGTGAAGCCACCATTATGCATGCCGCCGCGCTGGCGGGCTGACGAACAAACGGTCGGGAATCGATGGCAACTGCGTTATCTCTCAACATGGCGTCTTTCGCTAGAATCTGGCGGCGCGTAGGCGTGTTCGCCGCGCTGATCCTGCTGATCATCGTCGCGTCGTTCCTGTCGGATCGCTTCCTTACCGTTCCGAACCTGTTGAACATACTGCGCCAGGTGGCCATCGTCGGCATCCTTGCGATCGGCATGACCTTCGTGATCCTGACCAAGGGAATAGATCTGTCGGTGGGATCGCTGCTCGGGCTCTCCGTGGTGCTCTATGCCGGTCTTCTGGAAGGCCATAGCATGGTCGTCGCCATTCCGCTGGGACTGGGTGCTGCCATGCTGGCCGGCCTCGTCAACGGCATAGGCGTCGCATGGGCGCGCATACCGCCCTTCATCATGACGCTCGGCATGCTCTCCTTCGCCAGAGGCATCGCCTTCATCTACACGGGCGGCACCCCGATACCGATCCTGAACGAAGGCTTCTACAGGCTTGGCAACGGCTACGTCGCCGGCATCCCCATCCCGTCGCTGATACTGCTCGGGGTGCTCGCGGTCAGCGCCATCGTACTTTCGCTTACAGCCTTCGGACGCAGCATCTACGGCATCGGCTCCAACGAGGAGGCCGCGCGCCTGTCGGGCGTCCCCGTAAAGTTCTACACGATCCTCGTATATGTGATCTCGGGCCTCGTTTCGGGCCTTGCCGGACTGGTCTATGCCTCGCAACTCAGCATCGGAACGCCGATCGCCGGGCAGGGATACGAGCTGGACGCCATCGCGGCGGTGGTCGTCGGCGGCACGTCGCTTTTCGGTGGCAAGGGAAGCGTCGCGGGCACATTCATAGGTACGCTGATCATCGGCGTGCTGGCCAACATATTGAACCTGACGGGCGTGGATCCCTACGTGCAGCAACTTTTCAAGGGGGCGCTCATCGTCACCGCCGTCTACATCATGTCGCGCACCGACAAGGCCTGAACTATGCTGGAAGTCTCTACAGTCCGGCCTTCGCTGTCGTCGGGTCTTCAAAACCTCGGCGCCGAAATCGACAAGCTGCGGCCGATGGTCGACCGGCACATCACGCCCGACAGGGTCGGGCGCTACCTGAAGGCGATCGCCGATACCTCAGCCCCCTCGACCACGGCGAGCGCGATGCGCGCGCCCGTCCTGCGCGCGCTTCTGGACGGGGACGGGGCGCTTGGCGGACGCCTCGTTCTCGATGCCAATTATGCGAATACGGGAAGCACCGTTCTGCTGGCCGGCGATGCCGCAAAAGCCATGCCGCTCTGGTATTTCGCCCATCTCGATACGATCAGCTATCTGGTCGGCCGCTCGGGGGACGGGCAGCATCCGCTGGTGCCGTTCTGCTATCACCTGACGCGGGAAGGGCGGCGTGACGCGCTCTGCTACCGCTACGATTTGCACGGGGAAAGCTATCGCGCGGTTGCCGGCGGGTTTCTGGAGTCCGTTGCCGGCAGCCCCTATTTCAGACCGGCCGATCCATCTTTCGTGCCCGAACGCGGGGATCGCGTCGTCCCCGTAACCGCCTGCACGCAAACGGCTGACGGTCACATGACAGGGCATTTCGACAACGCGGGCGGTGTCGCCGCGCTGGCCGTCGCGGCTCCTGTTCTCGCCGAGGCTGGGTTCAATGCGATGCTGGCCTTTCCGGACGAGGAGGAGGGGCCTGCAGGCTCCGGCAACCAGATCATCGGACGTGGCGGATCGCGCATCATCGATAGCCTTGAGGCTCCCGACCTGGCGGTGGTTGTGGACATGCAGCAGTCTGGTGAAGGCGGTTCGCCCGAAGATGCGCAAGGCAACGGCGTCCGGCTTGGGCATGGAGCGGTGCTCAGCGAGTTCTCGAGCCTCGGACGCGGCGCGGTGACGCCGCCGCATCTGTTGAGCCTGTCGCGGCGGCTGGTGAGCCTCATCGGCGAGCGGGGCGTCAAGGTGCAGGAGCCGCTGAGCAGCTACACATCCAGAAGCGACGACGTCAGCGTTATGCTCAAGACGCCGAACATCCTTCTGCTCGGCTTTCCCGGCGTGGACCGCCATTTCGATACCGGGCTGCCGAGGGCCAACCTGGACGACATCGTCAACCTGTCCAAGGCAGTCGTCTACACGGCCCTGCTGCGGCCGCTGGTTCGCTCCCTGTCAGATCAGTTCTCAGGTGCGCCTTGATTGACATCACCACGATCGGCTGGCTCACGATAGACGATATCGTCCTGACGGACGGCACCTGCAAGCTCGCGTCGCGCGGCGGCGGCGCGCTGTATTCGGCTGTCGGCGCGCATATGTGGAACCCTCGTGTGGCGATCCACTCCGTCGCCGGGCGTCCATATTACGAGGAGACCATAAGTCAGATCACCGCGCGCGGGATCGACGCATCGAGCATCGGCCGTAGCGACGGCAACGGGCTCGAACTGTGGCTCCTTCACGAAACCGAGATACACAAGCAGCAGGTGCCAAAACTCTCTTCGTCCAACGCGCTGGGTCTCGATGCAGAGCGCGGCCCGGTGAAAGGTACGCAGGCGCAGGCCAAGGGCTTCCACCTCGCACCACAAGGCCCGGAGAGCTCGGTCGCCAACGCCCGCCTCATCGCGTCGATGCCGCACAAGCCCATCGTCACGATGGACATCCTGGCCGACGGCTTCGTCAACGCCTCGATCTATCGCGACCTCTATTTCCTGGAGCATCTGACCGCATTCCTGCCAAGCGAGGCGGAAATCGCCCGCATCTGGAAACCGTCCTCCATGGAGGACTGGCTGAAGGAAAATGCGATCCGCTACCATTGCCACATGATCGCCAAGCTCGGCGAACGGGGCGCTCTGGTGTGCGAGGCATCGACCGGCGTGCTGACCCACGTGCCGGCCTATCCGGCCGGGGTGGTGGACACCACAGGCGCGGGCGACGGCTTCTGCGGCGGCTTCGTCGCCGGGCTGGTCGCCGGGGAAAACCCGGTGAATGCCGCCGCCATGGGCACGGTTTCAGCCTCCTATGTGGTCGAGACCTATGGAGCGCTGGAAGCGGCCCAACCCGGTCCCGACGAACTACGCGCACGGCAGGCCCAGGTGCAGACCGGCATCCGCGCGATTTCCTACTGACAGCAGACTGGACAGGTTTCATGCAGATTTCCACGAGCCGCCCTTCGACACTCGACGGCATCTTCCCCGGCAAGCTGCCGCTGATCGGCGATATCCACCTGCCGCCGCTGCCGGGGACGCCGCGATACAACGGCGACAGCATGGCCTCTGTCATCGAGCGCGCGCTTCGTGACGCGGAAGCGTTCGAGAAGGGCGGCATGGACGGGATCATCCTCGAAAACCATGGCGACATTCCTTTTCTGAAGCCGCACGAGATCGGCCCCGAGATCATCGCTGCGATGTCCGCCATCGCCACGCGGGTGACCGGGGTGGCAGGGATTCCGGTCGGCATCAACCTGCTTGCCAACGGCGCCATCGGAGCGCTGGCGATCGCCAAGGCCTCCGGCGCGCGCTTCATAAGGGTCAACCAATGGGTAAACGCCTATGTGGCGAATGAGGGCCTCGTCGAAGGCGAAAGCGGGCGCGCGCTGCGCTATCGCAGGCAGATCGACGCCGGCGACGTCGCGATCTTCGCCGACGTGCACGTCAAGCACGGATCGCACGCCATCGTTGCGGACCGGCCCGTCAGCGAGCAGGCAAGCGACGTCGAGTTCTACGATGCGGATGTGACGATCGCCTCGGGCAACCGCACGGGCGATGAGATTCCGGAGCAGGAAATCGCCTCGATCCGGGCAGGCACGCGACTTCCGGTGATCGCGGGTAGCGGCATCACGGCCGCCAACGCCGCGAAAATCCTGCCGCTGCTCGACGGTGCAATCGTCGGCTCCAGCCTCAAGACAGATGGGGTCTGGTGGAACCCGGTGGAGATCGAGCGGGTGCGGGCGCTGGTAGCAGCGGTGAAGCCGCTGCGCGACGCCCGCTGAGGGGAGAGGGCCATTCCGATGGGCGGTGATCTGAAATCGCTCTACGACACGAGCGATGCACTGGACCTGGCTGCCCTGGTGCGCAGCGGGGAGATCACGGCTTCCGAGCTTCTCGAAACGGCGATTTCGATCATCGAGGAGCGCGATCCTCGTCTCAACGCCATAGCGCTCAAGACCTACGAGATCGGCCGCGAGGATGCGCAAAAGCCTCCTGCCGGCGCATTCGGCGGGGTACCGTTCCTGCTCAAGAACATCGGCTCGATGTGGCAGGGGACGCCCCTGACGAACGGCTGTTCCTACATGAAGGACCATGTGTGCGACTACGACACGGAAATGGTCCGCAGGATCAAGGCTGCGGGATTCCTGTTGCTGGGGCGCACGAACACGCCGGAAGGAGGATGGTCGATCGGGACCGAGCCCCGGCTTTATGGCCCGACGATAAACCCCTGGCGCGCCGACCTGACGCCGGGCGGCTCGAGCGGAGGCGCTGCAGCAGCGGTTGCCGCGCGTATGGTCCCGCTGGCGGAAGCATCCGACGGCGGCGGGTCGATCCGCGTGCCGGCCTCCTGTTGCGGGCTTGTCGGGCTGAAGCCGTCGCGCGGCCGCATCACCTACGGGCCGCAGGCGCCCGAATGCTGGCTGGGCAGCGTCTCTACCTTCTGCGTGACGCGCACTGTGCGCGACAGCGCCGCCTATCTCGACGCCGTGGCGGGGACGCTTCCGGGAGACCCCTATACCGCGCCTTCCCCCGAGGCTTCTTGGCTGGAGACGAGCGCGCGTGCGCCCGAGCGATTGCGCATCGGTTTCACGCTGAAACCGGCATGGAACGAGCGCCTTGCGCCGGAGGTCGAGGCAGCCATGCTGACGACGCTGCGGCTCCTGGAATCCCTCGGCCATGATGTCGAGGAACACGACATTGGGGTCGACCCGCGGTCGGTCTGGGCGGACTACAACCTGCTTAACGCGGTGGAGACGGCCGCCGATTTCGACCGGTTTGCCCCGCGCATCGGTCACCGGGTCCGGCAGGACGAGGTGGCGCCGGTCAACTGGGCGCTGATCGAGCGGGGACGCTCGCTTTCGGCGCTGGACTATTCACGCGCGGTCGCCGCCCTCAGAAAGGCAAGCCACGAGATTGCGCGCGATATTGCGGGCTACGACGTGTTCCTGACGCCAACGCTGACGCAGTTGCCGAGGCCGCTCGGATACTGGTCGATGGAGGAACCGGACCTCGACGCCTATCTCGACCGCTGGTCGGACGCCGGCTACATGTTCTGCTTCAACGCTTCCGGGCTTCCGGGCATGTCGGTGCCCGTGGTGCTGACTGACAAGAAGGTGCCGGTCGGAGTCCAGCTCGTCGGCCGCCACGGGGACGAGGCGACGCTTCTTCAGCTTGGGCAACAGATGCAGGACGAAATCCGCTGGCAGGAGCGCCGGCCGGAGATGATGGCCGGCGGGCCAGCGGGCGGGACGACCTGATTTCGCCGGCCGCCCGCATGGCGGGTCGTTTCCGGTCTATTTGAAACCGAGGCTCGGGACGGGCGGGCGCGATCCGTTCGGGAGGTCGGCTATGATCCGCTTTCCGTACATGATCCTGCGGGAGGATTCGTCGATCAGGCTCGGAAGGGTGGATTCCACATAGGCCATGCCTTTCTGACGGGTCGTCTCCATCCAGGCGTCGAAATCCTCGACCTCGATGTCCTCGACAATCTGGAGGAAGGGCTGGCCGCCGGTTTCGGAGCCGAGCATCTCGTAGATTTCGAAGCGGATCATGCCAGGTTGGCCGGGCGTGATGCGCTGATCGATCTCCTTCGACCAGAGCTTGTATTGCTCCATCGTGACGCCTGGTTTCAGATTGTACATCACATACATCTTGTGCATTGGCAGCTTGTCCGTATTGTTGTGAAATCGATTACATTTGAAATCTAACGGCACAGCGCGGGGTGTCAACGCGTCAGCCGTCGTTAGCGAAACTATTCAGCCCTTTCTGGACGGGCGCGGGGTGGGAGAGTCGTGTACGATCAGCTCGGCGTCCAGGACGATGTGCCTTTCGGTCTCTTCCTTGCGCATGCACGCGATCAGCAGGCGCGCCGCCTCCTGCCCAATGCGATAGGCAGGCTGTCGCACGAGAGAGAGATGCGGGTGCAGGTTCAACGCCCAGGGCAGTTCGTCGAAGCCGATGACGTTGATGTCGTTCGGGATGGCGATGCCGGCTTCCTGAAGCGCGCGCAAACCGCCGACCGCCATGCGGTTGTTGGTGATAAAAATGCCGTCCGGCTTCTTCTTCAGGGCGAGAAGGCGCTTCGTCGCCTCATAGCCGCCGTCCTCCATGTAGTTGGCATAGCGGATCAACTCGCGGTTTTTCGGCAGGCCGGCCGCGGCGGTTGCACGCAGATAGCCTTCGAGGCGGTCCGCCGCGGTCGAGTTTTCAGCGGGGCCGGTTACGCAGGCGATCCTTGTGCATCCCTTGTCGATCAAGTGCCGCGTCGCCAGCGCGCCGGCATCCTTGTTGTCGACCAGCACTGAACCCGTCGCGGCGGCGAGAGCCATGTCGACCGCGATCACCGGCAGACCGCGCGAGACGAGGTTGGATATGTCCGTGCGCTGCGCCGAGGCGGGGCTGATGATGATGCCCGAGGCATTCTGGTCCTCGACGACGCGAAGATAGGCGCGTTCCTTCTCGATATCGCGGTCGGCATTGCACAGGATGACGGAATAACCGGCCAGGCGCGCCGAATCCTCGACCCCGCGGCAGACTGCTGTATAGAATGGGTTTTCGATATCCGTGATGATGAGCGCGATGACCTGGCTCACCTGCCGTCGCAGACCCCTTGCCACCAGATTGGGGCGGTAGCCCAGCTTCTCAACCGCCGCGAGAACGGCCGTCCGGGTTGCAGGCTCGACCTCTGCCGAGCCCGTCAGCACGCGGGACACTGTGGCCGACGACACCCCGGCCTCCCGGGAGACGTCCAACATCGTCACCACTGGCTGCTACTCCGGCGTTTGCGTTGGCGGCGCCCCGGATTCCGGGACGCTTGAATCGCAACTAGCACAGGAGATCAGGACTCTGCCAGCCAGCCCACAAGCTGCGTCCAGAAGGGCGCGTAATGCGGCCAGGCCATGAACTCCGGGCTTCCCCAGTGAGGCGAGCAATCGGAAGCGAAGGCCGCGACACGGCCCTTGCCGTGCTGGCCGACGACCAGGAAAGGATCGTCGCCTGCCTTCAGGAGCACTTCGCCGGAAGGCTTTGCAGCGAACCTGTTGTAGCCGAGGAAATAGGGCCAGTCGCCGGTTATGTTCTTCAGGACCGGATGGTCCTTGGCGGCGACGGGATTGACGCCCTCCGGCTCCTCGACGCGGTCGTCATGGTGGCTCATCACGACCGGCAGGGCATCCGCGAGAGGCGTGGCGGCGTAGCGCCCGCGACCCTCGAAGCCCGCGAAAGACATGAAGCCGCCGACCATGAGCAGTCCGCCGCCCTGTTCGACGAATTTTGCGATCGAACGCAGGCGGTTGGGACGGCGCTCGCCCTTGACGAACACCGCGTGGGGCAGGAGCAGGGAGTCCGCTGGTATGTCGCTCAGCACGACCGCGTCGTACTTCTGCGCGATCTCTTCGGTGGTGTAGGGGAAACCTTCCACGGCCTCATGGTTGCGCAGGTAGGTGACGTCGAAGCCCGCATCCTTCAGCGCGCCCAGCAGGACCGTCGCGCCTTCGTCGTAGCCGGAGGTGGTATATGAGGCCAATCCTTTCGTGTGGATGCCGTAGGTCGCCCAGCTTTCACCGGCGAAAAGTATGCGCTTGTTCGACATGTATGTTCCTTTCTGTTCTGCGTCAGGAGCTGGATGCTGACGGAAGTATATTGGAAAACAGGTTCCCGCTGTCAGGAATGCGTGGACAGAAACGCCTCCAGCGTTCTGGCGTGCGCGACGATCTCGGAAATCTCGACCGCCTCGTTGATCTTGTGGATGCGGTTGACGTCACCCGGGCCAAATATCACGGTCGGGCATTTGAGCAAGCGACTGATGAGGCGCCCGTCCGATCCGGCAGGAAAACCACGTGGATCGATCGTGTCGTGGCCAAGCGCGCCGGCGAGCGCGCGCACCGGCGCGAGGTTCTCATCCGTCGAGAACGGATGGACGTTGTGAAGCTCGCGAAACTGCATCGTCATTGTCGCGGGCTGGTTCGCGCGCCATTCGGCAATGATGCTGTCGATTTCCGGGATGATGAGATGTTCGTCCACCGGATGGTAGGTGAAACACACTTCCATCTCGCAATCGGGCGCGACGCTGGTGGCGCCGATGCCGCCCTGCATCTGGCCGATATTGACCGATGTCGGCCCAAGCAGCGGATGCACTTCGCGATGGGGTAGGGTGCACCATGCACCGAGGCGGTTTGCGAGATCTATGGCAGCCTCAACGGCGCTCGAACCGGCGGACTTCATGTTGGCGTGAGACTGCACTCCGCGGAAGCTGAAATGCATGGCACGACTGCCGACCTGCGCGGTCGCGATCTCGACGCTCGTCGGCTCGCAGACGATGGCGAGGTCGGGGATGCGGCCTTTTTCCAGTAGTTCATCGACGCAGGCGAGCGTGCCGGTGCCGCCACCGTCCTCCTCGTCAGGAACGGACTGGATCTCGACATAGCCGCGCAGCGTGCCGGCAGCCTTAGCGCGCGCCACACCGGCGATCGCCCCGACCACGCCCGCCTTCATGTCGGCGGAGCCGATCCCGTTCATCCAGCCATCGGTGACACGCGGCTCATAGGGATCGATCGCCCAGCCCTCCGTCGTCGGCACAGTATCGACATGGCCGTTCAGCACCACGAAGGAAGAGGATGAGGGATCGCCCCAGCAGCCCACGAGCGCATACATGTCCTGCGTGGGAGTAGGGGTCTTGAAGCCGTAACGGCTCTCAAGCTTCGCCGCATCGACGCGAACGACTCGGACGTCGTCGGCGCCGGCCTCCAGCATCAGGCGCCTGACCAGCTGCTGTACCGCCTCTTCCTGCCCGGACAGAGACGGTATGGCCACCATCTCCGCCAGCGCGCTCACGATCCACTCTTCATCTCCGATCATCGCAACGACCCCGTACGTAAGCGGTCCAGCAGGACCGCAAGAATTATGATTGCCCCAGACAATATCTGGATAACGAAAGAATTGACGCCGATGAGGTTCAGCCCGTTCTGGAGGACGGCCAGGATGAGCGCGCCGCAAAGCGTGCCGAACACGCTGCCGCGCCCGCCGAAAAGGCTGGCACCGCCAAGGATCACCGCTGCTATAGCGTCGAGCTCAAGCCCTTGCGCGGAAGTAGGCAGGCCCGCGCCGAGCCGTCCCAAAAGAACCACGGATGCGATGCCGCACAGCGCTCCGCTGATCGTGAAGGTGGCGAACTTGGTCCACGCCACCGGGACGCCGGCAATATGGGACGACGTTTCGTTGCCGCCAATCGCGTAGATGTGCCGCCCGAGAACTGTCTTCGACAGCAGAATGGCGACGGCGACGAAGACGACGGCCGTGACGATCAGCGGCACGGGAAAACCACCGACAATGCCGAAGCCCGGATAGCGCACCGCGTCCGGCACTCCCGCTACTGGATAGCCGCCAGTAAATGTCAGCGCCGCGCCGCGCAGCACCGTCATCATGCCGAGCGTCACGATGAAGGAATTTATGCCGGCCCAGGCAACGAGCGCGCCCTTCACAGCGCCGATGGCCGCGCCCAGCGCAACCATGATCGCTATGGTCGAAAAGGCGTCGAACCCGCCGACCGTGGCGAGACTGGCCCCGATCACGGCGCAAAGCGCGATGGCCGATCCGACCGACAGGTCTATGTTGCCGGACAGGATCACCAGCGTCATTCCGCATGACACAATGATCAGTACGGAGGCTTGCCGCCCGACATTGAGAAGGTTGCTGGACGTGAAGAACTGGGGTTCCAGCACGGCCAGCACGAGGCAGATGATGATCAAAGCGGCAAGCGCCGTTCCGCCGAACGCATCGCTTTTCAGCAGCAAGGCGCGAAAGGACGAGGTCCTCCCGGCGGCATTCTCTTTTGCGGAAACGCTCATGCCGCCACCGTCGTCATCGCGCGAAGCAGGTTTTCTCTGTTCATCTCCGTCTTTTCCATTTCGGCGACCGAAGCGCCGTCGCGCATGACCACGACCCGATCGGCAAGTCCGAGGACTTCGGTCAGGTCTGAAGAAACGACCAGGCATGCGCCTCCGGCCGCCACATATTCGTCAAGCAGCTTGTAGAATTCGGCGCGCGCGCCGACATCGATGCCGACCGTTGGCTCGTCGATCAGCAGGAGCTGTGTCGACCGCGCGAGCCAGCGCCCGAGAACGACTTTCTGCTGGTTTCCACCCGAAAGCGTTCCGACGCTGGTCTTCGCCGAGGAGGTCTTGATGCGAAGGGAACGGATGGCCTGCTGGACCAGCCGGTCTTCCCGGACGGACGACATAAAGCCCAAGCGCCGCACGGCGAGCTCGTTGCCGAGCAGGAGATTGGCGGATACGCCGAGCTCCAGTACCAGACCCTGCTGCTTGCGGTCTTCCGCGACGAAGCCAAGGCCGGCCGCGATCGAATGCCTCGGTGAACGCGGAACGAAGGCATTGCCCTTGAGCCGCATTTTACCGGAATCCAGCCGGTCGAGGCCGAAAACGGCCCGCAGCAGCTCGGTGCGGCCCGAGCCGACGAGACCGGCGATGCAGACGATCTCTCCGCGGTTGACGTGGAGGCCTACACCCTTGAGACGCGCCGAGCGCAGGTCTGCGACATACAGCACCTCTTCACGCGAAGGGGTCCGGCTTCGCGGGTAGCCAGCGTCAAGCGTGCGGCCGATCATATGCATGACGACCGTTTCGACATCCTTCAGTCCTGTCTCGCGGGCCACGACGGCGCCGTCGCGCAGCACCGTGATTTCATCGCTGAGCGCCAGTGCATGGTCGAGGTCGTGGCTGATATAGACAACGCAAAAGCCGGCGGCCTTCATCTTCCGGATCTGCTCGAACAGCCTTTCGCATTCGGGCGGCGTCAGCGACGTCGTGGGCTCGTCGAAGATGATCAGGCGGGCCTTGCGTCCGATGGCGCGCGCAATCTCCAAAAACTGCTGCTCGGCCGGGCTGAGGTCGCGTACCTTCGCGTCCGGGTCAACCTTCAGGCCGACGCTTTCGAGCAACTCGCCGGCACGTTTCTTCCAGGCAGTGCGGTCGAACAGGGACCATCCCGAACCAAGCCGGCCGAGGAAGAGGTTTTCGGTCACGCTGAGATCGTCGACGAGGGTGCGGTGCTGATGAACGACGGCTACGCCATGCCGCTCCGCGTCGGCGGGAGCGCGCAGCCGCACCGGCTTTCCCTCGAAAAGGACCTGACCGTCGTCGGGCGCATAGATGCCGCTGATGATCTTGACCAGCGTCGACTTGCCAGCGCCGTTTTCGCCCAGCAGGGCATGGACGGAGCCACGACGGAAGCCGATCGAAACGTCCCGGGCGGCGACGACGCCCGGGAATCTCTTGGTCACTCCACGCAGTTCGACAAACGGCGCAACGTCAGTCATGCGTCATTCGCTCCACTGCAGCCAGAAGCTCGTTTGGCAAGCTTACTTCGCGTACTCACTGAAATTGGAGCTGTCCACCATCACGACCGGGACGGGAATGAACTTCTCCACGCTCTCGCCCTTGAGTACCGTCAGGGCGGTCTTGGCGACGATCCTGCCCATGCCGACAGGGTCCTGCGCGACCGTTGCCTTGAAGGCCGAACTGCCCTTCGCGATCTCGGAAATGCCCTCGCTGCTCGCATCGAAGCCTATGATGTTCATCGTATCCTGGCGGCCGGCGGCAATCACCGCCTGCAAAGCGCCGAGCGCCATCTCGTCGTTGACAGCGAAGATGCCGACCGCGTTCGGGTGGGCCTGCAGGAGATCTTCGGCGACGGCCTGCGCCTTCTCGCGTTTGGAGTCGCCGCTCTGGCTGGCCACGACCTTGATGTCCGGGGCGATCTCGGCGAGCTTTTCGGTGAAGCCCTTCTCGCGATCGACCACCGAAACGATGGCCGGGTTGTTGATGACGATGACTTCGCCCTTGCCCGAGAGCAATTCGGACATCTTCCTGGCCGCGATTTCACCGCCGAAATGGTTGTCGGAAGCGATATGCGCGACCTGTCCGACATCGGCGGCGATAGCGATGTCGACCGTGATCAGCGGAATGCCGGCCGATGTCACGAGCCGGGCGGCGGCCTCACCGGCGGTCGAGTCGATCGGAACCATGGTCACGAGGTTAACGCCCTTGGCGACGAAGTCCTCCATCTGCCCGGTCTGGACGGCGAGGTCCCCGTTGGGATCGCGGAAATCAAAGGTGATCTGGTCGCCGCCTTCTTCTTTCATGCCGGACTCGATGTCCTGGTAGAACTCGAAGCTGCGGCTGTAGGTGGTGGCGCCGGCTGTGAATTGCTGTGCCCAGGCCGCACCGGGCAGTATGGAAAGAGCCATTGTGGAGGCGGCGAACGCCGCGGCGAGTTTGTTCCCGAGGTTCATTTTCATTGCCTTTCGAAGCAGGGATATCCACTCATGGAAAGCGTCGGATGCCTGTTCATGAAATCGATTACATAGCGTACTGTCAACCCATCTTGCTATTTTTCCCCGTGCCGTCGCGCCGAGGCTGGGCAGGATGGAACGTAGCTGGGGAGGAACGGTCGCTGATATGGGCGTCGAAGAGAGACGCGGCTAACGATGCGCAGCTATCGGCAGACTATGGAAAGGGCATCCTGAAGACAAAAAGCCCAGCTTGATGGCCGGGCTTTTTCTTCCGAATCGGAAGGATGATCAGAACCTGTTGGCGACGCCGAGGCGGATGGGATGGGTTTTCAGTTCGATCTTCGCGCCGTCTTGCGGGCAAGAGGCTGGTCAAACGAACAAAGCCGGTTCCAGCATGGTCGATACTTGCGGAAAAGCAAGCCGGCTGCGATCACCATGTCACGTAGAACATGGCCTTTGCCAGAAAGACGATCAGGATCACGTGGCAGAACACGCTCAGGTGGATGAACCGGAAGTGCCGCGATTTCATCTTGCCGCGAGACATAAGCGTCATTGCGGTTATGAAATGCGCAAATACGCTGATCGCAAGAACGATCTTGATCGAAAGGAGCGTAGCGAAGCTGCTGGCGAAGGGGTGGGCGAGTTCGGCGCGATACTGCCAGGCCATGGCGATGCCGGCGCCGTAAAGCGTCGCTATGACGAACGGCATGAAGCGACGAGCCCGCCGGCCGATCGCGGTCTCGACCGTGCGCATCGCATCGCGGCCGACAGGCTTGCGGATGCCTTCGAGGATGATGACCTCGAAGAAGACTGTGCCCACGAACATGATTGCCGCAAAAAGATGCAGCGTGACGAGGATGAAATGGCTCATGGACACCAAATCTATACGGCCACGGCGGCACGTCATTTGCGAATTCGCAATCAGAAACGATCGCGATATCGGTCGCTCCCAAGACGACTGCGCGAGAATCAGGAAGCGGTTCTTCGGGCAAAGTGCTCATATGTGATCGTCCACGGATCGTCTTCGCAGGAACGCTCCTCGCCGATCCAGTGGAAGCTGTCGCCAGTGATCTCGGTAAAGCGCCATCGTGTTTTCAGGCCGCGCGAGTCATCGCCGATCTGGACGATATCCTTGCCGTCCGCCCGTCCGATCTGGCGCGAATAGTCCTGGTTGAGGGGATCGCTCCAGAGGATGTGCCAGATGCCTATGCCGGGATCGAAGATGCGCAAGGTCGTGCCGTACATGGTGGAAGGGGCAGGGCGCTTGGGCCTGATCCAGATGTCCTGGATGGCGCGGCCTTCCAGCACCCAGCCAAAATGGATTTCTCCGGTCGATTGCCGGGTCGTGCCGTCTTCGAGGTGCTGGATGGTGTCCATTTCCCAGCTTCCGATCAGCCAGCCGTAAAGTTCCATGTCCTTCGCCCGTTCGACCGGCGGAGCTTCGGACGCGAGGGCGGCGAGAAAGTTTGTCGTCATGATCTGATGCCTTCCGTTCTTCGGCGGCCGGGGAGGAGAGTCTAGCGCGCACCTCCTGACAGCCGTCCGTCAGGAGACACGCGGACTTCATGCCGGCCCTTGGCTGCGACATAGGGCGCCGTTCGATCGGAGCGAGTGTGTGGCACGGGATCGAGAGCGGTTGTTACCGCGCACTCGCTCAGGGAGCGGGGGGAGGATCGTCTGGCAGCGATATGCCGACCGGATCGTGCCGGGGCGCTCAGACTATGCCGTGTTCGCGCAGAAGCGCCTGCTCGTCGCCCGACACCCAGCCGAAAACCTTCGGTTCCCCGTTCAGATTCTGGACGAGGTAATGGACGTCGAAATCTATCGCGACGTCGGGCCGCTCCTTGCGGTCGTAGGTGGCGATCCAGGTAACATCGGCCACGCAGTGCTGGCCGTCGATCGGCAAGATGCTGACGCTGGTTATCCGCATCTCCTTCGTTCCGATCGCTCGATAATGCGCATAGCCATTCGTCATGGCCTGCCTGAAGTCACCGTCGTTCTTTCCAGCCCTCACTCCGAATGGAGAGGCCGCGATGAATTCTGGGGGCATAGAGCGCTGCGACCTCGTCCATGTCGATCTCGCCGCCGAGCGATCGGTTGAAGAAGCGCTCGTACCTTTCGAAGAACTTCCTTACGGCGGTTTCCATAGTCTGCTCTCCAGGAGGCGGCTTCGACATGTCGGCGGCGATCGGATCGCCATGGCGGAATGTCGCGCAATCGCCGAGCATAAAATCAGGAGAACGTTGAGCCGCCTCCAGATGGTGGCCGAAGCCGATCTTATCTTAACAAAATGAAATGCAATTTTTCTGATTATTCTTGACGTGATTTTTCATGGTTCTCTACCTACGGTGCTCCGGACAGTAATATGATCCGGCCGTCCGCATGCTATCCTCCCTGAATCTCGACCAGCAGACCATGTTCATTGTGAACGCGCTTTTGCTGGTGGTGTTCGCTGTCGCATTTGCATTCGGGAGGCTCGGCAACAAGGACCGGCGCTACTGGGCCTACCTCGTGGCGTCGAACCTGATTCTCGCGGTCGCCTTCGTTATCTTTTCCGGCCAGATAAATGGCACGCCGGAGGCGCTGCTGCTGCCCAACTGTCTTCTCGTCATCGGGCTGGGGTTGAGATGGCGGGCAATCAGGGCCTTTTTCAACCATCGTTCGTCGTCCGCATGGTTCCTGGCGCTGAGCCTCGTCGTCACGCTGGCGCTCCTTTTCTCCGATCTCCTGGGAAATGGCGTGGCTTTTGCGCTGACCAACGCCATCATCGCTGCACAGATCGTCGCGATCATGGTGTCGCTCGCAAGGGAGCACGAGCCGCTTCCTTCCCGCTGGGGCCTGGTGTTCGCCTATGGCGTGGTTGGTGCCTCATCGGCGCTGCGCGTGGCTCAGGGCCTGCTGCTGGACAGTGGAATGGACAACCTGCTGCCGGCGGACATCTTCCTCGACATCAACCTCATCGCCGCCGCCGTCCACATCAGCGCAAGCGGCGCATTCTCGCTGTCGCTCGCCTATGAGCGCAGCGCGGCCAGACTGCGCGAAACCGCGCTTCGCGACCCTCTCACGGGACTATACAATCGCTGGAGCATCCAGGCTCTTCCCGAGCTTATCCCGCATCAGGGAGCGGATGGAGAGACGGCCCTCGTGCTCGTGGATATCGACCACTTCAAGAACGTGAACGACAATCACGGACACATCGCCGGCGACGCGGCGATCAGGCATTGCGCGGATCTCATCCGCCGCACATTCGGAGACGACAGCCTCATGGCCCGTATCGGCGGAGAGGAATTCATCATCCTGCTGCCGGGCAGGGATGTGCACCATGCCCACTGTCTCGCCGAAATGTTCCGCAGCGCGGTGGAAACCGGGCCCCTGTCCTTCGGGGGAAAGAGCATCCGGCTAACCGTCAGCATCGGGATAAGCCATGGTCCGGTCGATACGCGCTCCTTCCCGCGCCTGCTGGAAAGAGCGGATGTGTGCCTCTACCGCGCTAAAGCCGCAGGCCGAAACCGCATCGAGATCGACGGCGGGACGGGTGCATCGCATGCCATGCCGCTAGCGCCACGGCGCAGGTCTGCGTGATGCTCGCCTGAACGGGCGGTGATATCTGGAACGACTGGCGGATGGGGTGGGATTCGAACCCACGGTGAGTTGCCCCACGCCGGTTTTCAAGACCGGTGCCTTAAACCGCTCGGCCACCCATCCATTGTGATCGGGATCACCTTGGGCGACAGCCTGCCGGCTGCCAACGACCTGTCCTCTAGTGCGCCGGACCGCGCAATGTCAACGACCGGGGCAGTTCCTGTCCCTTGCGGCAAGGAGGGCGGCCTGTTGTTGCTGCAGCGTGTCGAGCTTGACGGTCTGGCGATCGACGAGCTTCGTGCCGACGCGCTGGCCGCCGGGCAGCCAGCGCGGGATGTCGGTATGTTCGATCTGCCCTCGCGTGACGGCCGTGCGCGAAATGTCGGACGACGAGCCCGCGACGAGCTCGTTGAGTTGCGCGCATGAGAGACCCGAATAGTTCCCCTCCGAGGTCCGCACGGTCGTGGAAGAGCATCCGCCGATCAACGACAACAGCAGCGCCATCGTCCACGCAGTCTTCATTACAGCAGCCTTTCCGTAACGGCAGGAGGCATGATAGCGTCTGCCGTGCAACGCCATGCACCTTGCGGTGCAAGTGCTGCGGGCAAAGGTGAGGCTATGACATCCATTCGAATACTCAAGCGACTGGCGATGGCTTTGGTTGCCGTCGTGACGACTTCCGGCATCGCCTCCGCGCAATATTGCGAGGGCACGGTCTACGGTTTGTCAGGAAACTACGATCTCGCCAAGGGGACGGGGTTCCTCGCCGTGCGGGCGCAGCCGCGCGCAAGCGCACGCATGGTCGGCCAGTTTTTCAACGGCAACACAACGGAGATACTGGGTCGCAAGGGCAACTGGTACCGCGTCGCCATCGGCGGGATAGATGGGTGGGCCAGCGCCAAGTGGATCCGCAATTCCTGTCCCTATTGAGCTGCTATCGATCCGGTCCCGTTCCGGCCGTCGCGGCCGGCGGTAAGCGTGCAAGTCGCGGGCCGATAGGCCGCGGGTGTGGCTTCGATACAACAGACATTCGCGCACGAGTTGTTAATCTGCCATATCTGGGTTTACCGCCGCGCCGGAGAATCGCATGAGCTTGCCGATCTACGCATCGAAGTGGGAGGCGCGGAGGTCGGCTGCACCCATGAGCCTTCCCGTGATGTCCGCGTTCCAGGGAATCGTGTTTTCGGGGATCTTGTTTTCCGCCGTCCCGAGCAGCCACGCGGCCGACGCGGTTCTAGCGGTAGAGCCGGAGCCCATGGACTATGTGCGCGTCTGCGACACATACGGCGCCGGATTCTACTACATACCCGGAACGGAAACCTGCCTTAAGACGAGCGGCTATGTCCGGTTCGACGTCGGGGCAGGGTCTGTCGGCAACCCCGACGTGCTGGACAGGAATTCGGACGATCCGGACACGCCGTGGCAGGATCTGGATGTCCGCGACACCTATGATGTTCTTGCGCGGTTCCAGCTGCGGCTGGACGCCCGCTCCGAAACCGAGTTCGGCACGCTGCGCGCCTACGCTGCGGTGAACTTCCAGTACGAGACCACGACTGTCGATCAGTTCCTCTATTTCGACAATGGCTATACGGCCGTCACCACAGGCCTGGAGCTTGAGCACGCCTATGTCGAGCTTGGCGGCTTCCGTGTGGGCAAGACGGATTCGCTGTTCACAACCTTCACGGGCTATTCAGGCGGCGTCATCAATGACGATATCATTGGTTATGGCCCGTACGACACCCACCAGATCGCCTATGGATGGCAGTCCGACAACGGCCTGTCGCTCGCCGTCGCGCTGGAAACCGGGTCGGGCAGTGAAATCATGCCCTTCCAGCCGCCCTACCAGAACTATTTCGAGGTGGGCGATGCCTATACGTCCGACAGCTATCTGCCGCATCTCGTCGCCGGAATAGGCTGGGACGGAAGCTGGGGCGGCGTCTCGATGGTGGCCGGCTACGATTCCGTCTGGGAGCAGGGCGCGATCAAGGGACGCTTGGATTTCTATCCGAACGACCGCCTTGCCTTGTTCGCCATGGCCGGCTGGGCGTCTGTCGACGAGGACAATCTCTTCAACCAGTACATTTTCGAATACATCACGCCCGGGGGGATGCCGGACAGCCCCAACTACTTCGCGCCATGGGGCGGGGAGTGGGCGGTCTGGGCCGGCGCGTCCTTCAAGGCGACCGACAAGGCGACGGTGAACTTCCAGGCCTCCTACGACCAGCTCGAGGATATCGCAATCGTGGCGAACGTCGCCTACGAGGTCGTTCCCAATTTCGTCGTGACCCCCGAAATCGTCTACATGGAAAACTTCAACGATGGCATGGACGAATATGCGGACTGGAACTGGGGCACGAAATATCCCGTGAGAAGCCTTGGCGTCTTCGTTCGCGCGCAGGCCAATTTCGGCGGTTGAAGCGGTGATCGTGGCAGGAGGAATGCAGGCGTGAAATCTCCGGTTTCGATCAGGATACTCCTTGCGGCCATGGCGTTCGCCATCTGGTCGCCGGCGGGCGCGCAGGAGCAGGTGGGGCAGGCGACGCTGATCCGCACGGCCGTGACGGGCGACAGCGGCGCGCTTGCCGTACTCTCGCCCGTCCACCGCGACGAGCGCATCAGCACCACGGGGAGCGGGCTCGGCGAATTCCTCTTCGCGGACGGCACGAAATTCGCCGTGGGCGGCAGTTCCTCCGTGGTAATCGACCGCTTCGTCTACGACAGCTCCAAAACCTTCGACCAGTTGACGCTGAACGCGGCGCGCGGCTCCTTCCGCTGGATCAGCGGCAAGTCGAAGTCGGAAGCCTATGAGATCGTGACCCCCGCAGGCACGATCGGCGTTCGCGGCACGCGACTGGACATCTATGTCGGGCCTGGCGGCGAGACCGCGGTCGTGCTGCTCGAAGGTGGCGCGCGCTTCTGCAGCGCGGACGGATGCAAGGATCTCCGCCGGCGATGCGACGTGGTGGTGGCGACGCCGGGCGGCGGCGTGAGCGACGCGGCACGGGTGAACCGGCAGATATTCCAGACGGTCGGAACGGACAGGGCGTTTCCGTTCCTGACTGGCCGACAGCAGCTTTCGAACGGGTTCCGCGGCTTTGCCAGCGGCAGTTGCGGCCTCTCCACGGCATCCGGACAGCGCACGGAACGCAGCGGTGCATCGCGGCCCGAGCAGCCGAGCAGCTTTCCACGGGGAGACTAGGCGCGGCGCGACCTTTCGGATGCGCACGCCGCGCTTCAGCCGTTTGCTTCGACGCATGCCTTGAGTCCCCAAAAGACGCCCCTTTCGGGACGCATGCTCCGGCAATATCCGCCTGCCTGGTTGACGCAGACCCGGCGATTTGGTCGCAGGGGTGGGCTTGTTCCCCATCACAGGCGGGCGTGCTAGCCTTCTTGAGTGGAGGTGCATATTGCGTCCGTGGTTGCATAGCCGGTTTCGCCCAATATCCTACGTCGTGGCCTGTGTGCTGCTTTTGCAGACGGTCGGCTCGGCATGGGCGTCGGGCGTCATTGCTGGCGGGCCGATGCTGGATATCTTCGGAAATCCGCTTTGCATCACCGGCATGGACATGCGGGGCGGCCTTCACAACGGTGGCGCACCTGACAAATATCCCGGTGGGCAGAACTGCTGCACCTTGGGCTGCAGCGTCGTTGCGCCTTTCGAGCCCGCGCGGGACCCGCATGACGCACTGGCGATGCTCTGGCCGTCCGAAAAGGCCACTGCGCCGGGGCATGAAAGGCCGATTCGGCTCCAGCCTCCCGGACACAGGCCCGGCAATCCTCGCGCGCCTCCCCTGACCGCCTGAACAAGCGGCGCATCGGCGCCATATCGTCAGGTCAAAGTCCGTCACCCCGGAGCGGGCAGGACGGCAGTCAGGAGCACACAATGTCTTTTTCCGTTCGTCATTCATTTCGCAGCGCCTTGAATTCCTATCCGCTGTCGCGGTTCCGCTCTTTCGAGGAGCGCATGGGAATGGTCGCCTTCACGCTGATGCTGGTCTTCGCGCTGTCCCAGTCGGTGCTAGCCCATGAGTTCAAGGCGGGCGATCTCGATATCCATCATCCGTGGTCGCGCGCGACGCCGGCCAATGCGAAGGTCGCGGCGGGCTACGTCAAGCTGGTGAACAAGGGGGCGCAGGCCGATCGGCTCATCAGCGCGACCGCCGAGATCGCCGGCAAGACGGAAATCCACGAAATGTCGGTCGATGCGGACGGCGTGATGACCATGCGCCCGCTCGCGGACGGCGTCGAAATCCCTGCGGGCGGCGAGGTCGAGCTGAAGCCCGGCTCCTACCACATCATGTTCATGGACCTGAAGGAGCAGCCGAAGGAGGGAGTGAAGTTCAAGGGCACGCTGACCTTCGAGAAGGCCGGCACGGTGGATGTGGAATTCGCGGTCAATGCGATGGCCACCGGCGAGAAGGACCATAACAGCCACGGGGGCTGATCCGCGAACCTTCAGTCGCGAGCCGCCAGGCGCGGCACAGCCGCGACAAGCGCACGGCCGATGGGCGATCGCGGATTGGCGACGACATCGGCCATGGGTCCTTCCTCGACAATGCGGCCCGCTTCCATGATGGCCGTGCGGTGCGCGACGGCGCGCACGACCGCGAGATCGTGGGACACGAAGACGTAGGCCGTGCCGCGCTCGCGCTGGAGATCGACCAGCAGTTCGAGGATCGTCGCGCGCACTGAGACATCGAGCGCCGAGACGGGCTCGTCCAACACGATCAGATCGGGATTGG